>Ga0075424_100001448_pt1 | contig 20826 bp, 16 predicted proteins | sample SoiMethybrSBSTD3_FD_75301 | JGI IMG/M metagenome (GOLD analysis project Ga0075424, IMG submission 75301) | Bulk soil microbial communities from a Populus tree surrounding site in Tennessee, USA - Soil MetaG P. TD hybrid SBSTD3 | ecosystem: Environmental > Terrestrial > Soil > Tree plantation... | reverse complement strand
GGCGGCTGATGTTGCACTGCCGAACGTGTGCCACTTTCAGCCTTCGCTCAAGCGAAATCTCGGCCCCTGCGCAGATGCTAAACGCGCCTTAACGCCTGATGGCTACTCTGGCTTGCGGCCCGGCCGGCGGGGGTGTTGGTATTAGCGCAGCGGGGAAAGTGACATCGCCTTCTTGGCTCATCATCTCTCGAACATCCTGAGCACGGACTACAAGACAATTGCAATCCTGTGTCTTTTGTGCGCGCTGGCCGCCTATTGCATCAAAGAATATTGGCCATCCCCCGCTGATCATCTTTGTCTATCCAGTCCTGGTTACCTGTTCAATTCTTGCCCAATACGGTTTCAATGTTTTGGAGGTCTATCCGAATAACCGACTCGATCAGTGGCTTATGTGGACCATTATGGCGGCCATCGGCGGCACCATTGTCGGCATTGGACTGGTCAGCGGCGCTGTGATCGCCAAGGAGAAGCTGAGCTCCTAGGCCACGGCCGCGCACGGGCGCGGAACCGGCGCCGTCAGATCCTGTTTTGCACTGCAACGGAGCCGCGCTAGGTTCAGGGCGCATTTGCAATCGGCGAAAGGAGCGTTCGCCATGAGGGCCCGCAAACCCGAGGTCGCTGCGCCCACCCTGTCGCGGGAGCAGCCCTGGCTGTTTCGCACTTACGCCGGACACTCCACCGCGGCCAAATCGAACGAGCTCTACCGCTCTAACCTCGCCAAGGGCCAAACCGGTCTTTCCATCGCATTCGATCTGCCCACCCAGACGGCCTACGATTCGGATCACGAGCTCGCGCGGGGCGAGGTCGGCAAGGTCGGCGTGCCGGTGTGCCACCTGGGCGATATGCGCGCGCTGCTGGCGGGCATACCCCTCGGCCAAATGAACACCTCGATGACGATTAATGCCAGCGCGGCGTGGGTGCTCGCGCTCTACATCGCCATTGCTGACGAGCAAGGCACCGACCGCAAGGCCCTGACGGGCACGATCCAGAATGACATCATCAAGGAATACCTGTCGCGTGGCACCTACGTCTTTCCGCCCGCGCCATCGCTGCGACTGATCAAAGATACCATCGTTTATACCTATCGCGCGCTGCCGAAATGGAATCCGACCAACATTTGTTCCTATCACCTGCAGGAGGCCGGAGCCACACCGGTGCAGGAACTGGCATTTGCGTTAGCCACCGCCAAAGCGGTGCTGGACGTGGTGCAATCCTCCGGTGACGTACCGCCCGCCGATTTCGGTGCCGTTGTCGGCCGCATTTCGTTTTTCGTCAATGCAGGTCTGCGCTTCGTCACCGAGATCTGCAAGATGCGCGCCTTCAACGAGCTGTGGCAGGAAATCACGACCGAACGCTACGGCGTGAGTGATCCCAAACACCGGCGCTTTCGCTATGGAGTGCAGGTCAACTCGCTGGGCCTGACCGAGACGCAACCCGAAAATAACGTCTATCGCATTCTTTTGGAGATGCTGGCAGTCACGCTGTCCAAAGATGCGCGCGCCCGCGCCGTACAACTGCCGGCCTGGAACGAGGCCCTCGGCCTGCCGCGGCCCTGGGATCAGCAGTGGTCGATCCGCATGCAGCAGATCTTGGCCTACGAAACCGACCTCTTGGAGTATGCCGATATTTTCGAGGGCTCGAAGGTAGTCGACCTCAAGGTCGCAGAACTGAAAGCCGCCGCAAACGAAGAACTCGCGCGCATCGATGCGATGGGTGGTGCAGTCGCCGGCATCGACTACATGAAAGAGCGTCTGGTCGCCAGCAATAGCGAGCGATTGCGCCGCATTGAAAGCGGTGAGCAAATCGTCGTCGGCGTCAATCGTTGGACGGAGAGCGAGCCATCGCCGCTGTCAGCAGGTAGCGATGCGGTGCAAGTGATCGATCCGGCCATCGAGGCTGAGCAAATTGCGCGCCTGCAGGCCTGGCGCGCCGCGCGCAACCCTGCGGCAGTCAACGATGCATTGGCGGAACTAACACGTGTCGCCAACGACGGCGGCAACATCATGGAGCCGTCGATTGCCTGCGCCAAGGTCGGGGTGACCACCGGCGAATGGGGCCAGGCCCTGCGCAGCGTCTTCGGCGAGTACCGCGCCCCGACGGGTCTCGGTCGCGCGATCGCGCGCGCTGAGGATGCCAATCTCGATGACGTGCGCGCCGAGGTCGAGCGCGTATCTCGGCAGCTGGGCCGGCGCATCAAGCTGCTGGTGGGCAAACCAGGCCTCGACGGTCACTCCAACGGTGCCGAACAAATCGCGGTGCGGGCTCGCGATTGCGGCATGGAGGTCGTCTACGAGGGCATCCGCCTGACACCGCAGCAAATCGTACGGGCAGCCATCGACGAGGCGGTCCACGTAATCGGGCTTTCCATCCTCTCAGGCAGTCACGTGCCGCTCGTCGGCGAGGTCATGCAACGGCTGCGCCGGGAGGGCTGCGACGACGTGCCCGTCGTCGTGGGGGGCATCATTCCAGCCGCTGACGCCGGCACGCTCAAGAGCTTCGGCGTGGCTGCGGTCTATACCCCCAAGCATTTCCAACTCAATACGATTATGCGCGATATCGTGCGACTGTTGGAGACCCCCGCCAAGGCGGCTTGACGCGGCCGCAGCGTGGCTCGACGCCCTTGCGCGTGGGCGCTCCTTGCATGCCAATGCCGTGCCGAATAGCATTGTCCGTCGTGACAGCACAGGCCGGGTAACAAGCGCGCGCACCATGTCCCGACGCGCGGAAAGGTTGGCGATGGCAACTTACAACATCCTGATGATGGGCGCGTCCTACGGGTCGTTGCTGGCCTCCAAGCTTCTCTTCGGTGGGCACAGGATTCACTTGGTGTGCCTTCCCGCCGAGGCCGATCTCATCAACGCCGAAGGCTTCCAGGTGCGGCTCCCCATCAGGGGCCGCAAGGATCCGGTCGTGCTCGATTCACGCAAGCTTCCGGGGAAGGTCTCGGCGGGGCCGGCCAGCGGCGTGGAGCCAAAAGATTATGATCTGGTGGGGCTCGCGATGCAGGAGCCCCAGTATCGTTCAGCCGGCGTGCGCGAGCTGCTCGACGCCGTCGCCAAATCGCGCGTACCCTGCATGTCGATCATGAACATGCCGCCGCTTCCCTATGTGAAGCGGATACCCGGGCTCAACTACGACGCCTTGAAGCCCGCCTACACCGATCCCAGCGTTTGGGATTCCTTCGATCCCGGGGCGATTACCCTCAACAGCCCCGACCCACAGGCCATTCGGCCGCCCGAGGAAAAGGTCAACGTGCTGCAGGTGACGCTGCCGACGAATTTCAAGGTAGCCCGTTTCGACAATGCCAAGAGCACGGCGATCCTGCGCCAGCTCGCCGATGAAATCGAGGCCATCCGCTACGACACCCCGGAAGGCAAAATTGAGCTGCCTGTCAAGCTGCGGGTGCATGATTCGATTTTCGTGCCGCTCGCCAAATGGGCGATGCTGCTGGCGGGCAATTACCGCTGCGTCACCAAAGACGGCATGCGCACGGCGCAGGAGGCAGTGCACAGCGATCTTGAGACCTCACGCTCGGTCTACAACTTCGTCAATGATCTGTGCGTCAAATTGGGCGCCTCGCCCAATGATCTCGTGCCCTTCGAGAAATATGCGGCAGCCGCGCAAAGCCTGACGCGACCGGCCTCCGCCGCGCGGGCCCTCAACAACGGGGCACCCTATATCGAACGCGCCGACAAGCTGGTGCAGTTGATCGCCAAGCAGAAGGGCCTTGCGCATCCCACGATTGACGCCACCGTGGCGCTGGTCGATGCCCGCCTCGAAGCCAACCGCAAGAAGGCCGCGTAAAAAAACGCGCTCGGGCCGACCCGAGCGCGCGTCTTCTGCTCGTCGCTCAGCCTTACTGGCTTTGGCCACCGCGGTTGTCGCGGTCGAGATAAGGCCAAACGCTCTCTGCGTATGGGCCGGCGCTTGCCGTCGCAGCGAAGCCCGCAAGAACGGAAAGTGCGAGCAGGGCAGACGCAATCGTCTTCATGATCAGCTCCTCGTTTCACCTTTGCTGTATCGGCATTTGCGCATTCGCAACCGAGTGCGTTGTGCGCACAGCTTAACGGAGGAGCGCGCGGCCCCGTTCCACCCAGCGCGCGTTGCTCACGCAGGCGTGAGCCGGCTTGAAAATCAGTGCGCGCGAGGAAGTCAGCCTTGCCTTGAGCCCTGCACCAGCGCGAGGGACGCCCATCGGCTGCGCTTAAGCGCCGGCGCACCAGCCCGCCCTGCGGCGCTTCCTCTCGACCGCTTGCGTTGCCGACTAGGGCGCGCCCAATGGCCATGCTAGACCAGCCCCCAGACCAGCTGAGGGAAGAGACGCAATGAGCGTGTCGTTCGATTTCGGGTTTGCCCCGGGGCTACCCGCACCCGCTGCCAAATGGACCGGGTTTCCCAAGTACAACTTCATCGGTGGCCACAACGATGCCGAGCAGGTGCCGGTCGCGCAATTGGTTGCCGCTGCGACCGCCGTTCTCACGCGCGAGGGATCTTCGCTCGCCACCTACGGCTTGAACAGCGGCCCGCTCGGCTATCGGCCGCTCAGGGAGTTCCTGGCAGGCAAGCTCAAGTGGCATGCCGGCATTACCTGCGAGCCGGACGAGATCCTCATCACCTCGGGCTCTTTGCAAGGGCTCGATCTCGTCAACAGCCTGCTGCTGGTCCCGGGTGACACGGTGCTGGTCGAGGAGGACTGCTACAGCGGCTCGCTCAGCCGGCTTAGCCGGCGCGGCGTCCAGGCCTTGGGCGTGCCCCTCGATTCTGGGGGGCTGCGCCTCGATGTGCTTGCCGAGATGCTCACCAACCTCAAACGTCGCGGCGTCCGCCCAAAGTACATCTACACGATCCCAACCGTGCAAAATCCGAGCGGCACGATCATGACCGAGGAGCGCCGGGTCGAGCTGTTGCGCCTGTCGCGGACGCACGGGGTGCCGATCTTCGAGGACGAATGCTACTCCGACCTGATCTGGGATGGTCGGCGCCCGCCTGCGCTCTACGCCCTGAGCAACGGGGTCGGCGTCATTCACATTGGCTCCTTCTCAAAGTCGATTTCGCCGGCGCTGCGCGTGGGCTACCTGGTCGCGAGCTGGGATGTTCTGTCACGTATTTTGGCGCTGAAGACCGACGCGGGTTCCGGTGCGCTGGAGCAAATGGTGCTGGCCGAATTCTGTGCGGCGCATTTTGCCGAGCATGTGCGAAAGCTCAACCGCGGCTTGTACGCCAAGCTCGAAGCCCTGACCGCCGCGCTGGCCGAGCAGTTCGGCACCGCAGCCGAATTCGAAGTTCCCAAGGGCGGCATCTTTCTCTGGCTCAAACTGCCGGAGAGCGTCGATACTCAGAAATTGGCCCAGGTCGCGCTCGCTGAGGGCCTCGCGATAAATCCCGGTGCCGAGTGGTCCACCAACAAGGAGCGTGGCAGGACGCGCCTGCGCCTGTGTTTCGCCAATCCGGAGGTCCAGACGATCCGCCGAGGCGTTGCCGCCCTGGCGGAGATTTGCCAGCGTGAATTCGGCGTACCGACGCGGATTGCAAACATCAAACGCTGAAGGCGCGCGTCTGGCTCAGTGAGCGTCGTGGAAAATGATGCCCAGCGTGTAGCGATTGCCACTGCGCAGCCGGCTCACACCGTGGCGCATGTTGACGCGGTAGATGCCGCGGCTGCCTTGGACGGGTCGCTCGCGTACCGGGAAAATGACAGCCTCGCCCTGCTGCAGCGGGGCCACCTCGGCCTTAGATTGCCGGCGCGGCCGTTGTTCGGTCAGGACGAATTCACCACCGGTGAAATCCGTGCCAGGCGCGGACAACAGCACCGCGACCTGCAGGGGAAAGACCAGTTCGCCGTAGACGTCCTGATGCAGGCAATTGTAGTCGCCAGGCCCATAGCGTAGCAGCAGCGGCGTGGGCTTGTTTTGGCCGGCGGCATGGCAGGCCTCGAGGAAGGCCGCATGCTCTGAGGGAAACCGATCCTGCATCGACATCTGCGCGTACCAGCGGTTGGCGATCTGGGCCAGGGGTGGATAAAGCGCGCTGCGCAGCGCGCCGACGCTGGTCGGGAGCGGATGGGCGAAATATTTGTACTCGCCCTGCCCGAAACCGTGCCGTGCCATGTTGATGTGACTGCGGAACGCCGCCTCAAGGGCAAACGAGGCACTGAGCGCCCGACAGGCCGCGGCGTCCAGCAACGGGCCGACGACGGCACACCCGTTGCTGTCGAGGTCACGTGCAATGGCGCACCAGTCGAGGCCTGCAAGGCTTGGGCTCGCTGGCGGCGGCGTGCGGACGCTGCGGCGGTGGCTGTCGGCTACCATGCTCGGATCTCGGCGTTAAAAAACGGGGCCAGAACCCCTGCGGCCAGGACCTTGCCATGCAGGCCGGCGTCAAGCGACCCGTTTTCGGCTCGCGGCTGCACGTCGCGGCGAGGACGGCTATGCGGCCGGACACGCCAGCCAAACCTCCGCCGCGCTGCCAGGCGCCAATCCAGGCGCGGCGGCAGGGGGATCCGTGGAGCCGTTGCGGGGGCGCGAATGCGCCTGGCGCGCTCCCATTAGGAGCTCGGACCACCGTCGAAGTTGACCTTGTCGACCAGCTCCGATGCCTTCTTGCGATACTTGGCAATGTTTTCCAGTGGCAAGGCATCGGGCTTCAGCTTGCCCCAGCTGCGCACAATCGCGGACGGTTCCACCGCGGGGTTGACGGGGTATTCGTTGTTGGCGGTTGCGTAGATCTTCTGCGCCGCATCGGAAGCCAAATAGTCCATGAGCTTCAAAGCATTCGCCTTGTTGGGCGCGTGCTTGGCCAGCGCCATGCCCGAAATATTGACATGGCTGCCGCGATCATTGGCATTGGGAAACAGCGGCTTGATGGCGGCGCCCCAGCGCTTCTGTTCGGGGTTCTTCTCGTTGGTTGCCATCAAGGCCATGTAATAGGTGTTACCGACGGCAAGATCGCATTTGCCCGAATATATGTCGCGCGCCTGCTCGCGATCGCCGCCGGCCGGTTTGTGCGCCAGGTTTGCCTTCAGACCCTTCAGCCACTCCTCCGCGAAAGCCTCGCCCTTATGTGCGATCAGCGTGGCGAGCAGCGAGGTGTTGTAGACGTGCTGGCCCGAACGGATGCAGATCTTGCCTTTCCATTTCGGGTCGGCCAGCTCCTCGTAGGTGATGCTGTCCTGTTTGACGCGGGCCTTGGAGGCATAGACGATGCGCGAGCGCATCGTGAGGCCAAACCAATGATTGCCCGGATCGCGATACTGCGGTGGGATCAACTGCTGTAAGGAGACAAGATCGACCGCTTGCGTGAGCCCGGCATCTTTGGCCTCCGCTAGCCGGCCGGCGTCGACGGTGAACAGCAGATCGGCCGGGCTGTTCTGGCCTTCCGCAGCGAGGCGCTCGTTCAATCCCGCGGACGCATAAACGACGTTGGTGCGAATGCCGGTCTGCTCGCTGAAGGCCTTGAGCAGCGGATCGATCAGCTGCGGCTCACGATAGGAGTAGATGTTGACCTCGCCCTGCGCGGAGGCCTGAGAGCTGAGCAGCAGGCCGGCCGCGCAGCCGATCGCAACGGCCGCCGACCAGCCCCCCCAAATACCTAATGCCATCGCGATCTCCTGAGCAGCGGGACCTTCGAGCCGCGCACGCCGTTGCGCCCGACAGCCACGTCGACCTTAGTGTAAATCCTGAGTGCGTTTGTCAAGAAAGAGTGCGGCCGTCAGCGCAGAATGGAATTATTCCAATTCGAAGCGAGGGCGGGCCTGCTTGATGAGAATCCAGGGAGGCCGCGCCAGAGGGGAAGGTGTCTGGCTCGGCCCGCCCTGGCGAAGGGGAGCCACCACGGCCCGCAAATGGCGCAGCGATGGGGGCACGCGCGCTCATTTCCGTGGTGACGTCCCGATGAGAGATACGATCGAGCCGCGGCCTCGGATCGCCGAGCCGGGATTAAATCGTGGTAATCCAAAGCCCCCGGGGTGGCGCCCCGGCGCTGTCTTGGTCCGCAGCACGGTTGCCCAATACTTGCGACACGGCTAAAAGGGCGCTCATGTCGCGATTTTCGATCAAACTGAGGCTTGCGCGAATTATCGAGCCGGTCGCCTGAACCGCGGCCGGATGCTTTTGCGCAGTAAAATCAGTATCTTGAAGAACGGCATTTCCCCCATGAATTCGAGCAAAACCGGCGCGCGCGACTGGAGCGCGACGCTGTTCCTGCCCAAGACCGCCTTTCCGATGAAGGCGGGCTTGCCCCAGCTTGAGCCTAAGCTATTGCAGCGCTGGGAGAAACTCGGTCTCTACCGACGCCTGCGCGAGGCCGCGAAAGGCCGCCCCAAATTCATCCTGCATGACGGCCCCCCCTACGCCAACGGCAACATCCATATCGGCACCGCGCTCAACAAGATCCTCAAGGACATGGTGACCCGCTCCCAGCAGATGCTGGGCTCAGATTCCAACTATGTGCCCGGCTGGGACTGTCACGGGCTACCCATCGAATGGAAGATCGAGGAGCGCTATCGCGCCAAGGGCCAGGACAAGGACAGGGTGCCCGTTAACGAGTTCAGGCGCGAGTGCCGCGAGTTTGCCGAACACTGGATCGGCGTGCAGCGGGAAGAATTCAAGCGCCTGGGGGTGGAGGGGGATTGGGAGCATTACTACTCGACCATGGCCTACACGGCCGAGGCGACCATCGCTGCCGAGCTCATGAAATTCGCCATGAACGGCGCGCTGTTCCGAGGCTCCAAGCCGGTGATGTGGTCGGTGGTGGAAAAGACGGCGCTGGCCGAGGCGGAGGTCGAGTACCACGACTACACGAGCGACACCGTGTGGGTGAAATTTCCGGTCAGCCGCGGCCGCGAGAGCCGCGGCGATCGAGACGGCCTCGCCGGTGCGTCGGTCGTAATCTGGACCACCACGCCCTGGACGCTGCCGGGCAACCGGGCCATCAGCTTTTCCCCCAAGATTGCCTACGGCCTCTACGAGGTCACGGCGGCGCCGGACGGCAATTGGGCGAAGGCCTCCGACCGCTTCATCCTGGCCGATCGGCTGGCCCCGGCGGTTTTCAAGGCCGCAAAAATCGAAGCCGATGGCTATCGACGCCTCGCCAGCGTGACGGCGAGCGAGCTGTCGGGGGGCGCGTGTTCACATCCCTTGCGCGCGCTTGGTTACGATTTCAAGGTTCCCTTGCTTGCAGGCGACCACGTGACCGAGGAGGACGGCACCGGTTTCGTGCATACCGCGCCGGGGCATGGCCGCGAAGATTTCGAGATTTGGATGCAGCATGGCCCCGAGCTGGTAAAGCGCAGCATCGATCCGGCGATCCCCTTCACTGTGGACGCCGACGGCCGTTTCACCAAAGAAGCGCCGGGGTTCGAAGGCAAACGCGTCATCGACGATGCGGGCAACAAGGGGGACGCCAACGACGCGGTCATCAAGGCGCTGGTGGCGGCCAACGCCCTGATCGCGCGCGGTCGGCTCAAGCACCAGTATCCGCACTCCTGGCGCTCGAAGAAGCCCGTGATCTTCCGCAACACGCCGCAATGGTTCATCGCCATGGACCGGCCGCTGCAGATGGCGGGCCAGGGCGGCAATAGCTCCCTGCGCGAGCTCGCCCTCAAGGCCATCGAAGACACCGAATTCGTGCCTGCAATGGGGCGCAATCGCTTGCGCGGCATGGTGGAGGCGAAGCCCGACTGGGTGATCTCGCGCCAACGCGCCTGGGGCGTGCCAATCACCGTGTTCCAGCACCGGGAGACGGGCGAGGTGATCCCGTCGGCCAAATTCGCCAAGGCGGATGAGCTGATGGCGCGTATTCGCGCTGCCATGAGCGAGAAAGGCGCCGATGCCTGGTTCGAGGCGGGTGCGCCGGAGCGCTTCCTCCACGGTCTGGTGGCCAACCCGGCCGACTGGGAGCAGATCACCGATATTCTCGACGTCTGGTTCGATTCCGGTTCCACCCACGCCTTCACGCTGGAAGACCCCGACGCCTTTCCGCAGCTCGCCGGCATCAAGCGCCACAGCGAGGGCGGTGTCGATCGCGTCATGTACCTTGAGGGATCCGACCAGCACCGCGGCTGGTTCCAATCCTCGCTGCTTGAAAGCTGCGGCACGCGTGCGCGCGCCCCCTTCGACGTAGTCCTCACGCACGGCTTCATCCTCGATGAAAAGGGCGAGGAGAAGATGTCGAAGTCGCGGGGCAACACGCTTTCGCCGCAGGAACTGATGAAAACCTCAGGCGCCGATATCCTACGCCTGTGGGTGGCGTCCTCGGATTATTCCAGCGACATCCGCTTTGGGCCGGGCATCCTGCAGGGAACGGCCGAATCCTATCGCAAGCTCAGGAATACGCTGCGCTGGATGCTGGGTAATCTCGCGCACCACGAAGGCAATGGGCGCGGTGCTATGAAGGCGATGCCGGAGCTCGAGCGCCTGATGCTGCACCGGCTGGCGGAGCTTTCCGAGCTGATCGGCAAGGCCTATCTCGAATACGACTACAAGCGCGTGATCGCCGTCCTTTCCCATTTCATGAATACGGATCTATCCGCTTTCTATTTTGATATTCGCAAGGACGCACTTTACTGCGAGCCCCATTCAAGTCCGAAGCGCAAGGCCGCGCTGGCGACGATCGAAGAAATCTTCCGCGCCACCACGCTGTGGCTGGCGCCGCTGCTTTGCTTCACCGCCGAAGAGGCCTGGCTCGCTCGCTATCCCTCCGAGGGGGGCTCGGTGCACCTGGAGACCTTTCCCGAGATCCCCTCCGAATGGCGCGACGAGGCCCTCGCCGCCAAGTGGGCCAAGGTCCGCCGCGTGCGCAGCGTCGTCACCGGCGCCCTCGAGATCGAGCGGGCCAATAAGAAGATCGGCTCGTCCTTGGAGGCGGCCCCGCAGGTGTTCGTCGCTGAGCCGGGCCTGCTCGAGGCGCTGCAGGGCGTCGATTTGGCGGAAGTCTGCATCACCTCGGATATTGCCGTTCTTGCCGATCTGCCGCCGGCCGCCGCCTTCGCCTTGCCGGATGTGGTCGGTGTCGGCGTCGTGCCGCACATGGCAGCGGGTCAGAAATGCGCGCGGTCCTGGCGCATCACCAGGGATGTCGGCAGCGACCCGGCTTTTCCGACCCTGTCCGCGCGCGATGCGGCCGCGGTGCGCGAATTCGATGCGCGCGAGCGCACGAGCCCGGCTCAGCCATGATGCCGGCGCTCAACGGCAGGCAAGCGCGCCAGCCCTGGCTGTGGGGTCCGTTCTCCGGCTTTGGCCTGCTGGCGGCCGCGCTGGTGGTTGGCATCGATCAGGCGCACAAATGGTGGATGCTCGCGCACTACGACATCGAAAGCCGTGGTCGCGTGGCGGTCCTACCCTTTTTGGACTTGGTCTACGTCAAGAACCTCGGCGTCAGCTATGGCCTCTTCCTGCAGGACGGAGCGCTGGGGCAGTGGCTGCTGGCAGGCTTCGCCATCGCGGCGGCTCTGGCCATGACGGTGTGGCTTGCTCGCGGCATGTCCAATCGGCTGGTGGCGGGGAGCGTCGGGCTTATCATCGGTGGTGCGATCAGCAATGCCATCGATCGCCTGACGCTTGGTGGGGTGGCGGACTTCTTTTCGCTGCACGCTCTCGGGTTTTATTGGTACGTGTTCAATATCGCCGACACGGCCATTGTTGCCGGGGTGCTGGGCCTTCTATATGATTCCTTTCGCCCGAGTCGCAATAACGCCGCAAAGTCGACCTAACCGATTGAGGAAGCGGCATTGTCGGCAGTCATGCCCGACCTCGGGCTCGGGGGACGTGGATATGGGTGGCTTACTCCAGCACCTCAGGCGAGTGGCCGCTGCCGTCGGCACGGCGGCGGGCGTTGTCCTTGGCGGCTGCGCCGACGGCGTCGAGCTCAACGGTAAGGTCTTCGACTTTCTGGGCGTCAGTCCGGCTGCCCTGGAGGCGTCGCGGCGCGAGCCGAAGCTGGCCGAACGGGCCCCCCTCGTCATGCCGCCTGACGCCAAGCGCCTGCCCGATCCCGGCTCCGCGTCGGCGCCCGCGGTCGATCAAGTGAACTGGCCAACCGATCCCGAGCAGCGCAAATTGGCCGCGGCCGAGGAGCGCGAGCGGCTGCATCTGGCCTACTGCCGCGGTGACATCCAATGGAAGGAAAGGGCGCTGAAAAGCAAGGATGGCAGCGGTACCAACCTCAGCCCCTATGGTCCCTGCCCCAGCCTGTTCGGTGGCCTGACCAACAGCGTTAACAAGAACTGAACGGCTTGGCCCGCGCGCCACGACGATCCGCCCCCGCAGCGTTGGCGACGCGCTTGCGCGCCGATGAGCTTTGCCGCCGATCCAAGCCAGTCACATTAATGCCTTGTCATTTGACATCCCGACCGCGAAGCCGAACAACAGCGGCCAAACGCCGGACGGCGGTTCCCTCGAACATTCAGAACGGCACAGCAAGTGCTTAGCGTCGAAAGGATTCACGATGGCGAGACTTTGTCGTAGCCTCGCTGACAGGAAACTTTGCTCCATGTGGACGCGCCGTAGCAGACCTTCACGCCTCAGCTTCCTTCTGGCCCTGACACTCATCATGTTCGCTCAAAGCTTGGCTACCCTCGAAGCCAGTCCGATCGCCAGCCGCGTCAGCGAATTCACGCTGGCGAACGGGCTGCGCGTCGTCGTGGTCCCCGACCACCGCGCCCCCGTGGTCACACACTATGTGTGGTATCTGGCAGGCTCGGCCGACGATCCGCCGGGGGCCTCGGGCATCGCCCACTTCCTTGAACACTTGATGTTCAAGTCGACCGACAAGATCGCCTCCGGCGAATTCTCCAAGATCGTCTCGCGCCTGGGCGGTCAGGACAACGCCTTCACGACCCACGATTACACCGGCTATTTCCAGCGCATCTCCAAGGAACGGCTCGCCACCGTGATGGAGATGGAAGCCGATCGCATGGCGAACCTGCAGCTCGCCGAGAAGGATGTGCTGACCGAGCGCGAGGTAATCCTCGAAGAGCGCCGCTCGCGCACCGAGAACAACCCCTCCAACATCTTGTCCGAGCAGATGTCGGCCGCGCTTTACCGAAACCATCCCTACCGCGTGCCCATCATTGGCTGGATGCACGAGATCGCCAAGCTGTCGCGGGCAGATGCGCTTGCCTTCTACAAGCGTTTCTATGCCCCGAACAATGCCGTCATGGTTGTGGCAGGCGATGTTACCGCCGAGGAGGTCAAACAGCTCGCCGAGGCAACCTACGGCAAGGTCAAGGCCAACCCTGCGGTGCATCTGCGCGAGCGCCCGCAGGAGCCACCCAACCGCACGCCAAGGCGCGTCGAGCTCAAGGATGCGCGTGCTGGCAACGCCTCGGTGCGCCGCTTCTACTTCGCGCCGAGCCTGCCGAAGGCGGAGCCGGGGGAGGCCGAGGCCCTCTATCTGCTCATGAAGATTGTCGGCCACAGCAGCACCAGCCGCCTCTATCAGAAGCTCGTCGTCGAGGAAAAGCTCGCCTCCAGCGCGGGCGGCTGGTATTCGGGACTTGGGCTCGACAGCGGCTCGATCGGTGTCTACGCCGTCGCCGCCAAGGAGGTCGACCTGGACAAGGTCGAGGCCGGCATCGATCGGGTCCTGCATGAGTTGCGCGAGAACCCGGTTTCAGCCGACGAGCTCGAGCGCGCCAAGAAGGCGTTCATCGCCGACTTCATCTACGAATCCGATAGCCAATCGGCGCTCGCGCGTCGCTACGGCGAGGGGCTCGTCCTTGGCATGACGATCAAGCAGATCAACGACTGGCCGGTGGCGATCGCCAAGGTGACCGCTGAGGACATCAAGCGGGTCGCCGGCCAATACTTGGACCTTCGCAGCTCTGTGACCGGTACGCTGTTGCCGGTAGCAGCGGAAACCGAGAGCGATGCCGTGCGCCCAGCCGCCACCGCCAACAAATCCTGACGGAGCGCCCCACATGCATGCAACGCTTCCGACGAGGCTCCGCGCGGTTCGCCTGGCTCGCCTTACCGCAAACATCGTCTTCCTCGCGATCGCCTGGGGTGCGCTCGTGACCGTCTCCAGCAGGGCAGAAGCCATGAAGATCCAAGAGGTAAAAAGCCCCGGCGGCGTCACCGCCTGGCTGGTGGAGGAGCACGGTATTCCGCTGATCGCCATGCGCTTTGCCTTCGAGAGCGGTAACGCGCAGGATCCCGACGGCAAGGAGGGAGTGGCCAATTTCATCGCCAGCATGATGGATGAGGGAGCCGGCGAGCTCACGAGCAAAGAATTCCAGGAGCGCATGGAGGCGATTGCCATGCGCATGAGCTTCGATGATTCGCGCGATGCCATGTATGGCAGCTTCGAAACCCTGAGTGAGAACCGCGACGCGGCCATGGACTTGCTGGCGATTGCCGTCGGCAAACCGCGCTTTGACGCCGACGCAGTCGAGCGCATTCGCGGACAGCTACTTGCGAGCCTGGCCTACGCCGCGCGCGACCCCGATCGCGTCGCCTCGGAGCAATGGTCGGCGCTGGCCTTTGCCGGCCACCCTTATGGGCGGCCCGCGAACGGCACTCCCCACACGGTGCAGAAGATCAGCCGCGATGACCTCAAGGAGTTTTGGTCGAACACCTTCGCCAAGGACAATTTGCGCGTGGTGGTGGTCGGAGACATCGATGCGGAAACGCTGAAAACCCAACTCGACAAGGTTTTCGGCGCGCTGCCCGCCAAGGCCAAACTCCGGCCGATCGCGCAAGTGACCCCGACCGCGGTCGAACGATTGAAGGTCGTCGAGATGGCCGTGCCGCAGTCGGTGGCGCGCTTCGGTCTGCCGGCACTGCCGCGCAAGGACAAGGACTTCATCCCCGCTTTCGTGCTGAACACCATCGTTGGCGGCGGCGTCATGTCCTCGCGGCTGTGGGAAGAGGTGCGCGAGAAGCGTGGCTTGGCCTACTCCGTGTCAACCACAGTGCAGCCCTTCAAGCACACATCGGTCTTTGCCGGCGGGGTGGCCACCAAGAACGAGGAAATTGCGCAATCGCTCGATCTCATCCGCGCCGAACTCAAGCGCATTGCCGCCGAGGGTCCGACCGATCAGGAATTGGCGAACGCCAAGAGCTACTTGACCGGTTCGTTTGCCCTGCGCTTCGACAGCAACGCCAAAATCGCTAATCAGCTGTTGTGGTTCTGGCAGGAGGATCTCGGCCGCGATTATATGGATACCCGCAATGCCGAGATCGAGGCGGTGACGATGGACCAGGTGAAGCGGGTCGCCAAGCGCCTGTTTGAGGGCCAAGAGCCGATTGTCACCGTGGTGGGCAGGCCCAAGGGCCTCACCCAGGCGCGGCGCAGCTGAACGGCGGCGGCCGTCCCCCGCCAGCGGGCAAATCCGGGCGCAGGCTGACGCCAGCGGCGGGCACGCTACGTGGGCAAGGCGCGCACGGGAAGATTGAGATCGCCGTCGAGCCCACACGCCAGCAGGCGCGGCGTTGCCGTCAGCCGCCGCTCGTTTGGGCGCAGAGCGTGCCACGCAAAATATGCTTCTGCACCTTGCCGGCGGCCGTGCGCGGAAAGTCCTCGAGCACGCTCAGGTATTTGGGCACCTTATAGGCCGCCAGGTGCGCGCGGGCGAAGGCACGCAACTCCTCCATGGCCGGCGCCTGGCCTGGGCGCAAACGGATTGCGGCGTGGCCGACCTCGCCCCAACGCACATCCGCCACGCCGATCACGGCGGCCTCCAGCACCGCGGGATGATTGCAGAGCACGTCCTCGACCTCTGCCGGATAGACGTTTTCGCCGCCGGAAATGTACATGTCCTTTATGCGATCAACGATGAAGTAGTAGCCCTCGCCGTCACGGTAAGCGATGTCGCCTGAGCGCAGCCAGCCCTCAGGTGTCATGGCGGCGGCGGTGGCCGCGGGGTTGTTGTAGTAACCGGGCGTGATATTGGGGCCGCGAAACAGAATTTCGCCACGCTCGCCCGCCTTGACATCGTGACCGTCGACGTCGACCAGCCGGACCTGCGACAAGAGTTGCGGTTTGCCGACCGAGCCTATCTTCTCGGCCGCCCGCGCCGGATCCATCAGGAACACGGTCGGTCCCGTCTCGGTCATGCCCATGCCGTTGCAGACCCGGACGCCCTTGCTGAGGTATTGCCGGATCAAGCTCTCTGGCAACGGCGCCCCACCACACCCCCAATGCCGCACGGCCGACAGGTCCGCCCCGGCAAAGCGCGGACTGAGGCTCAGCGCCTGGTAGATACTGGGCACGCCGAAGAACACACTTATGCGGCCGGCCGCGATCAGATCGAAAAGCGGATCAACCTCGAACTTGGCCAAGACCGTGCTGCTGCCGCCCGCGATGAAAACGGGCAGCGTGTGCAAGTTGATGCCGGCGGTGTGGAACAGAGGCAGGAAGTTGACGGTGCGGTCGAGCGAACTGAGCGCGGTTGCCTGCTGCACATTGATGGCGTTGGCCAACCCCATGCCGACCGTCTGGATCACGGCCTTGGGTCGCCCCGTAGTGCCCGAGGTATAAAGCAGATACCAGATGCGGTCGCTGGGCCAGGCAGCGTCGCGGCCCATATTTGGGCTCGTTTCGACGCACATCTGCTCGTAGGCCGCGAACGTGTGCAGGCGCACACCGGTGCTAGCCGCCAACGCCTCTGCCAGCGGCGCCGTCGGCGCATCGTGCAGGAGCATGTTCGCCCCGCAGTCGAGGAGGATGGGGGTTAACTCGCTCGGGGTTTGCCGCCAATTGAGCGGCACCAGGATGGCACCAATTTTGCCGCAGGCGAAGAGCAGCTCGAAGAAGACGGTGCGATTGTGACAGAGCACGGCGATGCGATCACCGCTGCCGAACTGACGCTCAAGCAGGCTGGCGCCGCGCTCGGCGCGCGCATTGAACTCGGCGAAGGAGAGCTTACTCTCCGGCTCGAATTCCGCGAAGGCCAGCGCATCGGGCGAGAGCTCCGCGCGCTTGGCGGCAAAGTCGAAGAGGGTTCTCATGGCGGGCGCGAGGCTTCCCTAGTCTTTGCTGCGGCCCCGACATTGGCGGGCTCGGCCCGATTCACCGAGTTGGCGCCCGTCGCTCGCCGCGCGCGGTGTTGCCGGCCGGTTGTGAACCTCACGCATCCGGCGAGGCGCGACGCGGCGGCTGCCAGCTGCGATCCGTGTCGTGATCAGGGTGCTGGAAGCCGACAATGTCTGCGGTTGGCTGCGAAGCAAGATTGCTCGCCGTCGTTTTGCCGGGCAGCCTAGCAATATCGGCGAGCCAGGCGAGCATGGATTCGGTACCGACGGCGTAGGTGGGGGGGAGGCGGGCAGGTTGATCGAACGCGCCGGTGAGCAGTTCGATGATCGGGCCGCCGGGATGACGGTAGCTTAAGGGCGTGCCGCAGGCGGGGCAGAAATCGCGCACGGCGCGCGTGGAGGATTGAAACGTCGCCGGCCGACCGCGTGTCCAGGCAAACTGCGCGCCGGGCAGCTCGGCCAGCACGGCAAACGGGCCAGCCACCGCCTTCTGGCACATGCGGCAGTGGCAGATGCCGATTTTGACGGGGTCGGCATAAACGGCGAAGCGGACCGCACCGCACTGGCAACCGCCGGTATGACGCGGCGTTTGCGGCGGCTTAGGATGTGACATCGAGCACCTCGTGTAGGCGGTTGAGCGTAGCCAGGGCATCGCTGCCGGCAAACACAAACTCATCGACGCCCGCCACGCGCAGCGCCTCCTCCTGGCCCTTGGGCCGACCGGCCAAGAGCACCTGCTTGGCACCTGCGGCTTTCAGCGCGCCAGCTGTTGCCTCGGCCAATTCGGCATAGACGGCATCCGACGAGCAGATCGAGACGGCGCAGGTCCCGCTCTCGGCAAAGGCCTCACCCGCAGCGGCAGAATTGTGCAGCGGCGGGCTCGGCACGGCCTCAATGCCGCCGGCGGCCAAGAAGTTCTGCATCCAGGTGGTGCGCCCCGAGTGGACGGCCGCCTCGCCCAGCGAAGCCAGAAACACCTGTGGGCGCTGGCCGGTGCGGGCTAGGTAGCGATCGGCGGCATCGCGCAGGCGCTCGAAGGGTTCGGCCAATCGCCGCAACGGGAGAGGCTCGACCGAGGTCCCGCCCCTGACAACGGGGGGAGCCGCGGGGTGCGGCGCCACGCTCACCCCGTCGTCGCCGAGCCGCGGAAAGGCCGATACCCCGGTCAGCTCCAGCCGAGCGTGGGCGATGCGGCCGCTGCGCGCACGCGCAACCTTGCTGACCTCAGCCGCAAGGAAACCGGATTGGAGCGCACGCGCCATGCCGCCCGCATGTTCGATGGTCTGAAAGAGCGCCCAGGCCTTCTCGGCCAGCTCGGTCGTCAGCTTCTCCATGAACCAGGCACCATGCGCCGGATCCGCGACGCGTCCCAACGCACTCTCTTCCTGCAAAACCAGATGTGTGTTGCGCGCGATGCGCAGCGCGAAGCGGTCGGGCTTGCCCAATGCCCAGGTGAATGGCAGCACGCTGATGCTGTCTGCGCCGCCGAGGGCCGCCCCCGCGCACGCCACCGTCGCGCGCAGCATGTTCACCCATGGATCGCGTTTCGCCAGCATGCGTTCGGAGGTGGAGGCGTTTAGCGTCAGCGCCTCGGTTGCCTCCGGGACACCGCAGGCTTGCGCAACCCGCGCCAGGAGGCTGCGTGCGGCGCGGAGCTTGGCGATCGTGACAAAGAGATCGGCATCGGTCGCCACGGCGAAGCCGATTTTGCCGAAGGCGGCACGTGGCGGAAGACCGCCCGCCTCGCAAGCACGCAAGTAGGCCACCAGCGTTGCCACCAGCGCCGCCAATTCTTGCGCCTCCCCGGCCCCCGCCTCGTGGTAGGGCCGCGCATCGGCCAATAGGGCCGTGACGTTGGGCATCGCTTGCTGATCGGAAGCGAACTTGGCGGCGATCGCGCAGGCGCGATCGGGTGCATAGTAGAGCGTACCGGTTTTGGCCAGCACGCCGAGCGGATCGTAGTTGAAGGCCCCGCGCCGCTGGCGCTCCCCGATACCGGCCTCGCGCCAAATCTCAATCAGGCTACCCGCCGCGTCGAGGGTGTTTTCGCGGGCATCGAGTGCAATCGGCACTTGATCCAAGCGCACGCCCTTGAGCGCGCTTGCCAGCGGCTCGGCGCCATAGCCAAGACCCCATTGCCCCGGTGCCTCGATCTGCAGCAGCAGTGAATTGACCCCGCCTTCCAGGTCCTCAAGGATGGCTCCATTGCAGAGCTCGGGGTCCGGTTCGGCGTGGCGCTGGCGAATATCCCACCTATGGCCGGCGGCTGCGGGCCGGCCCACCTGCACCGCGGTGACGCGCGCCGCCTCGCTGCGCGTAAAGAGCGGATCGATCCGCAATCCATCGGCGGTCTCCGATACGAGCTGGCGCTCGAACGAGCCACCTTTCAGCACCTTGTCGACGAGTTTGAGCCAAGCCTCGCGCGAGGCCGCTTCGAACTCCGTGCTGATCGGTTCGAGGTCATCGGTCATGGTGATCGCTTAGGCGCCTCCCGGGCGTGTTGGCAGGTCCGGCCCATTGGTAGACCATTCCTGCCGCCGGCCAAACCGATCTTAGCGCCGAGCCGCTGGCGTGGGCGGCTCGGGCGTCCCGGGTGGGGCGCCAAGCTGGTGCGAACGAAAGGGTGAGCCCAAGTCGATCGCCAGCACCCCGCGCACCCGAGCCGCGATGGGCGGCGATGCCAAGCGGGCGTTTCGGCCGGCTTGACCTGGGGGCTGGCAGCGATGGCTCGCACAAGGCGCGCGAGCCGAGGGGATGCTGTGCCGGCCGAGGTGGCTTGCGCAGGCTGCCCATGTCGAGGAGCATGGGGGTGCGCGGGCAATGCTCGTTGCGGAAGGATAAAGCATGGCAATCACTGGCGGCTGTCACTGTGGCGCCATTCGCTACCAGGCGGAGGGCGAGGCGCTCAACCACGCGCTCTGCCACTGTACGGACTGTCGACGACATGCCGGTGCGCCCATGGTGGGTTGGACGATGTATCCGCGCGAGCGCGTCGTGGTCACAAAGGGGACCCCCAAAGTTTACGCCTCGTCGCAAGCTGGGCGGCGCTATTTTTGCGCCGATTGCGGAACCGGCCTCTTCTTCAGCAACGATGTCGTGCTGCCGGGGCTGCTCGATATTCAGAGCGCCACCTATGACGACCCCGATGCCGTTCCGGCGCAGGCGCATATCCAAGTCGCCGATCGCATCGGCTGGATGCAGCGCGCGCATGAACTGCCCGAGTTCGAACGTTATCCGCCGCGCGCTTGATAGTGCCGGAAGGCAAAAGGCCGCTGCCGAGCCCGGGTCCCGAAGGCTCAGGCCGCCGGGGATCGCACGGCTCGCACGCAACGCTTAAATGGGCGGGCGAAGCTAGCCTTCATCCGGCGCGGCCGCAGCCCTGATGGCGCCGGCCTCCACGATCAGGCCTCGCCAGCGGCGGCGCACGTAGTCGCGGCGCAGTCGCTCGTCGCGCCCCAAGGCGTTGAGGATGGCGTCGCAGAGCTCCTGCGTTGCGGGACGCTCCGCGTCCATCGCTTTTTCCTCTTCCCGGTAAGGGCTGGGCTGGTGCTGATCGCGAAGCGGGGCGAGACGCATGCCGACACCTGTTGCAAGCTGAGGAGATTTGCATCTTGCGGCGCTCGGGCGGCCTGCGTACATCGGTGGGACTACCGATTTATCAAACTGTCACAGAACCGCGCTCGACGTTTTGCCAGGCCGCTCGCTCGAGCTCGCAGGGTTCACGGGCGCGATCAACCCCGCATTTCCCAGGCAAGCACGCGCTTTCCCGCGCCTGCGGCGCGGCGGTGCGCCGCAACTCAGCGCCGCAGGGCGTCCACCTGGCGCGTCTTCATGCCGCTCCCCCTTGCAGCCGGGC
>Ga0075424_100001447_pt1 | contig 20839 bp, 15 predicted proteins | sample SoiMethybrSBSTD3_FD_75301 | JGI IMG/M metagenome (GOLD analysis project Ga0075424, IMG submission 75301) | Bulk soil microbial communities from a Populus tree surrounding site in Tennessee, USA - Soil MetaG P. TD hybrid SBSTD3 | ecosystem: Environmental > Terrestrial > Soil > Tree plantation... | reverse complement strand
CTCGAGCTGCCCGCTCGCGTCGAGCGCCGCCGACACGGGCAGCAGGACCCTGACGAACTGTCGGGCGACGACCTGGCCGAGGCCCGCCAGCCGGCGGGCCAGGGAATAGGGTGTCACCATGCTCACCGGGAGCATGGCGGCGATCACGATCTCGTCGGTGCGATAGCTGATCCGGCCGGCCAGCTGATGCACGAAGAGCGGTGTGCCGAAGCCCGCGAGCGCGCGCAGGGAAGCGCGATTCACGGCGCGTGCCGAGGGATGGAGGTCGGGCACCACCCGCCGCACGGCCCACAACGCGGGGATCTGGAGCACGAGAGTCGCGACGATCCCGGTTGCGATCAGGCCGGGGAGATCCCAACCAGCGAGCAGCGCACCCGCGGCTCCCGCTGCCGTCAGCATCGTCCCCACGATGATGAGGAGGTTCACGAGGTCGTACCGCTGGAGAGCACGCAGAATCGCGAGCGGGATGGCCGCGACGAGCGAGATGCCGACGCCGAGCGTCATGAGGCGAACGATCTGCGCAGCCAGCGCGTGTTCGGACGGCGGCACGCGGAACAGCACCGGGACCAGCGGGGCCATCACCAGGCCCAACGCGAAGATCGCCAGGCCGGTGGCGGCAAACAGGGTGATCGCGGACGAGACGAACGACGCGGCCTCCCCGATCTCTCCCCGCGCGCGAAACCGGGCGATGTAGCGCTGCAGCGAATCGGCGCCACCCGCTTCGAAAATGACCGCGTAGCCGACGATCGAGTCGACCAGTACCCAGAGGCCGTACCGCGTGGCCCCCAGGTGATGGAGAATGAACGGAGTGAGGAGGAACCAGATCCCACGAGACGCGAGCAGGCCGGCCACGTTGCTCGCGGTGTTGCCCAGCACACGACGGCGCATCGTCGCGCCGGAGTCGGAAAGTCCCGGGTCGTTCACCGGTCGCTCGCTGCGAGAAGTTCGGCGTACACGGCGAGCGTTTGCTCCGCGGTGCCGGCCCACCCGAGCCGTGTCTCCCGGGCGCACCTGATCCCCTCGGCCAGATTCGAGCGCAGCGTGCCGTCGGTCAACACCCGCACGATCGCGGCGGCCAGCGACGCGGGCTCACCCGGGTCCACGAGCAAGCCGGTCGTTCCGTGGTCGACGTACTCGCCGAGTCCTCCGACTCGGGTCGCGACCACGGGACGATCGAAGGCGAAGGCGGTCAGGACGACGCCGCTCTGCGTGGCCTCATGATACGGACACGCCACGACGGTCGCCGCGCGGAGCAGTTGTGCGAGCCGGGCGTTCGCGATGTACCCCTCGTACATCTCGAAGGTGGCGGGGGCCGCGAGGGTCGGAGGGTCCGGGGGGTCGTACGCGGCCGCGCGTTGCCCGGCGACGACGAATCGAACCTCCGGGACCTGGCGCGCCACGAGCGGCGCCGCGGCGTAGAGAGTTTCCAGTCCCTTGTAGGGGCTGAGGCGACCGAAGCAGAGGACGGTGGGCGGTTCCGGAGGGAAGGGATCCCCGGAGTTGCCGTCCCAGGCTCGCAGGATGTCGTAGGCGCCAAACCGCGTCACGGCGACGCGGCTCGGCTCAATTCCGTAGCGCCGGCAGAACGCCGGGCGGAGACCCTCGCCGTGCACGACGAAGCGCGTGGTGCGCGGATAGGTGAGCCGGCGGGCGAGCCACTTGCGCCATCCCTGCTCACCGCGATGCGGCTCGGGATCGTGCACGCTGAGAACCAGCGGGGCGTGGAGCGCCCCGGGCAATGCGAGCGCCAGCCGGGGCGATACATCGACGTCGTCGACGTGAAGGACATCGGGCCGGCGCGCCGCGGCGAAGTCCAGGGCCCGGCGGCTGGTGTACCACGACGCCGGATGGAAGCTGCGCCGTCCGCTGTGGACGACGAAATGAAAGCTGGCCGCGTGGCGCCAGTACTCGCGCACGGACCCTGGAAGGGTTTCCCCCAAAACGGCGTCGGCCTCCGCCAGGCCAGACGAGAGACGCCGGTACGGCACGTCAAAGCTCGCGGTGCGCCACGCCGTCGGTGCGAGCTCCATCAACAGATGGACCTCGGCGCGCTGTGCGAGGTCGCGGACCAACGAGAGCGCAGGCTCGAAAAACGCCGTATGGCTGTAATAGACGACGCGCATGATGCCGCACCCGAATCGAGGTCACCCAGCGAACGGATTGTATACCCCGTGCCGGTGGGGATGCTGACGATCGCCGAGGAGGCGTGGTTGTGAGCCCGGGATTGGCCAGACGAGCGGGCCGCGCGGTGCTCTGGAAAGGGTTCGAGATCGCGGGCAATCGAGGGCTCAGCGTTCTGCGGACCGTCATTCTGGCGCGCATCCTGGCCCCGGAGGATTTCGGACTCCTGGCAGCGGGAGTCGTGACGATGGAGGTCGGCGTCCAGGTCACGACCTTCGGGATGCGGGAGGCCATCATCCAGCGGCGGGAGTTGGACCGCGATCATTACGACGCCGCCTGGACGTTCGAGCTGGTGCGGACCGCCATCGTCGCCGCGGTCCTCATGCTCGCCGCCCCGTTCATCGCGACCCACATGTTCAACGAGCCTCGGGCAGCCAACATCATGCGCGTGCTGGCCCTCGCGCCGCTGCTGGACCGCGCCGGCAGCATCGGCGCTCTCTCGCTCGTTCGCGAGCTGCGGTTCGGACCTGTGGCCGGGGTCGGCCTCGCGGCGTCGTTCATCCATGCTCTCGTGGCCATCGCGCTCGCCGGGACCCTCGGGGTATGGGCCATGGTCATCGGGCATCTGGTCGGCGTGCTGGCACAGACCATCGGGTCGTACGTCGTGGCGCCCCGCGTTCCGAGGTTCTCATTCCGAACGGAGGCCGCGCGTCCGTTGCTGCACTTCGGCCGGGGAGTGTTCGCCCGCCAAGTCATCGATGTGTTGGGCGGAGCGGTGCTGCAAGTGGTCATCGCGCGCCGGCTGGGGACGGCCGAGCTGGGGATGTATTTCGTCGCGGCGCGCCTGGCATTCCTGCCGCGGGAGATCTTCCGCACCATCGGCGTTCAGGTCGCGTTTCCCGTCCAGGCGGAGCTGCAGCTCGACCGCGACCGCGCCGAACGGGCATTTCGCGGCCATCTGGCCGGGACGTGGATGTTCCTGATCCCGTTGTACGGCGTGGCCATCGCCCTCGCTCCCGGACTGATGGCGCACCTCGTCGGTACCCGTTGGTTGGGAGCCGTGGGGGCGGCCCAGGTGCTCGCCCTGGCCGCGCTGCTCGGGCCTGTGAGCGATGCGGCAACACCGGTCCTCATGGGGCGTGGTCGCAGCGGGGTCGTGGCGTTTCTCGTCGCGGGACGCTCGATCGCGATCGCCGCCGTCGTGTGGACGCTCGCCGGCGCGTTCGGGCTCGTGGGCGCGTGTCTCGCGTGGGTGGTGGGCGAGGGATTGGCGGCCGTCTTCGCGTGGGTCGCGCTGCGCGCGTCGCTGCCGAAGGCCTTCGCGGGTCTCACCGGACCGGGACTCGTCATCGTGGGCTCGGCGGCCGCCGGGACAGCCGTGGCGTTCGCCATCGAACGCGTGGTGCCCGGTGTGTCCGGTGTGATGATCGCGGCGCTGCTCTCGCTCTTGGCGGCGCTCGTGATGCTCCTGTGGTTGGATCATCGGTTACGCCTGGGGCTCGTCACGGAAATTGGTCGCGCGCTTCCGGGTTCGGCGCGTCGATTGGGATTCGGTGTCAGTGACGCTGAAGTCCCGTGATCCCGCTCACTGTTTCGCTCAGAAACGCGGACGGAATAGCCTTGCACCACGTGTCTCATGTTTGCCACATTAGGTGACGCGCGCGAGCCGTCCGAGAGACACCCGCCGCAAAGTCTCAACTCGATTCAACAAGCGTCGAAGAGTCATCCGACCCACACACCTCGCCAACGATCGGCGCGGGTGGTAGTGGCTTTGTTTCCCGTCGCACTCCAAGTCCTGAGCTTTGGGATGGCGACAGGTGGGATCGTTGGTATTCAACAAAGGAAAGAAGTGCCTGGAATCCTGAGTCACCGGCACTGTGGTTGGTCAAAGGCGTTCGCACCGGCACTGCTGCTGGCGGCGACGTCCCGGTGCTCGACCGATCGTGTGACGGCGCCCGTCGTCGGCTCGGGAAACGTCGTGATTCACGCGGGCGAAAGTATTCAGCAAGCCGTGGATGCCAACCCGCCGGGGACATCGTTCCAGGTCGAGGCCGGTGTGTACCGGATGCAGAGCGTGGTCGTCAAAGCGGGCAATCAGTTCATCGGCCAGCCGGGCGCCATACTCTCCGGAGCGAAGCTGCTGACGCAATTCGCTCGGGAAGGGGCGTATTGGGTCGCCACGGGCCAGACCCAGGAGAATCCCAGATACGGGCCGGCGCCATACGGCGTCGAGGTCTGCTGGGACGGCAGCGACGGCAAGCATCCCGACAGCCGAGGCTGCATCTATCCCGAGGACCTGTTTTTCGATAATCGTCCCTTGAAACACGTGACGACTCTCGCGGCGGTGCAGGCGGGGAGCTGGTACTTCGACTACCAGGCCGACAAGATCTATTTCGCCGACGACCCCACCGGCCATGTCGTGGAGGCCGGGGCGACGGCTACGGCGATCCGTGGCGATGGGACGAATGGCGTCGTCGTGCAGGGCCTGATCATCGAGAAATACGCCGATGCGGCGCAGCGGGCCGCCGTGGATTTCCGGAACTCCAATTCCGTCGTGATCCGCGACAACGAAATCCGGTGGTGCCATGGTGCCGGTGCCGCGATTACCACTGGATCATCAGGCGTGATCAGCGGCAACCACATCCACGATAACGGTGAGCTGGGGATCGGCTCGTACGGCTCAGTCGACTTGCTCGTCGTGAACAACGAGCTGGCCCGGAACAACTACGCCGGGTACAACAGCGCCTGGGAGGCGGGCGGCGCGAAGTTCAGCCGGACGACGGGTCTCGTGGTGCGTGGCAACTCCGTCCACGACAACATGGGCAAGGGGATCTGGACCGACACCGATGATATCCAGTCGCTGATCGAGACGAACGTGATTACGGGGAACACGGATCACGGCATCTTCCGGGAGGCGGGCTACTCGGCCATCGTGCGCGACAATACCGTCGTGAACAACGGCTGGCACGGCATCATCATCGACAGCTCTCCCGATGTGGAGGTCTCGGGCAACACGGTGCAGAACAACGGCTGGAACTGGCCGAGCCAGTTGCCGCAAATCGGCGCTCGAGACACCAGGGCAGGGGCGCAAGGCCGCTACGGGCCCTGGGAGATCCGCAATCTGTGGGTCCACGACAATACGGTGACCGGGCCCGTCGCCGCGGGCGTGACCGGACCGGACGCGATCTTCGCCGTCGATCGCAACAACCGCTTCGACCGCAACAAATACCACCTGAGCGGGCAACGCTCATTCCAGTGGCGCGGCATCTTGTTGACCGACCAGGAGTGGCAGGCGGCCGGTCAGGATCCCAACGGCTCGTTCAGCCGGTAAGCGCGACGGCGCGGGGCCGTCCCAAAACCCCCTCGTAAATCCGGGCGATTTCTTCTCCGATGACCTCCCAGTCATGTTGCGCCAGGGCGTATGCCCTCGCCGATTCTCCCATTCTCACAAGCTCCGAACGGTGCTCGACGCCCCAGTTCAGCGCCCGCGCTATCCCACTGACGATCTCGGGTCGAGTGCCCAGGGGGATTTTGACGCCGGCGCCCGCGGGCACCAGCTCCTTCGTTGCGCCGTGGTCGAGGCACAGAATGGGCACTCCCGCCAGCATCGCTTCGAGAATCGCAACCGGGGGGCCGTCGCGCAGCGTGGGCAGGCCGTAGATGTCGCTCTCCGACAATCGCGCGTAGACCATTTCCCGCGACGGGAGCCGGCCCACGAAGTGCACGTTTCTTTCGACGCCAAGCCGGCGCGCCAGCTTCGAGAGATACGGCTGGTACGGTCCGCCGCCGGTGATGATGAGCCGCGACTCGCCTCGGGTCTCCCGTTGATGGGCCGCGAAGCCTTCGATGAGCAGGTCGAATCCCTTCCAGTGGACGAGGCGTCCCCCGCTCATGATGGTGAGGCCGCCTTGCCGTGCTTCAGCACCAGTCGTTCGCTTCGGCGAAACGTCGGATGCGCTGATTCCGATATGCGTTATCGGTAAGGCCTTCCCGCGATAGGCGGCCGGGATCCCATCGAGCGCGGACCTCGTGAAGGTGAGGATCCGCAGGGCACGCCGCCTCGTCAGCCGCAGAAAGGGATCGAGAAGCTTCAGGCCTTCCTGGGCGACGCGTCGCACGAGCTCATGCCCGCGCGCATAGGCGGGGAGGGTCAGCTTCACTTCCTTCGGCAGGCGGTTGGCGCTTCCTCCGACCGGCCCCCAGATGAACGGGACGGGCAAGACCGCCAGGCCGCTCGGCATCCAGTCGTTCACGAACGTCACATGGTGGGCCAACCGGAACCGGAGCAGGCGATGCAGCCGGCGCGCATACCAGGCCAGTTTTACCTGCCACAGGTAGTAGTAAATGATCAGGCCGGGGTACCCGAGGCGCCGCTTCACGCCGAGCCAGAATCGCCCCAGATCGATGTAATGAAAGCGCGGGCCTGATTCCGGTGGCTCCTCCCCGAGCTCCCGCTCAATAGCCGGGCGGTTGTTGGCGCGAGTGATGACGTGCACTTCGTATCCGTGACGAGAGATCTCTCTCGCCCAGTTCCACCCCACTCCCGGCTCGGAGCCTTTTCCGGGCTCGCAGGCATAGGCCGCGATGAGGATTCTGTCGTCTCGCTCACTCATCGGAGCTACTCGAGCACGGACGGCAGGTACCCGCGCAGACACACCAGGTTGGCGTGCGCTCCCGGCTGCTGGTTGAGGAGCCCGTCGATCAGCTGATCCTCCTGGGCCAGCGGGAGCGGTTTCACGACATCCTCGATCGTATAGAGATCGAATGCGTGTCTGCGGAGATCCCGCAGCAGGGATTGCGGGCTGCAGTGGAACGCGCCCAGCGTCTCGGGGTTCAGCTCCATCACCATCGCCATCGGGGTCGAGCTGGCGAGCGTGGTGGCCATTCCTTGAAGCACCGCCATCTCGGCACCCTCGACGTCGATTTTGACGAAATCCACGTGGTCGATGCCTGCCGCGGAGAGATGCTGGTCGATCGTCACCGTTTCGACGACGTAGTCGCGAGGAGTGAAGTCGCCCCGCAGGCGCGGCGCAAGCTCACGGCCCTGCACGTGTGTCGCACACCAGCTCGCCCGGTCGTCGCGTCGAGCCAGAGAGGAGCTGGCGGTTTCCGGGAGCGCGTCGAACAGGGTGGCAGTCCCGGAAGACGCGGCGGCTGCCTTGCGCACGAGCTGGACATTGGCGCAGCCGCGCAGATTGCCGGCGAGCAGCTCGAACTGGCGCGGGTGCGGCTCGAACGCGATGACGCGCCCGCTCCGCCCGACGCGACGGGCGAGCAGTCGCGTGTAGTAGCCCACGTGCGCTCCGAGGTCGAGCGCGGTGTGACCGCGCCGCGCGAGTTTCCGGATGACCGCGACGGTCTCGCGTTCGTGGAGCCCAAACACCAGGCGCCAACGAAACGACAGCGGATCATCAGCTGGTGTGTGGAAGCCCGCGACCCGCTCGAGTACGGGAAGCGCGTATCCCGAGCCGATGCGGTACAGTCGCTGATGCAGCCCCGGGAACCGCTTCACGGTGCCGCGATACGAGTCGATGATCGAGTGTGTCATACGTGTCTTTCCCCCGGTTACCAGCGCCGCCGCCGGGTCGCGGCGACGTGCCCGTAGATGCGCAACAGACGCGTCCCGGCCGCGGACCAGGAAAATCGGGCGCTCAGGATGCGACGCACCCGCTGTGAAACGGGAGGTGGGGCGGGTCGCTTGAGGTGTCGCCGGATCGAGTGCTCGAGCGCGACCTGACTTTCTCTCGGCACGCAGGACGCGGAGTCCGCACGCAACGCCACGATTTCGGGAATTGCGCCGACGTCGGTGCCGATCACGCACGGAACCTTGAGCGCCGCATCGAGGAAGGTGAGGCAGAACCCTTCTTCCAGAGAGGGTTGCACGTAGATCTGCGCTCGTTGCAGAGCGGCCTCGATGGCGTCGTCGGCGACGTCCGGCAGCAGGCGGACCGTGTCTTCCAGGCCATGACGGGCCACGAGACCGGCGACGAAATCGAAGTAGAGCGGATCGCGGCGGCGGCCCAGAACGTCGAGGCGGCAATCCAGGCCGTCTCGCCTGAGCCTGGCCATCACGGGGATCAGTCGATGGATCCCCTTGTGGAACATGAAAGCGCCCACCGTGACGAGCTGGGTGACCGGCGACCGCGGTTCTCCCCGCTCATCGGCCGGAGGCGGCGAATCTCCGCGACTCGGGCCGAGGGGGCACTGGAACAGATGGGTCCCCGAGGGGAGAATCCTCGCGACCTGGCGTCGCACGGGCTCGCTGTCGCACACGACCGCGGTCGGCGGTCTGAGCCGCAGCGCCGCGCGGATGGCCGCCGCGACCGGAGCGTATCTGGCATTGCGGGCCAGCAGGTACGCGCGATTCCAGGAATATCCGAAGCGGATCTTGCATTCCTGCGGCGGGAGGTTGTGGACCGTCAGCACCAGGGGCCGCTCGTCACGCAGCCCACTGAGCCGCAGCAGGTGCCTGGGCCGGCACTGCAGGACGTGAACGACGTGCGGATCGAGCTCGTCGATGGCCGTCCGGAGGGCTGCGGCGTCCGTTTCCGAAAAGGACCGGGACAGCTTCACGAGGCGAGCGGTCACGCCGCGCGCGCTCAGGGCGTCCCGCACACGGTGCGCGTACACCCCGGTGCCCGTCGCCCAATTCGAGCTCTGCGTCACGAGGAGCACGCGGGGGTCGCGAACCCAATGCGCCTCGGCTCGCGGCGAGGGTGAATCGTTTGACGGGCTTATTTGAGTGGCCGTGCCGCTCGTGAGGACGGGTATCACGCGATCCTTTCGAAGCTTCGAGCATGCCGTTCGAGGGCTGTGTGATAGATGGCGACGAGTCGCTCGTGATTCACGGCGCCGGAATACGCGGTCTCGTAGCGTTGACGCGCCCGCTGCCGCATGGCGGCTCGTTCTACGGGGTGCTCCGCGAACCAGTCGATTTCTCCGGCCAGCGACGCCGGATCGCCGGTCGCGAATATCCGCCCGGCTCCCGAGGACTCGACGAGCTCCGGCAGCGCCCCGGCCCGTGAGACGAGCACCGGGGTCCCCTTGGCGAGCGACTCGGCGACGACCAGGCCGAAGGTCTCGTGGGCTTCCGAGGGAACGATGGTGAACTCCGCGTCGCCCAGGAGCGCGGCGACTGCACCGGGCGACTGTGTTCCCAGCCACCGGAGGCGAGGGTTGCGTTGCGCGGCCTCCTGCACGATCGGAGCAAGCGGGCCGTCTCCCACCACGAGCGTAGGCAGCGACCGAGCCGCACGGCGCAGTCCCTCGAGCAGCGTCGTCACGCCTTTTTCCATGCTGAGGCGCCCCACGTACATCGCGTACCCACCGCCGCCCGAGCCGGGTTGCGGATCCGGGTGGATGGAATGGGGCTTCACGAAGATGCTGGACGCGGCGATGCCATACCGGCTGAGCCTGGCTTTCTGGGAGTCGCTGAGCGCGATAAACGCGTCGACCTTGCGATGCAGCGTCTGCCCAAGGCGATGGAACGCCTGCATGCCGGCGACGACGGTCGTCCCTCCCAGGCTGTCCCGGTAACAACGGTGCACGATGGCCGGCCAGGCCACCCGGCGACCCACACAGGCCTCGCACACCTTCCCGGCTCGAAACAGGACGCCGTTGGCGCAGAAGAAGCGGTAGTTGTGCAGCGTCATCACGACCGGCCTTCGCTCCGCCCTGGCGGCGTAGACCGGAGCCAGGGAAAGAATCGGGAACGTGTTATGGAAATGCACCACGTCGGGCGCGGTTTCGCGGATCACGCGGCGGAAATCGCGATAGCGATGGTGATTCCATACGGTCTGCAGCGCCTCACGCAGTCCCGGCCGGTCGGGGATGTCATCGTTCGATACCGTGTAGGTGATCACGTCATGACCGTGGTCGTGCAGGAGGCCCCGCTCCGTTGCGAAGACCCGGTCCTCACCAGCGCGCTGCCGGTAGTGGTTGTGAGCCATCAGGACGCGCATGCGTACGCTCTTGCGACCGCCGCGGCCCTACCGGGCTCATCACGGCCGATGGTCGAGAGGGCCGGCCGTGCCAGGGGATGGCGTGCCTCCCGGGCCTGTCGCCGGAGGTCCGCGGCCGACAACATGCACACGAAGGCGACCAGAACGGCCACCCCGGGGGTCCCGGCGAAGCTTTCGAATGCGAGCGATTGGATCCCGAGGTAAACGGCGATGCCGATCACGGTGGTCCGGGCGAACGATGGTCCGTCACGGGCGAGCTGGTCGCCCGACCCCCCCACGAAAAAGCAGCTCCCGAATAGCGGCAAGAGCAGCGCGGCCCCGACGATCCCCAACCCCATCACGACCTGCACCACCGCGTTGTGGGCATACGACGCCCAGAAAAACACGTCCAGCAGGATGCTGCGGGTGGACTCGAACCCCCAGCCCAGAACGGGGCGCGCGGCGATCAAGGGGAGCATGTCCTTCCATAGCTCGGTTCGGCTGCTCAAGCTCATGAACTGATCCGGCGTCTGCCCGCGCAGGACGTAGTCCCCCACCGACCAGTTGTCGGACAAGACGTTGTTCACGAGGTGCATCGCGCCGAAGTTCGTGACGGCAAGCCCGGTGATGCCGATGCAACCGAGGATGGCGGCGGCGAGCAGCTCCGGCTTGAGCCGCAGCCGCCGGACGAACAGCACTCCCACCGTGCCGACCATGGCGATCAGGTCGGCCCGCGACCGCGTGGCGAGCAGCATGGCGCCGAAGAACGCGATGCCGGCTAATCCGATTCCCAGTCGGCGCGGCCCGGGAGTCCGAGGCAGCCCGTTCATCAGGGTGATGATCAGGAGCAGGACGGTGAGGGACGCGAGCATCGCGACCGCGCCCGGGTGCACCGCGAACCAGCTGAACCGTCCGGTTTTCCCCGGTACCCCGAGCCGAGGGGTAGCCCCCGGAACGACGAACGCGATGATCGTCATGACCCCGCAGTACAGGACCAGCGCGATCAACAGCGATTGGAAGATCGTCACCGGATCGGCTCGGGCGCTGAGGCAGATCGCCACGGCGACGAGGATGGACAGCTGCACGGATCGAACCAGGGTGATGGCCGGGCTCGGTGACCAGACAGTGGAGAGCACGGCGAGGGCGGCGTAGCACCCGAGGCCGATCGCGATTGCCGGGGCAACGCGATGGGCCGGGCGGGGTGGGATAATGAACCCGAGCACGACGATCCAGCCCAGCGCCGCATAGAGCGCGAGCTCGTAGAGCACCTGCGAGTCGACGCTCCCGGAGAGCATCGCGCCCGCGTCCCGAGTGCGGAATTTCGTCTCCGCCAGGAGCAGCAGCAGGAATGTGACGACGGCGGTGAGCCGCGGATGGCGGATGATCTGAGCGCTGAAGAGCAGGAAGATGATTCCCACCGCACCCGCCGTGATCATCAGCGGCGCCACGAGCAGGGTCCCGGCCGCAATGAGGCTGGTAGCGACGATGGCAGCGGCGGTCAATCCCGGACGAATCATGCGGCTTCTCTCCGCGGTCAGCGCGGGCTTTGTCGGAGCTGTCGCGCGGCCCGCACGCTGAGATACTCCATCACACCGCGGCGGATGTCGTCAACCACCTTTTCCACCGGCTGGGCTGCGTCCACAACGGCGGCGTTGGGCAGGCGATCCCCGAGGCGGCGGAAGGCCTCCCGTTGGCGCTCCACTTCGACCGCCGGGACTTCCTGTTTTCGCGTCAACAGAATCGCCGGCGGGGCGTCGAGCACGAAGACCATGTCGGCGGAGGGGATCACGCGGCAGCCGAGGTCGATGACGCGCGACGGCAGACGAAGGCGATAGCGCGCGGCGTCCACGAAGAAGTCGTAGTAGTAGCGGTCCAGGACCACGAGGCCATTGGCGTACAAGGCCGGGCGGATGCGGGCGGCTGCTCCGATGACGAATTCCGCGATGTGGCCCAGAAAGTAGCAGCTCGACGCCAGCAGCCCGCGTGGAGGCTGCTCGTGCGGCGGGGCGGGGACCGGGGAAGTTCCGTTCCTCCCACGGGGGATGACCTGCGGTTTCCAGTGCACGCAGCGGCCATGGTGGCGATACAACGGAAGGTCGGCGCGGTCCAACAGGGCGCTCGCGACGGTCGACTTCCCACTGCCATCCGGGCCGAGGAGCGCCACCGTCACGCCGGTCGGGTGAAGCGCGCGACGCAGCCGCCGAGCCGTATCCGCGAGCCAGAGCGCCAGGGTGGTGCGAGGACGGCGCAGGCAGTTGCGCACGACGAGCGCTGCCAGCAGCCGCCGGCGCCGGCGCTCGATGCCGTCCCAGGCCTGGGCGACCACGTCGTGAACGAGCGTGCGGGCCAGGCGAGACCCGAAGGGAGGAGTTAGCGCCTGGACCGCAGCCGCTTCGTCCGCGGCGAACGCCTCGAGGATGAACGGTCGGTACTTCTCCGGGACGTAGCCGTGATACAACAGGCGAAGCAGCAGCTTGAGCGCCGCTTCATGCGCCGGATGAGGGATGCAAAACGGGGGACGTTCGCGGCTCGAGTCGAACACCTCGTTCGCGGCCAGGATCACGAATCCGTACCAGTCGAGCCGTGTCATCAGGTCGATCCGTATCGGCCGGCCGAGCGCGCGGTCCGTGAAGTAGTAGGAGTGGGCGCCGAAGGCAACGTGATGGCAAAGCCGGTAGCCGGATGACTGCGCGCAGCCGAGGAGAACGCGCTCAGCCGCCGTGAGATCATCCACCAGGATGTCGAGGTCGTTCCCGATCGCGGTGGGCAGGGACTCGTAGTTCCGCAGCACCACGAATCGCACGCGGGCCCCACGCCAGGTCCCGAACAGTGAGTGGAGAAAATCGGCCAGCATGGTGGCGTTCCGGGACTGGCGGCGAACCGGGGATTGTTGCGTCGCGGTCACGCCCGTCCCCTTTCCCGCGAGGTGCGGCGCGGGACGGCACGCAGCCGCTCGGCGACGAGCTGCCACATGAACAACGGATTATTGACCAGGTAACGGGGCCCCAGCCGCCGTGGCTCGCTCACCATGCGAAACGCCCACTCCAGGCCGCTCCGCTGCATCCACCGCGGCGCCTGACGCTTCCGCCCCGCATGAAAGTCGAACGCGGCTCCCACGCCGATCAGCGCGGCGGCCGACAACTGCCCTACATGGTCGGCCATCCACCGTTCCTGCTTCGGCGTGCTCAACCCCACCCACACGATGTGCGGCCGGGCCTCGTTGATGCGCTGGACGACGGCCCGTTGTTCATCGGGCGTAGGCGGCCGGAACGGCGGCGAATAGGTCCCTACGATCTCGAGACCGGGAAATCGCGACCGCAAGCGCTCGGCCAGCGTCTCGGGCACGCCCGGGGCGCCGCCATAAAAGAAATGCCGGTATCCCCGCGACACGGACCGCTCACAGCAGGCGAGCATCAGGTCCGGTCCGTACACCCGCTCCACGTGCAAAAACCCGCGCCACCGGCACAGCCAGACGAGCGGCATCCCGTCGGGCGTCACCAGACCGGCCGCGTTGTGAATCCGCCGCAGCGAATCGTCACGCCCGCTTTCCATGACTCCGTGCACACCGGTCACGCATACGTACTGCCGCTCTCCGCGCGTGATCCAACCGTCGATCGTATCGAGCGCGTCCGACATCCGGATGGCGCTGACCTCGACACCGAGGACGTCCACTCGGGGAAGCGCGACCGTCACGAAGCCCCCACGCTGGCCCGGCGAACCTGGGGCGCCAATTGCTGGCGCACCTGCTCCTCCACCCACCCGTACGTCCGCCGCAGGCCTTCCTCGAGCGGAATCTCGGGCTCCCACTCCAACACCTCGCGCAACCGGGAGTTATCCGAGTTGCGGCCCCGCACGCCCTGCGGACCGTCGATGTGCTTCTTTTCGATTCTGATGCCCGCGATCTCGGCCACCATATCGGCCAGCTCGTCGATCGTCACCATCCGGTCCTGACCGAGATTCAGCGGCTGCCGGTAGTCCGACCGCATCAGCCGGTGCAGTCCGTTCGTACAATCGTCGATGAAGCAGAACGAGCGAGTCTGCTTCCCATCTCCCCAGATCTCGATCTCCGGATTCTCGGTGAGCTTCGCCATCGCGATCTTGCGGCACATCGCCGCCGGAGCCTTCTCACGCCCACCCTGCCACGTCCCCTGCGGCCCGAAGATGTTGTGAAACCGCACGATCCTGGTCTCGATCCCGTGCTCCTCTTCGTAATGCCGGCACAGACGCTCGGTGACGAGCTTCTCCCACCCGTAGGCGTCCTGCGGGTTCGCCGGGTACGCATCCTCCTCTTTCAGCGGCACGACATCCGCTTCCATCTGCCGGTACTCGGGGTAGACGCACGCGGAGGACGAAAACAGGTAGCGCTCCACCCCGTTGTCGCGCGCTGCCTCCAGCGTGTGGGTGCTGATCAGGATGTTGTTGTGCAGGATGCGGGCGTGGTGCCGCGAAATGAATCCCATTCCCCCCATATCGGCGGCCAGCGCGTACACCTCGTCTACGCCCTGCGTCGCCTGGAGACAGGCCTCCCACCGCCGGAGATCGAGCACCCGAAACTCATCGGCCGCGCTGCGGGCGTATTCCGGAAGCTTGACGTCGGCCCCACGAACCCAGTTGCCCCGCGCCTTCAGAAACGACACCAGGTGGTGACCGATGAACCCTCCGGCTCCGGTGACCAGGATCCGGCGTGGGCGATCGAGCGTGCGCTTATACGTCAGCATGTCTATAGCCTCCTGCGGCGAGACTCCGGCCTCACCGCGTGAAATTCCGTTTGTGGTCTCGACTTCACGACGCCGCCGCCTCGGGGACCCCTGCCTCCGATACCCATCCCGCCAGCTCGGCCGCGAGCTCGTCCCGGTGGCCGTTGCTCCAAAACCACTGCAGCCCGGCCGGCGACGCCCAGATGAAATCCCGGCCGGAGTCCTTCACCCACTCGGCGACGTGCGGGAGATCGGTGACCACCAGGCGCGCGCCCAGGGCCAGGTCCCGCAGCTCCGCCCGGGTCCGGTACGACACATATGCCGTGTCCCGGTCATCCCATTCTTCGCCGCGATCCACCTCGGCCAGGAGTCGATCGAACGTCGCGCGGTTCTGCGCCGCGGCCAGCAATTTGACCGGACAGCGCCGCCCCGCGGCCGCCGCTACGTGAACGCTGTGCATCCAGGTGAGCGAGACATTGCCGTCGCTGCGCCGCTGATCCAGCGCCACCAGCACATACGCGCCGGGATCCGCTCCTGAGGCAGTGGGGATTGCCTGCGTCGCGTCCGGCTTCTGGTGCGGCAGCCGGCCATGAGCGCGCCCTCGCAACAAGGCGCGAAACACGAGCCCGGCCGTGAAGAACGCGGTCTCCAGGAGAATCAGGGCGTCGAGGACGAGCGACTGATGAGACACGTAATACAAGTCGTATTCGATGTTTTCGTGGATCTCGGCCTGCCGGTCGGCGCTCACCTGCCACGGGCCGGTGATGCCCGGCTTGACCAGCAGCCGCTCGCGCTCCAGCGGGCCGTAGCCGTCGACGATGAACGGCATTTCGGGCCGGGGACCGACGAGACTCATCTCCCCCCGCAGCACGTTGATGAGCTGTGGCAGCTCATCGAGTCCGGTCATCCGGAGCAGCCGTCCGCAGCGCGTGACCCGCGGGTCCCAGTCGCTCTCGGGTGACGGCGCATAGGGATTCACGTCCGTGCGCATCGTCCGGAACTTGAGCAGGCGGAAACGGCGGCCCGCGAGCCCCACGCGCTCCTGCGCGAAGAGAATCGGGCCGCCGCCCTCCAGGCGCAGCAGCAGCCACGCGGCGATCCACAGCGGAGCGGTCGCGATGCCGAGCGCGACGGCGCCCACGAGGTCGAAGCCGCGCTTGAGTGCGTGCTTCACGTGGGCCGCGGGAACCTGCTGCATCCGCAGCAACGGGACAGCGCCCAGATCCTCGACCTGCACCTGATCTGCGCGCCTGCTCCAGAGCCGGGGCACGACGGCCACGGGTACGCCGCAGGTCGCGGCCTGCTCGAGAATCTCCCGCATCCGTTCCGGCGAGCCTGCCCCCTCGGTGACGAACAGCTCGTCCACGTTCTCCCGCGCGACGACACGAGAGAGCTCTTCCAGTCGCCCGATGACGGGGACATAGTGGACGGGCCCGCCTTGGGCCACCCGGCACTGCACGAGCTCGCCCTCCGGCGCCTTCTCGTCCAGGAATCCGACCACGCTGCACCCCAGATGCGGGGCCTGCACGATCTTCTTCATCACCAGGCGCCCCGTGGTGCCGCAGCCGTAGATCAGCGCCCGCCGCCCCAGGCGGCCGGTCAGTTGCAGCTTCCGGATGACCGCGGAGAGGATCCGTCGCTCGAGCAGCACCAGCACCGCGGCCAGAGCGATGGCCCCGACGATGACGAGGCGCGAGTACGACGTGAGCCGGAGGAAGAACAACACCGCGAAGAAGCAGGCCGCCGCCAGGAGGAGTCCTTTGATCACGGTCTCGTATTCCCAGAGGTTCAGCACGCTGGCGCGGGAGCGGTACAACCCGAGGCCCCAGAACGAAAGCAGCGCCAACCCCGCGAAGAGAACACCGACACTCGCGTATGACAGCGGCTCCTGGATGCCTCGCTGCAGCAGCCCGCTCTGGACGACGCGGACGTACACGTCGTAACTCAAGGCGAACGCCAGCAGAATGGTCACCACGTCCGCGACCCCCCGGCCGACCTCGAGGGCGGAGCGAATCGCTTCACGGTGTCTGGACAATCTGTACGACAACGTCGCCGGCTCCCGGTTCCGTGTGTGATCGACTGTAGGGCTGGTGCCGAACTTCAGCGAACGACTTGCGACACCAGCACCGAAATCGCTGAAATGCTACCGGCCAGCAGGAACACTCCCTGGCGCGAGAACCAACTCCGTTCCGGCACAAGGATCTGGTCTCCCGAGCCGAGTGGCTCACCCGTCCGCGCCCTCCCGTTGACGTCGGAGCGGATCTCCCGTCCGTTCCGGAACACGCGGATATCGTTCAACTTTCCCTCTCGAGTCGCGCCCCCCGCGAGGGCGATGGCGTCCCCCAGCGTCATCGTGGGATCCACCAGGTACAACCCCGGCGTCTTCACGGCCCCCAGGATGCGAACCCGGCGCAACAGCACGATCTGGACGTCGTCCGGACTTCGCAGCTGTCGTCCGTAGTCGTTGACCAGTGCCGTCTTGAGACGGGCCGGGACGATGTCCCGGACGCTCCGGGCTCCCAACAGAGGAAGCACCACGGTTCCCGTCTCATCCACCCGGTATTCGCCGTTCAGCTGCGGTTCACGCCAGAACGTGGTACGGATGGCGTCGCCCGGGGCCAACGGCGCCACCTCCGGCGCCGACGCGGTCGAGGACTGGGCCCAGGCGGGCACCACGATCGCCAGGATCGCCGACCAGCAGACGACGATGCTCCGGAACGTCCGCGACGTATGCGTCATGACAGCACCTCCTCGGTTCCTGCATACGCGTAGGCCTCATCGGCGTCGCGCGCGGGCTTGACGTCGTTCAACACGGCGCCGATGACGTGGCTCCGCGTGCGGCCGAGTCGCTCGAGCGTCAGTTTGAGGGAGTCGCGGGTCGTGAGCGCCCCGCGTGCGACCACGAGCACCGCGTCGGAGACCGCTGCGATCGGGACAGTGTCGGCGGCAAGATTCATCGGCGGCGCGTCGATGACGATCAGGTCGAAGCGCGACTTGAACTGTTCGAGGAGCGCGGCGAACTCGTAGAACCGGGCCGAATACTGGCTCGCGGTGCCCGGCGGGATCACCCAGAGCTGGGCGTGGTTCATGAGGCCGACCCACACCCGCTTCTCCCAGACCCCATCTTCTCCTTCGCCGTACAGGGCCGGGTTTCCTTCCAGGATATCACTCAGTCCGGGCTGGGACGATTGCAGCCCGAAGAACTTCGTCGCCCCGCCACCCCGCACGTCCCCGTCGATCAGAATCGTGCGCGCGCCCTGCGACGCCCGGGCCAGCGCCAGGTTGCAGGCCACGAAGGTCTTCCCCTCGCCCTGGCCCGCGCTCGTGACCGCCACGACCGTGCCCCCGCCGTTCCGGCCGCGCGTGGCGAACCAGAGATCCATGGCGAGGGTCCGGAAAGCCTGGCGGGCAATGAGCCGGTTCTTCGAGATGCGATGGGTCGACTCGCTGCGGCCCGTGAGGAGGCGCGCCTCGTCATTGGGGCGTCGCAGGGCGGGCACGGGCAGGATCGAAACCGCGCCGCTGAGCCGTGGGATCGTCGCCAGGACCGGAAGCGCAAACTCGCGCTCCACATCCCCGCGTTCCCGTACCCTGCTGTCCGTTCCTTCGCGATAGAGCGCCAGCATGAGACCGAACGCCAATCCCAGCACGGCCCCGAGCGCCAGGTTGGGTCGGAGCCTGGGATGTGCCGGGCCTTGGGGAAGCGAGGCCTGATCCACGACGCGGACGTTGGGGAGGTTCACAGCCTCGGCCACTTCCGCTTCCCGCAGCCTGGTCTTCAGGAGACTCGAGAGGTCGCCGAGCAGTTTGGTCTGACGCTCGAGCCGGTCGGACTGGACTTCCCGCTGGGGGATCGCCGCGAGACGTCCACCGACGCTCCGCAGCGCGCCGTCCAGCGAGCCGATCTGCGCGTCCAACGCCCGCAGGTAACTCTGGCCGACGGACATAAGCTGCTGCTCGGCCGCGCTGATGCGCGCATCGATGGCGGTCACGTCGGTGCTCGTCTCGGCGCGGCGCTGCAGCAGCTCGCCCCGCTCGTTCTCGAGACTCACCAGGCTCGCCAGGAGCTGCGTCACCGCCTGGTTCTGGAGAAAGGTCGGGAAGCTGGCCAGGTCGCGGTACCGGGCCGTGCCGTTATTGCCGCTCTGGATCTGCGCGATGAATCCCGACAGGGCCGTCCGCTCGGCTTCGAGCTGGTCCCGCTGCGCCATGAGCTGGGTCGACTGGCGCACTTCTTCGGCCGCCCGTTCTCCGAGGGCCACGGCGTGGTTTCGCGCGCGGTAGGATTCCAGGCTGTCTTCCGCGACCGTGAGACGCTGGTCCAGCAGGTTCGTCTGCTCCCGCAGAAACGACGCGGTCGCGGTCGCCTCAGCCCGGCGCAGATCGGTGCGCAGCCGCATGTAGTTATCCACGACCGCCTGGCACAACTCGCGGGCGCCGTCCGGCGACCGCTCCTCGCACCTGACCTCGATGAGATCGGCCTCGCGCTCCTTGCGCGACACAGTGACGCGGTCGCGCGTGACGCCGACCGCATCGGCAAACGGGGCCACCCGCAACAAGAAGGACGGCCACGGCGTCCGCGAATTGGGCGCCCTCAAGGAGACGCCGCCGAACTGATACGGCGCTCCCGGGGTCGCTGATGCATTGGAATCGGTGGCGGGCACGATCACGCGCTCGGTCGTCGCGTCCAGGATCACCATGCCCCCAGCCGGAGTCACACCGACGCGGTACAACCCGGGTGCTGCATCGGGCGTGGCATCGAACGACGGAAAGACGATACTGGGGCGCACTTCCGGAGGTCCACCGGGAAGAACCCGACTCAGCTCCTCGATGGTCCAGTCCAGGAAGGAAGCCGGCGTGGGGTCGAGCGGCTGGATGCTGGCATGGAGATCGAGCTGGTCCACCACGCGCTCCATCACGTGGCGGCTCTTGATCAACTCGATCTCAGTCTCGATCTGGGTGGCGCGGCCCAGCTGGCCCAGGAACGACAGGCCGGCATCGTCGCCACCGGTGCGCTGCTCGATGACGATCAACGCCGCTGACTGGTAGGTGCGAGGCCAGATCAGCGTGAAGGCCGTGACCGCACCGAGAACGAGGATTAGCCCGAAGAGAATGGCGGGTGTGCGCCGCCGTAACCTCGCCGAGAGGCGACGCCACTCGTCGCCTGACTGTGGAGCAGGTGGGTAAACTGGCGGCTGCGTGACGACGCGTTCCGCAACAGACCCTTCATACTCCCTTGTTTGAGCCGGAACCTTCAAACCACTCCTCTTTCAGCCCACGCTTCATTGTTTGGCAATACACAAGCCATGTTGCGCAGGTTCCACACCATTTTCCGTGTGATAACAATACGAAACACTGATACGAAATTTGCGCGAGATGCAGAGTTGTCATGCACTGAAGTGCAGCAGCGGCTGACCCCGCGAGGTGCGCCAGGGTTGGGGGGGAGTACGAACGGTTAGGCGCGCATGCGATAAATCGACAGGGACCGATTCAAGAGGCACAGCGCGCACAGCGCTTCACAGCCTGCGGCAGACCAATCGAGCGGCTCTACCTGACCGTTGTCACAGGCGGGCGTGGTGTGTAACGGCGCCCGGCGCCGGAGAAACTCCTCGATTGCCCGCGCCAGTTGTTCGGCCCGTTGCGGAAGCTGCTCGGGGTCGGGGCGTTCCTTGATTCGTCCGCTTCTGCCGCTGCGCCGCATGCCGAGGTCGCCTCCGACACAAAGGGTTGTTTGGTCGACCGAGGATGCGCCGCGCGGTGCGAGTGCGCAAGCGCCCTTGCGCGTCCCGCCCATTCGCGTCATGCTGACCTCCTAAAGGGAGGTCCCATGGCACGGGCTGAGACAGTGAGCGCCGTTTTTTCGCATGCCGCTCCCAAACCGCGCGATGATGAGCTCGACATGTTCGGGATTACTCATCCGGGCAAGGTCCGCAGCGAAAACCAGGACCATTTCCTCTTATGTACGGTGCATCCCCAGGTAGTCATTCACGGGACGAGCCTGCCCGATCCCGACAGCCTCCCGCTCCGTGGACAGCGGCTCGCCACGATCATGATGGTCGCCGACGGCGTGGGGGGTGGGGC
>Ga0075424_100001445_pt1 | contig 20846 bp, 16 predicted proteins | sample SoiMethybrSBSTD3_FD_75301 | JGI IMG/M metagenome (GOLD analysis project Ga0075424, IMG submission 75301) | Bulk soil microbial communities from a Populus tree surrounding site in Tennessee, USA - Soil MetaG P. TD hybrid SBSTD3 | ecosystem: Environmental > Terrestrial > Soil > Tree plantation... | reverse complement strand
CGGCGACTCCCTTCCGGCCGTGGGCGATGCGCTCGAACAGCATCAGGGCTTCCCGCGAGAGCTTGGCCGTCACGCCCGCCCGCGCGTCGCCCAGCCGCGCGATCTCGTCGTCGAGCTGCTTGCGTTCGGCATCGAGCGCCTTCTGCTCCTTCGCCACGTCTGCCTGCTCCGCCTTCAGCCGGGCCTCGGCGGCTTTCAACTCGGCGGAGAACGTTTCGGCGCGCTCCATGTGCTCGAGGAGCCGGTCTTCGTGCGCGCGCACCTCCTGCTCGGCGACGGCCATCTCCTTCTGCATCGCCTGGTATTCCTTGTTCGTCTTGACTTCCATGAGCTGCCCCTTGAACTTCGAGAGGCGGGTCTGGACGGCCGCGAGATCCTTTTCCACGTCGCGCCTGGCCGCGTGATCGGCGGCGATGCGCGCCTTGACCGCGGCGAGGTCGGCGTTCTTCTCCTCCACGCGCGCGTCGAGCGCCTGCTGCGCGGCGGGCAGCTCCGCGATCCTCCGCCTCGCCCGCTCTCCGGCGAGGTCGAGATCCTGGAGCTCGATCAGGTGTTGGAGATCAGAATGCATCAATGGCGACTAGGGGTCCGCCTTCGCCGCTTTGCGGCTACGGCGAGACCAATTGTTCGCGTGCCCCTGGCACGCGAACAATTGGGCCCACCAGGACTCGAACCTGGAACGGGCCGGTTATGAGCCGGCAGCTCTAACCATTGAGCTATGGGCCCGTTGGAAAGTGTAGTGGAGAACCGCTGAAAAAAGGAAAAAGGCCCTTCCTCTACGTCCGTCCCTCGAGGAACGCGCGAAGTTTGCGGCTCCTCGAGGGGTGGCGCAGTTTCCGCAGCGCCTTCGCCTCGATTTGCCGGATGCGCTCGCGCGTGACCGCGAAGCTCTGCCCGACCTCTTCGAGCGTGTGCTCGCTGCCGTCGCCGACGCCGAACCGCATCTTGATCACCTTCTCCTCGCGCGGCGTGAGCGTCTTCAGGACCGAATCGGTCTGCTCCTTCAGGTTCAGGTTGATGACCGCGTCGGACGGCGAGACCACCTGCCGATCCTCGATGAAATCGCCAAGATGCGAATCCTCTTCCTCCCCGATTGGCGTTTCGAGCGAGATCGGCTCCTGCGCGATCTTCAGGACCTTGCGCACCTTCGAGACGGGGATGTCCATCCGCTTCGCGATCTCCTCCGACGTGGGCTCGCGGCCGAGCTCCTGCACCAGGGCACGCGATGTGCGAATCAGCTTGTTGATCGTCTCGATCATATGGACCGGAATGCGGATCGTCCGCGCCTGGTCCGCAATCGCGCGCGTGATCGCCTGGCGGATCCACCACGTCGCGTACGTCGAGAACTTGTAGCCGCGGCGGTACTCGAACTTGTCGACCGCCTTCATGAGGCCGATGTTGCCTTCCTGAATGAGGTCGAGGAACTGCAGGCCGCGATTCGTGTACTTCTTCGCGATCGACACCACCAGCCGGAGGTTCGCCTCGACCAGCTCCTTCTTGGCCTGCTCCGCCTGGATCTCGCCGCGCGCAATCGTCTCGAGCGTGCGCATCAACTGGGCCGGCGTCTCCTCGAGCTCGTCGGCCATGGCCTTGACCTGGACCTTGAGATCCTTCTGCTGCTTCAGGAGGTTCTTGCGCTCTTCCTCCTTCAGCTTCGCCTTCTTGTTCTTCGGGTTCAGCTGCCGCTCGATGTGATCGATCTGGCGCTTCACGCGCATCACCGCTTCGACCTGCTCCTTGATCTGGTCGATCAGGCGGCGCTTGATGTTCTCGGTGAACTCGATCTTCCGAATCAGCTTCGACAGTTCGACGCGCGCGCGCAGCGACTCCCATCGCACGCGCCGAAACTTCCGCTTGTCGCGCGTCGTCGCGCCCCTCGGCGTCTTGTCGAGCTTCTCCTTGCACTTCTCGACCTGCTGCCACGCCTTCCGGACCGCTTCGATCTGCCGGATCACCTGCTTCTTCCGGTCGTCGATCTTTTCGTCGGTCAGCTCTTCGTCGACGAACGTCACGAGCTCGCGGATGCTGCGCTCGTCGGCCTTCAGCGCGTCGCCCATCTGCATGATGGTGCGCGCGACGGTCGGCGTCCGGGAGATCGACTTGATTACGGCGAGCTTCCCGCGCTCGATCCGCTTGGCGATTTCCACTTCCCCTTCGCGGGTCAGCAGCGGCACCGTCCCCATCTCGCGCAGGTACATGCGGACGGGATCGTTGGTCTTGTCGAGGGCGCCAGGCGTCAGGTCGAGCTCGAGCTCCTCGGCGCCTTCTCCAGTGCGGTCGAGCAGCTTGTCTTCCCGATACTTCTGCTCCGAGTCGACGACCTCGATTCCGGCGCTGCCGAACGTGCTGAACAGATCATCGAGCTCGTCCGACGACGTGATGTCGGCGGGAAGAAGCTCGTTGACCTCGTCGTACAGGAGGTAGCCTTTTTCCTTACCGATCGAGATGAGCTGCCTCACCTCATCGTATTTTTCTTCAATCGACAACGCCATGTCCTCCTCAACTCCCGCGCTTCCGTACCCTTTACGAACCGCTTTCCACTTCTATGAGAGATTCGCGCCGTGCGAGCAGCGCCTGCTTCTGCTTCAACACGGTATCGATCCGGCCGCTCTCGGCCGCCGGACCCTGTTCCTGGAGCCGATCCAGCTCGCGCTGCACGTCGGCGAGCTCCCGGTCCACCCTGATTTTCTTGATCGCCCTGACGCAATCCGCTGCGGCCGCCGGGGGGCTTGCCTGACGGCAGATTTCCTCCACGACTCGCGCTTCCCCTTTACTTAGACGCTCGATGAGCGTCTGTGGTAAAGCGCCCACGGGCCATCCCTGCAGGGATCGCGCCTGTTGGAGGATCCCAGCCGCGGAGAGCATGTCCAGGTCGGCCTCTTCCAGCTCCCTGATGGCCTCCAGCGCCGGGGCCGAATCCTTCATAATGCCCCAAATCAGGCCTTTTTCGGCCGGCTTCATCTGCCCGAGCGCCGGCAGCCTGCGTTCCTCGACGGTGGTCTGACGCTGAACCGCCGCTCGGCGGATCTCGCTCCGAACAACCTCTTCCGTAATCCTCGCCTTGTGCGCAAGCCTGTCTGCAAACTGGTCACGTGCGGCAGCATCCGGAATCCGCGCCGCCACGGTCAGCATCGAGGTCAGGAACTCCCGCCGGCTGTCGTCCTTCGAGAGGTCGTGAGCGGCCGCCGCGCGATCGAGCAGGTATTCAAGGTAAGGCCTGGAATTACGCAGTTTGTCCTGGTACGCCGCCCCTCCGAGCTTACGTATGAAATTATCGGGATCATCGCCAGCCGGCAGCATGGCTACGTTGACCTGGAACCCTTCGGCTACGAGAAGCTCCGACGATCGCGCGGCCGCTCCCTGTCCTGCCGCATCGGGATCAAAACTGAGGACGACTTTCGACGCAAATCGTTTCAACAACTTTGCCTGAACGGGTGTGAGCGCGGTCCCCGATGAGGCGACCACATTTGTAATTCCCGCCTGATACGCCTGCGCGAAATCGAAGTAGCCCTCCACCATGACCGCGTGTTTGACGCGGGCGATCGACGCCTTGCTCAGATGGAGCCCGTAAAGCGTCCGTCCCTTGACGTAGATCGGCGTCTCGGGCGAGTTGAGGTATTTCGGCTGCTGTCCGCTCTCCATCGCCCGGCCGCCGAAGGCCACAATCGCGCCGTTATCGCGGTGGATCGGAATTATTAGCCGGTTTCTGAACCGATCGACGACTGTTCCCTCGTCGCGCTGCACGATCAGGCCGGCTCGAAGAAGCAGGGGGATGGTGAATCCCTCCTTCAGCAACCGGGCCTTCAGGCCGTCACGAGAGGCAGGCGCGTAGCCGGCGCCAATCAGCTCGATGGTTTCCGCCGACAGCGCGCGATCGTTCAACTGCCGGCGGGCGGCGGCGCCGGCGGGTGTCGCGAGCTGTTCGCGAAACCAGGCGGCCGCCAGCTCGTGTGTCTTCAACAGCGCTTCGCGATCGCGCTGGTCCTCGGCGTCCTGCCTGGAGTCCTCGGGTTCCGGCACCGGCATCCCGACGCGCGCGGCCAATTGCCGCACCGCGTCCGGGAAACTCACCTTCTCAAAGAGCTCGACGAACTTGATGACGTCGCCCCCCACGCCGCAGCCGAAACAATGGAAGAACCCCTTGTCGCCGTTCACCTGAAACGACGGCGTCTTCTCGCCATGGAACGGACAGAGTCCCTTCCACGCGCTCCCGCTGCGCTTCAGCGGGACGCGCTCCTGGACGATCTGGACGATGTCGGCGTGCGACTTCAGATCGTCGATGAACGAAGGGGGAAACAGGGCCATCGAATTGCTGATTGTCGATTTCTGATTGTTGATTTATTGACGATTGGGTTGTTTGAGATTGTCGATTCTTGCCGGCTTGCTCTTCAATCAGCAATCAGCAATCAAAAATCAGCACTTCTCCGTCACTCCTTCAGTTCCACTATCGTTGCGCCGCCGCCTCCCTGGTTGTCCGGCGCCGGCCCGTAATTCGCGACGAACGGGTGCGTGCGGAGGAATTCCGCCACGGCGCGGCGAAGTTGGCCCGTCCCGTAGCCGTGAATGATCCGCACGGATTTGAGCTCGCCCAGCAGCGCATCGTCGAGAAATTTCTGCGTGCGCTCGAGCGCTTCGTCGACGTGGTTTCCGATCAGGTTCAATTCCGTCGCCGAGCCGCCGCGCGGCTGCAGATCGACGTTCACGCGCACCCGCGGTGGCGGCGCGTTCACCGCCGACGCAGGCGTGACGACGCGCAGCTCGTCGACTCTCGCGCGAAGCCGCTTGCCGCGGACATCCACTTCCGCCTCCCGATCGTGGACCGCTTGCACGACTCCTTCCAGCCCGAACGCCCCGACGAGCACTCGATCGCCGACGGCAGGAGTGCGCGCGGCGTCCGATCGCCCTGCTGGCGCCGGCGTCGAGGCCTGCCCAGGCGCGCGAAGGCGTTCGCCGATGGCGTCGATTGCCGACCGCGCATCGGCGCGCGCCGCTCCGGTCTCGCCCGTGGGAATCACGAGCCGCGGCGCCATCCGACGCTCCGCGTCAGCGGCAAGCGCTTCGGTGCGCGTCTTGAGCGCTTCGACGACGGCGTCGATCTCGCGCCGCGCCTCGCGCAGCCGCTCGTCGATCCGTTCATCGAGCCGCCGCTTGAAGGTATCTTCGCGGTTGCGCAGCTCCTGCTCGCGTCCCTGCAGCTTCGCACCTTCCTGGGTGAGCGTCTCGCGCTCGCGAGCGGCGAGCCGGCGCTCGTGCTCGAGTCCCTGCATGTCGCGCTCGATTTTCGCGAGGTGCTCCGCAAGCTGCGACTCGCGCTCGGTCCGGTGCGCGCGCGCCTGCTCGATGACGTCCGCCGGCAGCCCCAGCCGCCGCGCGATTTCGAGCGCCAGGCTGCTGCCCGGAGATCCGTAGTTCAGGCGATACGTCGGCGCGAACGTCTGCGGATCGAACCCGAATCCCGCCGCCATCACGCCGGACGTCGTCGAGGCATAGGACTTCAGCGCGTCGTAGTGCGTTGTCGCGATGACCGCCGCTTCGCGCTTGCGGAAGTGCTCGATAATCGCCATCGCAAGCGCGCCCCCCTCGACCGGATCCGTTCCGGCGCCCGCTTCGTCGAGCAGGACCAGCGACGGAAGCGCCAGCGCGGTTTCCATCGCGACGATGTTCGCGATGTGCGCGGAGAAGGTGCTGAGGCTTGCCGAGATCGACTGCTCGTCGCCGATGTCGGCGAACACGGTACGAAACACGGGGATCTGCGAGCCACCGGCCACCGGGATCAGCAGCCCCGCCTGTGCCATCAGCGACAGGAGCCCCGCCGTTTTCAGCGCGACGGTCTTGCCGCCGGTGTTCGGACCGGTGATGACGAGGACGCTGACCGGCGGCACGAGGAGGATGTCGACGGGGACGGGACCGGTGTCCGGGATGCGGGATCCGGGATCCGGGATCCGATCAGAGTCCACGGAGGGTTCACTCAGGTGTCGCCGAATCGCCGGAATCAGCAGCGGGTGCCGCGCGCCGCGGAGCTCCAGCCGGCCGTCGGTCGCGATTGCGGGTTCGACGCCATCGACGGAGAGTGAGAACTGTGCGCGCGCGTGCAGGACGTCCAGTTCGGTGGCCGATTCGATCGTCCGCTGCAGGTCGCTCTCTCGGCGGCGGAACGCGTCGGTCAGCGCGAGCAGGATGCGCCGCACTTCTTCGGCCTCCTGTTGCTCGAGCGCGACGACGTCGTTGTTGATTTCGACGGTGCTCAGCGGCTCGAGGAAGAGGCTTGCCCCGCTGCCGGAACTGCCGTGGACGATGCCGGGGATCGCCGCGCGGTGCTCCGAGCGCACGACGAGCACGTATCTGCCGTTGCGATCGGTGACGATCTGCTGCTGCAGATACTTGGCGGTATCTTTCCCGCGCAGGTACGACTCGAGGGTGCCGCGCAGCCGTGCGCGCTGCTTGCGCAGCCGGTCCCGGATCGACTTCAGCTCCGGGCTTGCGTCGTCGACGACCTCGCCGGCCGGCTCGATCTTTCTGCGGATGTCCGCGATTTCCTGTTCGAACGACGCGGCCGTATCGCCAATGGCGCGGAGGATCGGAAACGAGCTCCTGGCGCGTCGAATCGCCGCGGCCGTCGAATCGACCGAGGAGAGGAACGCGCCGAGCGCGAGCAGTTGTCCTGGTTCGAGCGCGCGTCCCTCGACGGACAGCGCCTCGATGATCGCGTCGAGATCCGCCGGGGCCCGGAGCGCGACCTGGTTGTCCTGAAGGAACCGGACGGTTTCGGAGGTCGCAGCCAGCAGATTCCGCACGGCCTGTGGATCCGTCGCGGGCGCGAGCCGCGCAAGCCGCGCCGCACCTGGAGGCGTCAACGCGAACCGGCGGACCGCGTCGACGATGCGATCGAATTCGAGGGCCCTGAGGGCGCTGCCGTGCATGAAGGTGCTGGGAGTGTCACCCGGGATCGGGCGAATCCCTAACTATATCCTACTCAGCGGTGCCTGGCACTTTTTCCGCAAGGTGCCAGGCACGTCCTGAGGGGTTGGGCTACGGTAAATGGTTGATCGCGCTCGCGATAGCGGCCGCGCCGAAACCGTTGTCGATGTTGACGACCGAGATGCCGATCGCGCAGCTGTTCAGCATCGCGAGCAGCGCGGTTATTCCGCCGAAGCTGGCGCCGTAGCCGATGCTGGTGGGGACAGCAATCACGGGCGCCTCGACGAGGCCCCCCACGACGCTGGGGAGCGCTCCTTCCATCCCCGCAACGACGATCAGGATCTGCGCGGCCGTCAACCGGGCATGCTCCGCCAGCAGCCGGTGAAGCCCCGCGACGCCCACGTCGTAGAGACGATCTACTTTGTTGCCCATGATTTCCGCCGACACGACGGCCTCCTCGGCCACTGGCAGGTCTGCGGTTCCAGCGGCGACGACGAGGATGGTGCCGCGTCCAAGCGGCATGTCGACGCTCTGGAGCGTGATGGCGCGCGCCTCAGGGTGAAACGCCGCTGCCGGGAGGACGCCGCGTAAAACTTCGTACGCATCCGCAGTCGTTCGCGTCACGAGCAGGTTGTGCTGCGCGGCGACGATTCGCTCGGCAATCGCGGCAATCTGCGTCGGCGTCTTGCCCTGACCGAAGATAACTTCCGGAAAGCCCTGCCGGACGTTGCGATGGTGGTCGATCCGCGCGAACCCGATGTCTTCAAAGGGGGAGTGGCGCAGAAATTGTAGGAGTCGGTCCTGCGCAGCCTCAGGCGTTAGCGCCCCCGACTGCACTTCGTCGAGCAGCGCGCGCAGCTGAAGGCGGTTCATACGGTCGGTGTTTGGCTCGTCCGCTGAGCTGTAATAGTATCGGTTGTTATTCGTGACGGAATCATCGCTATATGACGCCTGTTGAGACGCTGATCCTCGTCCTTTACTTCTTCGTGTGCAGCATTCTGGCGATCTACGGATGGCACCGGTATTACCTCGTTTATCTTTACACGAAAAACCGGGACAAGGCCCCGACGCCGCTGCCGGAGCTGGTGACGCTCCCGCGCGTGACCGTGCAGCTTCCCATCTTCAATGAGATGTACGTGGCGGACCGCCTTATCAGCGCGGTCTGCGAGATGGACTATCCAAAGGACCTGCTCGAGATCCAGGTGCTGGACGACTCGACAGACGAGACGAAGGATATCGCGGAGCTTGCGGTCCGGCGGTACGCCTCGCGCGGGTTCGACATCCATTACCTGCATCGCGTCGATCGACGCGGCTACAAGGCGGGCGCGCTCGAAGCAGGGCTCGCGGAGGCGTCGGGCGAGTACATCGCGATTTTCGACGCCGACTTCATTCCTTCGCAAGACTTCCTGAAGCGCACGCTTCCGTATTTCGAGACCGATCCGAAAATCGGAATGGTCCAGGCGCGCTGGGGACACATCAACCAGGACTACTCGCTGCTGACGAAGATTCAGTCGATCCTGCTCGATGCGCATTTCGTCCTCGAGCATGGCGGCCGCAATCGCGGGGGCTGCTTCTTCAACTTCAACGGCACCGCGGGTGTCTGGCGCCGTGAGGCGATTGCGTCGGCGGGCGGGTGGCAGCACGACACGCTGACCGAGGATCTGGACCTCAGCTACCGCGCGCAGCTCGCGGGATGGCGCTTCGTCTTTCTGCCCGACGTCGTGTCCCCCGCCGAAGTGCCCGTCGAGATGAACTCGTTCAAGTCACAGCAGCATCGCTGGGCCAAAGGCTCGATTCAGACGTGCATCAAGCTGCTGCCGCGGATCCTGCGATCGAAACAGCCGCTGTCGGTGAAGGCGGAAGCGTTCTTCCATCTGTCGGCGAACTTCAACTACCTGCTGATGTCGCTGCTGTCGATCCTGATGTTCCCGGCGATGTGGGTCCGCTACAACACGGGGTGGACGGAGATGCTGCTGATCGACGTCCCCGTGTTCTGCGCGGCGACGCTCTCGATCGGCGTGTTCTACGTGAGAGCGCAGCGCGAGCTGTACGGGGACTGGCGGCAGCGCATGAAGTATCTGCCGTTCCTGATGTCGATCGGCATCGGCCTCTGCGTCAACAACACGCGCGCGGTGCTCGAGGCGATCTTCAACAAGCAGAGCGAGTTCACCCGCACGCCGAAGTACGGCATCGAGCGTGACAGCGACGAGTGGGTCGGCAAGAAGTATCACCAGGCCGTCGGCGTGCAGCCGCTCGTCGAGCTCGCGCTCGGCCTGTACTTCACCTACACGGTCTTCTACGCGCTGGTGAACCAGATCTACGCGACGCTGCCGTTCCTGATGCTCTTCCAGATCGGCTTCCTCTACACCGGCCTCCTGTCGATCCTGCAGCAGTACACCGGCGAGAGCGTGACGCTCAAGGCGCCGGAACTGGCGAAGTAGGGTCAGGCCTCCAGGCTCGACAAGCATGACGACGGAAGCAAAGCCGAAGGCTGGACTCGAGGACGTCGTCGCCGCAACATCCGCCATTTGCTACCTCGATGGCGAACGCGGCGTGCTTTCCTACTTCGGATACGACATCCACGATCTCGCGCGCGGCGTGTCATTCGAGGAGGTCTGTTACCTGCTCTGGCATGGACGCCTGCCGAATCGTGGCGAGCTGGGCGATCTGAAATCGCAGCTCGCCGCCGCCCGTCCGTTGTCCGAGCCGATTCTGCGCCTGATGAAGCAGCTGCCGTCATCTGACGGCATGGACGCGCTTCGAACGCTGACGTCGGCGCTCGGCCAATACGACGCCGACGGGGGAGACAACTCGCCGGCGGCCAACTATCGCAAAGCAATCAGGCTGACGGCGCAACTCGGCAGCATTGTCGCGACCTACGGACGGATGCAGGCCGGCGGCGGGCCCATCTCACCGGACCCCGCGCTCGGGCACGCGGCGAACTTCCTCTACATGCTCACCGGCACGCGGCCGAACGCGCTGTCGACGCACGCGTTCGACGTCGCGCTCGTCCTGCATGCGGACCACGAGCTCAATGCGTCGACGTTCGCCGCCCGCGTGGCGGCAGCGACGCTCACCGACCTGTATTCCGCGATCGTCGCGGCGATTGGAACGCTGAAAGGGCCGCTCCACGGCGGCGCCAACGCCGACGTCATGCGCCTGCTGATCGAGATCGGTCCGGACGCGCCGCCCGAACGGATCGACGATGTGATTCGCGGAAAGCTGGCGAAGAAGATCAAGATTCCCGGCTTCGGCCACCGCGTTTATCGAACCGAGGATCCGCGTGCGACCCACCTGCGGCGCATGTCGAAGGAACTGGGTGAGCGCGCGGGCAACACGCGCTGGTTCGAGATGTCGCAGCGGATCGAGAATCTGGTGAAAAGCGAGAAGAAGCTGAATCCCAACGTCGACTTCTATTCGGCGTCGACGTACTACACCCTGGGCATTCCCGTCGATCTGTTCACGCCGATCTTCGCCGTCAGCCGCGTGTCGGGATGGACCGCGCACTGCCTCGAACAGTACGCGAACAACCGGTTGATCCGACCGCGCACCGACTACATCGGCCCGGCCTATCCGCAGACGCTGCTGCCGCTCGATCAGCGCTAACGCCGGCCAGTTATCCACGAAACGCCAAAACCGACGAGCGTACGCCGCCTTGTCCCCGTGCTGGCCACGAGCCGTGAGAGTATATGGGAATTGCCCGTCCATTTTCCGGTAGCGCGGAACGGACGTGTCCTCGTATCGTCATCCCATGATGATGCTGCCGACCCCCACTGAGATGTACCGCGCGCTGGTCGAGCGTGACCAGTCGTTCGAAGGGCTGTTCTTTGCCTGCGTCCGCACGACCGGCATCTTCTGCCGGCCGACCTGCCGCGCGCGGAAGCCCAAGCCCGAAAACGTCGAATTCGCGTCGACGATCCAGGAGGCGCTGCACCGCGGGTACCGCCCGTGCCGCGTGTGCGATCCGATGTCGGCGGCCGCCGCGGCGCCGAACTGGCTTGCGCCGCTCGTCGACGAGATGCTGCGGCAACCCGAGTTGCGGCTTCGGGACGAGGACCTGCGTCAGCGCGGCCTCGATCCGGTTCAGGTCCGCCGCACGTTCAAGCGAAGCTTCGGCATGACGTTTCAGGCCTACCAGCGCGCCTGCCGGCTGGGAACCGCCATGCGCGCATTGCACGACGGGGCGCCGACGCTCGAGGCCGGCCTCGACGCCGGGTTCGAGTCCGACAGTGGATTTCGCGAGGCGTTCGCGCGCGTGTTCGGCGAGACGCCGGGGGATGCACGCAACAGGCCGCTGCTGACCGCGACATGGATCGAAACTCCGCTCGGTCCCATGCTGGCGATCGCCGGCGACCGCGGGCTGGAGCTGCTGGAATTCGTCGATCGCCGCGCGCTCGAGACGGAGCTCCGCGAACTGCGCCGCACGCTCGGCAGCGCCATCGTCCCCGGCGAGCACCCGATACTGGAGCAGACCCGGCAGGAGCTGTCGGAGTATTTCGAAAGCGGCCGTCGCGAATTCACGATGCCGCTGAATCAGCGCGGATCCGATTTTCAGTTGAAAGCATGGAACGCACTGTGCCGGATCCCGTACGGTCAGACGCGCAGCTATGCCGACATGGCGCGCGAGGTTGGATCTCCCGCTGCGGTGAGAGCGATCGGCCGCGTCAACGGCCAGAACCGCATCGCGATCGTCGTCCCGTGCCATCGCGTCATCCGATCGGATGGAACGCTGTGCGGGTACGGCGGTGGCCGGTGGCGCAAGCAGTGGCTGCTGGAGCACGAAAGAGCTCGAATCCCCAATCCCCTATCGTGAATCCCCGATCAGGGATCGGCGAATCGTCGAATCAGTGAATCGTCGGATCCCGCATCGCGGATCCCGCATCCCCGGGGCGCTGCTATCCCCTGCGGATGCTATAATTTGCTGTTTACAACGGCATGGATCCGCGCAACATACGAAACTTTTCCGTCATCGCCCACATCGATCACGGCAAGTCGACGCTGGCCGATCGGTTTCTCGAGATGACCGGCGCGCTCCAGCCGCGCGAGATGGAAGCGCAGGTGCTCGACTCGATGGATCTCGAGCGCGAGCGCGGCATCACCATCAAAGCGCACTCGGTCCGTCTCACCTACAAGGCTGAGGACGGCGAGGAGTACGTGCTCAACCTCATCGACACGCCCGGGCACGTCGACTTCTCGTACGAGGTGACGCGGTCGCTTGCCGCGTGCGAGGGGGCGCTGCTCCTCGTCGACGCATCGCAGGGCGTCGAGGCGCAGACGCTCGCGAACGCGTACCTCGCCGTGGACAACGGGCTCGAGATCATCCCCGTCATCAACAAGATCGATCTGCCGGGCGCGCAGCCCGACGAAGCCAAGCGCCAGATCGAGGAGATCATCGGGCTCGACGCGAGCGGCGCGATTCTGGCCAGTGCGAAGGAAGGCACCGGCGTGCACGAGATCCTCGAGGCGATCGTCAAGCGTCTTCCGCCGCCGCAAGGCGATCCGGATGCGCCGCTGAAGGCGTTGATCTTCGATTCGTGGTACGACCCGTACCGCGGCGTCATCATCCTCACGCGCATCATCGACGGCACACTGGGTGCCGGCATGAAGATTCGCCTGATGGCGAAGGGGCAGGAGTACGTCGTGGATCAGGTCGGCGTCTTCTCGCCCAAGCCCACGCCGGTGGAATCGCTCGGCGTCGGCGAGGCTGGATTCATCTTCGCCGGCATCAAGACGGTGACCGACGCACAGATCGGCGACACAATCACCGACTCGGCGCGCCCGACCAGCGAGCCATTTCCCGGATTCAAGGAAAGCAAGCCGATGGTCTTCGCCGGCTTGTACCCTGTCGAAGGCAGCGAGTACCCCGAGCTCCGCGATGCGCTCGAGAAGCTTCGACTGAACGACGCGTCGTTCTTCTTCGAGCCGGAGACGTCAGCGGCGCTCGGCTTCGGGTTCCGCTGCGGATTTCTCGGCCTGCTGCACATGGAGATCGTGCAGGAGCGGCTCGAGCGCGAGTTCAATATGGAGCTCGTGACGACGGCGCCCGGCGTCCTCTACCGCGTCACGACGACCGACGGCGTGGTGCAGGAGATCGACAGTCCGTCGAAGCTGCCCGACACGGGCCGCGTCTCGAAGATCGAGGAGCCGATCATCACGGCGATGATGCTTACTCCGTCGGAGCACGTCGGTGCCATCCTGCAGCTCTGTCAGGAAAAGCGCGGCGTGCAGAAGTCGATCGAATATCTCGCGGCCGACCGGGTGCTCGTGACCTACGAGCTGCCGTTCAACGAGGTCGTGCTCGACTTCTACGATCGCCTGAAGACGCTGTCGCGCGGCTACGCGTCGCTCGACTACCACGTGACCGGCTATCAGGAGGCGCCGCTCGTCAAACTGGACATCCTCGTCAACGAGGAACCGGTGGACGCGCTGTCGGTCATCGTGCACCGCGACATGGCCTATCAGCGGGGGCGGGCGCTCGCGTCGAAGATGCGGGAGCTCATCCCCCGCCAGATGTTCGAGGTCGCGATCCAGGCGGCCATCGGCAGCCGGATCATCGCGCGCGAGACCGTCAAGGCGATGCGCAAGAACGTGCTGGCGAAGTGCTACGGCGGCGACATCACGCGCAAGCGCAAGCTGCTCGAGAAACAGAAGGAAGGCAAGAAGCGTATGAAACGGGTGGGCCGCGTCGAGATCCCGCAGGAGGCGTTCCTGGCCGTGCTCAAGGTCGGAACGGAGTCATAGATGCCCGCCGCGACATTCCACAAGTCGACGCTCCGCGAATACTTCGAGTCGATCGTGATCGCGGTGATCCTGGCGCTGTTCGTGCGCACGTGGGTCGTGCAGGCGTTCAAGATCCCGACCGGATCGATGGAGAACAACCTGCTCATCGGCGATCACCTGCTCGTCAACAAGTTCCTGTTCGCGCCGACGCTCGGCCGGGTCGAGCGCACGCTGCTCCCGATCCGAGACATCCGCCGCGGTGACGTCATCGTCTTCAAGTATCCCGACGAGCCCGATCGCGATTTCATCAAGCGCGTCATCGGCCTCCCCGGCGAAACCATCGAAATGAAGGCGAAGAAGATCTACATCAACGGCCAGCCGCTCGACGAGCCGTACGTGCACTTCCTCGAGCCGGTCGGCGACGCGCAGGAAGTGATTTCGTACGATTTGCGCGAGAACTACCCGAAAACGGTGGTCCCGCAGGACTTCTATTTCGTGATGGGAGACAACCGGGACAACTCGCAGGACAGCCGGTACTGGGGGTTCCTGCCGCGCAACTACATCAAGGGACGCGCCCTGATGATCTACTGGTCCTACGAATCAGGCCGGGAGGATTATCTCGACGACGGGTTCGGCGCGTCCGCGAGGCGGATCGTCGGCGTCGTGACACACTTCTTCACCAAGACGCGCTGGGAGCGGATCTTCCACCAGATTCACTAAAGGTATATTGCCAGAATCGCCGAAATCGCCATAATTGCCATAATCCCCAGTAGCAGGATACTTATGGCAATTCCGGCGACCCCGGCGATGCCGTCATGATCCGCAAGCTCATTCAGCTTGCGATCTTGCTGTTCTTCGCCAACGCCCTGTACCAGACGGCTCCGATCGCGCTCCACTATTTCCAGTTCAAAGACGCCGTGCAGGAGCTGGCGCTGTTCTCACAGAAGTCGAGCGACCAGGAGCTCGTCGACCGCGTGATGACGCTCGCTGACGAGCATCACATCCCGCTCGATCGCGACTACGTGGCGGTCCAGCGGTCCAGCGGGCACATGATCATCACCGCGGCGTACATCGAGGCGATGACGTTCGTTCCGGGCTTTCAGTACCAGCGCGAAGTCGATGTGGAAGTGAAGGCGTACGTCGTACATTAACCACCGGCGTCCTGGCCGCTAGGCGAGTAGCCTGTGCGCCTCCGCGCGCACAGCCAGGACGTACGCCGCGTCCTTCAGGCTCTCCAGATTGATCTCGACGTTGAGGTTCGCGCTGCGCAGACCGGCGCGGAGGAGCTCGAGGCCGACCTGCACATCGCTGCGTGCATTTGCATTGCCGAATTGGGCGATGACCACCCCTTGCTCGATGGCCTCGCCGCACACGCGCATGACCTCGAGCGGCACCTCTGTCGCGCCTCGCAGCGCCTCCTGGATGCGGATGGTGCGCGTGGATTTCTCTGCGTCGGTTGCCTTCGGCAGCTTGAACGCGGCGACGACCTCGTCGTACGCGCGGCTGTCCTGGTCCATCAACGCCGCCAGCCGGTCGCTCACGGCCGCGCATCGTTCGCCGGCCGCGTGAAGACGCCGAGCGTCCTCGTCGGTCTCGGCGCGGGATTTCGGGAGGGCGGCGACCATCGCGAGAAGCGACGCGCCAACGGCGCCCGCCAGCGCCGATGCGGATCCGCCGCCCGGTGTGGGCTCGGGAGCACGAAAGGCGGCGAGCAGCTCACTGAACGATCGGGTGGCGAGACTCATGGACGATCCTGCCTGACTTGATCACCGCCGCAATCGACGGCGCTCCCATCCTGATTAGATTAATCGCCTCGCCTTCGATCAGCACGGCATCCATGAGTTTGCCCGGCTCGAGGCTTCCCACGGTGTCCGCGCGATCGAGCGACCATGCCCCGTTGATGGTGGCAGCGGCGAGCGCCTCCTCGAACGTCATCTGCATGGCGAAGCAGGCCAGCGTCATCGCGAACGGCATGGCAGGGGAGAATCCTCCACCGGGGTTCACGTCCGTGGCCAGCGCCACGGGCACGTTCGCGGCGATCAGCTCCCGCGCAGGCGCGTAGCGGCCGAGCTTCAAGTAGAAGGCCGCATTCGGCAGGAGCGTCGCCGCGACCCCGGCGTCCGCCATCGCCGCGATCCCGTCTTGCGGAACGAAGATCAAGTGATCTGCGGAGCGGGCGCCGACGCGTGCGGCGACCAGCGAGCCGCCGCTGGACCCGAGCTCGTCGGCATGAACTCGCGCCGCGAGCCCGGCGCGCGAGCCAGCTTCGAGGATGCGCGTCGACTCGTCGGGCGTGAACACGCCGGCTTCGCAGAAGACGTCGCACCACTCCGCGAGCCGCTCGGCGGCAACGGCGGGGATCATCTCGGCGACGACGAGATCGACGTAGGCGCCGCGGCGATCGCGGAACTCGAGCGGCACTTCGTGCGCGCCCATGAAAGTCGGAACGATGTCGATCGGGTGACTTGCGCGCAGCGCGGCGATCGCGCGGAGCATCTTCAGCTCGGATTCGACCGTCAGGCCGTATCCGCTCTTGATTTCACACGTCGTCGTGCCACACGCCAGCATCTCGTCGAGCCTGACCCGCGTGCTCGCGACGAGCTCCGCTTCGGTGGCGGCGCGCGTGGCGGCAACCGTCGACACAATGCCGCCGCCTTCCGACGCGATCTGCGCATAGGAGACACCGGCGAGCCGCCGCCGAAGCTCCTCGCGGCGATCGCCCGCGAACATCGCGTGCGTATGCGCGTCGACGAACCCGGGCACGATCGATTTGCCGCGCGCGTCGATGTGACGGGTGCCCGAGAGTGGGGAAGCATGGTCCGCGAGGGCGCCGGACGGGCCGGCGTAGACGATGCGGCCATCGAGTGACGCCACGGCACCGTCGGCGATGACGTCGAGCGAGCCCTGTTCGGTTCCTCGGCGGGGTCCACCGGCGCACGTAATCAACTGGTGCGCGTGATGAACGATCAGATCGCAGGGCTGCATCGCACGTGCCGGCCCTGAAGGGCCCGGCCGCTAGCCGCGATCTTCGGCAGTCCGCGGTACGTCGGCCGGACGCGGCGGCGCGGGATTCTCCGCGGCGCGCGGACGGTGAAGCAGCACCCTCTCCTCCGGCTTGTCCTGGTCGCGGATGAATTCGAGCGCGTGGTAGAGCGCCTGGATGGACGCCTCCAGCGATCCCTCGACGTCGCGGCGGCGAAGCCGCATCTCGTTGATGTCGCGTTCGACCTCTTCGAGCCGGGCCTGGGCCTTCTGCAGGAGCAGATCCCCGCGGCCCTGCGCTTCGCGGACGATCATCTTCGCTTCATTCTGTGCCGCGGTTTTCACCTCGTCGGCCAGCCGCTGCGCCGTCAGCAGCGTGTTCCGCAGGTTGTCCTCGCGCTCGCGATGTTCGATGAGCAGCGATTCCAGCCGCAGCAGGTCCTGCCGGAGCCGATCGATCTCGCGCAGCGCGTGCTCGTAGTCATCGGCGGCCTCGGTCAGGAACGCCACGACTTCGGTCTTGTCGAACCCGCGCAGCTGCGTGCGGAAGCGCGGCTGCCGCAGATCGAGCGGCGCGATGCGCATGACGCGCTCGGCAGGAACCGATCCCGTCTGAGCGGCGGAGACCGACGACGGTGTGGACGGATCGTGATGCTGGCGTTCAAACATGATGGTGATCTCCGCTGGCAGTGCGTTTTCCGAAAATCGCCGTCCCGACGCGGATCATTGTCGCGCCTTCCTCGATCGCCGCCTCGAAATCGTGGCTCATGCCCATCGAGAGATGCCGCAGCGCCGCCTGCGGGATCCCTTCCGCGAGCCATCGGTCGCGCAGCTCGCGAAGCTGCACGAACCACGGCCGCGTCTGCTCCTGATCGTCGTTCCACGGCGGAATCAGCATCAGTCCCGCCGCGCGCACCGCGCGGGCGGCGATCGCCGCGTCCACGATCCGCCGCGCGTCCTCGGCCTGCGCGCCGAACTTCGTCGCCTCGCCGGCCAGATCCAGCTGGACGAGCACGTCAGGCGACGCGCCATGCTCGGCCGCCGCCGCGTCGAGCTTCTTCAGCAGATCGACCGAGTCCACGGAATGAATGCAGGCGAACGCGGGAGCCGCTTTCTTCGCCTTGTTGCTCTGCAGGTGACCGATGAGATGCCACCTCATCTCCATGTCGGACGTTTCGCCGATCTTCTGCAGGGCTTCCTGAACCTTGTTCTCCCCGAAATCGCGCTGGCCCGCGGCCCATGCGGCGCGGACGTGATCGGCGCTGAAGGTTTTGGAGACCGCGATGAGGCGGATGTCCGAAGCGTCCCGGCCGGCGCGCCTGGCGGCGGCGTCGATCCGGGACCTGACGGACCGGAGGTTGGAAGCGACGGCCTCCACTGAAGGCGTCTTACTTGATGTACGTCTTCAGCATGTCGTAGTTCGATTTCGCCTTCGCCGCGTTCGGCCCGTTCGGCGCGAGCTTCGTGTAGGTGTCGAACTCCTTCGCCGCCTCGGGCAGCTTGCCCAGATTCAGGTACACCTGTCCGAGCATGAAGTGCGATTCGGCGTGGTTCGCGTTCGCGGCAATCGCCGCGCTGAACTGCTCGCCCGCCTTCGCGAACTCGTTCGCGTTCCAGGAGATCACGCCCGCGTTGTACAGCATGTCGGCGTTGCCCGTCCCGCCGGCGGTGGTCGCGCGCTTGGTCGCCTCGTCGCTCATCGCCCTGGCCTCGGCGAACTTCTTCTGGTCGTTGTAGATGTTCGCGAGCCCGCTGTAGGCCTCTATGTAGTTCGGATCGATCTCGAGCGCCTTCTTGTAGGCCGCTTCGGAAGCCGCGTAGTCCTTCTTTTCACGATTCGCGGCGCCGATGCCCGTGTAGCACTCGGTGCACTTGGGAACGGAGGCGAGGACCTCGTTGAACTTCGCGATCGCCTCGTCGTACTTTCCGGCGTTGGCGAGCGAGGCTGCCTCAGCGTACGCGGCCTTGATCCCCGCGACTTTGGCTTCCGCCTTCGCGCGATCTTCCTTCGACATGTCGGCGACGTCTCCCCCCTTCTTCAGGGTGATGTTCACCTCCACCATGTCGAGGCCGATCCTCTGCGTCTTCGAGGCGGTCAAGCCGTCCTTCTCGACAGTGATCTTGTACGTGCCGGGGGGAATACCGATCTGCATGTATTCCCCTTTCTTGTTCGTCTTCAGATCGAACTTCGAGTTCGTGTCCGTCTGCTGAACGGTGACCTTGGCGCCGTCGACCGGCTTGTTTTCCGCGTCGACGACCCTCCCCTTCACCTGTCCGGTCTGCGCGAACGCCGGCGTCGTCAGAATCGCGAGGCCGAGCACGAGCGCACAGAGGGCCAGGACGCGGCTGACGAGACGTGTGCCCACCATACCAACCTCCGTCGGGTGCTGTTATGAGAATGGCGTAAGCCCTTTGAGATCCGAGCCTTAGTTTACCACCCCTGTCTCGCGGATGTTCGTGATCAGATATTCGAGCACGGCGCCGCGCGACGTCGCGCGCGAGTTGATGGCCCGTCGCGCCTCGACGGTTCTGGCGCGGAGTCCCGCGCTGCGGGCCTGGTCGTTCTCCGCATACAGCGCGCGGATGTCCGGGGCGACCGAATTGCTGAGCAGGACGTTCGCACCGCGTTCCGCCAACCGAATGACGGTTCGTTGAAGCTGGGCCTGTTCTGGCTGTCCGAATCGGGCCGCTGTATATGACGTGAAATGCGCCGTCGGACTGACCGGGGCGTACGGCGGGTCGAGGTAAACGAAGTCTCCGGGACCCGCCTCGCCCAGCGCGCGATCGAAATCCCTCACCGCGAGCATCGTCCCCGGCTGGCCAAGCGCAGCCGACAACCCCCGCAGGTTGTCCGCATCGCAGATCCGGGGGGAGTCATACCGTCCCGCAGGGACGTTGAACAGTCCGCGGCGGTTCACGCGGAACAAGCCGTTGTAGCCAGTCCGATTCAGGTAGATGAGCATCGCCGCGACGTCCGGCGTGTAGTGCTCATCCGGGTTCTCGACGGCATGGATCGCGCGGCGGCGGGGGTTGAAGCGGTCGTCGCGCACTTCATAAAAGTGCTCGCGTCCGCGGGACCAATAGCCGTCCTGCAGCGCGCCGAGCTCCTCAATCACCGCGTCGACGTCGTCGCGAATCATGCGGTAGCAGCCGATGACGTCGACGTTGATGTCGGAGAGCCGCACGTCGCGGCCGTCGAGCATGCTGCGGTTGTACAGATCGAGAAAGACGGCGCCGCTCCCGACGAACGGTTCCAGATATCGCGTGAAAGACGAGGGGTAGTAGGGTCGCAGTGCAGGAAGAAGCTGGCGTTTGCCTCCGGCCCACTTGAGAACCGGCCGCACCTGCTTCATACGGCGTCCTCGAAGAACCGCTCGATGTCGTCGAGCTGATTCGTGATCGGCGCGGGCGGAAGCGACGCAAGAAAACGCCGTCCGTATCCCATCGAGCGGAGACGCGGATCGAGCACGGCAAGGACGCCGCGGTCCTGGCGATGACGCAGGAGACGCCCGAGCCCCTGCTGCAGCGCCAGGATGGCGAGCGGAATCTGATACTCGCCGAAGGCCGATCCGCCACGCGCGTTGATGGCCTCGATGCGCGCCGCGGTGATCGGATCGCCAGGCGACGCGAAGGGCAGCTTGTCGATGATCACGCAGCTGAGCGCCTCGCCGACGACGTCGACCCCCTGCCAGAACGAGGACGTGGCGAGCAGGACCGCATTCGGCGTCGCCTTGAACTCCCGGAGCAGCGCCGATCGCGGCGCGGATCCCTGAACGAGAATCGGATACTCGATCTCCGATGCCGCCCGCGCCTGCACCTCGCGCAGGTTCGCATAGCTCGTGAACAGCACGAAGGCCCGTCCGCGGGTGCGCTTGACGATTTCCACGACCTCGCGTGCGATCGCCGATCCGAATTCGCGCGCCCGCGGATCCGGCATGCGCTTGGGCAAGTACATGATCGACTGGCGGCGAAAGTCGAACTCGGATGCGAGGCGAATGTCATGCGCCTGCCGGATGCCGAGTCGCCCGCGCACGTACTCGAACGAGCCGTCGACGCTCAACGTCGCTGATGTCAGCACCGTCGCCTTCATCCGATCCAGCAGCAGTTCGCGGACGATCTTCGAGACGTCGATTGGTGAGGCGCGGAGGAACACACCCCGGCCGCGTGTTTCGAGGTAGTACACGTAGCCGGGATCGTCGGCCTGGAGAACGAACGCCAGGTCGCTC
>Ga0075424_100001444_pt1 | contig 20852 bp, 24 predicted proteins | sample SoiMethybrSBSTD3_FD_75301 | JGI IMG/M metagenome (GOLD analysis project Ga0075424, IMG submission 75301) | Bulk soil microbial communities from a Populus tree surrounding site in Tennessee, USA - Soil MetaG P. TD hybrid SBSTD3 | ecosystem: Environmental > Terrestrial > Soil > Tree plantation... | reverse complement strand
GCAGTTGATTAATTGGGTCGTGACCTATCGCATGGGCGACGGCTCGAACCCGCCCCCGCGCCGGGAGGATTGGAACCGACGGGGCATGCTGGAGGAACTGCTGCCGCACGTCGCTCGCTTTCAGACGCCGCACGTCGATTTGGTGAAGCTCGTGCGCGGTGCGCCCGCATTTTACGAGTACCCAATGGCAGACCGCGATCCCCTGCCACGCTGGACGCATGGCCGCGTGACGCTTTTGGGCGATGCCGCCCATCCCATGTATCCCGTCGGCTCCAACGGCGCGAGCCAGGCCATCCTCGACGCCCGCTGTCTGGCCGATGCGCTGCTTTCGGCCGAACATGGTCGGGCGGCGTTGATCGCCTATGAGGCCGAGCGCTTGCCGAAGACGGCCGAGATCGTACGCAATAATCGCCGAGGTGGGCCGGAAGGCGTGATCGATGAGGTGGAGCGGCGCGCACCCGATGGTTTCAGCGACATCGATGAGGTTCTGAGCCATCGGCAGCGCGAGGCGATCGTCAAGGGTTACGCTCAGCTGGCCGGCTTTGCCAAGGAGCAGGTCAACCGGCGCAAACCCACACGCCAGCGCCAGCCTTTAAGCGGACGCACCACGGTGATGCGCAAAGCGAGATCGCGCTAAAGTGCGCATTGCCTGCCACGCCGGCAGCGGGACACGGACCGACGCTTGCGATCGGCGCTGAACTCGGCGCCCGTCATAGGAGCTCGACGCGCCGTCGCGCTAAGCACCGGTCAGGCGCAAAAAGCCACAAGGGACCAAGCGGCGAGCTGGCGCTGCGCGCGCTGCCTCGCAGCGGCGGCGTGACTGGCCGCTGCCGCCACCCGCACCAGGCGTGGGCCCGTCATCTCCGAGGGTGACGGTTGCGCGTCGTCCAGCGCCCGCTAGCCTGGCGGGGGCGGCAGGAAGTTGACGTCGTGCAGGGCGGCAAGGCGTGTGACCTCCGCGGGATCCGGCACGCGATCGATCTTCTTGAAAAGGTCGAACAGTTTGCCGGTGGGCGAGACCCAGAACAGGCACTTGATGGGCTGGTCGCTTTTGTTGAAGAGGCCATGCATGACCTGCATCGGCAGGCGAATGAATTCGCCGGCCGAGGCGGTGCCAGGCTTGCCGTCGAGAATGAGGTCGAAACGGCCTTCCAAGACGTAGATGAACTCGTCTTGGTTGACGTGAATGTGCGGCGGCACGAAGGTGCCGGGCGGCAGCAAGGCGTGCCAGGAGAAGCTCGTTTCGGACAGCGCCTTGGGGATATAGGTCTGGCCAAGGATGTTCCACGACAAATTGTTGATACCCTTACCCGCCTTGGTGACGCCTGCCGTCATTGCTTTCATCGCGCGTACTCCTGCCCTGCGGAATTCAGATCGAAAGGTAGCGGTCGCGCAGAACCCCAGCGGCGGCGAGCGCCGCTGAATTGCCATGCCACACGACCCGTCCTTTCTCCACAATGTGATGCCGGTCGCACAGACGCAACAGGGCGTCGACATTCTTGTCAATGATGAGGATCGAGAGCCCGTCGCGCTTGAGGGCGGCAAGCCCCTGCCAAATCTCCTGGCGGATCAACGGCGCCAGGCCCTCGGTGGCCTCATCGAGCACCAGCAATCGCGGATTGGTCATCAGGGCCCGGCCGATCGCCAGCATTTGCTGCTCGCCGCCGGAAATCTGGTCCCCGAAGTGGCGCCGCCGCTCGGCGAGCCGAGGCAAGAAGGCGTAGACGCGCTCGAGCGTCCACCTCCGCCCATGCCGTTGCGCCGCCGTGGCCACCAGGTTTTCCTCAACCGTCAGCGTGGGAAAGATTTGCCGCCCTTCCGGCACCAGGCCGATCCCCGCCTGAGCGACGCGGAACGGCGGCTCGCCGGCAAGGCTGCGGCCGGCGAATTCGATGCGGCCGGCGCTGGCTGGTATCAAGCCCATCACCGCCCGCACGCTGGTGGTCTTGCCCATGCCGTTACGTCCGAGCAGGCTTGCCACCTCGCCGGTTCCGAGCGACAGATCGAAGCCGAAGAGAACGCGCTGGTCGCCGTAGCCGGCCTCAAGCCCGGCGACGCTGAGCAGCGCCGAGCTCACGCGGCCTCGCCAAGATAGGCGGCCCGTACGGCCGGATTGGCACGCACCGTGGCAGGATCGCCGGTGGCGATGATCCGGCCGGCGACCAGCACGGAGACACGGTCGGCCAGCGCGAACACGGCTTCCATGTCGTGTTCGACCAGAAGCATGCCGAAGCGACCCTTGAGGCCCTCGAGCATGCCGATCAGAGCACGGCTTTCCTCGCGGCCAGCTCCCGCCATGGGTTCGTCGAGCAGGAGAAGCTTCGGCGCTTGCGCCAGCGCGATGGCAATCTCTAGTCGACGTTTCTCCCCGTGGGACAGGGTGCCGGCGGGAGCCTGCGCGCGTTCTGCGAGCTCGACCATAGCGAGGGATTGCATGGCCGTGTGGTTGAGGGCCGCCTCGGCGGCAGCAGGGCGCCAGAAGCGGAAGCTCGAGCCCGCCCGTGCCTGCGCGGCAAGCGCCACGTTTTCTAGCGCCGAAAAGCGCGGCAGCACTTGGGTAATCTGGAAGGAGCGGGCGAAGCCGAGATGCGCGCGGGCCGCCGTCGACAGTTGCGTGACATCGCGGCCCTCGAACAGGATGTGGCCCGCATCGGGGGCGAGGGCACCGGAAATCTGGTTGATGAGGGATGTCTTGCCCGCGCCGTTGGGGCCGATGATCGCGTGCGTTTCACCCGCCAGGACCTCGAGCTCCAGCGCCTCAGCGACGCGCAATGCGCCGAACGATTTGCTGACCTCGCGCAGCCTCAACAGCGTCGCGGTCATGGCTGCCACCAGCGGGCAATGCTGGCTCTGAGCCCGCGTGGGCGCAACGCGGGCGAACCCTGCAGGCCGCGGCGCAGCGCCCGTTTGCCCGCTCGCCAGCGGGCGGGCGTTCTGGCGGCCAGCCAGTCAAGGCAGGACGCGGCGTACGTGCGCAGAGGCTGTCTGAGACCGTGCCAGCTCGGCAAACGCGCCAGGCCGGCGGCGAGGTGGCGACGGGCGGACCGAGCGCGCGCGCTCGCCAACCGGGCCAGCGCGCCGCGCCGTTGCCGCCAACCGGCGATCGCGCCCGCGATCCCGCCGCTGGCGAACAGCGCCATCAGCACGAGAGCGGGTCCGAGCACGACCTTCCAGTGCTCGGTCAGGTGCGACAGGGCTTCCTCCAGCAGCAGGAAGACCAGCGCGCCGAACATGGGACCATAGAGCGTGCCGCTGCCCCCCAGCAGGACCATGATGATCAATTCACCCGAACGCTGCCAATGCATGTAGGCGGGGCTGACGAACTCCGCCTGGTTGCCAAGCAAAAAGCCGGCGGCCCCGCAGAGCGTGCCGGCGATGACGTAGGCGGCGAGCCGGTAGAGGTAGGGTGTGAAGCCGATCGCCTGCATGCGCGTGTCATTGTCCTTGAGGCCACGCAGCACGCGACCAAAGCGGGACCCCAACAGGTGACCGAGGCAGACATAGGTGAGGATCAGCAGCGCCAGGCCCACATAATAGAAGACGGTCTCGTTCTTCAGGATCCGCGCACCGAACACCGTTGTCCGCGTCGGCCAGGTGAGGCCATCATCACCCCCGTAGGGGGCCAGCGAGGTGGCAATAAAAAACGCCATTTGGGCGAATGCCAGGGTGATCATAATAAAGTAGACCCCGCGCGTACGCACGGCGATGGCACCGGTTGCCAGGGCGAAAGCGGCCGCTGCGGCGAGGGCGGCCGGCAGGGCAATCGACAAGATGCCAAGCCCGTGGCTGGCGGCGATCCCGCCCGCGTAGGCACCAATACCCAGAAAGGCGGCGTGCCCGAAGGACACCAGACCACCCGCCCCGATCAGCAATTCCAGGGACAGTGCGGCGATGGCGAATATCACCGCTCGTTCGCCAATGATCAGCAGATAGCCGCCCCCAAGGCGCGGAGCCAACAGTGGCAGGACGGCGATGAGCACAAAATAGAAGACCGCCATGCGTGCATCGAAGCTCACGGGCCACGCGACGGCTGCCGATGCACCTGCCGAAATGACGCGCCTGGCCTGCCGCATCAGGCCCGTCCCTTGGCAGGAAATAGACCGGCAGGCCTGACGGCGAGCACGAGCGCCATCAAGAGGTAGATCGACATGGAGGCAAGCGCAGGCCCAATTGTGCGCGCCGTGGCTGGCGCCAGCACGAGGCGCAAGAGATCCGTCATGAACGAGCGCCCGAGCGTGTCGATAACGCCGACCAGCACGGCGGCCACAAAGGCGCCACGGATCGAGCCAATGCCGCCGATGACGATGACGACGAATGCCAAGATCAGGATCTGATCGCCCATGCCTGGCTCAACGGAGAGGATTGGTGCGATCATGATGCCGGCAAAGCCGGCGAGCATGGCACCGAATCCAAACACGAGGCTAAAGAGCCGCTTGATATCGATCCCCAGGGCCGACACCATCGGCGCATTGCTGGCGCCGGCGCGCACCAACATGCCGATCCGCGTCGCGGTGACGAACAGATAGAGCCCCGCGGCCACCAGCACTCCCGCGGCGATGATGGCGAAGCGGTAGACGGGATAGCGCAGCCCCTCCATCAGTGGCACCGATCCCGCCAGCAGTTCAGGGATCGGCAGGTTGAGGGGTGCCGCCCCCCAAAGGACCTTCACCCCCTGATTGAGAAGCATGATGACACCGAACGTCGCCAGCACCTGTTCCAGATGGTCGCGGGCGTAAAGGTGCCGAAACACCAGGAGCTCGAGCAGTAAACCGAACAGCAGCGAGGCAATGAGAGCGATTAGGACACCCAGAAAGAAATTGCCGGTGAGCCCGTAGGCCGTCACGGCCAGGTAGGCACCCAGCATGTACTGCACGCCGTGCGCCAGGTTGATGAAATCCATGACGCCGAAAACGAGCGTCAGGCCAGCCGCCACCAGGAACAAGAGAATGCCGAGCTGCAGCCCATTGAACAATTGCACGACAAGCAGCGAGGCAGACATTGGCAAAGCCCTTGGCAACGCAACTGAGCGGGCGCAACAGCGAACGTTTCGACCGCGCGGGTTAAGGGGGGCGGCTTGCCCTGGGCTCGAGCGACCGCCCTTGCCGTTGCGGGGTGCCCTACTTTAGCGCGCAGTCGCCGGCGTAGCTGTCGACGGCATTGGCAAACACCTTTTCTACGATCTCGGTCTGGAACTTGCCATCGGCGCGCTTGGCCACCCGCACCAGGTAGAAATCCTGCACGGGAAAGCCGTTGTTGGCGAACTTGAAGGGTCCGCGCACGGACTTGAATTCTGCCTGCTTGATGGCGGCGCGCAGGGCATCCTTGTCGCCAAGCTGCCCTCCGACGGCTTTGACCGCGCTGCCGATCAATTGTGCCGCGTCATAGGCCTGCATGGCATAACTGCCGGGCACGTAGCCGTACTCTTTCTCAAAGTCGGAGACGAAGCGTTTGTTCTCGGGCGTATCGGTGTTGGGAGCCCAAGTCATTCCGGAGAAAAACCCGACGGCCGCGTCTTGTTGCGCCGGCAGCGTCGATTCATCGACGGTGAAGACGGAAAGAAACGGCAGGTTGTCGAGGCCGGCCTGGCGGTATTGTTTGACGAGGTTGACGCCCATGCCGCCGGGCATGAACACGAAAAAGACGTCGGGCTTGGCGCTGGCGATTTTCGCAAGTTCGGCGGAGAAGTCGAGCTGACCCAGAGGCGTGTAGACCTCATCGGCGATCTCGCCTTTGAAATGCTTCTTGAAGCCGCCGACCATATCCTTGCCGGCCTGATAGTTGGGCGCCAGCAGAAAGGCTTTTTTGAAACCCTTGTCCTGCGCGTACTTGCCCAGCACCTCCGGGGGCTGGTCGTTCTGGTAGGAGGTGGAGAAGAAAAAGGAGGAGCAGCCCTTGCCGGCAAGCGGCGAAGGTCCCGCGTTCGGGCTGATGAGGAAGACTTTGGCTTCGGTGACGGGCTTGTGGATGGCGAGCAGGATGTTGGAGAATACCGGCCCCACCACAAAGTCGACCTTGTCGCGCTCGATCAATTGCTTGACCTTGCCGACCGCGACGTCGGGCTTCAGTTCATCATCCTGCACGACGACGCTCGTCGCCAACCCACCGAGCTTGCCGCCTGCGTGCTTGACGCCCAGATTGAAGCCATCGCGCAGTTGTCCGCCTAACACGGCTTGCGGGCCCGACAGCACCGCAATGATGCCGATCTTGAGTTCTTGGGCCTGCGCCGAAGCGGCCGACAGCGCGCCGGTCGCCAGCATGGCAGGCGCCGCGAGCCACCTTATCGTCGTCATTCTCGTCATCTTGTCCCCTCGCAGCGCGCCATCTGATCCCTCGCGGAGCGGCCGCTGTTGGCGCCGGACGGCCGCTACTTTCCCGCGGCGAACTTTAGGGCGCGGCCGCGGTGCCGGCAATGTCGCGGCGACGAGGCGCCAGGCCAGGGCCTAGGGCGGGCCTAGGGCGCAACGGGCTGCTGCGGTCGACCCAGCGAAGGCGGCGACGCTGGCGGGCGACGGCGCGGCATGGGTGATCCCGCGCACGCGCTTTTGCGCCGACACGGGCCGCCCAAAGCGGCCAGCCGACCGAGCGGCTATTCGGACATCAAGGTGCCGTTGCGCAGGTGCAAGAGGTCGAGGAACTCGCGCAGGCGCCGCTCCTGGTGGCCGATCAGATGCCACGGCTCGGCCAGCATGCCTTCCACCATGACCTTGGCCTCATCCCAGTCCCCGTGCAGGCAGGCCTGCACAAAATCCTCGCGCGCCCGCGTGCCGGCGCAATGTCCGGAAATGATCTCGGCGATCACGGGTGCCAGTTCATAAACGACTTGCATTGCAACCTCGTACAAACGGCAGCTCGGGCCCGCTGTAAAACCAACAAAGGCGCCGTGCGTTCCGCCGCGGCTGCCCAAAAGGGTCCCGAGGCGCAGGGAGTTGGGCGCGTGAGTTCGCCTAACCCCTGCACCACGGCGGCCGCCGGCGGGCAGCGGAACCTTGGGGCCGCCCGGCCCGGCGCGCGTCCCGGGCGAGCGCGCTCTTCTCTGCGCGCGTGGCAGCCATGCTGTATCAAGTGGGGCTGGCGCGAGCCGGGCTGTCCCGAGCCGCAGCGTCGCTCAGCCCAATGCTTGATCGCGCCCTGGCTTGGGCGCGGTGCGTGGCACCGGCTCAAAAACACCCAACGCTCAGAAGGCGGAGGAGATTGGGGCGTCGCCCCCGCGCGGGGGGCGACGCCGGTATCGCTCAGCGTCCTTCGTAGGTGATGGTCCAGATCACGCCCGACTTCGGCACGGTGTAGAACTGCGGCGTCATTTGAAAGTCGGTGAAGACCTCGCCGTAGTCCACGACGTACATGGTGCGCCCATCATTGGAGAATACGACCTTGTTGGGCCGTTCCAGGCCGCCGCGGTTCTCAGGCTTTTGGTAGGCGTTGGGACCGGGCTCGATGTTCTGCGCAAAGTTCGACCATTTGACGCCGGTCGGCTCGAGGAATTCGATGCGCAGCACCAGCGGCCAGGTCGCTACCAGACTTTCCGGACCGGTATCCAGAATGCCGTAAACGGCGCCAAACAAATTATTGTCCGCGCCGAAATTGCGCACGCTCCAGGAGATGCCGTCGATCGGATTGTTGGTGTCCCACTCCAACACCGGATTGATGTAGCCGTTGGGATTGGGATTGGCGGCAATCAGCGGCACGCCGCGCACTCCATCGACATGGAACTGGAACTTATAGGGCACGCCTTTCGGCACGTATGGTTTGTCGCCGAGGTAGAGTTGCGGCAGAGGCCGGTCGACCGGATTGCCGCGGTAGGCTTGCCAAGCAAAGCGCTTGTTGGTGACGAAGCCGAACCCCTCCTTGTCGGGGAAGCCCGCGTCTTGACCCTGTTGCGTGATAATGAAGAGTTTCTCCGGGGCATTTGAGATGCGCCGATGCCCGAGGTCATTGGCGCCGTTGTCGGTCACCGCCAGGGCATTGGCCCACTTGGTTCCCGCCGGACCAAAGGCGACGCCGGCTTGGTTGCGGAAGCCCATGGCGTAGACTTCCATTTTTTCATGCGGGTAGATGCCGTCGGCAGCCTGGTCCGTCATTTTGACCCGCATCACGGAGCCACCACAGGGCACCTGCTTTTTGATGATCATCCCTGGCTTGGCCGCCACGCCGACCGGTAGTAAGGCGCCGGTCATGCGGCCATCGGCGGAGCGCACGTTGAGGCCGGTGTGCTCGATGTCGCGGCAGACAGGATCGTGCGGCGTGGTGCCGTGGCCGTCCTGATGCTTCACCCAGAAGGGATCGTTGGGAATGTCGGTCCAGCCGTGGTTGTCCGGATCGGCGAAGCCACTATTGCTCGGAAAGCCCAAAGCAAAATAGATGTATCCATCCTTGCAGGTGATGCCGCCGTTGCGGTGATCGCCAATGAACAAATCTTTGACGATCAGCTTTAGCTGGGCGTTGACATTGTCCATTTCCCAAATCTTTTCGCCGTATTCGGGAATATAGGTTTTGCCGTTCTCTGCGCAGTAGCCGATCTCGTTCATCACCGTCGTGAAGGTACCTTTGCCGACCTCACGCAGCAGTTTGCCGTCCTTGTCGAAGATCTTGACGTGCGGCGGTTCGAACTTGTCGGCTTCGGGACTGCCGAGCAGAACCCCGGAAATCGCCACCCAAAGATTGCCGTCTTTGTCGACGGTAGCCGAGGAGGGCGTATCGAGCCCGGTCTTGAACAGACCCACCTTGTAGCCGGGAGGAACTTTGACCTTGCTCGGATCAGGCTTGACCGGCTCCCGTTTCACCCACTCGCCAATTGCCGCTTTCTGGGCCATGGCGGCAGGCGCCAGGCAAACCGCTGCGGCAGCAGTCATCGCGATGCGCAGGAAGACTTTCACGGCTTTCCTCCTTGGTTTGTAGTTTTCGATGTTCCCGCGATTACCCCCAGTTCTTGGCTGCGTTGTCGTCGTCTCGGATCTGGATCCGATCACCGTTGGCGCCATGGTGGCGCCAACCGCACGCATTCAGCTTACCTCCTTCCAAGATCGCTGCGAAGCGCGATTAGTACTGCGGAAAGCTGCGCACGAAGGCGATCACATCGGCAATGTCGTCCGGCGATAGCGTGCCCTTGAAAGAGGGCATGTAGCCGCTCTTGCCGTAGGCAGGACCGCCTTCGCTGATGATGCTTGCCACATAGCCGTCATCGAGCAGCTCGGTGTGGCCCTTTTTGTTCAGGGCGCCCACGTGGGGCATGAAATTCTTGCCGCCGCCGCGGCCATCGGCACCATGGCAGCCCGAGCAATAGCGCTGGTAGATGGGCTCCCCGCGCTTGGGGTCGCCAGTCCACCCCAAGGCGGGCGCAAGCAGGCAGCCGACGCCCGCACAGAAAAGCATGCGGCGCCAGCGCCGGCCCTCAGCCAATGGCCACTTTCGCCCATTCTTGCCGCCGGCCGCGGGCCCGAGGCCCGTTGCCGGCGCGTATCGCCCGGCGCCGAAATGGCATTTGGCCGGCGCCTGGGCCAGGTTCCGCGCCGCCTTTTGCTTTCTCCTCACCTCGATTTTGTCCTCACCTCTGAGGCCGTATGCCAACGCCCTAGCGCTCGACTTTGAGCCACGCCGAACCTCGAGTGTAGCTTTGCCGCCGAGGCCGTCAAAACTATGTCGCGAGGCTCCCGCGTGATGAGGGGCCGGCGGCGGGGTTGGCCACCCCCGGAGCGGCCGCCGCCGAACGCTTGCCTCCGCGCGCGCCGCCACCTGCCGTGGGCAGGGCCGCAGCCCTCAAGGACTATGTTGCGCCCGACGGCCAAACGGGACGACGTCCGGGCGCGGCGAGATCGCGCCGTCCTCGGTCACGTGCGGCGACGGTGGCGTCTCCCCCTGTCCCTTGGCGCGGCTTACTTCAGCGGTTGGTAACCGCCGCGCACCGGCAGCCGCGGCGCGGGCGGCCCAGGGTAATCGACCCGGTAGGGAGCCGCGTAGGGAACCGGCGCAATCGTGACCGGATAGTAAACGCCGACGGGGGGATAACTCCAGCCGTTCGCGCTCCAGGTCGGCCCCACGCTGTGGTCGTAAACGTAGGCCGGCGGCAGCGGATAGAAGGTCGCGGGCTGACAATTGCAGCGATCCCACCAGGCGAGCGCACTGGCACTGCCGGCGCCCGACAACAGGAGTGCCAAGCCAATCCGGCGCCGAATAGGGCGAAGCATGAATGGCTCCTCGCGTGAATGGCCGCTCGCAGCATGGGCCAACGCCATGCTGGCGTTCAAGCCGCGACGCGCTTCAGACTTAACGCTCGGGGGCGCCTGAGGCGTTGCCAGCAGCGAGCACCGGCATGCGCGCGCAGGACACGCTAGCGGCAGCGCATATCGCGGCGCTCATACAACTCAGCGCGCCGGCCAAGTTCGCTGTTGACCCTGTACGCGCCGGCTACAATATGTAGTGGAGTTCCTGCGTAATAGGACTAGACATGGCACCCCGGTCCAATTGGAAGGGCTATCTCAAGCTCTCCCTGGTCTCTGCTGCGATCGCTATCTATCCCGCCACGTCCGCATCCGAGAAGGTGCGCTTCAACACCTTGAATCGGGCGACGGGCAATCGCCTCAAGCGGCAGATGATCGATAGTGAGACCGGGGATGTCGTTGCAAGCGAAGACCAGGTGAAGGGCTATGCTGTCGGCAAAGATCAGTACGTGATTGTCGAGGACGAGGAGCTTTCCAGCATCGCCATTGAGAGTACGCGCACGGTCGACATCGAACGCTTCGTGCCGAAGACCGCCATCGACGATCGCTATCGCGACACGCCTTACTACCTGGCGCCCGAAGATCAAGTCGGGCAGGAAGCGTTTGCGGTTATTCGCGATGCGATGAAAAAGAAAAAGATGGTTGGTATCGCGCGCGTGGTGATGGCACGACGCGAGCGCATCATGATGCTGGAGCCGTTCGGCAAGGGGTTGATGGGGACCACCTTGCTCTATCCTTACGAAATCCGCGGCGAAGAATCGGTGTTCGAAGAGATTCCCGATTTGAAGTTGCCCGACCAGATGGTGGGCCTTGCCGAGGAAATTATCGACCGGATGACCGGCAAATTCGAACCGGAGAAGTTCGAGGACCGCTACGAGAATGCGATGATCGAGCTGATCCGCTCCAAGCAGGCGGGCTTGCCCACCAAGGTCGAAAAAGCGCCGGCGCGTGCGGCGAACGTGGTCAACTTGATGGATGCCTTGCGGCGCAGCGTCGAAGGCGATCAAGCCGGCAAGCGCAAAGCGAAACCAGCACCGGCCAAACGCGCAGCGGCGCCGGCTCCGACCCCGGCAAAACGCAAGGCCAAGGGCTGATGGTGGCGCGACCGCCAGGCTCCGTGCGCCGGCGGATCGAATTCGACGCAGAGACTTGGCACGCCCTCAAGCAGCTCTCGCTCGACAGCATGAAGTCCGTGCAGGAGCTGGCCGAGGAGGCCTTCCGCGACCTGCTCAAAAAGCACCGTCGACCGACGACCCTCAAAGACATGTTGCGCGATAGCGTGCGTATGCAGCCCGCCAACGACCCGCCACCACCGGCGCGCCGCCGCGCACCAAAGCGGAAATAACAAAACGCGCATCGTGCGCCCGCGGCCCTCAGTCAAGCCTGAGCGCGACTAGACGATACCTGGGGCGCGCGCCAGCAAATCCCCCGGCGCGCCGGAACCTGGGTCCTGACTGTGCGGTTTCCTTGCTAGCCCCCGAGGCCCGCGGCGCCTGCCGCGCCGCAGCCTGCCGGGGAGGCGGTGCAAACGCGCGCCTCGCGAACACGAAAATGGCGAGACAGCAAAGACGAGTGCAGCACATGGGCAAAGCCAAACAGAAGAAGGTCGACAAATCCTTGGACATGACCTTTCCCGCCAGCGATCCGCCGGCATCGCGCCGGGCGACCGGGACGGAGACGCCCGGCCGGCCGAGCGACCGGCACGCCCCGGTGATCAGCAAAGAGGAGATCGAGGCCGCCGCCGGCGGTGCGGGGCGGCAGGGCCGCCGCGCCGGACCCCGGCGCCAGCAGGGGGCCAGCCGAGACGGTCACAACGATGCAGGGGGCGTCGACGGCAGCCCGGAAGAGCGCGAAGGCGTCGCCGAAAAGCCGCGGGGCGGGCGGGAGTAAGTAAGCCGCGGTCCTCCTCCAAGCCGACCGAGTCGCAAGGTCATTCAGGCGGCGGCCGCGTTTTCCACAGAAGCCATGGCCCCAGGCCGGATGATCCTGGTTGGCTGTGCGTTATAAGACACAGCTCGTTCGGGCTTTGTGAGGGACGTTTTGTCATGCGCGCCGTCCGCTCCTGCATAACTTTTTTTGGCTTTGCCGCTATTTTCGTCGGCCTCACGCTGGCGAGCGCGGTCATTACCAGCGCCGTGCGTGGCCAATTCTAGGATCGAGCCGGCCGGACAGAGTTATTTGAACACCTCTCAGAAGGGAGCCATGGCGGCTCTCCGGGCGCCGGGCGTAGCCTCCGCTGATGCCCGCATTCCCTACCGTTCGAGTTTCGCTGCTCATGCCGCGGTGCGGCTGCTGGCGACTGTCTCATAGGCTTTACACAACTGCGCTTTAACGCCCCCGCAATCAACGGCCGGGGCATCCCCGGCCCAACCCGCTCAGAAGAAGCGAGGTTAACGGATGCGGAAAATTTCAGGTCTCGCCGGCGCGGCCGTCCTGACGGCGACGCTGGCGCTGTCGAACACGTCGGCGCAGGCGGTCGACATTGCCGGTGCCGGCGGGAGTTTCCCCTACCCCGTCTACACACAGTGGGCCGACGCCTACAAAAAAGAGACCGCGACCGGCCTCAACTATCAGTCGATTGGGTCGGGCGGCGGCATCAAGCAGATCAAGGCCAAAACCGTCACGTTTGGTGCCACCGATGCGCCCCTGTCCGGCAAGGAATTGGATGACAGTGAACTTGCCCAGTTTCCCATGGTGATGGGCGGCATCGTTCCGGTCGTGAACCTCGCGGGTGTGCAGCCGGGCGATCGCGTGCTCGACGGTCCAACGCTCGCCAAGATCTTTCTCGGTTCGAGAAAATGTGGTCCGCCGAGAGCAAGGATGATGGCGGCAAGCCGTTGTTTGTTGCCAGCAAATAACAAGGTTGCGGCAAGAAGAGGCGCCGCCAGGCGCCCCTTCCCTATTGGGCGGCGGTGTGGGACCGTGGATGCTTGCGGCCGCCGCGCCGGGTTGACCGGAGGCGAGGATGGTCGACGTAGCTCTGCGACAGGAATCGGCTGAGGTGGTGATGCCGTCGCGCGCCCAGGTCTTGGTGCGGATGCGCCTCGCCGATAAGGCGTTTCAGTATCTGACCCAGGCCACGGCCTTGGGCGTGCTTGCCCTACTCGGCTGCATCATCCTCGCCCTCATCATCGGCGCGCTCCCGGCATTGCGCACCTTCGGCTTCGATTTTCTTCTGACGCAGAGCTGGAATCCCGTGACCGAGCGGTTCGGAGCGCTGGCGCCGGTTTACGGCACCATCGTCACCTCCGTCATCGCCATGGCGATCGCCGTACCGATCGGCTTGCTGGTGGCGGTGTTCCTGACAGAGCTTTGCCCGCTCTGGCTGCGGCGGCCGGTTGGCATTGCCATCGAGCTGTTGGCCGGCATCCCCAGCATCATCTATGGCATCTGGGGCCTGTTCGTGTTGGCGCCCTTCCTGCAGGTGCACGTGCAGCCCCTGCTGATCGACGTGTTTGGCGAGGTGCCGATCCTGTCGTCGCTGTTTGCCGGACCACCCTACGGCATTGGCACGCTGACGGCGGGGCTCATTCTGGCAGTCATGGTCCTGCCTTTCATTACCTCGATCTCGCGCGATGTGTTCGAGGCGGTGCCGACGGTGCTCAAGGAATCGGCCTACGGGCTCGGCTGCACGACCTGGGAAGTGTTCCGCAACGTGGTGCTGCCCTATACGCGCGCGGGCGTGATCGGCGGCGTCATGCTGGGCTTGGGGCGTGCCCTTGGTGAGACGATGGCGGTCACCTTTGTGATCGGCAACGCGCACAAGATTTCCCCATCGATCCTGGCGCCCGGCACGACCATCTCGGCCACCATCGCTAATGAATTCACCGAGGCGGTTGGCGACCTTTATACCTCTTCGCTGATCGCGCTCGGGCTCATCCTGTTTGCCATCACCCTCGTTGTCCTCGCCCTCGCGCGCTACCTGCTGCTGCGGGTCGAGCGCCGGCTCGGAGGTTGAACGCATGCGCTCTGCCCTCTACGCCCGCCGCCGCCGCCGCAACGCCATCGCCATGACCCTGTCCTTGGGGGCCACGCTGATCGGTTTGGGCTGGTTGGTGCTGATCTTGGGGGCCCTGCTTTGGCAGGGCGTGAACGGCTTGTCGCTCAAGGTGTTCACGGAGATGACGCCGCCACCTGGTGCCGGCGGCGGCCTGCTCAATCCGATCTTCGGCAGCCTGATCATGACGACACTCGCCGTCTTGATCGGGACCCCCGTCGGCATTTTGGCCGGCACCTACATGGCCGAATACGGGCGCTATGCGCGCACGACCTCGGTCGTGCGGTTCATCAACGATATCCTGCTCAGCGCACCGTCCATCATCGTCGGCCTCTTCATCTACGAGGTGGTGGTCGCACAGATGGGCCATTTCTCGGCCTTTGCGGGTGCACTGGCCTTGGCGGTGATCGTCATACCCGTGGTGATCCGTACCACCGAAGACATGCTGTTGCTGGTGCCAAACGCGCTGCGCGAGGCGGCCGCAGCGCTGGGCATGCCGCGTGCCTACATCATCCGGCACGTTGCCTACCGCGCCGCCAAGGCCGGCATCGTCACGGGCGTGTTGCTGGCGATCGCGCGCATCAGCGGTGAAACGGCGCCCCTCTTGTTCACCGCGCTTAACAATCAATTCTGGAGCAGCAATCTCAATGCGCCGATGGCGAGCCTGCCGGCCGTCATCTTCCAGTTTGCCTTAAGTCCCTACGCAGACTGGCAAAAGCTGGCCTGGTCGGGCGCTTTGATCATCACCCTTGCCGTATTGACGCTCAGCATCGCTGCGCGTGTTGTAACCAGAACGAGAAGGCAGTCATGACCGTCGCCATGGTTAGTGCACCTCCGGTTGATCGCGCCGCCATCGACAAGGCTCAGCTGCGCGAGCGGATCTCCATACGCAAGCTCGATTTCTACTACGGCAATAGCCGTGCCCTGAAAGCGATCAGCCTTCCTCTCTACGATCGCAGGGTGACGGCGTTTATCGGACCATCCGGCTGCGGTAAGTCGACCTTGCTGCGCGTCTTGAACAGGATGTACGACCTCTATCCCAATCAGCGCGCCGAAGGCGAAGTGCTGTTCGATGGCGGCAATATCTTATCCCCCAAGCAGGACTTGAACCTCCTGCGCGCCCGCATCGGCATGGTGTTTCAGAAGCCGACGCCGTTTCCGATGACGATCTACGACAACATCGCCTTCGGTATTCGTCTCTATGAGCGCCTCTCGAAGTCCGAAATTGACGGTCGCGTCGAGGAGTCCTTGCGCCGCGCGGGACTGTGGAACGAGGTCAAGGATAAACTGCAGGCGAACGGCCTGAGCCTCTCCGGCGGCCAGCAGCAGCGCTTGTGCATCGCGCGCACCGTCGCCGTGCGGCCGGAGGTGATCCTGCTCGATGAGCCCTGTTCGGCGCTCGATCCGATTTCGACGGCAAAGATCGAGGAGTTGATCGAGGAGCTCAAGCTCGACTACACCATCATTATCGTCACGCATAACATGCAGCAGGCGGCCCGCGTCTCGGAGTTCACCGCCTTCATGTATCTGGGCGAGTTGATCGAATTCGGCGACACGCAGAAGATCTTCACCAAACCCAACGACTCGCGCACGCAGGACTACATCACAGGGCGCTTCGGCTAAGGCGCGCCGGGGTTCGTAGAGGACCGCAAATGAACGAACACACCGTCAAGTCATTCGACCAGGAACTGCAGTTGCTCGACAAGAAAGTCGCGCAAATGGGCGGTCTCGCCGAACGCCTGCTGGCGCACGCCTTCGACGCTCTCGAGCGGCGTGATCCGAAATTGGCGGAAAGTACCGTGGCCAGCGATCGTGCCGTCGATCAGCTGGAGCGCGAGCTGCAGGAGCAGACGATCCTGATGATCGCTCGCCGCCAGCCGATGGCCAACGATTTGCGGCATATCATGACCGTGTTGAAGATCGCCGGCGACCTGGAGCGCATCGGCGATCTGGCCAAGAACATCGCCAAGCGGGCCCTGGCGGTCTCGGGCGAGAGCCATCCCAAGCCCCTGATGACCGGGCTCAAGCACATGGTGGAGCTCGCGCTACGCCAGTTGAAAGACGTGCTCGACGCCTATGCGGAGCTCGACGCCGACAAGGCCTTGGGCGTGTGGCGCGAAGACGAGCGCATCGATGCCATGTACAATTCGATATTTCGCGAGCTCCTCACCTATATGATGGAGGACCCGCGCAATATCGGGTTATGTACGCATCTTCTGTTTGGCGCCAAAAATATCGAGCGCGTCGGCGACCACACGACCAACATAGCAGAGAACGTCTACTATCTCGTGCATGGAACAACGCTAACGGACGATCGGCCCAAGGGTGATGATACCAGTTCAACCCTCATCCGCAAGGACTAGCCGCTGATGCCGGGCGGCATTGATATGTCCCCCCGTGTCCTCGTGGTGGAGGACGACGCCGCCATTGCCGAACTCCTCCGCTACAACCTCGAGGCGGAGGGTTATCTCTCCACCGTGGTGGGAAGCGGCGAGGAGGCGGAGCTGCAGGTCGCCGAGGACCATTTCGATCTCGCGATCGTCGACTGGATGCTGCCTGGGCTGTCCGGCATCGAGCTCTGTCGCCGCCTGCGCCGCCGCGAGGATACACGCGGCGTGCCGATCCTGATGCTGACGGCCCGCGGCGAGGAGGACGACCGCGTGCGGGGGCTCGGCATTGGTGCCGATGACTACGTGGTCAAACCCTTCTCGCTGCCGGAGCTGCTCGCGCGCATCAAGGCGCTGCTGCGGCGGGCCTCCCCCAACCGCGTCGCCGACGCGCTGCAGGGCGGCGACATCGTGCTCGACCGGGTGGCGCACCGCGTCACCCGCGGCGGGCGCCAGGTGCGCCTCGGCCCGACCGAATACAAGCTGCTCGCCTATTTCATGGAGAATGCCGGCCGCGTTCTATCGCGCCAGCAGCTGCTGGACGGCGTCTGGGGTCGCGATGCCTTTATCGACGGGCGCACAGTGGACGTCCACGTCGGTCGCCTGCGCAAGGCGCTGATGCAGGAAGGCGAGAACGATCCGGTCCGCACCGTGCGTGGCGCCGGCTACGCCTTCGGCGCCGACAGCCGCAGTGTCCGGTCGGTCGCCGCCAGCGAACCTGGTTAGGTCCAGCCCCGGCGCCGCTGGCGGCGTTGCAAAAAATCACCGATCAATTTTCTGGGATGCCCCGGCCTTTGGCTTGAACCTCTGGCTGCGCTGGGCGTTGTGGCAGCAGTCAATAGGAGATCTTAGGTCATGCGCGGCGCGCCATTGCTCGGTCTGTTCGCCCTGCTCTGCAGCGGCTCTTTTGCCGTGGCCCAGGAACTGGCCGAAATCGGCAATCTCACCTGCAGCCTGGCCGAACAGAGCGGCTCGCCCGATACCGAGGCCGGGATCGGGCAGGCCCGCGACATGCTGTGCACCTTCAAGCCGGCGGCGCGCGGCGCCGAGGAAACCTACACGGGGACCTTGCAAAGCGCCGGCGACGAACGCCCCTTCGACAAAGGTGTCCTGATGTGGACGGTGAGAGGGCCGGCTGCCACCGAGATTCAACCCGGGCTCCTGCAGCAGTCGTTCACGGTGGATGCGGCGGCCGCGGCAAACCAAATCGCCCCTTTGGTGGGCGAAAAATCTCCGATCGTGCTGCAGGCCGCGAAAAAAGAAATGCAGCAAGCGCCGGATAGCGACTCGGCCAAACCGACCACCGTGATCATTTCCATCGTGCTAAAGCTCAAGACGAGCCCCGCCTGAGCAGCCTCACCTTGCGAGAGCCCCAAGATACGGCCTTGGCCGGACGTCGTTAGTTTGCCTTGCGTTTGGCCGGAGGGCGGGTTGCCACCTCGTCCTCGGCCCAGGTCAAGCCCTTATAGTTGAAGCCTTCTTCGATCGTGGGTTTGACGATCTTGAAGTAAGGCGACAAATCAAAGTCCGCCGGAGCGTAGAGGCTATGGTGGCGGATGTGCAGGATTTCGCTGCGCTGAAAGCGCGTCACGCCGCGCTCCGCGCTCGCCCGGCGTTCCACGCGCGGCAGGATCGGATAGCGCACCCGGCCGAACGCCTCCGCGATCAGCGTTGAGCAAATGGCGCGCGTGGGTTCGCCGGAGCCAAGTGCGATCATGCGGCGGCGCCAGCGGGCGGGAATTGGCGGTTCGGGGAGAAGGTAGCGCAAAAGATCGAAGATGTTGCGCATGTCGTACTGGGTCCCGAGCCGGGACACCATATAGGCCAACACCTCCTCGCGGTCCGCTTCGGTGAGACCGATAGGGCGGCAGATCCGCGTGTGAAAGCGGTCGTATTTGGATAGGGGCGCCGAAACGCAGCCTTCGCCCAGATTGACCTCGATCAGCACGTGCGCCTCCCCACCCGTGCTCGGCAGCTCGAACCAGTCGCCCACATAAATGGCCGCGTGCGACCAGGTGGATTGGGTCAAATACTTGATGGCCGCGGAGAGCTTGCTGCCCCCGGCGATCAACAGCACGTCGGCCGGGCGCAGCACGCGCCGCAGCGCCACGGGACTTGACGGCACGAACGGTTCCTGCCCGGGAACCTCGCGGCGCAGCCGGTCGCCGAGCTTGCGGCCGAACCAGTCGAGAAACGAATCGAAAGCCGTCATGGTTCAAGTATCGCACGGCCGATCAGCGCCCGCCTGCGGCCGATTCCCAGCACTTGGTGCAGGGACTGGGGCGTGATGATGTCGATGCCGCATCGGCAACCCAAGATCGCAATGCTGCCATCGCCCCAGGCCAGTCAGGCGGGGCTTTTTGGCGCGCGCCACGCGAGGTGATCGCGCTCAACCCTTGCCGCTGGCGGCGCTCAAGCCAGCCAGGGGCGGTGCCTCAAAGCCTAGCGCGCGCCGGCTGGCCGGCCTGGTCGAGGTCGATGGCGGCGAGGAATTCCTGGCGGGTTTCTGGCCGGTCGCGAAAGGCGCCGAGCATCCGGCTCGTGAGCATGCTGGCGCTGTGCTGCTGCACCCCCCGGCTCGTCATGCAGCCGTGCCTGCCCTCAACCACCACGGCGACGCCTTGCGGCGCCAGGACGCCATAGAGCGTGTCGGCAATCTGCGCCGTCATCTTTTCCTGGGTCTGCAGGCGCTTTGCGAAGACCTGCACGACCCGGACCAGCTTGGAGATGCCGACCACCTTGTTGCGCGGCAGGTAGCCGATGTGCACCAGACCAGTGATGGGGGCCAGGTGGTGCTCGCAATGCGACTGAAACGAGATGTCACGCATCACCACCATTTCGTCATAGCCGGCGACCTCCGCAAAGGTGCGGAAGAGATGCTGCGCGGGGTCCTGCTGATAGCCGGCGAACCACTGCTGATAGGCGCGCACCACCCGTGCCGGCGTTTCCAGCAACCCCTCGCGCGTGGGGTCGTCGCCAGCCCAGCGAATGAGCGTCCGCACGGCTTGCTCGGCCTCCGCGCGGGTGGGACGCTCCACCGCACCGCCTCTGCCGGCGCTGAGGGGCGCTACCGTGACGCCCGGCGCTTCCGGATCTATTCTGAGCAACGTGTTCATGCTGTCTCCTCGGCGGCTCGGCACTTTTTTCAGATTTCACGGGCATTGGATGTGGGCTTGGCCGATTGGTTCCCGCGGCGCGGCCTTCGGCAGCCCCGGAAACCTTTGCTGCCCTGTCGCATCTATGCCTGAGCCCCGGGGGCAAAGAGGGCGGTCGCCGCACGAGGAGGTCAGCTATGGCATCAGAGCACGGGCAACCGACGGGTCCCGACCTGGCGCAAGGCATCGCCAGCGCGGCGCTCGCCGACGGGGGAATGCTCGCGGGACGCGTTGGCAACAAGGCCGTTCTCCTGGCGCGCTGTGGCAAGGACATCTTTGCCGTTGATGCTGGCTGCACGCACTATGGGGCTCCCCTGGCGGACGGACTGCTGGTCGGCACCACGGTGCGCTGCCCGTGGCATCATGCCTGTTTCAGTCTCAAAACCGGCGAGGCGCTGCTCGCTCCGGCGTTCTCGCCGCTCGGTTGTTGGGAGGTCGAAGAGCGCGCCGGTCGCATCGTCGTGCGCGCCAGGCGGGCGCTGCAAGCGGGCTCGGAGCGGGCGCCGGAGCGCGCCACCGAGCCGCGACGCATTGTGATCGTTGGCGGCGGTGCGGCGGGCTTTGCCGCCGCCGACATGCTGCGCCGCCTCAAATACGACGGCGCCATCAGCATCCTCAGCGCCGATGCCGCGCCGCCCGTGGACCGACCCAACCTGTCCAAGGACTATCTTGCCGGCAACGCCCCACAGGATTGGCTACCTTTGCGCCCCGATCCCTACTACGCCGAGCAAGGCATTCATCTCAAGCTGAACGCCAATGTGGCCGCCATCGACGTTGGCGCCCAGCAGGTGATGCTGGCAGGCGGCGCCCGCGTGGCCTACGACCGCTTGCTGCTGGCGACGGGTGCGGAGCCCGTGCGTCCGCCGATCCCCGGCGCGCAGGCCCCACATGTCTATGTGCTGCGCTCGCTTGCCGATTGCCAGAACATCCTTGCCGCTGCCGCGGCGGCCAAGCGGGTCGTGGTGTTGGGCGCCAGCTTTATCGGGCTCGAGGTGGCGGCCTCCTTGCGCGCCCGTGGCCTCGAGGTGCACGTGGTGGCGCCGGAGGCGCGGCCCATGCAGCGCCTGCTTGGGCCGCAGCTCGGGGCCTTGGTGCAATC
>Ga0075424_100001442_pt1 | contig 20880 bp, 16 predicted proteins | sample SoiMethybrSBSTD3_FD_75301 | JGI IMG/M metagenome (GOLD analysis project Ga0075424, IMG submission 75301) | Bulk soil microbial communities from a Populus tree surrounding site in Tennessee, USA - Soil MetaG P. TD hybrid SBSTD3 | ecosystem: Environmental > Terrestrial > Soil > Tree plantation... | reverse complement strand
GACATCGAGTCGGTGCATTTTCACGAAGTCGGCGCGGTCGATGCCATGGTCGACATCGTGGGCGCGGCGGTGGGTGCGGAGGCGCTGGGCGTCGATGAATTCGTCTGCTCGCCTTTGAACGTGGGAGGCGGGACGGTGAAGTGCGCGCATGGAGTGTTGCCCGTTCCAGCTCCAGCCACTGTGGAACTGTTGCAAGGTGCGCCTGTGTATTCGTCGGGCGTTCAGGCAGAACTCGTTACTCCGACGGGTGCGGCCATTGTGAAGCTTTTGGCGACACGATTCGGAACATTTCCGAAGATGACGATCGAGAAGTCCGGTTACGGCGCAGGCACACGCGAATTTCCCGGACACGCGAACGTGGTTCGGCTTGTGACGGGCCAAGCGTCCCAGGTTAGCGTCCAAAAAGCGGACGCGAACCTGGGGCACCCTGTAATGCTGGCAAAGACCGAGACTGTTTCAGTGCTCGAGGCCAATCTCGACGACCTCAATCCACAGGTGTTCGGATACGTGATGGATCGCCTGTTCGAAGAGGGCGCACTCGATGCCTTCGCGATGCCGGTGCAGATGAAGAAGAACCGTCCGGGGACGCTGCTGAGCGTGTTGTGCAAGCCAGCGGACGCGGACAAGCTGACACAGATTATCTTCAGTGAGACGACAACACTTGGCGTGCGGCGGCGGGATGAACAGCGGCAAACGCTGGCGCGCCGCTGGGTTTCAGTTTCGACGCAGTGGGGGGATGTGCGAATTAAAGTCGCGAGCATGAATGGGACGGTTACCAACTACGCGCCTGAATACGAAGATTGCCGGCGGATCGCGGTTGAGAAGCATGTGCCGTTGAAGGCAGTCATGCAGGAAGCCAGCCAGCGGTACTTGCAGAGCGACAAAGGGACTTAACCACAGAGGACGCAGGGGCTCACTGGGTTTTCGCAGGAACACAGCTAGCCGCAAAGTTTGCCAAGACAGACGCGAAGATCGCGAAGGAGTGGCGCGAGACTGTTTCGCGGGTTTTGCATAGAGACAAAAAGCGTTAAACCACTAAGGACACGAAGGAGCACGAAGGAAACCCTCACTAAGGAACCCTGAAGATACAGAGGTTCGCAATATTTGCGCAGGGACAAAAACCACTAACCGCCAAGGACACGATGGAGCACGAAGGAAAAACACCTGTTATCCTTTGTGTTACTTCGTGTCCTTTGTGGTTTGCTAAATTTCCGGACTTCCATGAGCAAGAAGTTTTACATCACGACCCCGATTTACTACGTCAATGCGCGACCGCACATCGGGCACACCTACACGACGATTGCGTGCGACACGGTGGCGCGGCGGCATCGGATGTTGGGCGAGGATACTTACTTTCTGACCGGAACCGACGAGCATGGTCAGAAGATCGAGCGTGCCGCCCAGGCCGCAGGCAAAACTCCGCAACAGTTTGCCGACGAAGTTTCCGGACAGTTCCGCGCGCTGTGGAAGCGGATGGGGCTGACCAACGACGACTTCATCCGCACTACCGAAGATCGTCATAAGAAGAGCGTGCAGGCACTGTTCCGCACACTGCGGGACAACGGCTTCATCTACAAGGGGAGCTACACGGGGCAATATTGCGTTTCCGATGAAATGTACGTAGACGTGCCGCCGGGAGCACCTTGTCCGGAGTGCGGACGCATCACCGAAACCGTCCACGAAGAGAATTACTTCTTCAAGCTCTCGGCATTTGCCGACAAGCTTTTAAAGCTCTACACCGAAAATCCGGATTGGATCAGACCGGAAACGCGCCGCAATGAAGTGATTTCCTTCGTGCGCGGCGGCTTGAAGGATCTTTCCATCAGCCGGAGCACATTTTCGTGGGGCATTCCTGTGCCGGACGATCCCAAGCATGTGATCTACGTTTGGCTCGACGCCCTCGCCAACTACATTACGGCGCTTGGGTATGGGTCGGCGGACTCAACGAAGTATGAGCGCTATTGGCCAGCCGACGTCCAGATGATTGGCAAGGAGATCGTCCGCTTTCATTGCGTGTACTGGCCGGCGTTCCTGATGGCTGCGGGTTTGCCTTTGCCGAAGGGGATCGTAGCGCACGGGTGGCTGCTGTTTGAAGAAAACAAGATGTCGAAGTCGCGCGGGAATATCGTCCGGTCGGAGACGATTCTCGACGTGCTCGGTGCCGATGCCTTGCGCTATTTCCTGCTGCGGGAAGTTGTGTTCGGGTCGGATGGGTCGTTTTCGTTCGACGCGCTGGTCCAGCGCTACAACTCTGACCTGGCAAATGGGCTGGGTAATCTGGCGAGCCGCACGCTGACGATGATTACGCGCTACTTCAAGGGAGAGGTGCCGTATCCCTCGCATACGGCGGCGCGGGAAGCGTCCGACGACGCGATCGCGGAGATCGCAGCCGATGTGATCAGCGACTGCAACGTTCTCTTTGATCAGTTCCAGTTCTCTAAGGCTCTGGAGATCGCCTGGGGGCTGGTGGCGGCAGTCGACAAGTACATCGTGGAAAACGAACCGTGGGCGCTGGGGGAGAAGCAGGATGAGAACAGCAGGGCGAGGCTCGCGACCGTGCTCTACACTGCCGCGGAAGGGCTGCGCGTGGTGACTGCGCTTGCGCATCCGGTGATTCCGGAGTCGACAGCGCGCATATGGACACAGCTTGGGCTGGGAGATATCCCGAAGTTTGATCTGACCTCATTAAAGTGGGGACAGCTTCGTCTGGGAACAAAGCTAGGCGAAATCCACCCGGTATTCCCGCGCGCCGACAAGAGCGCGGTAGAGAGGATGCAGCAGATGGAAGAGCAGGGACGGCCAGCCGCCGTGGCTGAACCGAAAGCTGAGGCGCCTGCGGCACCGGTTGCCGCAAAGCCTGGGGCAGTAACGCCCGATGGCAAGATTGGAATTGAAGACTTCGCCAAGATTGACCTGCGTGTGGGGCGGGTGACCGTCGCGGAGAAGGTGAAGAATGCCGATAAGCTGCTGCGGATGGAAGTCGACATCGGGAGCGAGGTGCGGCAGATTGTGGCAGGGATCGCGGAGGCATACGCACCGGAAACCCTGGTCGGGCGCAAGGTTGTGATTGTGGCAAATCTGGCCCCGCGGAAGCTGCGCGGGCTGGAGTCGAATGGGATGATTGTGGCCGCGTCGCTGGAGGGGGGACAGCCGGTGCTGGCAGGGTTTCTTGAGGATGTGCCGGTGGGGGCGAGACTGAAGTAAACCAGTCGTTGGTCCTTGGTCGTTAGTCGTTGGCAAACCAGTGTAGTAACCCGCCCCCGGAGTGCCGTTTAGTGCCGATCAACGTGGACTCTCGCGACTTTTTCGGCCTTTGCCAACGACCAAGGACCAAGGACTAACGACCAAGGACTGATTTAGCGACGACGTCTTCCCCCACCCATGTTCATCGATTCCCACGCACATCTCGAAGGACATCGCTACGACTCGGACCGCGAGGCGGTGATTGCTCGTGCGCGCGAAACTGGAGTCGAGACGATCGTTGCTATCGGAAACGGCGACGGACCAGTCAATTTTGATTGCGGAATCCTGCTGGCGGAAAAATACGAGTTTATCTACGCGACCGTCGGGATTCATCCCCATGAGGCAAGGCTGGCGGATGAGGCGGCGTTCGAACGGATAACGGAACTGGCACGGCGACCCAAGGTCATTGCCTGGGGCGAGATCGGGCTTGACTACTACTACGATCATTCTCCCCGGGATGTGCAACAGCAGGTCTTCATCAGGCAGATGGAAATGGCGCGAGCGGGCAAGCTGCCCATCGTGATTCACTGCCGGCCTTCCGACAATAGTGAGAACGCGTGGGACGACTGCCTGCGACTCATCCAGCAGCAATGGGCTTCCAGCGGCTTGGGAGGCATCCTGCATTGCTTTACGGGCAACACGACGCAGGCCAAGCGGGCGCTCGACATGGGATTCATGGTGTCGTTTGCGGGGAACGTCACGTTTCCCAAGGCGCAGCAGATTCGCGATGCGGCCTTGCAAGTCCCGCTGGACCGCATGCTGATTGAGACGGACTCGCCGTTTCTGGCGCCGATTCCCTACCGCGGCAAGCGCAACGAGCCGGCCTATGTCAAGGAAGTGGCGCGGCAACTCGGGGCGTTGCGGGGACTTTCGACCGAAGAAGTTGGAGCGCGAACCACGGAAAATTTCTACCGTTTCTTTTCGCTTCACGAAAACCGGACTTCCGTTTAGCTTGATAGGTTGCGACTTTGGCGGGGATGGCGGAATCTGATCAGATAGGCTAAGAGATATGCCGGAGAATACCTTCGATATCGTGAGCAAGATCGACCTGCAGGAGGTGTCCAACGCCATCCAGCAGGCCATGAAGGAAGTAACTACGCGTTTCGATTTGAAGGATTCGAAATCGTCGATTGCGATGGAGGGCAAGGACGCCATCATGCTGCACTCCGCCGACGACTACAAACTAAAGGCTGTGAACGACATCCTGCAGCAGAAACTGGTGAAGCGCGGAGTCTCGCTGAAAGGCCTGACTTACGGTGCAGTCGAGCCGGCTGCCGGAGGGACGGCAAAGCAAAAGATCACGTTGCAGCAAGGGATCGTGATCGAGAAGGCGCGCGACATAGTGAAGCTGATCAAGGACTCGAAGAAGAAGGTACAGGCGTCGATTCAGGGCGACCTGGTGCGCGTCAGCGGCAAGGATCGGGACACGCTGCAGGAAGTGATTGCGTTGGTGAAGAGCCGGGACTTCGGGATTGATGTGCAGTTTGTGAATTACAGGACGAACTGAGGATTCACCACAGAGACACAGAGAAATGCAACGCTGGGCTCGTTGGATTCGAGGAGAAGCACGGCCTGGTACGAACCGACTTCGGAAGCGAGGAAAGGCAGCGTGAAGACTTGAGATTTTCAATTGCCAATCGTCAATTGGTGATTGGGAATCTGAAGTTCCGGTGCAGCATCAATGGGCTTCCTGGATGTTTCTCTGTGTCTCTGTGACTTCGTGGTGAAACAATTTTGAGAACGAATTGAGCACACCGACGGCCATCAACGGGAAAGAGATCTTCGAGCTCCTGCACGAGGATCTGCTGGCGATCGAGGCGGAGTTCGGGCGGGATACCGTCTCGGATGTCTCTGCCATCACTGAGATTGGCGAATACCTGCGCGAAGGCGGCGGAAAACGCATCCGCCCGGCGCTGCTTCTTCTCTCGTCCAAGCTCTTCAATTACCGGGGAAGTGGTGCTGTGCGACTGGGGGCGGTCGTCGAGATCATCCATACAGCAACGCTGGTCCATGACGACATCATTGATGAGGCGCAGACGCGCCGCGGGCGTCCGGCCGCGAACACGCGATGGGGCAACTCGCAGTGCGTGCTCGCGGGCGATTGGCTGTACATGCAGTCGTTCAAGATTGCCGTGCAGGAGCGCAACTTCCGTGTGCTCGATACGCTGATTGAATTGACACAGCAGATGGTCGAGGGCGAACTCCTGCAGATGGAAAAGCTCGGGAAGCTGATATCACTTGACGAGCACTTCGACCTGATCTTCCGCAAGACGGCATGCTTGTTCTCGGTGTGTATGCGGCTGGGAGCGATTCTGGGTGGGGCAACGGCGGAACAGGAAGAAGCCGCGGGCTCTTACGGGCGCAATCTGGGGATGGCGTTTCAGATTGTCGATGACGTGCTCGATCTGACGGCCTCGGAGAACGTGTTAGGCAAGCCGGTGGCTAGCGATCTGCGCGAGGGCAAGGTCACGATGGCGGTGATACACGCGCTCGAGTGTTGCACTGCAGAAGAGCGCGAGAAGATCGCTGCGGTTTTGCGCGAGCGGGCCTTCAACGGAGTAACGCACGGAGATATCCTCGAGATTTTGCATCGATACGGATCGCTCGAAGCTGCGACTACACGAGCCACCGAATATGCGGCGGCGGCGCGGAAGGCAATCTGCACGTTTCCGGATAGCGAGATCAAGCGGGCGCTGCTGTGGGCGCCGGAGTTTGTGGTGGCGCGGGAAAAGTAGAACCTTAAACCGCAGAGTACGCGGAGAACTGCCGCAGAGATCGCGGAGCTGAGATTTGCATTTTCTTGGAGCTTCGGCGAACCCTCGGTTGTGATAGTCGTTACAGACTGCATCTTAGTCAGGCACCTAATTTCGGAACATGGCGCTAAGCGTCACGAAACCCTCCTTTAGAACCGCCCGTCGCAATTGTCGATGTTCCAGGTGACCGAGAGGATCATCGGGTCGGCTGTCAAGGTTCACCGACGCCTCGGACCGGGCCTGCTTGAGTCCGCGTACGAAGTCTGCCTTGCTCACGAACTGGAGAGATGTGGTCTGGCTGTCGTTCGTCAAAAGGCCGTGCCCGTTATCTACGATGGGATTAAATTGGAATGCGGCTTTCGAGCAGACTTGCTGGTTGATGGCCGGATTGTTGTAGAACTCAAGTGCAAAGAGCAGATCCATCCTGTGGATGAGGCACAGTTATTGTCCCATCTACGCTTGCTCTATCTTCAAGTTGGGCTCCTGATTAACTTCCATGTAGTCCTGCTACGAGATGGAATCCGGCGGATGGTGAACAACTATCGGGAAGACGACGAAACCGCAGAGGACGCCGAGAACTTCCGCAGAGAGCGCCGAGGAAATTTTGGAGTCGCGACTTCTTGGAATCATTATGCGACAGGGATTGTTGTGTCTCTATGGCAGCATGGTAAGAAATCTGCAGGAATCAGAGACACCAAGAATCAGCGAGAACCATTCCCCCGTCTCGAAGCCCAGTAGCCTCTGCGTTCTCTGCGGCAGTTCTCGGCGTACTCTGCGGTTTCAAACTCGATTTAGGACCCGCGCACAGCAATCGCCACCATCTCGAACCTTCCACCGAGCAGGAGCGGTCCTGAGCCGATGAATGCTCGAGCTGGCAAGCCTTGCGAGAAGCGCTTCACGTAAGCTGCGTTGAAGCGGTCCCATAGCGACAAATCAGGCGAGAAGATCTGGACCGATACCAAGTCGTCCATTTTCATGCCGGCTTCGGCTAACACTGCCTGCACTCCATCGAGAAGCAGTTGAAGTTCGGCGTCCACGTCGGCGGGGGCTTGGCCGGTGACGGGGTCGATGCCAATCCGTCCGGCGAGATACAGCGTATCTCCTATGAGCACTCCGTCGCTGAACGGCAAGGGCGACGTGCGATTCGGAAGATTGATGTAGCGGCGTGTAGTGGTTGGCTCCAATAGGGACATGGCATCCTCGTGTTTGCGTTTCTCGTGTTGGATGCGGAACGGGCCTCGCCGATTCGCGTTTTCACGCGCTTAGTGGACGCGATCCGCAAAGGCAGCTAGTCTGGACGGCAAGACATGACGGATCTGATTTCACTGATATCACGGCATGGGTATGTCATTGTTGCGTCGATCGTTTTTGCGGAAGCGATCGGGCTGCCCGTTCCTGCGGCGGTGGCTTTGGTGGCCGCGGGCGCAGCCGTCGCGGGACATGTGCTGCAGGCTCCGATTCTTTTGCCGCTGGCCTTGGCGGTGATGGTTCTGGGCGACAGCTTGCTTTTTCTGGCTGGCCGTTACTCGGGGTGGGCTTTGCTTGGTTTTTTGTGCAAGGTGTCGGCGAATCCTGAGACCTGCATTCTTCGTTCGGCAGAATCGTTCTACAAGCGCGGCAAAGCTACGCTTGTAATCGCGAAATTTATTCCCGGCGTAAACACGATGGGTCCGCCGCTGGCTGGTAGCATGCGAATGCGTTTCGGGGTGTTTCTCCGTTATGACGTGATGGGAGCCGCAGTGTACGTATTGGCTTACTTCACGCTCGGGTTTCTGGGACGGGATTTTCTGAAATCGATTGGCAGCAGCTTCCAAACCGCCGGACATGCGGTCGAGGAAGTGTTGCTGGTGGCTGCCGTGATTTACGTGGGCTATCGAATCTGGTTGATGCGGAAACATCGCGTCTATCGCGTGGTACCGCGCGTGCAAGTGCAAGAATTGATCGATAAATTGGCATCCGAGGATGCAGACAGGATCCTGGTGGTGGACGTGCGCAGCCATGGGTACTACAACGCGGACGCCGCGAGGATCAAGGGCTCGATCCGCATCGAACCCAACAATCTGGAAGAGGAGCTCAAGCGGTTGCCGCCGGATCGAGACATCTATCTCTACTGCACTTGAGTGCGCGAAGCCACGAGCGCCCGGGTGGCGCATCTGCTGCGGGAAAAAGGATTTAATGCGTTCATTATCGTGGGAGGACTGGCGGCGTGGCGCAAGGCGGGACAACCGCTGGAATTGGTTCCGCGCGAGGATCTGGTGAAGCTGCCGACATTTAGTTAGGCAGTTGTAGGCAACCCGCCCAGCGGAGCTTGCACGGGCACCCGCAGGACCGAATGGGGCACTGACGCATCATCGATTGAAAATCCTAGTGGTGCACGCCTCCTCCGTAGAGCTTAAGGGCTTCGTTTGCCCGTAGCCTGCGGGCGCGCAGGGTTCCGTCTCCGAGAGATTCGGCGTGCCCAGGATCGATGAAGTCGATACCAGAGGGTTGGTCAGGATCCAGATCTTGCACGAAGACATCGAAGGTGAAGGCTGTACTGCTGAGAGCAGTGAACCAGTGCACGTTGTTTCGCAGGGACGATTGGCTGGAACAATCTCGCATGGAAATATGTTTGTCGATGGTAGGCCTGATGACCAACGAGTCGGTTTCATCCCGCAAACGCTCGTAGTTGCGAACGTGCATGTCGCCCCGAATAATCAAATGGCAAGAGACCAAATTGTGATGTCCGTGCGGCACGATGCTTCGGCCTTCTTTCATTCCGTAGATGCGGGTCGTATAGCTGAGTTGCCCCGGATAATCCAATGCTTTGCGGAAATCAATGTTCGCCCAATTTGCGCCGTTCTCGGGTAGATCGAAGGAGCGTTGCAGCTTATCGAAGTCGATTCTACTGAGGAGTTCGCGCAAGTCTACTTTGGAGAAAAGTTGCTCCACTCGATCTTGCCACTCGCTGGGGGTTAATTTTCGCGCGGCCAGGTCGGTGGAGACTTCATGTACCTGGCGCGACCATTGGCGGGCTTCCCATGAAAGAGAGGTGCCAAACGCCTGTGAGGCGATCAAGGAGTCGACGAGCGAATAGGTGAGCAGAGTCTTGAGGATTCCGGCCGCGAAGTCTCTACGTGAACAGTCAGGCATGACATCTCCTGCACAGGATCGAGTCTTAGAATTTTGCGATCAGGATTATGATCCGCGGCGGATTTCGGGGCAATGACTAAGCAGTTTCATATTGGTTCGTGAGAGCAGCAGGAACTTCACCTCACGGGGCTAAAGCCCAAGGTCCAGACGTCCTTGGCGGCACGGCTGAACAGGCTGCGGAAAAACTCATGCGGCGTCAGCAAAGCGAACCTCAGGCGCTAAAGCGCCGACGGATTTTCAACGGCTTATGGCACGAATAAATTCGTGCGCTTCCCTTTTTGTTGCTACAGGAATTTTTCCTCAGCTCTGAAGCCGTGCCCTTCCCAAAGCTATTTGTGAGAGAGATCTAGTGACGCACTTGTCCCGGGGTGACGGGAGGCGCATTTCATCGGGAGTGGGAATCGTTGGGTGGGGAGGAAGTAACTGTGGCTTGACGGCGTCTCCATGTGCGCCATAATTTGTGCGCACACCCTTGCCAAATTCCGCGCGAAGTCTGGCTTGCTTCACACAGGCGATTGGAGAGCATATGACGGATTCCAGCAGTTTTAATGCTCGCGCTGTCTTCACGTTTGCACCGGATCGCTTTTATCGAGTCGAATTGCGCAATGGCTTTCTTTATTTCTTGCGCATTGGCGGGCAGTTTGACAGCGACCGCATTCGTGGCGGCATGCCTCCGGGTGGCGGGCTGTTGCCCTCGGTGATGATGCTGGCCGCCAGCAAGGCTCTGTCGCACAAGAATGAGAAGGCGCAACTGATTGCGCGCGACCCGTCACAGAATCCGGAGGAACTGCTCTCCATTCATCCGGACAACTTTCGGCTGACTCCTTCGGAAATCAAGAAGGCGACATTTCGTCCCAAGAAATGGTTCCCGTCTCATGGACCGCATGTGGGTCGATTGATCATCGAGCAAATGGATGGGAAGAGCCAGGAGTATCAGTTTGAAAATGACAGGGACATGGATGCGGCGATGAAGCACTTATCGCAATTGCTCGGAGACAAGGTAGGCGCTGAGTAGGGACCAAACGACCAGGGCTGCGGCTAACCAAAGGAGCCAGCAGAGTGCGGACGCGCTGATATACGTTTTTGAGAACGCAGTGTTCTACGACGGATCTCGACTGCGGCGATGTAGCCGATCCCGAAAACTCCCGAGAAAGTCCCCGCCAAGAGCCAAAATAATGGATTGTGAAAGAGTTCACTGCGGTAGATGTCGAGTGTGACCGCCTGGTGACTGGTAGCGAAATTTACGATCAGCCAGCAGATCCATAGCAGGGAGAACACGGCGAATCCGATGACGCACATCAGGGCGCTCTTGAGGAAAGAGGCCATAAGTACCCCACAACCTTGCTGTCGAGTGTAACGCTTTTGGCAAGTTCTTGCAGGAGACAAGTGTCCCTCGGAGATTCCCCTATGCCGTTCAATATAGAGATGCGATCTTAGCGCTTTTCGCAGGGTGGAGAGCTTGTTGGCATTCTACGAAACGGCATTCACGACTTCGGGCATGTTCAAATCGACATGATTCGGGGCAGGGTACAACGAGACGGTCATCCCGTTTCCCTTACGAATCTGAACTTCATCTATTGCGCCGTTTTATTGAGTGTCCCGGAAGACCGATTTCTCGCAAGGAACTCTTGCGATCTGTGTGGGGCTATGAAGCCGGAGCGTTCACGCGGACCGTCGACACCCATGTGCACGCTTTGCGCCAGAAGCTGGAACAATATGCGCGGCGGCAGGAATTGATCGTGACGATTCCCGGTGTCGGCTACAAGTTCGTTGGCTTTCAGAATTGTGAACTCGCACAAGTGGCGTGAGTAGGGCCGCGAGCAAGACTCGGGCCGGTCGTAAGAGTCACGGCCGTCGTTCGTTGACAGCGACTTGGCTTTTCAATACGTTTGAGCGCTGTGAATCGAAGGCAGCAGCCGGCAGTCACCTTCTTTGCAAGCGGGCTGATTGGGCTTGGGATTCTTGCCCTCATCTATGGCGACTTCGCATTGGTGTGGCAACCTGTGGCCCCATGGATCGCGGGTAGAACGTTTCTGGCCTACGCTTCAGGCGTGCTAATGCTGCTGGGTGGTATTGGATTGCTTTTCGAAGCGACAGCGGCATGGTCCATACGCATTCTCTTCCCATATCTCATCATCTGGTTGTTTCTAAAGGTGCCCGCGCTTGTGGTGGCGCCGGGCATGGAAGCGGTCTGGCTCGGCTTTGGCGAGATTGCAGTCTTGCTGACCGGAGGCTGGATTTTGTTTGCAAGGCTGGCTGCCCTGCCCGAGGGATCACGACTGGCGTTCCTGACCGGCGACAGAAGCGTCCGATGTGGGCTGATCGTTTTTGGAATTTCGCTGATCCCGATTGGACTTTCCCATATTGTTTACGTAAAGGAGACGGTTGATCTGGTCCCTGCGTGGCTGCCTTATCGCATTGGCTGGGCCTATCTGACTGGGGCCGGACAGATTGCTTGCGGTCTGGGCGTGCTGTTCGGAGTCCTCCCCCGCGTGGCTGCGTTGGCGGAAGCGACGATGATCGGCCTGTTCACATTGCTGGTCTGGGGACCTGCGGTTCTGGCCGCGCCGAAGACACGCATGCCGTGGACGGCGTTCTTCATCTCGTGGGCGATCGGGGCGGCAGCCTGGGTGGTGGGTCAGAATGTCAGAGCTCAGCGGAAGGATTGAAACCTTGTCGAATCCTTGCGTGCGCAGAAAACGTCAGAACATGGAGCCACCCTTCGTAGCTGCGCTACTAAGCACAGAATGCGATGAATACGGCCCTCTGGGAGAGGTATTTCAAACTACTCCGCCCAAGCGGAGCTTGGACGGGGCACTCCAGCACAGTGGGTGAGAAGAGTGTCGCGATCAGATCGGGGGTTCGACTCGCCATGTGTGTTCAAAATCTAGGCGTTTCGTACAGGGAATACTGTATGGCGGGGGTTCTTAGTGTCTGACATTCTTTCCGACCGTGGGGCTTCCTACCGATCATATGGATAAGCGCATCCGAGAACTATGCGCAATCGCGGCCGAATCACCCGAAGTGGAGTTAGGGCCCATTCTTGCCGAACTCAAGACCCTTATCAATCAGCGCTTGTCTCCGGCAAAGTCCTTGGCTACGGGTCTGACCATAAGAGGCAGGATGCCGAACGTGTCCAACGACGCCTCATAGGCACCTATGTGGAGTTGAAACGTTCGGACGACAAAATTCGAGGCCTCATCGACAAAGCCCTACGCGCTTCCGACGATGCAGAAGTGAGCCGTGCAATCTCGGAATTGAGGATGGCGTTGAAGCAGCACATTCAGAAGATACGAGACTCTGCAGCTGCAAGATTGCCCTTTCACAATCGGCGGGAAACGGACCGAACCAACTCAGAGAGCTACCAAAAATGACGAAGTAGTTCTGTGTCTGGAGGCATCTTTTCGCTGCTTTCCTCGCTCTTCCTCATAGGCTTCGAGTAGGCGGCGGGTGAGATCGAGGAGTTTTTCAGGATCTTGCTCGCGCGATGCTTTGGCAGCAAGCTCGCGCCAGGGGCGGTTCGGCTGGGTTTTCATAGTGCAACCTTAAAGCAAGGCAAGGCGCACAGAGGGCTGCGCTGAATCTTGTCTGCAGGGATAAGCGGAGCATATCACGGAGTAGTTATAACGTATACGTGGAAGAAATATGTTTCGACGGGCTCCTTTTCTGTGCGCGGGAAACGTTTTCTAACCCAACACTGGCTCGCTTTCTGGTTTGTTGCGCTGTAGGGTGAGTGGGTACAATGACCTTTGAATCAGAATCGAATTTCTCCGATTTCGCGACCGATCATTGATCGAATTGAACAAACATCACGTCGAATAGTCCGCTGAGATACGGGGATCTGCGCGCATAAAATGTTGGCGAAGTCTCTATTGGAACGGAAGAATTTCGACGCCCGTATGGAACGGTGCGGCCTTCTGCGGGGATCACTACCCCATACGCACTGAAGCTAACTGCCCGTCTTGGTCAGCTCGTCTTTGGACGGCTCATTCGGCCGGGTGAGGGTGTGATCCTGTTTCGCTTTTTTCTCCTCGTCGATCGCGTCAGAGAGTTTTTGACACAATTCGAGCAACTTTGCGGGATCTTCTTCGCGGCTGGCATTTTCGGCGATTTTCTGCCAGCGGTGAGTGGCGTCCGTTGTCATAAAGTGCGCCGTTGAAATGCGAGGCAAGGCGCACCAAACGTGCTGCGCTGAATCTTGTCAGGCGACAACCATGACGGAGTATAGCACTCGCCGGTTATAGCGAATACGTCATGAAAAATCTTCCCAAACGGATTGGGCGGGGCCCGTGCACCCCACGATCAGCGCGGGCAGCCCGATACAAGCGGGCGCCGCATGGTGGCCCTCCGCCCAAGTGTTGTTTGGCCGGGGCACCCGGGATTTAGTCCTCCTGTCGTGCCTTACGCAAGACCTACGATATGCCGGATTCCAGGGCTCTGCCGTACAATGCCAATGGATGGCACAGGAAATAAGGCCGAGTTACGGAATCGCGCAGCGCAATGAGACGGCTACAGGCCAGTTCCGTTCTGATCTGGAAAGGCCCGTCGCGACGCTGGCGGGCCGTCCGCTGCTTTCCAATCGCGGCATTCCCCTCAATCTGGACTGGGTAAAACAGGTCCGCGTCAACACCAGCGCGGTGGAGCGGCGCGCGCAAACCCATGTTGCACGGCGAACGGTAAAGAAGGAGTGGCAGGCGGCATGGCTGCTGCGGGCTATCACCTGCATGGACCTGACGACGCTTTCGGGCGACGACACTGACGAACGCGTGCGTCGGTTGTGCGCCAAGGCGCGGCAACCGGTGCAGCATGATCTGGTGAAGAAGTTGGGAGTCGAGGACCTGGGTATCAAGGTGGCTGCGGTCTGTGTGTATCACAGGTTCGTCGAAACAGCGGCAAGGGCGCTGGAGGGCAGCGGGATTCATGTGGCGGCGGTTTCCACCGGCTTCCCTGCTGGGCTGTCCCCGCTGGAGGACCGAGTAGCGGAAATCCGGCGCTCGGTTGCTGCTGGCGCCGATGAAATCGACATTGTCATAACGCGGGCACACGTCCTCGGCGGCAGATGGCAGGAACTCTACGACGAGATTGCCGCCTTCAAGCAGGCCTGCGGACGGGCGCACATGAAGGCCATTCTTGGGACGGGCGACTTGATGACATTGCGTAATGTGGCGCGGGCGAGTTTCGTGGCGATGATGGCGGGTGCGGATTTCATCAAGACGTCGACCGGGAAGGAATCTGTGAACGCGACGCTTCCAGTAGGCCTTGTAATGGCGCGAGCCATTCGAGGATACGCACAGGAAACGGGGATGGCAGTGGGCTTCAAACCGGCGGGCGGGCTGCGCACGGCGAAACAATCGATCGAGTGGCTATCGCTGATGAAAGAGGAACTGGGGAATTCTTGGATAAAGGGCGAGCTTTTCCGGTTCGGGGCGAGTTCCCTGCTGAATGACATTGAGCGGCAGCTGGAGCACTACGCCACGGGACGGTATTCGGCGGATTACCGGCATCCGATCGCGTAGTCGTGCGTGGAAGGTTCTGGCGAACATCCGTCCAGGACCTCAGCGGCTGAAGCCGCGATGATTTCATGACTTGGCGGCGCGCCTGAAGGCGCGCCCTTTCAAAACGATGTGAGTTCAAGTCTTATTGATGCCGCTAGAGTCCAGAGTCAAAACGAATGAGCCTCGCTGAAAAATTCCTGACCATGGAATACGGCCCCGCGCCGGAAGATCCCAAGGATGCGCTGGTCTGGCTGGATGGGCACAAACGGCGATTTGGACACTTCATCGACGGTACATGGCGCGAACCGGCAGAGGACACGTTCTTCGATACGAACGATCCGGCGACCGGAGAGAAGATTGCGGTCGTCGCGCAGGGTTCGGCTGCCGATGTCGATGCCGCAGTGCGCGCGGCACGCAAGGCTTTGCCTGCCTGGCAAGCTCTTTCCCCGCATGTCCGAGCGCGTTTCTTATATGCGATAGCTCGAGCAGTGCAGAAGCATTCCCGCCGGCTCGCGGTGCTGGAGACAATCGATAACGGGAAGCCCATCCGCGAGAGCCGGGACATCGATATTCCGCTTGTGGCCCGGCATTTCTACCATCACGCCGGCTGGGCGCAACTATTGGAGTCGGAGTTTCCCGGATACACAGCTTGCGGCGTGGTGGGGCAGATCATTCCGTGGAATTTTCCGCTGCTCATGCTGGCGTGGAAAATCGCGCCAGCGCTCGCGACCGGAAACACTGTGGTTTTGAAACCTGCAGAGTTCACGCCCCTGACTGCGCTTGCCTTTGGGGATATCTGCCGGGAAATTGGATTACCGGCCGGCGTCGTAAACATCGTTACTGGTGATGGATCCACTGGCGAGGCACTCGTGAAGCATGCCGACATCGACAAGATTGCTTTCACCGGGTCCACGGAAGTGGGACGTGCCATTCGTAGCGCGACGGCGCCGAGCCACAAACGCTTGTCGCTGGAGCTGGGCGGCAAGTCCCCGTTCATTATTTTTGAAGATGCGGATCTCGATAGCGCTGTGGAAGGGCTCGTCGACGGAATCTGGTTCAATCAAGGGCAAGTCTGTTGCGCCGGGTCGCGACTGTTAATGCAGGAGAGTATTGCGGAAGTGTTGGTGGAGAAAGTGCGCGAGCGTATGAATACGCTGCGCGTGGGATCGCCACTGGATAAGGCGATCGACATCGGCGCAATCGTCGCGCCGGTGCAACTGGAGCGCATTCGCAAGCTGGTCGATCAGGGGGTTGCCGAAGGAGCAACCTGCTGGCAGCCGCAACTGGAGATGCCGTCGCGCGGACTGTTCTTCCCTCCCACTCTGCTGAGTAATGTGCATCCCACGTCGATTGTGGCGCAGCAGGAGATTTTTGGGCCGGTGCTTGCAGCGATGACTTTTCGTACGCCTACGGAAGCAGTGGAACTTGCCAACAATACCGTGTACGGGCTGGCGGCGTGCGTCTGGAGTGAGAGCGTCAACGTAGCGCTTCAGGTGGCGGCACAGATCAAGGCCGGCGTCGTCTGGGTAAATTGCACTAATTTGTTTGACGCCTCCTGCGGATTCGGCGGGTATCGCGAGAGTGGCTACGGTCGCGAGGGTGGGCGCGAAGGGCTGTTGGAATACCTCGAGCCGGCATGGTTCAAGTCTGCACCAACACTTCCGAGTGCGACACATTCTGCCGCCAGCTCGGAGGAGCCGCAGCACGCGGATTTGGCCATCGATCGTACGGTGAAGCTCTACATCGGCGGGAAGCAGGCGCGGCCGGATTCCGGCTACAGCATGGAGGTACGCGGCGCGAATGGCGAACTGCTCGGCGAAGCGCCTCTGGGGAATCGGAAAGACATTCGCAATGCTGTGGAAGCAGCGCGTAAGGCAAGCAGTTGGGGCAAGAGCACCGCGCACAATCGCGCGCAGGTCCTCTACTACATGGCTGAGAATCTTTCGCTGCGGCGGGAGGAAATCGCCTCTCGGTTGGCAAAGGCTGTGGGTGCGGAGCAGGCCGGCCGCGAAGTCGCGCTGGGCATTGAGCGGGTCTTCTCTTACGCGGCGTGGGCTGACAAGTTTGAAGGAACAGTCCACAATCCACCATTTCGCACGATCGCCATCGCGATGAAAGAACCGGTCGGCACGATCGGAATCGTGTGTCCCAGTGACACGCCGCTGCTCGGACTGCTGTCGCTGGTACTGCCAGTTCTCGCGATGGGCAATACCGTCATCGCGATTGCTTCAGAGAAATATCCGTTGATCATCGGAGACCTGTACCAGGTTTTCGACACGAGTGATTTGCCGGGCGGGGCCGTGAACCTGCTGTGCGGGTACACGTCGCAACTTCTGAAGACGCTGGCTGAGCACGATGACCTGGATGGCATCTGGTGTTTCGCCGACGAAGCGAGTGCCGCGGCGGCAAAGGCAATGTCGATCGGAAATCTGAAGCAGGTGTTCACCAACGAAGGCCGCGCCATCGACTGGTTCGATGCCAAGCAGGGCGAGGGCCGCTGGTTCCTGGAGCACGCGACACAGGTGAAGAACATCTGGGTACCGTACGGGGAATGAGTCGTGGCGGGGACACTCCTACCCTCGAGCTTGCAGGGGCGAGCAATGCGAGTGAACGCTCTGCGGAGGAAGTCTGCCGCGCTGAGGAGAGCGGACCTCAGGCGCTGAAGCACCGACGGATTTTCAACGGTTTACGGCACGAATAAATTCGTGCCTTTCCCTTTTTTTGTTTCTATAGGACTCTTTCAGCAGCCCGTGAACTCGTGCCCTTCCCTTTACGGCTTGTGTCCCTCATTTGACACAACTGCCAACGCTCACTAGACTCGGCGTCCGCAAGTTTTTCCTCGGAAGACGCCATGCAGAGACGCCCTCGAATCGCTGTAGTCGGCAGCGCCAACATTGACTTGACCACGTTCACAGCGCAATTTCCGAAGCCCGGCGAAACTATCTTCGGGGAGAAGTTTGACCTGGGCTTCGGTGGGAAGGGCGCGAATCAAGCTGTGGCCGCACGCCTGTGCGGCGCGGATGTGTTCATGGTGGCGCGCGTGGGCAACGACCTGTTTGGTCCGGCCACCATCGAGAATTTCAAAAGACAGGGGATCGATGCCACACACGTGAAGCAGGTGGAGGGGCTGTCCAGTGGCGTGGCTCCGATTTTCGTGGACCCCAGTGGGCAGAACCGCATTCTGGTGGTCAAGGGCGCCAATGATGCCGTCAAACCTGAATCCGTGGACGCAGCCGCGGATACACTGAAGCACTCGGACTGCATTGTGCTGCAGTTCGAGATTCCGCTGGAAACGGTTTATTACACCGTCGCGTTTGCGCGGAAACATGGCATTCGTTGCATTGTGAATCCGGCACCGGGGCAGCCGGTTGACATGCACGCGCTTGAGGGCCTGGACTACTTCGTCCCCAACGAGAGCGAAGCCGAGACAATCACCGGCATGCCCGTTCGCAACCTCGAGGATGCCAAGAAATGCGCAGCGAAGCTTTTGTCGGGGGGAGTCCGTCGCGTAATTCTTACTCTGGGTGCCAACGGATCGTTGCTCGCTGGGAAGGACGGGATGGAACATCTGCCGGCGTTCGCCGTCAAAGCAGTGGACAGCACCGGAGCCGGCGATGCGTTCATTGGAAGTTTTGCCGTTTTTCTCGGTGAAGCTGTGGAGGAGCGCGAAGCAGTGCGGTGCGCGAATTTGTACGCGGGGCTCTCAACCACCGGAGTGGGCACCCAGAAATCGTTTTACGACCGCGCTCGATTTGATGCGGAGTGGGCCGCACGGTCGCGAGCGTAGATTGTCGTCAGTGTGGGGCAATTCATCGCAAACGGAAATTAATTGTTTCGAGATTGCAATTGACGTCTGTGTGTTGTGAATGAGTCACTGCGCAAGCGTGCGGATTGTTGCGTTTGCGCGCGAAGTGGCAATTTGACTTGACTTTACGCAGACACACCAGATATAAGGCCGCACATCAGGAACTCCGACTATCGGTGGGGAGGGAGAGTTCCGTTCGTCGTGTGACGGGGTTGCATAAGGGGGAAGTCAATGGTGCAAAGACGCGCGCTGCTCGCTGTCGTTTTCTGTTCATTCGCATTTTCTACCTGTTCACTTCTCTACGGACAAGCTAACGGAAGCTTCTCGGGAACGGTGACGGACAAGACCGGCTCGGTGATTTCGGGAGCGACCGTCCGCGTGACCTCGCAAGGTACGGGTGCGGTCCGCGACACGAAGACCGACGAGACCGGGCATTACCTGATTCCGCTGCTGCCCGTGGCGTACTACACCATCCATGTTGAGGCGTCGGGATTTCAGATCGTCGAACAGTCAGACTTGCGGCTGCAGGTAGATGAGCATCGAGAATTGAATTTCGCTCTGGCACCGGCATCGGTGACGACAACGGTTGAGGTGAACGCAACAGAAGTAGCGGTTGAGGCCACGAATCCAACCCTCGGTCAGGTGATCACCTCCGAGCAGGTGTCCGACCTGCCTTTGAATGGGCGCGATTTTGTCCAGCTTGCTACCCTGACGCCCGGGGTCACTCAGGAAACCAATCCATTCAGTTTCTTCAACAACGGCCCCAGCAGCGAAGTATCGACCCGCGGAACTTTTTCGCTCTCGGTCGGCGGCTCACGTCCTCAAAGCACGGATTGGCTGTTTGACGGCGTGGACAATAACGAATTGACTGCGGGTGGCATCGCGATTTTGCCCTCGATTGACGCCATCCAGGAATTCAAGGTTCTGACCTACAACTACTCCGCAGAATATGGAACCCGTGCGGGACCGACGGTGCTGGTGAGTTCAAAATCGGGGACGAATAAGTTGCACGGTTCCCTCTTTGAGTTCTTCCGTAACACGAAGTTGGATGCAAGAAGTTATTTTGCGACGACCAAGGAGCAGTTCAATCTGAATCAATTCGGCGGTGCTTTGGGCGGCGCCATTCAGAAGGACAAGACGTTCTTCTTTGTGGACTATCAAGCCACCCGGAGGCGCCACGGAGAACCGCACAACGGGCTCATTCCCACAGAGGCGATGAGAAACGGTGACTACACCCTCGACCCGTTGGGAGGTACGCGGGGAGTCACCACTTACAATGGAGCCCTTGTATTTCCCAATATCGTAAATCCCTACACCTTTTCCCCTTTCCAATGTGACTCGGCGAATCCCGCTACCAGCAACCCCCTGGCTCCAGGTCCCGATGGAAGCCAACCCACCCTTTTCGATTGCAACAAGATCCCACGCGCTATGTTCGATCCGGCGGTCAATCCATCGGTTGATCCGTCCGGTCTGGCGATGATCAACCTCTACCCTCAACCGAACGTGATCAACACCCAGACACTTACCAACTACTCAAACGTGCCGGTCAGAAAACTGAATGAAGGCTCGTTCGACATCCGCCTGGATCACACTTTCTCGGCTAAAGATTCGGCTTTTGCGCGATTCAGCTACGACCAGGCCACGAACTTCGTCCCTGGCGGTTCGCCGGGATTCGCGGAAGAGGATGCTTTCGGAAGCACGCAGAACATCGATAACCACGGACGCAATGTTGCGATATCGGAGACCCACGTATTCTCCGAGCGGAATTTCAACCAGTTCACCTTCGGCTTTAACAGGATTTTCAATCACATCTTGTCGTTTGGCGACCGCACATGTCAGTCGGCCCAGTTCGGCATTGCGGGCGCAAATCTGAACAGCATTTGTCCCAACGCTCCGGCCGGGGTAGTGAACCAGTCCACGAAAGACTGCATCAGCTGCGGACTGACTTCAACCCTGATGAACAATTACTGGGCACTGGGAGATCGTGGTTTTGCCCCGTTCCAGGGTGGTAGCAACGTTTTCTTCATCTCTGACTCGTTCGACATGATTCGCGGCAAGCACAACATCAGAGTCGGGGGAAGCATCCGTGCCCAGCAGATGAACGTGCGAACCAATGCGTTTCAGGACGGTTTCTACATCAACTTCGATCTTACCGGCGATTCGACTGCCGACCTTCTCCTCGGGCAGATGGGGGGCGGCCTTCACGATCAGACGTTCTTCGGAGCAACCACCGGGCGCCGCTGGAAGATGTACCGGCCGTACGTAGAGGACACTTGGCGTATCACTAACGACTTGACATTGAACCTCGGCGTGGCATGGGCTCTCGTGACACCAGTCACGGAAGCGCAAAATCGCCAAGCCAACTTTGACTTCGTCACCGACAGATACTTTATCGCCGAAAGCATAATGCCACCCAACTGCTCGATTTGTGTGAAATCGGACAACCACGTAG
>Ga0075424_100001439_pt1 | contig 20909 bp, 19 predicted proteins | sample SoiMethybrSBSTD3_FD_75301 | JGI IMG/M metagenome (GOLD analysis project Ga0075424, IMG submission 75301) | Bulk soil microbial communities from a Populus tree surrounding site in Tennessee, USA - Soil MetaG P. TD hybrid SBSTD3 | ecosystem: Environmental > Terrestrial > Soil > Tree plantation... | reverse complement strand
GCTCCGGTGGGATCACGGACGGGCCGCCGACCTCTTGCCAGCTCATGTAAAACTCGCGCTTACCGTCATTGTCGCCAATGGACCAGACAATCTGGACTGTGCCGGCTTTCGCAGACAGTGAGCCGAATTTGAGCGCATTGGTTGCCAGCTCGAAGATGGCCAAGCCCAGGGCTTGAGCTGTGCGGGGAGTGAGGGTGCATAACGGGCCACTCAGCTTGATGCGGGTTGCATGATCGTCAATGATCGACGCGAGTTGCCATTGAATGATATTGGTGATGTCCGCGCCGCGCCAATCGGAATCGATCATCAGATCCTGACTGACGGATAGCGCGTGAAGCCGGCGGCTGATCCGATCAACCATTTCCTCTGGCGGGGATGACCGCGACGTCTGCCGCACGATAGAATCGGCGACCGCCAGCAGATTTTTGGTGCGGTGGTTGAGCTCCCTGAGCAGGAGGGTCTGGGCGAGTTGTGCCTGCTTTCGCGCCGTGATGTCTCGCGCGATCTTGGACGCCCCAACAATCTGGCCGTCGACGAGAATGGGGGATACCGCAAGCGAGACATCAACCAGCGTTCCGTCCTTGCGACGGCGCACAGTATCGTAGTGTTTGATGCGCTCGCCCTTTCTTATCTTCTCGATGATGTAGCCCTCCTCGCTTTGGCGATCCGGAGGGATCAACTTGAGAATGGAGTGCCCTACAATTTCGGCGGCCTTGTAGCCGAAAATCTGCTCCGCTCCGATATTCCAGGACGTGATGATGCCGTTGAGGTCTTTGCTTATGATTGCATCATCGGAATGTTCAACAATCGCAGCAAGCCAAGCAACCGGATTTAATCCAGAATCATGCTTAGCCATTAGATGCGCCGTGTTGCTGTGACGGTTTTTCTATGGTTCAAACCGCCAATGAGCAATGCATCTATTTCGTTCCACGAAAATATGGCCTGTGCAACGTAACAGTCGTTAAGCATCCCCGTTAGACGGCGCGACGTATCAGGATTTCATGTTCGACTTCGGTTTCCTGTCCGATCTCGATTGTAAGAATCTCGGCAAGCTTCTTGCGCGCGCGGTTTACGCGGCTTTTGATCGTGCCGACTGCGCAGTCGCAGATATGAGCGGCCTCCTCGTATGAAAAACCGGACGCACCAACGAGAATGAGCGCCTCGCGTTGATCCGGGGGAAGATGAAGCAGCGCCTCGCGGAGCTCTCCAAACTCGACATGCCCGGTCTGCGCTTCGGGCGACGTCAAGCGCTCCGCATATCCGCCATCGGCGTCCTCAACCTCGCGACGCCGCTTGCGGTATTCGGTCCGAAAGTGATTTCGGAGGATTGTGAATAGCCAGGCAGACATGTTGGTGCCAGGCTCGAACGAATCCTGGTGAGCCCATGCACGCAACAGCGTTTCCTGGACGAGATCGTTGGCACGGTCCATATCGCCGCATAGCGATACGGCAAAGGCCCGAAGATTCGGGACTGCGGCCAGCATGGCCTCGCGCATGTCATCCTGAGCAGGCATGACGCCTCTCTACTTGTTTTTTTCATCTAGACGCCGAAGCAGGTCGGCGAAGCGGTCTGGTACCCCCTCGTTGACCACATCGGTGTACATGGCACGCAGTTGCTGCCCGATCTTGCGCTGGACATCTCGGCTCAGCCGCCCTTTGGGCGATTCATCGAGCTTTTCGGTTTGCGGCATGGGCTCTTCCGGCGGTTGCCGTGTCCTCTCGTTCGTCACTGGGCTTTCTCCCGAGCCGGCCGCCCCCTGGCGGCGGGATGTCGCGAGTCTATAAGTCAGAAATCGTCGAGCTGGTTCCATCGGCAGGAACTTTCTTTCTGGTGGTGCGTTCACAGCGGGTGCGAAGCTGGTGGGGCGATGGCCGCTCGCCAAAGGCTTGGAGGGAATTATGTCGATATCTCAATCCGTTAGCAGCCACCTGCCGTTCCTGAGGCGATACGCGCGGGCTCTGACGGGCAGTCAGGTCTCCGGGGATAAATACGTCGAGGCCGCGCTTAACACCCTCGTCAATCAGCCGGAACTGATTGCTGACAGAACGTCCGTCCGGGTGGAAATGTTCCGGATCTTCTCCAAGATCTGGAATTCTCTCGCGGTTAATGGCCAGAGCGACCCCATCGACTCCCATCCGGCGAACCGGCACCTCAGCCAGATTGGCGCCATGCCGCGGCAGGCTTTCTTACTGGTGTCACTGGAAGGGTTCTCGGAGGAGGAGGCGTCACGCATTCTGGGGGTTGGCGTTGTAGAATTGCGTGAGCTGATTGACGAATGCGGCCGGGAGCTCGCCAGCCAGATCGCAACTAACATCATGATCATCGAGGATGAGGCGCTCATCGCAATGGACCTGCAATCGCTGGTCGAGAATCTGGGACACGACGTGCAGGGCGTAGCACGTACCCGCAAGGAGGCCGTGACACTGGCGAAGGAGAAGAAGCCCGGCCTGATTCTGGCAGATATTCAGCTCGCCGACGGCAGCTCTGGCATCGATGCCGTCAACGATCTCCTCAACACGTTTGAGGTGCCTGTTGTCTTTATCACCGCCTATCCGGAGCGATTATTGACGGGTATTCGCCCGGAGCCGACGTTCCTGATCACCAAGCCTTACCAGCCTGCGATGGTGTCGGCTGTCATCAGCCAGGCGCTGTTCTTTGAGCGCAAAGCGCAGAAGCGGCAGGATCATGCCGTAGTCTGACATGCATCGCGGGAGGCCCGCTCGCCGGGACTCGGCCGGGAAAGGCTGTGGGCGGCGCGAGAGTGGAAAGCCGGCGTCGCAGAAAAAAAGAGGCGCCATCAGGGGGGGCTGATGACGCCTCTGAAAGCCGGCCACAGGGGAGGGGGCGTAGCCGGGATGCTGATACAATGTCTGACGCGAGGTTTGGTTCCGGGCGCTTGGGATTTCCGTCTTGTCTGAATCGAAGTGACTGCAAGAGCTGCAAGGAGCGGAGTTCCTTTGTGGCCCGTGTGCTGTTTGCGCGGGGTTCCGGTGGTGACGACAGAAACACGCTACGCGTTGCTGGTAGAGGACGAGCTTCTCGTTGCGATGGTCGCAACGGACGCGCTTGATGAGCTGGGTTTTCGCGTGCTGGAAGCAGCATCCGCGGCGCGTGCGCTCGAGTTGGCACAATCCCATCAGGGCGCGATTGCTTTTGCCATGGTCGATCTCGGGTTGCCCGATCGTCCAGGCGAAGATCTCGTGTGCGAGCTGCGTGGCCTTTATCCCACTCTTCCGATCATCATCGCGTCAGGGAAGGGTGCTGGCGCCGTCGATGGCGGTGTTCGCTCGCTCGCCAATGTAGCCTTTGTGACCAAGCCCTATGATTTTGAAAACTTGCGTGTGACGATTGAACGCGTCTCGAGCGGGGCGTCGGCAACGTAGTTCCGGTCTATCCCAGGAGCGCTCTGATCTATTTCGCGTGCGTCGTCCGGCAGTTCCATCCGGAACGGAACCAAAGCGGCTCCGGGTCATTCTCCAAAGACGATATTCGGACAGGTGACCTCATGAGCGATGCTGGGGCGTCAAGAAATCACGCGAGCGAAGGTGAGCCGAGGGTGGTCTTGCCGAAAACCGAGGCGCGGCAAGGCGTGACCGGTCACAATGTGCGCTATGTTCTGCTCATCAGCACAGCATGTGCGATAGCGGCGTTGTTGCTAGCCTATTTTTTCGTGCTGTCCTGAGTGCAATTCACTGCGCAGTATCCGACGATAGCGGTGTTCATCGGCGGCAAAATCTGAAATCGAGTGTTCTTGAATTCACTTCTGCCCTTCAGCTGGCCTTTTTCCTCTTGCCACGGCGGATATTGAGGGCATCGCCTGTTGCGTCGGCGCGCGCGCAAAGATCCTTGTGAAGTTGCTCCAGCTCTTCTTCCGACAGATCCTCGACGGTGGCAATCCTGTTCTCGGCGCCTTTCATCGCGATGATCAGCTCGGACACCTTTACCTGCAGCGCCAAGGAGTCGCGGTTCTGGGTATTCTGGATGAGAAAGACCATCAGAAAGGTGATGATTGTCGTCGCAGTATTGATCACGAGTTGCCAGGTGTCGCTGTACCCAAACACGGGTCCTGTGAAGGCCCAAATAACAATGAAGGCTGTCGCGAGCAGGAACGCGGTGGGCGAGCCCGCAGCCCGAGCTGCCATATGCGCGAAACGTGCAAAGAATTGGTTGAAGACGTGACCTTGAGCGTTTGCTGTCTCAGGATGCTTTTGGTCAGAGGGGAGAGCAGGCTTCTTCATGAACGTCAAATGTCTCAGGCGCTGAATGTCTCACGCGCGCGTCATAAGGTGGATTCGCGCTTTTAACTCTCAAGCGTTCCATCGAGTTCCCGCGACGATTGGAACTCTTCGCCTCGCATGACGGAACTTTATCGTGCGGAGCGCTTTCTTCTGCCGTGCTCAGACATGAGCGGAGAAGAAAAGAGGAGAAGCCGATGGGTCGCTACGCTTTGCTCTGGTTGCTCGGAGTCCCGATCCCGATCCTGTTGCTGATCTGGGCCTTCGGCGGTTTGAACTAGTGTGGGATGGAGCGTGACGAGCGGGCGTCAGACACGCTCGTCAGCGCTCGAGCAACTTAGCGCTCAAGGACATCAGCGCTCAAGAAGGTCGATGCTCGAGAACTTGGCGAATCTTGCGCGACAGGTCGTCCTGCGTATAGGGCTTGGAGAGGAGCTGCACATCCGGGTCGAGCCGGCCGTGATGGATAATGGCGTTGGGCGTGTAGCCGGTCGTGTAGAGAATCGCCAAGCCTGGACGCGCCTTTAGCACTTCCTGCGAGAGCTGCCGTCCATTCATCCCGCCCGGCAGGACGATGTCGGTGAACAAGAGATCGATGTGTGCGCCATTATTGACTACTCGTAGCGCTTCGGCGCCGTCATGTGCCACCAGCACCTTGTATCCGAGCTCCTCCAACGCTGATCTGGCATATTCACGCACATCTTCGTTATCTTCCACCAGCAGGATCGTTTCCGACGAACGCGCCGATATGAAGGGTGCAGCGCGTTGCGGCATTTCTTCGGGATTGGCCGCGACCTCTGCCGCCTGGGCGAGCCGCGGCAGATAGATCTTTACGGTCGTGCCTTCATTGGTCTCGCTGTAGATGCGGATATGGCCGCCGGTTTGCTTGACGAATCCGTGCACCATCGCGAGCCCGAGGCCAGAGCCTTGTCCGTGGCTTTTGGTCGTAAAGAAGGGCTCGAAGACTCGCCGCATCAGGTCGGCCGGAATTCCAGCCCCGGTGTCGGTGACACTGAGCAAGACATATTGCCCAGGCGTGACGTCGCCAAACTGGCGCGCGTAGGCCTCGTCGAGATAGGAGTTGGCAGTTTCGATCGTGAGATGACCGCCGTTCGGCATTGCATCACGGGCGTTGACGGCCAGATTCAAAACGGCATTTTCCAGCTGGTTGCCATCTACGAAAGTCGGCCATAGTCCTGCAGCTAGGACGGTTTCGAAGACAATCGTTTCCCCCATCGTGCGCCGCAATAGGTCCGAGATGCCGCTGACGATCTTGTTGAGGTCGGCGCGCACGGGGGCGAGAGGCTGGCGCCTTGCGAAGGCCAGCAGGCGATGAGTGAGTTTGGCAGCGCTGCGCGCGCCCTGCAGTGCAAGATCGGCAGGCTTGGTTAGCGCGGTCAGAGTTTCCAGGCTCATGCCATTCGGTTGCATCCGCGTGATGCGGCGCTGCAAGGTCTCGAGATTGCCGATGATGACCGTCAGCATGTTGTTGAAGTCGTGCGCAATGCCGCCGGTCAGCTGGCCGACCGACTCCATCTTTTGTGCTTGCAGCAGCGTTTCTTCCGATTCGCGGCGGCGGCGCGCTTCATTCTCGAGCTCAGCGGTGCTGAAATCGAGGTCCTCGATATAGTGAAACGTCGAGCGGGCGAAGAAGACCACCAGCCCGATTGCAAGCAGCAGCGCACTGCCGCCTGTTCCGACAAGGAATGTTTCCCAAAAACTGGCCGCATGCTGGCGTTCGTTGAGCAGAGCCAGCTCCCGCCCATTGAAAGTGTCGATCAGTGTTCTTGTGTCGTCCATGATCGACTTGCCAGTCTTGAGCCTGACAAGCTCGATGGCCTCATCCCGCTTCCCCTGACCGGTCAGCGCAAGAACCTCGTTGTAAAAGTCCATCAGCTGCCCGGTCGTGCTGGAAATGGTTTTGAGACCTTGCTGCTGAACAGGGTTGTTGGCGGTCAGTGCGGCGAGCCGCTCGATGGTTTCGGAAACCTGCCGTGGCGCGGTCCGATAAGGCTCCAGAAATATCTGGTCACCCGACAGCAGGAAGCCGCGGATTCCGGTCTCGGCGTTGAGCGCGATCGCCAGCAGCTCGCGCGCTTCCTGGCGAATCTCGATGGTGCGGTTGACCGACTTTTCGGCGTCGGCGGCGCGAAACAGGGCGCCGACTGCGGCCGCGCCTGCAAAGCACATCAAAGCGATTGCGGCCGCCAGGGCCAATATGCGCTGACGTGAGAACCCGACATTGTCGCCGTGCGTCAGTCTTGGTATCCAGTCGGACAACATCGTGGGCACACGGACCTGTCAGTGCTCGTCGCGGTCCATATATAGTATCTTCCGACCGTCATCGAAGTCCAATTTGACGCGCTTCGATCCTGGTTTCGTCTTGTATTAACCACCACGCGGTGTCATCCTGACAATGGAACTTGTCGGCGGGGCAACGTGATTCCAATCCGGGCCCACAGCATCAGCCAGCAAAATGCAGGAGAACTTGAGAACGACGCCTACAGAGCGCGCAGGTCTTGCCTTGCTCCGGCTTGATCAATGGCGGGTCGGGCACCGTCTGATCGCGTTGGTGGTGGCTATTGCGCTACCGCTTAATCTCCTGATCGTCGCGGTCATTGTCAGCCTCGCCAGTTCCTCGATCGAGCTGCAACGCACGAGCCTCCTCTTTACGGCCCGCTCGATGGCGTCTGGCATTGACGCTCAACTCGCCAACTACATCACGATAGCAGCCGATCTGCAGAAGTCTTCGGCTCTGCTGGCAGACGACGTCGCGACCTTCGAATCGGAAGCGCGTCAGGCTTTGACGGCAGTTCCCGATTCCTGGATCGCGCTGAGCGATGTCTCCGGTCAGCAGCTCCTCAATACATCGATAGGTGCAGGACTTCCGCTGCCGCGTCGCGGAGCGGAGGCATTGGCGGCGCAGGAGCGCGCCATCAAAACCCGGTCGGTCATCGTTACAGGTGTTCGGCGCAGCAGCGCGGGCGGCGATTGGGTTGCTACAGTCGAGGCCCCGGTATTCAAGAATGGCGCGCCGTTTCGGGTGATATCGGTCGCGATCAGCTTGCCCGCTTTGCTCACAGTTCTCGGTCAGCCTGACAAGCCCAACGCCTGGCTCGTCGGCATCATTGACGGGGATGGTCGATTTCTCGCCCGGCTTCCGGACAACGACACGCGCGTCGGCCAGCTCGCGTCGGAAGGCTGGCGCAATGTTCGGCGCCAGGAGGGTATCGCCGAGTTCCACGCGATCGAGGGCGAGTGGGTCGTCAACGCCAATGCGCTCTCGCGGCTTAGCGATTGGACCATCGGCATTGGCATGCAGAAGAGCGAGCTGACCGGAGCCGCTTGGCGCGCCGTGCGATGGTCCGCAATCCTCGGCGTATTGATCTCACTGTCCAGTCTGTTGTTGGCGGCACAGGTGGCACGCTCCATCTCCCAACCGATCAACATTCTGCAGAACAATGCAGTCACGTTGGTGCAAGGCTCGCCCATCCAATATCGCCCGGACACTCCGGAGATCAGAGAGCTTTGGGACTCGCTGACCCACGCAGTCGATGATCGTAACCGCGCAGACCTGGAATTGAAGCGCCTCAGTGCGCGAATGACCGCGATCGTCGACTCGTCCTATGATGCAATCGTCACCAAGACGCTCGACGGCACAATCACGAGCTGGAATGAAAGTGCCGAGCGTTTGTTCGGTTACCCTGAAAAGGAGATCGTCGGGCAATCCATTCGGCGCCTGATCCCCCCCGATCGGCAGCGGGAAGAAGACGACATCATCGCACGCCTGCAGAGGGGGGAGATGATCAAGTCATTCGAGACGATACGCTTGACCAAGGATGGCCGTTTAATCGACGTCTCGGTCACGATCTCGCCGCTGCGCGACGGTAGGGGCAAGCTGATTGGCGCCTCCAAGGTCGCCCGCGACATCTCCGAGCGCAAGGAGCGTGAGCGGAGGCTGCGGGAGAGCGAGGAACGTCTGAGCCAGATCATCAACACGGTGAACGCATTCGTCGGCCTGCTCGACGCCAGCGGCAAGATCATTGAGGTAAATGCGCGCGCACTCGAGGCCGCCGGCGCCACGCGTGAGGATGTCCTTGGCCGGCTTATGGCTGACGCTCCCTGGTGGTCCTATTCGCCGGACGCCAGCAAGCGCATGAGCGACATCGTGGCGCGCTGCCTGGCTGGGGAGACCGTCCGCTGCGACCTGCAGTATTCGGTGGATGGCGAATTGCGGTGGGTCGATTTCCAGGCGGCGCCCATCTTTGCGGCTGACGGCAGTGTCACCGCCGTCGTGCCATCCGGCGTCGACATCACCGACCGCAAGCGGTCGGAGGAGCAGGTGCGCCTGCTCATGCTCGAGGTCAATCACCGGGCGAAGAACATGCTGGGCGTCGTGCTGGCAATCGCGCGGCAGACCACGTCGACGAGTCCGCGCGACTTTCTGGACAAGCTCACACAGCGGATTCAAGCGCTTTCCGTCAATCTCGATTTGCTGGTGAAGAACGAATGGCAGGGCGTCGATCTCGAACCCCTCGTGCATGCACAGCTGGCCTACTTTTCCGACTCGATTGGAACCCGTATCGCCATCGAAGGGCCCGAGCTCCGGTTGAGCCGGGAGGCCGCGCAGGCGATCGGAATGGCGCTGCATGAGCTGGCCACGAACGCCATCAAGCACGGCGCGCTATCGAACCAGGATGGACGAATTTCCATCGTCTGGACGTGTGACGACGATGTGTTCTCCATATCCTGGCAGGAGCGCGGCGGACCCGCGGTCGAGCCGCCGACGCGCCGCGGCTTTGGAAACACCGTGCTGACCACGCTGGCCGAGGCGGCCGTTTCGGGGCACGTCTCCGTCGACTACAGCCCCGTTGGCTTGCGTTGGGAGCTGACATGCTCTGCCCGCAATGCACTCGAGCCTGGTCACGGGCCTGTCAAGGCACAAGCGCGCGCGCAAGCGCAATGAGAGCGCTGGTCAGCCGACGCAAATCAGCCGACGCAAATCAGCTGATGATGGCGCGGCGGATGTCATCCATGGATCCGAACAGATAGTCGGGCTGATGGGCGCGCAGCAGATCGATTGTTGCGTATCCCCAGCTCACGGCACCGGCGGCGAGCCCCGCCTTCCTTGCAGCGTCAATATCCCTGGCTTCGTCACCGATCGCAATGGTGCGGTCGGTGCTCGCACCTTGCCGTTTGACGACGGCATGGAATTTGGAGGCCTTGCCCAGCAGAGACGCACCACAGGCGTAATTACTGATCCGCCGGGAATTGTCCTTCCCCAGAATGCGGCGGACGTTTGCCTCGGAGTTCGAGGTCACGATCGCGATCGCGACATCGCATTCAGCCAGCCACGCCAAGAGCGTGTCGACACCCTGGAACAGCCCTATCAGGTGCGCGTCACGGGCGACCAGCTGCCGCATGTATCGCGCGATGAACGGGACCTTCCAGGTCGGAACGCCCAGATATCGAATGATGTCGATGGTTCGTTGTCCCCTCAGCTTCTCCAGCTCTACCTCGGTGATCTGCCGGAAGCCGTAGCGCTGCGCAACGTGGTTGATTGTCGTTCGAAACCACGCAGCGCTGTCCGCCAGCGTTCCATCGAAGTCAAAGATGGCAAGGTCATAGCGCTTCATTGCATCGTTTACTGTGGGTGGGGGCGATCCCCTTCTGGGGGTTAAACGGACCGGGGGCGGCGAGCTGTCAAGGAACCTTACGCCAGCCTCCGACTTGTAACCATCGGGCCCGTATTGTTTTTAGCTGCTGATTGATCCCAGGAGAGCGATCCCAGGAGAGCGACATGGCCGAGAGAAGAAAACGAAAACGAAGATATTCGCGAAGCACTGGAACGGACGTCGAGAAGGAGATGCATCGGTACAAGCGCGGCACCGCCAAGAGCGGTCCTGGCGGCAGAGGTGGAAAGGTGAAGAGCCGCAAGCAGGCGATTGCGATCGGGCTATCCAAGGCGCGCAAGAAGGGAAAGAAGGTACCGGCGAAGCGGGCGCGGCGCAGCAAGTAGGCCCCGCTCGCCAACGGCAGACCAGCCGCAATATTCATCCGTGCATGCGAAGACCCACAGCGTCCACGTGCGTGCTTCACTTGCCCTTCCGAGTCTTTCTGGCTCGGGTCACTGTTGCGTGCTGGGCAAAGCTTTACGCTCAGGTGATCCTTGGCCCCGGTGATCCGCATTGTCCTAATCCTTTCGTGAGCCGCTGTAATTGCAATTATTGACGACTGCGCGACATTGTCGAGTGAAGGTCGGCGGTGCTATAGATCGAAGTCGCGGCGCCGGATCGCCAGGCCTCGGATCTCCAGTCGCATCATGACGTATCGAGATGGAATGAGACGTCGATGGAGCCCGCGCAGGGCAGCGATCGCGCTGATCGCGGCCTATGCGTTGGCGCTGCAGGCGCTGCTTGCCAGCTTTGGTGTCGGGGCGGCGCTGGTGGGTCAGCAGGCGGCGATGATCGCGGGCGTGATCTGCTCAGGTGGCGGCGCCTCTTCGGTTCCTGTCCCGACCGCTCCGCCGGATCACGACAACGCCGATTGCTGCATTCTGTGTGGCTCACCCGCTCCGGCGCTGCTTGATCACGTCAGCGCGCTGAAGCTTGCGGCCGAGGGCCTGTCGTCTCCTTTGTTGGCGCCGCTTGGTGTGCCTTATCACGAGACGATGGCGTGGCTGCCCGGCCGTGCGCGCGCGCCGCCCACTGCATAGTGCGCGTTTCTTCTGGGATCTGCCGCCTCAGCATCAATGAGTGGCAGTCACGCGCTGCTTCGGTATTGCCGCGCAGGCGCGAAATCCTCAGCAATCCCTGAGCTCAACCGATATAAGAGAGGCACACAATGTCACAAGCACGCAAGTTCTTGCTCGCCGTCTGCACGCTTGCCGCCACGGCCGGGGCAGCGCTCGCACAGACCTACTCGGCCGGCCCAATGAAGGTCGAGCAGCCTTGGGTTCGCGCTACGCCGGGTGGGGCCAAGGTTGGTGGCGGCTACGTGACGATCACCAATACGGGCACAACGCCAGATCGGTTCTTGGGTGTCACGCTGCCGCAGGCCGCTCGCGTCGAGGTGCACGAAATGAAGATGGAAGGCGGCACCGCGCAGATGCGCGAGGTCAAGGGCGGGCTGGAAATCGGCCCGGGCCAGAAGGTCGAGCTCAAGCCTGGCGGCTATCACATCATGTTCATGGACCTGCGCGCGCCGTTCAAGCAGGGCGACAAGCTGAAGGCTCAGCTGCGCTTCGAAAAGGCCGGCACTGTGGACGTCGAATTCAAGGTGGAGTCGATCGGAGCCGGCGGTCCGGCGATGCCGAAACACGGTCATTAACGATCGCAGGCAACGACCATTTGCGCCGCCGGCCGCGTCTCGACGCAACCGGCGGCGTCTGCTACAGCGGCAGCTCGTCGTCGTCGCGTAGGAAGGCGGGAGTTGAATGGGTATTCGGATCGGCACCGCGGAGCGGGACGGCACCTTCCATAGTCAAGGCATCGCGCTCAAAGCCGTGCTCGATCGGCGTCCCGCGCTTGCTCCGGTCGAGGTGCTCGAATCAGGCTCGGCCAGCATCGAGAATGCCAACCGGTTGCATGCGGGCGAGATCGAGCTCGGCTTCATGGCCTCGAACTGGATCGGACGTGCCAAGAATGGCGAGCCGCCATTTCGGCAGCCGATCGATATCCGCATGGTGGCGCCGATGAACGCCGGCCCGCTGTTCTTCATCGTGCGCGCCGGCTCCGATATCCGCACGGTCGCCGATCTGCGCGGCCGCCGCGTTGCGGTTGGCATGAAGACCAGCGGCATGGTGCAGCATGCGCATAATATATTCGGCGTGCTGGGATTGAGCTTCTCGGACTTCACCCCGGTCTATCTCGATTTTGCCGCCGGCGCCGATGCGCTGGCGCTGGGGGAGGTCGATGCGCAGTTCCAATGCCCGATCCCGAACAAGGTGATGACCGATCTGTCCGAGCGCATCGCGGTCAGGGTCCTTCCCTACGCGGCCGGCGATCTCGATCGGCTGATGCATGCCGTATCGTTCTATCGCCCCGTGACCATGCCCAGGGACGCGATCTGCGGCCTGGATGCCGATGTGGCGCAGCCGGCGGTCGTGAATATCCTTGCAACCCACGCGCGGGTATCTGAGTCGATCGTGCGCGAAGCGGTCACCGCGATCGTAGCCGGCGCGGACGAGCTTGCCCGCCATAATCCGTTGTTTGCTGGGCTCGGCAAGCTGTTCGCGCCGCTGCCGATGCAGGGGCCTTCGGCGCTGGCGTTTGGCGGCGTCGCGCTCCATCCCGGTGCGCTCGCGGCCTATCGCGACGTGGGATTGCTGGCCGACCATGCCGCGACTAGATTGAAGAACAAAGCATAACAAAGGAGATGCGCCCATGGCCTACACGCTCGACAACTTCTGCACCGACGCGCATGCGCTCCTGAAGGCGAAGCCCTTGGCCGAGGCGCTGCCGCAGATGGCCGAGCGCCTTTCCCACCTGCTGGTCAACCCGCAATTCGTGGCCGAAACCTTCAGCGACGACATGCCGCCCGGCAAGCGCGTGCTCTTTCACGACAAGGAGCTCGACTTTTATGTGCTTGCGCATGTGCAGGAGGGCGGCAAGAAGGGCAAGCCGCACAGCCACGGCAGCTCATGGGCGATCTACGGCAACGCCAAAGCGGTCACCGACATGACCGAGTGGCGCCGCGTCAATCCGGCGAGCGACGAGCACTACGAGCTGACGATGTCGAGCCACTATGGCCTCGGTGTTGGTCAGACTCGCGCCTATGGCCCCGGCGTGATCCACTCGACCGAGCACAAGCAGAACGCCTGGGTCATCCGCGTCACCGGCACCGACCTCGACAAGCTGCCGCGTTATCATTTCCGCAAACAGGACAAGATCCTGGAAGCAGTGTGAAGCCAGCCTCGGCGAACAAAAGCGGCTGGCCGTTGCATTTCCGCACCGGCGTTGTTCGCAGTCTCGGCGAAAAGCAAAAAACACTGGCCAACGGTACTATAGGCGGCTCACTATGCGAACAATGATTCGCAACGAGCCCCGTCTCGAAAAACAACGCCACCAGGCCGGCACGTTTACACCGCAGGTCTCAGACCTGCTCACGGTCGGCCTCGCACAGCACCGTGCCGGCAACCTCCAACTGGCGCGCGACACCTATCAGGTCGTCTTGACGATCGATCCGCTCCAGGCGGACGCGCTGCATCTTCTCGGAGTGACTTTTCTCAACGAGCGTCCGAGCGAAGCGGAGTCTCTCATTCGGCGTGCGATCTTGTCCGACAAGCGCAGTCCGCTGTACTACTCCAATCTCGCCATCGCCCTCCGCAATCAGAACCGGTTCGAGGAGGCGCTTGTGATGTATGACAAGGCCTTGCGTCGCAAGCCGGACTACCTCGATGCACATATAAACCGTGGTCTGACTTTGCTGGCGCTGCGGCGGCCCGTTGATGCTGTCGCAGCCTTTGGCGCGGCGCTCACGCTGAAGAGTGATTTTCCGGCGGCGCTCAAATTTCGCGGCGATACTTACTACGATCTTCGTCGCTGGGATGAGGCGGTGTCCGACTATGATCGGCTGCTCGCGATCACGCCCGGCGATGCGGGTGCGCTCAACAACCGCGGTCTCGCACTGCTCGAGCTCAAGCGCCTCGACGAAGCACTCGATAGCTTCGATCTTGCGCTTGTGTTCGTGCCGGACCACCCGGAAATCGTGAACGGCCGCGGCTGTGTACTGAGGGCCATGGGACGGTTTGATGAGGCCTCGGAGTGCTTCACGAGCTCACGCAATCCTTGATCGGCGTGTACTCGCAAAGCCTTTGTTAGTTCTTCTCTCCTGCAATCACATTGTAGCGCGCGATCACGTCCTTGGGGGTCGCCGCCATGCGCCCGACCAGCTGGAGAATCTGCTCGGCGTTGATCGCGCTCATGTCGATGCCGAGCTTGGCTGCTTCGTCCAGAACTCCCGGATCGCGGCACATCGCCATAAAGGCGTCCTGTAATGCCTTCACACGATCGGCCGGCACGCCGGGCGGCGCGACGAATGGCAGCGACATGAAGAACGGGATTTCGGCAAACTCGATCAGCGACAGCATGTCGGGGCTTGGCGCGAGCTCGCGCCCGGTCGGCACGTTGGGAAACTCGGGATGGCGCGTGGTGCGGCCGAACTGCAGGAGGGTCCGGAAAGCGCGCTTGTCCCACATGTCGCGCTGGCCGGTCTTGACCGAGCTCATGCCGACGAGTTGGCCGTCGATCTCCTTGCGACCCATCGCGAGGAACAGCGGCGCCGCGCCCGTATAGCCGCGCACGACGTTGAGATTGAGGCGCAGCACTTCCTTGGCGATGATGCCGAAGATGAGATTGCTGGACGCAGCGTTGTTGGCGCCGAGCGTGAGCTTCTGGGTGCCGCCTGGCTTGATGTCGTCGATGCTTTTTGCCGGATGATCGGCGTTGATCAGCATCAGGTAGGCGTCGTCCGCATAGGACGACATGCTGCCGAGCCAGACCAGCTTGGTCGGATCGAACTGCGCCTGCGGATAGCCCTGAATGGCGAGCTGCGGGGTCGCGCGCTCGAGCTTGGCGAGCACGGTGCCGTCCCGCTCGGACGCATTGTAGATGCGATTGGCCGTCACCAGGCCGCCGCCGCCCGGCGTATATTGCACGTTGATGATCGGATTGCCCGGAATGAAGCGGCCGAAGTGCTTGGACGCGAAGCGCGCCGTGATGTCGTTGATGCCGCCGGGGGAGGTGCCGACCAGCACAGTGACGGTCTTGCCGCGGTAGAACTGCTCGACGGTCTGCGCGTTTGCGGATGGCATCGCGATCAATCCCATGGACAGGCCGCCCAGCATAACCGCCATTGTTCGTGCCATCATCAGACGTCTCCCCTGTTCTTTATCACTTCGTAGCCCGGGTTGAGCAAAGTCGTTGTAGGATGGGTTGAGCGCAGCGAAAACCATCATGTCCCTAGCTGGTGGGTTTCGCTACGCTCAACCCACCCTACGGCGCCTACAATTCCGGCAACTCCCGCAACATACAGCCAAAGCCACTGCGCGGCTCGCGCACATGCAGACGTTTCTGGAATTCCCACACCCGCGCGGTGACCGGATGCACCACCGGCACCTGCAGGTCGCGCTCGAGCGTCTCGATGATCGGCAGGGTGCGCCAGCCGGAGCCGAGCATGTAGATCGCGTCGGCGCCTTTGTGCTTGAGAAAGCTCTTCTTGATATGGGCGTAGATCTGCTCGGCTGAGAGCTCCTGCACCTTGTTGAACGGCACATCGATGCCGTCCATGCCGCGGACCTTGAAGCCCGCGTCGGTGAAGTATTGCGCAAAGATCGCGTTCAGCTTCTCGGGGAAGTAAGTGGCGCCGACGAAGGTCTTGGCCTTGACCGCCTTGAGCGCGCGCACATGGTTCTGTGCCACGCTGATGATCGGCGTCTTGTATTTCTTCTCCCAGGCGGCGACGATCTTGGCCTCGCCCTTGAAGCCGTGGACCATGAACGGCGGCGCGCCGTTGGGGTGGATGAGGTCGCATTTCTGCTCGGCCAGCACCGCCACGAGCTTCTCGTAGTGCGGCATCATAGTCTCGAACTCGTCCTCGGTGCCGCGGCTGATATTGAGAAACAGCGGGATGAGCCCAATGCCCTCGGGCAGCAGACGGCAGACCTCCTCGGTCATGCCGGGCCGCATGGTCGGGTTGACCATCCCGACGACGCCGCGCCAGCTGGAGAATGACATGAACGTTCCTTCCGCGCTTCCTTCCGCGTTCCCTTCCTGCGTGCAGCCGGCCGCGAATGCGCCTGCGCAGGATAGGACGCAGTATCGACCCTACAGGCGAGACATATCCGCGCGGCAGACCGCGGGCAAGCAGGCTCAGGCCTCGCAGCTATTGGCCGTAGTCGCTCTTCATCGCAGGAGGCGAGACATAGCCTTCGGCGATGTCGTGCGCGAGCGCCTTCCGGTCGCGCTTGCCTGGGTCACCGAACCCGCCGCCGCCTGCGCTTTGCAGGAGGAAGCGGTCACCGGCGCGCATCTCGACACGTGCGGAGGCGGTGGTCTCGAGCTCCTCAGGTGTGCCAAGCCGAACCACGAAGCGGGCTCGCTCACCGCTGCGGCCGCCGGCGACTCCGCTCGGCGGAAACCGGGTCTTGTTGAAGCGGCGGATGACGGTGGCATCTTCCAACAGCTCGTATTCGCGCCGCATCGCGAGCCCGCCGCGCCACTGTCCGGCGCCACCCGAATCGGGGACGAGATCGAAACGCGTGATGCGGCAGGGAAATTCCGATTCCAGAATCTCGATCGGCGTGGTGTGCAAATTGCTCAAGTGCGTCGCGGTGGCGGTCGCGCCGTCGTGACCCATGCCGCCGCCGTAGGCCGAGCCCGCGATCTCGTATTGCATGTTGGTCTGACCGGGGCGCGGCTTGCTCCATGCTATGCCAAGCGCGCTGGACGCGCCCGAATGCGCGATCGCGCGGCGCGGGTTGAAATGCGCGAGCGCCTCCAGGATCACGTCGACCAGGAGCAGGTTGACCATCTGATAGCTCGACACCGGCGCGGGCGGATCTGCATTGGTAATCGTGCGCGGCGCAAAGGTGAAGCGCACCACGTCGCGCATGCCGTCGTTGAAGTGTAGCTCGGGCCCGAGACTGCCGATCAGCGCATAGAACACGCAGGCTTCCACCATCGAGGGCCGCAGGTTGACCGGCCCTTTCGCCTGCGGATCGCTGTTGGAAAAATCGAAATGCGCGAGGCCGTCCTCGACCGCGACCGTGACGGCGAGCTTGATCGGCTTGTCGACCACGACGCCATCGCTGTCGAGGAAGCCCTCGGCCGATGACGTGCCTTGCGGGAGCTTCGCGATCGCGGTCCTGAGCTCGTCGGCGGCGCCCTTGAGGATCGCCGCAAACGCGTCTGTCACGGTCGTGGCACCGAAGCGGCCGCACAGCTCCGTTACGCGCGCCGCGCCCATTTGCGTGACCGCGATCTGGGCATGGATGTCGCCGCGCACCAATGCCGGTTGCCTGCTGTTGGTGAGGATGATGCGTTCGATGTCGGGTGCGGGCTTTCCGGCTTCCCAGATCCTCACCGGCGGAAGCAGCAGTCCCTCGTGATACATCTCCGTCGCATTGGCTGAGGTCGAGCCCGGCACTGCGCCGCCGACGTCGGCCTTGTGTGCGATCGAGCCGGAGAAGGCGACGATCTGACCATCGGCAAAGACCGGCGCGACGAATGCCATGTCGGAGACATGCGGCAGGCCACCTTCGTAAGGGTGGTTGGAGACGAACACATCGCCTTCGCGGATCGCGTTCGCCTTGCCGTAGACATCGAGAATGCGGCCGACGAGATGGCGATAGACCGGCGCGTGGAAGAACATTGGTGGCGCCACGATCAGGCGCCCGTCGCGGTCGAGGATCACGCAGGAAAAGTCGCGCGACTCGCGGATGATGGTCGAATAGCCCGAGCGATAGAAATGATAGTGCATCTCATCGACCAGGCTCGCGATCTTGTTACGCAGGATCTGAATGGTGATGGCGTCCATGGGCACCTCTTGTAGCCCGGGTTGAGCGAAGCGAAACCCGGGGTTCTCGAAATCCCGGATTTCGCTAACGCTCAATCCGGGCTACATCTTTCTCTCCAAGATCAAATTGCGATATCCATCCACACGCCCGGTCCATCCTTCCGGGATCACCGTCGTGGCATCGAACTGCTCGACGATCGCCGGTCCCGCGATCGTCGCGCCCACATCAAGCTGGTCGCGCTCGTAGAGAGTGGCTTCGATTGAAGCCTTCGCGCCGAAATGAATGCGTCGCTTGCCCTTTGCCACAGCTGCAGCTGACCGCGCCGGCGCGGGCTCCGAGCGCGGCTCGTATTTCGGCACCATGACACGCACGCGCACGCGATAGCTCACCACCTCGACCGGGCGCTCCTTGGCGGCGTGACCGTGGATCTGAGCGTGGCGCTCGTCGAAGCGCGATCGTGCGGCTGCCATCGAGGCCGCCGTCAGGCGTTCCGTGAACAGGCCATCAAGCGGTGTACGCAGCTCATAGCCCTGGCCGGTGTAGCGAAGATCAAGCTCACGTGCGAAGCGCGCTGCAGCAGCCGCCATATTTTTAGCCTGCAATATGCCCTCGGCCGCAAGCTCCTCGCGTGCCTTGGCCTCAAGCTCCTGAAAAATGCTCTCGGCATGCTCGGCACTTACCGCATCGAGCGGGCGCAGCTCCGAGCGGATGTAGTCATGCACGATGTCGGTGCAGAGGAGGCCCAGCGCCGAGAACGCGCCAGGCCGTGGCGGCACCAGAATCCGCCGCATGCCGAGCTCGGCCGCGACCGCGGCCGCATGCACGGCGCCGGCGCCGCCGAACGGCAGCAGCGTGAAGGCTGTGAGATCGACGCCACGCTTCGCCGCGAACACCCGCACTTCATCCGCCATGCGCATATCGACGATGCGCTGGATGCCGGCCGCAGCCTCGAGCACGTCCATCTTGAGCGGATCGGCGACGTGCTGTTTGAGCGCGGCGCGTGCCGCGCTCACGTCGAGTGTCTGCGCACCTCCGAGGAAATAGTCGGGGTTGAGATAGCCGCACACGATGTCGGCGTCGGTGACGGTCGGCCGGGTGCCGCCGCGGCCGTAGCAGGCGGGCCCGGGATCGGCACCCGCGCTCTGCGGGCCGACATTGAGAAAGCCGCCGCTGTCGACCCAGGCGATCGAGCCGCCGCCGGCCGAGATCGAGGTCATGTCGAGCGCGGGCACGTCGATCTGGCGGCGGGCGATTTCGCCCTCGGTAGTCTCGAGCGGAATCCCGCCCTCGATGAAGGCGATGTCGGCCGAGGTGCCGCCCATGTCGAGGGTGACGAGGCCGGTGCGTGCGTCGGTCTCGGCGAGATAAGCGGCGGCCTGCGCGCCGGCGGCAGGGCCGGAGAACAGCGTATGCACCGTGCGGCCGCCCGCGATCGCGGCCGAGAACGGCATCACGCCGCCGTTCGATTGCATCAGGAAGCGCTGCTGAGTGCCGACGCTGGCGTCGTCGAGGCCGCGATTGAGATGATCAATGTAATGAACCAGCACGGGCTCGAGATAGGCGTTGAGCAGCGTGGTGGAGAGCCTGGCCCATTCACGGATGCGCGGCAGCACCTCGCTCGACAGCGACGCATGGACGTCCGGAAATTCCTCGTGGATCAGGCGGCGTGTCATCTCCTCGTGCGCCGGGTTCATGAACGAGAACAGGTAGCAGACCGCAATGGACTCGACGCCTGCAGCCTTGAGCTCCCGTGCGGCGGTGCGCACCGCCTCTTGATCGAGAGGCAGAAGCACATTGCCGAGATAGTCCGACCGTTCCGGGATTTCCTTGGTGAGGCTCTGCGGCGCGATCGGCAGCGGCTTGGCGTAGAAGTAGTCGAACAAATTGCCGTCGCGGGCTTGGTTCTGCACCTCCTGCACCGCGCGATAGCCTTTGGTGATCAGCAGCCCGACCTTGGCGCCGCGCATCTCCAGGAGCGCGTTGGTGGTGATCGTCGTGCCGTGGGCGAAGAATGCGATCTCGCCAGGCGCAATGCCGCGGGCAATGAACTTGCCGGCGCCGTTGAGCACGCCGAGCGCCGGGTTCCGTGGCGTGCTCGACACTTTCTCGACCATGAGAGCGCCGGTCGAGGTATCGAGCAAGACCAGGTCGGTGTGGGTGCCGCCAACGTCAACGCCCAGCCGGTAGCGCCCGCCGCTCATCTAATCGCGCCCTATCGTTAACGACCTATGTTGGGGGATGCGGAGTTCGAACACGGCACGGCGGGACTCCCTCTCCCCATCGGGGAGAGGGTTGGGGTGAGGGGGGTCGGGTCTATCGATAGTTTGTAACCCCTCACCCCACCCCTCTCCCTTCGGGAGAGGGAGCAGGCCGCATGTGCTGCTAGGTCGTGCCTTGAGTCGATTGGCTTGTAACAGCGACGCCTGCGGCGACCGGTCCAGGTTCAGGACATCGTCGAAGGCTGGTACTGTTCGGCACCGCGATGACACGCGGGCAAACGCAATGCCGGCGAGACGAGGAGGGAAACGCAAAATGGGCACGTTCAAGGGAGCCATTGGTGCGAGCATCCTTGCCCTGTCGGCGCTGTGCTCGTCAACCGCAGGGGCCCAGTCGGTCGCCGATTTCTATCGCGGCAAGACGATCAGCATGGTGATCGCGACCGCGCCCGGCGGCGACTATGACCTGCGCGCGCGACTGCTCGCCCGCCACATCGGCCGCCACATCCCCGGGGAGCCCGCGATCATTCCGCGCAACATGCCGGGCGCGGTGGGTGTGCAGGCGGCGAACTGGCTCGCCACCGTGGCGCCGCGCGACGGAACGGTCATTCACGCTATCATGCAGAACATGTCGGCTTATCAGGCGCTGGGCGGTGCCAGCGTCGAGTACGACACCCGCAAGTTCTTCTGGATCGGCAACACGACCGATTCACCGAATGTCATCAATTCGTGGCATACCACCGGCATCAAAACCATCCAGGATGTGATGGCGAAGGAGCTGGTCGTCGGGGCGCCCGGCACTGCCACCTCGTCGGTCTATTATCCGAAGGCGCTCAACGAGCTGGTCGGCACCAAGTTCAAGATCGTGTCCGGCTATCCGGGCGGCAACAACGTCAACCTGGCGATGGAGCGCGGCGAGGTGGGCGGACGCGGCTCGAATT
>Ga0075424_100001437_pt1 | contig 20919 bp, 14 predicted proteins | sample SoiMethybrSBSTD3_FD_75301 | JGI IMG/M metagenome (GOLD analysis project Ga0075424, IMG submission 75301) | Bulk soil microbial communities from a Populus tree surrounding site in Tennessee, USA - Soil MetaG P. TD hybrid SBSTD3 | ecosystem: Environmental > Terrestrial > Soil > Tree plantation... | reverse complement strand
CAAAGAGCACCTGCGCGCGCCAGGAGAACGCCTTGGCGAAGAGGCCGGGCGGCTCGAGCAGCGACGGCGTGAACGCGGCGTTCAGCGACGGCAGCCGATCCTTCCATGAATCGCTGTAGACGCGCTGCGCGGCAGCCTCGCGCGCAAACATCAACTGCACGTCAGTACGGTTCGTGAGCTGGCCGAGCTCGTCTGGAATAACGAAGTTCGGATAGTCCACCGCATCCACGGGGCCGTCCGCGCCGACAAGCACGCCAAGCGCTTCCTGCGCCAGTTGAATGGCGAGCAGAGCCTCTTCAACGCGCGTCTCACCGCTCAGCATCTCCTGTTCCGCGCGGAGCATGTTCAATCGGCTGCCGATGCCGCCCTGGAACCGCTGGTTGGCGAACTCATAGTGCGCGCGCGCGTTGTCGCGCGACCTTGAATTGAGGTCCAGGACGCGGCGGCGCGCGATGATCGCGAGGTACGCCTGCCCCGCAGCGACCGCAATCTGCCGGCGCACGTCCTTCTCGTTCTGCTGCGAAACAACGACCTGATCGCCCGCCTGGTTGCGCTGCGCCCATGCGACCGGCGTCAGGATGGGGACGCCAAGCGCCGGTACGGTCTGTGTCTGCACGCTGGGAACGACGGTCTGACCACCGAACTTCACGGGATTGGTCATGTTGATCGCCGTCGTCAGCGCAAGCGATGGCAGCGACGAAGAGCGGACCTGCTGAAGGATGGCCTCGGCGCGCATGATGCCCGCGGTCGCCTGCGCCACCGTCGGATTGTTTCGCGTCGCGCGGTCGATTGCCTGCTGGAAGGTCAGGCGCTCGAGGTTCTGCGCCTGGGCAGCGTTCGCGGCAACAAGCACGATCGCGATAACCGTTAAACCGCGGAGGCGCGCTTTGCGCGCAATGCACGAAGACCACGAAAAACAACGGGCGCTTTCGTGGTGAAAGACCCGCTTACGCATGATTTGCAGTGTCGACCGGTGCGGGCTGGGAACCGCCGCCGCGAATCGTTTGGATGACGACATACAGAATCGGGATGAACAGCACGTTGAGGAACGTCGCGAACAACATCCCGCCCGCGACCGCCGTGCCCACCGAGTGACGGCCTTCCTGCCCTGCTCCTGATGCGAACACGAGCGGCATGACGCCGAGGATGAACGCAAGCGACGTCATCAGAATCGGCCGCAGCCGGATGCGTGCGGCTTCGATCGCCGCATCGATGATCGACAGTCCTCGCCGGCGCAGCTGTTCGGCAAACTCGACGATCAGAATCGCGTTCTTCGCGGCGAGACCGATCAACATGACGAGGCCGACCTGGCAGTAGAGATCGTTCTGAAGCCCGCGCAGCCACTGCGCCGACAGCGCGCCGAGCACCGCCAGCGGCACGCCGAGCAGGACGATGAATGGCAGGACCAGCGATTCGTACTGCGCCGCGAGCGTCAGGTACACGAGCAGAAGCGCGATGCCGAAGATGTACGCCGACTGGCGGCCCGCCTTGATCTCCTCGAGCGAGATGCCGGACCAAGCATAGCCAAATCCCTGCGGGAGCGCCTGCGACGCGAGCTGTTCCATCTCCTGGATCGCCTGACCGGAGCTCACACCCGGCGCCGCCGATCCGTTGATCTCCGCCGATCGGAAGAGGTTGAAGTGGCTGATCACCTGCGGGGCCGTCGTCTCGCGCACGCGGACGACGCTGGCCAGAGGAACCATCTGGCCGGTGTTGGTGCGAGCGTAGTACTGGCCAAGCGCCTTGGGATCCGCCCGGTACTGCTTGTCGGCCTGTACGTAGACGCGATACGCGCGGTTGTTGAAATCGAAATCGTTGACGTATGAAGAACCGAGGTAAATCTGCATCGCGTTGGTGATCTCGCTGATCGGCAGACCGAGGCTTCGCGCCTTCTCGCGATCGATATCGACGGCAAGCTGCGGATCGTTTGCGGTGAACGCGCTGAACAGCCCCGTGACGCGCTGTGACTTCTGCGAGGCGCCGACGATGCCGAACGTCGCACCGGCCAGGTTCTGGATATTCGTACCGCCACCCTGATCGAGCACTTCGAACGTGAAGCCGCCAAACGCGCCGAGGCCCTGGATCGACGGTGGCGCGAACGGAATGACGAACGCGTTCTGAATGGCAAACAGCTGACCGCGCGCACGCTGCAGAATCGCCGGAAGCCGATGCTCCTCTCCCTGGCGTTGGTCGAATGGCTTGAGCGGCGCGAAAATAAGTCCCTGGTTCGGTGCGCTTCCCGCAAAGCTGAAACCGGTAACGGAGAACACACCATCAACTTCCGGAATCTTCAGCAGCACGTCTTCCGCCTGCTTCGCGACCTGCGCCGTGTACTGCAGCGATGAGCCGGCGGGCGCCTGCACGATGGTGATGAAGTAGCCCGTGTCTTCCTCGGGAAGAAATGACTGCGGCACGCGCGTGTACACAAAGTAGGTCCCGCCGAGCAGCGCGATGAAGACAACCACCATCGCCCAGCGCACGCGCATCAGGCCGCGGACGGTCCGCACGTAGCCGTTGGTGCCCGCGTGAATGACGCGCTCGACACCGCCAAAGAAGGTTCCCTTGCCGAGGTCCGCGTGCTTCAGCAACAGAGCCGACAGCGCGGGCGTGAGGGTCAGCGCATTGAACGCCGAAATGGCCACGGCGAACGCGATCGTCAGCGCGAACTGCTGATAGAGGCGGCCCGTTGTCCCCGGAAAAAAGGCAACCGGCACGAAGACCGCGATCAGCACCAGTGCCGTTGCGATGACCGCGCTGAACACCTCGCGCATCGCATCGGAGGCGGCCTGCTGTGGCGGTTTCCGATACTCCTGCAGGTGCCGTTCGATGTTCTCGATGACGACAATCGCATCGTCCACGACGATGCCCGTGGCGAGCACGATGGCAAACAGCGTCAGCGTGTTGATCGAGAAGCCGAGCAGATGGACGAACGCGAACGCGCCAATCAGCGACACCGGCATCGTCAGCGTTGGAATCAGCGTGGCGCGCCAGCTCTGAAGGAACAGGAACATCACCAGCACGACGAGCGCAATGGCGATCCCCAGCGTCTTGACGACCTCTCTGATCGATTCCTGCACGACCGTCGTCGTGTTGAACGCGATGGCGTACTGAAGACCAGGCGGGAACGACTTCGACAGCCGCGTCAGCTCGGCGAGGACGGCGTTGTTGACGTCGAGCGCATTGGCGGTCGGCAGCGCAATCACGCCGAAGCCGACTGCGTCGCGTCCATTGAAGCGAAGGACGGTGTTGTAGCTCTCTGCGCCAAGTTCAACCTTCGCGACATCGGCCAGGCGCACAAGCGCGCCTTCGTTGCCGGCCTTCACGATGATGTTGTCGAACTCGGAGCGCTCGTGCAGGCGGCCCGCGGCGCGAACGCTGAGCTGATACACCTGCCCCGCTGGCGCCGGCGAATCGCCGACGCTGCCCGCCGCGACGTTCACGTTCTGCTCGCGAAGCGCGTTGACCACGTCGCTCGCCGTGAGCTGCCGCGCGGCGAGGCGAACCGGGTCCAGCCAGACGCGCATCGAGTAGTTGCCGGCGCCGAAGATAAAGATGTCGGCCACGCCGGGAACGCGTTTCAGCGCGTCCTTGACGTAGACGTCGATGTAGTTCGACAGGAACAGCGAATCGTATTCACCCTGCTCGGAATACGCGCCGGCGGCCAGCACGAAGTTGGTCGCGGACTTCGTCACCGTCACGCCAAGCTGACGGACTTCAGCCGGCAGCCGGCCGAGCGCCTGGTTGACGCGGTTCTGCACATCGACGGCGGCGATGTCTGGGTTGCGCGTAATGTCGAAGGTAATCGTGACGTTGCAGATGCCGCTGTTCGTGCTCGAGGAGGTCATGTAGAGCATCCCCTCGACGCCGTTGATGGCCTGCTCCAGCGGCGTGGTGACTGCGGTCTCAACAGTCTCGGCGTTGGCGCCCGTATAGATCGCGGTGACGCTGACCGTCGGCGGCGCGACCTGCGGATACTGCGCAATCGGCATCTGCGGAATCGCCAGCACGCCGGCGAGGATGATGACGAGCGAGCAGACCGTGGCGAGAATCGGCCGGCGAATGAACGTGTCGACAAACATCAGGTTTCAGGTATCAGGTATCAGGTTTCAGGTGTATGGCCGGTCTCAGCGTTCACGCCTCAGGCTTGACCGGGACTCCGTCCTGCAGTTTCTGAATATTCGACACGATCACCTTTTCGCCTTCTTTGACGCCGCTACGGACGATGTAGCTGTCGCCGATGAGATCCCCGACGGTCACCGGCTTCTGCCGCGCGACGAGACCGCCCTGACCCTGCTCGGCGACGAACACGAAATACTGCCCGCTGATGCGATTGACAGCGACGACAGGCACAGCAATCGCCGGCTCGTTCGTCCAGACGATGCGCGCGCGGACGTATTGCTGCACGCGGATGCCGGGCGGCCGGGTGCGAAGCGTGGCCTTCACCAGGATCGATTGCGTCGCGTCGTCCGCTCGCGGCGCAATAAAGGTAATCGGATTGGTGGCGATGACCTTGCCGTCGATGTCGAGCAGCTCAACGGTCAGGCCGGAGCGCAGCGACGCAGCACGCTCGAGCGGCACGTTGATGTAGGCCTCCAACCCTTCCGGCGCGTCGATGGTCGTGATCAGCGTCGATGGCGTGACGCGATCCCCTTGCCGTACTTCGATGTCGCCGACGATGCCGTCGGCAGGCGCCGTGACGCGGTAGTACTGCAGCTGCACCTCGTTCTCACGAATCTGAGAAGCGACGGCCGCCAGTTGCGCCTCGGCCGTCTTCACGTTCGTTTCCGCCTGCTCGAGCTCCGCCTGACTGACAGCGCCGGCCTCGAAGAGCTTCTGCATGCGCGCGAGCTGCTGGCGCGCCAATGCGAGATCCGCATCGCGGGAGGCGCGCTGCGACTGCGTCGTCGCCACCGTTGCCTGCTGCTTGTCAGGGTCAATCTGCACGAGCGGCTGCCCCGCGCGAACGCGATCGCCCGCCTTCACCATGATCTGGCGGACGAAGCCTTCGACCTGAGGCTGGATATTGGTGGACCGCAGCGACTTGATGGTCGCGACAAATTCGCTGGTTTGCGGGATGGGCTTTGGCGTGACCGTGATGGTCTTGACGTCCATCGCAGGGAACGCGCCGCGGCCACGGCCGCCGGCAGCGCCCGCCTGCTGATCGCTGCCGCCGCCGCAGGCGGCGAGCACGGCGGTACACATTACGAGCGGGACTAGAGTGCGGCGCATAAGTTGAGGATTTTACCTTGGACGCAAAAAGCGACTTGCAGGGTTCATCAATTCGTCCGCCTGAAGGCGGACCCTACCGATACTCTACGCCGACGTCCCTACTCCGATAATCGCCCCGAGGAGCGCCGCACGGACGAACGGCTTCGCAAGAAACACCGCCTCGCCGCTCTCCACGTCGGCCAGCGGCGCGGTATCGCGGAAACCCGACATGTAAACGACGCGTAACGTCGGCCGGCCCCTGCGCAGCCGTGCCGCGAGCTCGGGGCCACGCATTCCCGGCATCACGATATCCGTGAGCAGGACATCTACACCGTCCTTGCGCTCTGCCGCGATGCGCTCCGCCTCGAGGCCATCGCTGGCTTCAATCACCGTGTAGCCCGCTCGTCTCAGCATCGCCGATGCCAGATGCCGTACGCTCGGCTCGTCGTCGACGACCATGACCGTCAACGCACGGTCTTCGATCGGATCCGACGAAATCGAGATGGCAATTGACGGCTGCTTCGCCGCGACCGCCGGCAGATAGATCGTAAACGTCGTGCCGATGCCGGCGCCGGTCACGAGCTCCACGTGCCCACCGCTCTGACGGACGAAGCCGTAGACCATCGCAAGGCCGAGGCCAGTGCCCTTGCCGCGCTCCTTCGTGGTGAAGAACGGCTCGAAGATGCGCTCTCGAATCTCGCTTGGGATCCCGCTGCCCTTGTCCGCTACCTCAAGGACAACGACCTTGCCCGACTGTGACGGCATGCGCGCGACAGCCTCCTGGTCCGCTCGCGCGGCGAGACGCGCACGCACCGAGATCGTCCCGCCCAGCGGCATCGCGTCGCGCGCGTTGACGACGAGATTCATCACGACCTGCTCCATCTGGCCGCGATCCGAGGCGATGGGCGGGAGGTCGGATGCCAGATCCACCTTCAGCTCGTACTCCGGTCCGAGCAGGCGGGACAGCATCTGCTGCATGTCGGACACGACCGCGCCGATCTGCAGCGGCTCGGGCTGGAGCACCTGCTTGCGGCTGAACGCGAGGAGCTGCCGCGTGAAGCGTGCGGCGCGATCGCAGGCGGCAAGGATGTCACCAAGCGCCTCGCGCGTTGTGCTCTCGCCGGCCGGCAGCAGCTCGAGCACAAAGCTCGCGTTGCCGCCGATGGTCGTCAGCAGGTTGTTGAAGTCGTGCGCCATGCCGCCGGCAAGACGGCCGAGCGCCTCCATCTTGTGCGCCTGCTGCATGTCCTCGTCACCGCGCCGCCGCTCTTTCTCCATCTCGACGCGGTCTGTGATGTCGCGCGCGACGCCGAACACGGTCCGGCCGCCGGCGCGGTGCGGGCCGACGCCGCGAAGGCGATTCTCGAACCACCGGTAACGACCGTCGCGATGCCGAATCCGATACTGGAACGTCGTCGTCGCCGGCGTGCGAAACGCTTCGCGCGTCTTCTGCTGAACGGTCTCGAGATCGCCGGGGTGGATGATGGCGTTGCCGAGCGCGATCATTTCGTCCGGCGTATACCCCAGGACGTGGGTGACGCGCGCGCTCACGAAGTGGAGCGCCGCCCCGTTCGTCACCGAATGGAGGGTAAAGATGATCTCGTCGATGTTCTCGAGAACCATCGACGCGAAGTTCGGGGAAGACTCGGGCACGAGATGAATTTTACCTGCGGAAGATACCCTTGAGACCGCGGCCGATCGCACCAAAAACTCCCTGCACCGCGCGCTGGACACGCTGTTTGATGGTGCCCTGATGGATTGTGCACAAGCGTGAAGGGATGTCGTCGCCCTCTTTGAAATATTCCACATAGGTCGGACACCCTTCGACGGGCCGCAGGTAGGACACGTGACACAGCTCCTCGCTCCGCATGTCCCCCGGCGGCTCGAACGCGTGCGCGGGCAGACGCTGCGCCGTGCGGCGCATGAAGTCCGCCCAGATCGGCAGCGCGACACGCGCGCCGGTGCCGCCCACGCGAATCCGTTCCGGCTGGTCGTAGCCAACCCAGACACCTGCGACGACGGCGGAGTTGAAGCCAACGAACCACGCGTCGCGATAATCGTTCGTGGTGCCGGTCTTTCCTCCGACGGCGCCGTGCACGTCGAGCCTTCGTGCGGCTGCGCCGGTGCCGCGATCGATGACATCCTCGAGCATCGTCAGCATCTGGAACGCGACCTGCGGCGAGAGCACCTGTTCGGTCTCGATGTTGGTGCGATGGACCCGCTCGCCGTCGGCATTCTCGACGTCGATGATGCCTCGCGGGCGCACGCGATAGCCGAGCGTCGGAAATACCGCGTACGCGGCGGTGAGATCTAAGGGCGTGACGAGGCCGCTGCCGAGCGCGAGCGACGGCACGTCAGGCTGATCGCGCACGCCGAGATCGTTGGCAAGTCGAAGCACCGGGCGCGATCCGACGTGCTGCTGAAGGAGAACCGCGGCCGCATTGCTCGACTCGAGCAGCGCTTCGCGCAGCGTCAGGGTGTCCTGCTCGCTGGCACGCTCGTCACGCGGAATCCAGACACCTTCGGGTGCGGCCACCGCGACCTGCTTGATGCCGCTGATCGTCGACACGGGCGACATCCCGTTTTCGAGCGCGACCGAATAGACGAATGGCTTGAACGCGGAGCCCGGCTGGCGACGGCTGCGTACGGCACGGTTGTACGGCGTCTGCACGAAATCGGATCCGCCGACGATGGCGAGCAGGTTGCCGGTGCTGGGATCCATCGCGACGAGCGCCGCCTGAAGACCTCCACCGCCAAGCTGCCGCAGTCCGTTGCGCACGGCGGCTTCGGCGGCGTCCTGAACCTCCGGAACGAAGCTGGTCTGGACTTTCCAGTCGGGAGGATTGTCGCCGCCATAGATGTCGCGGAACTGCTGGCGAAGGAATTCCTTTGCGTAACCCTGCCGCGCGTTCGACACCGCGGATTGCGGACGGATGCGGATCTCCTCTGCCCTTGCCTGCTGTTCCTGCTGCGACGTGATCTTCTTCTCCTCGCGCATCCGCTGAAGGACGACGAAGCTGCGGCGCCGGGCGGCGTCGTAATGCGTCCAGGGGGAGTAGGCTGCGGGCGCTCGGATGATGCCGGCGATCAGAGCAGCCTCGCCGAGCGTCAGGTCCGAGGCATGTTTGCCGTACAGCTTCTCGGACATCGTCTCGACGCCGTAGACACCACCGCTCAGATAGACGCGATCGAAATAGAGCTCGAGGATCTCCTTCTTGCTCAGGAAGATCTCGAGCATCACCGCGAGCGCGGCTTCCTGCGCCTTGCGCGCGAACGTCCGCGCGTTGGACAGGTACAGCGTGCGCGCCAGCTGCTGCGTGATGGTGCTGCCGCCCTGGGTCCCCTCGTTCGAGCGCAGGTTATAGAGACTGGCCCGGGTGATGGCGATCGGATCGATCCCGGGGTGCCAGTAGTAGCGGTGATCCTCGATCGAGATGACTGCGTCTTTGAAATAGGGCGAGATCTGTTCGAAGGGGACGTCGTGGCGCTGCTCGTCGAGCGGAAACCAGGGCCGTCCGGCGGCGTCATAGAACATCGTCCCGCCGACGCCGCGGTTGAGGCGATAAATGGAGACGGCGTGGCGGCCGGTCCACATCAGGACCATCACCGCCGAGACGATGACGAACGCGCCGCCGAGGGCGAGGACCCAGTCGCGCAGGGAGAGGCCACGCAGCGCCGACAGCCGCACGGATCAATGCTAACCTTTGCCGGATGATTGGGCAGATTTCTCTTGCGGCGCGGTCCCTGCCATGCGCGGCACGGAGCCCATGGGTCCGCGTGGCGATTGCCGCGCTCGTCCTCGCGGCGTCGCCTGCGGCTCAAACGGCGAATCACGAAGGCGACTTCCTCACGCGTATTCGACGACTGACGGTCGAGGGGCGGCGCGCGGGTGAAGGCTACTGGTCGCCGGATGGCAAAAAGCTGGTGTTTCAGAGCGAGCGCGAGCCCGGCAATCCGTTCTATCAGATTTATTCGCTCAACCTGACCACCGGCGACACGACACGCGTCTCGCCCGGCTACGGCAAGACGACCTGCTCGTTCTTCCGGCCCGGCACCGACGAGATTGAGTTCGCCTCGACGCATCACGATCCGAAGTCGAAGCAGTATCAGCAGGAGGAGATCGATTTCCGAGCATCGGGCAAGACGCGCCGCTACTCGTGGGACTACGACCCGGAGTTCGAGATCTACGTCTATAAGCCTGGCCCAACGCCGTCAGCCGCGCCAACCTTCACGCGGCTCACAAACGCGCGCGGCTACGACGCGGAGGGCAGCTATTCGCCCGACGGCCAGTGGATCGTCTTCACGTCGATGCGGGATGCGTACAACCGCACGCTGAGCGCCGAGGAGCAGAAACAGCTCGACGTTGATCCGAGCTACTTCGCCGAGATTTACATCATGCGCGCGGACGGGTCCGGTCAGAAGCGGCTGACGAATGTGCCCGGCTACGACGGCGGCCCGTTCTTCTCTCCAGACGGCAAGCGGATCATCTGGCGCCGTTTCGACACCACCGGCCTCATCGCGAATGTGTTCACGATGAATCCGGACGGCAGCGACGTCAGGCAGATCACGGATTTCGGCGCGATGAGCTGGGCGCCCTACATCCACCCGTCGGGGCAGTACATTCTGTTTGCGTCGAACAAGCTTGGATTCGAGAACTTCGAGATCTACATGGTGGACATCGACGGCAAGAAGGAGCCGGTGCGCATCACGTATGCGGATGGCTTCGATGGTCTGCCGGTGCCGTCGCCGGATGGCCGTCAGGTGGCGTGGACGTCGACACGCGCGGGCGGCAGCGAGGGGCAGATCTTCCTCGCGCAGTGGAATCACGAGAAGGCCTTGGAGGCCCTGAAGTCGGCCCCCATGCGAGTCGGAGTCAGGTGACGGCTCGTACGCGAGTCGGAGTCGCGTGATGGGTTGTGCGCGACTCCGACTCGGGTGATGGGTCGACTCAAGGTTGCAATTTATGAAACGCGTCGCGCTTGTTATCGTTCTCCTTTCGACGTCGCTCAGCGCGCAGCAGCCAGCCGTCGCCTCGCGCACGCGCGCCGCGGTTGAATTTCTCGCCTCCGACCGGCTGGAAGGACGTGATACGGGATCGCCGGGCGAACGGATGGCCGGCGATTACATCGCGATGCAGCTGGCGCGCGTCGGCGCAAAGCCGCTGCCCGGCCATCGCGACATGTTCATGCCGTTCGAATTCACCGCCGGGACGCGCGACGGCGGATCGACGTTGACAACCCGCGGCCGCCAACCCCAGACCTTCCGCGGCACCGAGCAGCTGCAGGCGCTCTCTTTCTCCGACGATGCGATGGTGAGCGGGCCAGTCGTGTTCGCCGGCTATGGTCTCGTCGTGCCAGAGTCGCAGGGCTTCGGATACGACAGCTACGCTGGCCTCGACGTGAAGGACAAGATCGTCCTCGTCCTCCACTACTTCCCCGAAGACACCGACGCGAAGACCAAAGCGGCCCTCGCCCGCTACTCGGATCTTCGATACAAGGCGCTCGCGGCGCGCCAGCGCGGAGCTAAAGGCCTGCTGATCGTCACAGGCCCGCGTTCGCCCAACGCCGGACAGACAATCCGCATGACGTCGGATACAGCACTGTCGGGATCAGGTATTCCTGCAGCGACGATTAGCGGCGCGGTCGCCAACGCCCTCTTCGTGGGCGCAGAGAAGCCGCTCGCCGCGGTCCAGGCGGAGCTCGACTCGGGCAATCCGCACGTGCCGGGCTTCACGCTTCCCTCTCAGATCGATCTGACGACAAAGGTCGTGCGCGAAAGACAGACTGGCCGCGATGTCATCGCATATCTGCCGGCGGATCCCGGATCGCGGATTCCGGATTCAGGGCGACCCTGGATCATCGTCGGCGCCCACTACGATCACCTCGGCCACGGCACGCGCGGGACCTCACTCGCGAACAAGGACGAAGCCGGTCAGATTCATCACGGCGCGGACGACAACGCGTCCGGCACCGCGGCCGTGCTCGCCATCGCGGAGAAGCTGGCGAAGCAGCCGATGCGCCGCAACGTCATGTTCACGCTCTGGTCCGGCGAGGAGATTGGTCTGGTCGGCTCGAATGCGTTCGTGATGAATCCGCCGATTCCACTCGCGCAGGTGGCCGCGTATCTGAACTTCGACATGGTCGGCCGGATGCAGAACAACAAGCTCGCGGCGGATGGCGTTGCCTCGAGTCCGATCTGGTCGCGGATTCTCGAGCGGGCGAACGTTGCCGCCGGGTTCGACCTTGCCACCAACCCCGATCCATACCAGCCAACCGACAGCTCCAATTTCAACCAGGCAGGCCTGCCGACGCTCTTTTTTACGACCGGCTCACACCCGGACTATCACCGTCCGAGCGACACCGCCGACAAGATCAACTACGAAGATCTCGATCGCGTCGTTGATTTCGCGGCGGCGGTCATTCAAGCGGTCGCCAACGTCGACATGGCCCCGGAGTTCACGAAGGTCGATCCGCCGCAGACCGGCGCGACGCTTGCCGGCGTGCGTGTCACGACTGGCACGATCCCGGATTACACGACTGAAGCCAAGGGACTGCTGCTGGCGGGTGTCGTCGGTGGCGGCCCTGCGGAAAAAGCCGGCCTCATGAAGGGCGACGTCATCATCGAAATCGCCGGCCAGTCGATCACCAACATCTACGACTACACGTTTGCGCTGGAGCTTCTGAAGGCCGACACGCCCGTCAAGGTGGTGTTCCTCCGCAACGGCGACCGCCGCGAGGTGCAGCTGACGCCGGCCGGCAGACGATAGGCCGCGCCGACGGTAGGGCGCGCCTTGTCAGGCGCGCCGATCAAAGGTGGCGGACCTAACAAGGTCCGCCCTACGGAGACCCATCATCGGCGAGCAGCTCGGTGGCTTTCTCCTCCATCGGGTCGAGCGCATGCTCGACTGGGCCTTTGGCGCGCGCGTAGATGTAAGCCGCCGCGAAGATCGCGAGGATCAGTCCAAGCGACACGGCTCTCGGAATCTCGAAGCGGATGTATCCGCTGGCGTCCAGGTATTCGAGGGACAGCTGGATGCCGATCCACGCGATGATGATGAATGCGCCGTCGACCAGCGGCGGATAGCGTTCGACTAGTTTCAGCAGCTGCGCGGCGATGACGCGCATCGCCACGAGACCAAGGATGCCGCCGCTGATAACGACCCACGTCACCCGCGAAACGGCCACCGCGACGAGAATCGAATCGATCGAGAACATCAGATTGATCGCCTCCACGCGGACCACCGTCGCCCAGTAGGCCGAGAGGCTGAACATCGGCTGGGCGGGCTTGGCGGCACGTCGAGCTCCCGCATCGCCGCGACCGAAGAAATGCGCGTAGGCGAGATAGAGGAGATACACACCGCCGAGCAGCTTTACCCAGAGCACCTGAATCAGCTTCACTGCGAGCAGCGTGGCGATGATGCGCGAGGTGAACGCGCCCGCGAGGCCCTGTCGCAACGCTTTCTTCTGCTGATGGCGCGGAAGGCCCAGGACGATGACGGCCATGACGAGGGCGTTGTCGGCGCTGAGCATCGCTTCGAGAGCGACGAGCAGCCCGACAGTTAGAAGGTCGGACCCGGACGGGAACATCGGCGAGAGCTAGATCCTACTCGGGAGTCGGAGTCACGCACGAGTCGTCGTCCGACGCCGACTCGGGTGCGCGGCGTCACCGGTCTCTGACTCGGATGCGGGGTATCACCCGACTCCGACTCGCAAACGGGGCGACTCATGGCCTTGACACAAGGCGTATCAATGCCCATACTCGGATCGACTCAGGTTTGGAAAGTAAGTATGGCTCTCGAGCAGCAGGATCTGTTTCTCATCAGCATGGCGGCGGACATGCTCGGCATGCACCCGCAGACGCTGCGCAAGTACGAGCGCCTGGGACTGATTCAGCCCTCGCGCACCATCGGCAGCATGCGCCTTTACTCGCGCGAGGAGCTGGAACGGCTGCGCCTCATCAAGCATCTGGTCGACGAGCTCGGCATTAACCTCGCTGGCGTCCAGCGTCTGCTCTCGATCGCCGAGGTCATCCACCGGATTCAACCGTTGATGGACGAAAACGCGCTGAGCACGGGCGCCGGCCGACGGCAGCTGCTGTCGGAGATCCGCCGGCTCAACGAGATCGTAGGCGGGGCGTAAAGCGCCGCCCTGGACCTATGGAATTCAAAGACTATTACGCCACGCTCGGCGTGAACAAAGGCGCGACCGAGAAGGAGATCAAGCAGGCCTTCCGGAAGCTCGCGCGCAAGCACCACCCTGACGTGAACCCGGGCGACAAGGCTGCCGAATCGAAGTTCAAGGAGATCAACGAGGCCTACGAGGTCCTCGGCGATCCCGCCAAGCGCAAGAAGTACGACGAGCTGGGCGCGAACTGGCGCGCCTATGAACAGGCGGAGCGTGCCGGCGGCCCGAACCCATTTGCCGGGCAGTGGAACGTCAATATGGGCGGCGGCAGTGCTGGTTCCGGCGGCGGCTTCCGCACGATGACGCAGGAAGAAATGGAGGAGATGTTCGGCGATCAGAACCCCTTCTCCGACTTCTTCACCACCTTCTTCGGCGGCGGCTTCGGCGACCGCGAATCCTCGACGCGCGGCGCGCGTGGGCGCAGCCGCACGCGGCCCGGACGCGATGTCGAACACGAGATCGAACTTTCCCTCGAGGATGCCTATCAGGGCACGATGCGTCGCCTGTCGCTCAAGCACGATGGCCATGCGCGCACCGTCGACGTCCGCATTCCGGCAGGCGTCGGCGACGGCTCGCGCGTGAGGATTTCGGGTGAAGGCGAATCGGGAACCGGCGGCGCGGCGTCTGGAGATCTGTATCTGCGCGTCCGTCTCGCGCCGCATCCGCTCTTCGAGCGCAAAGGGCGCGACCTGTACGTGAAGGTGCCGCTGCCGGTGACAACCGCCGTGCTCGGCGGCGAGGTGGAAGTGCCGACCATCTCAGGAAAGCCGGTTCGACTGAAGGTCCCCGCCCTGACCCAGAACGGCCAGGTGTTCCGGCTGAAGGGATACGGCATGCCGGCGGTCGGCAAGAGCGAGGACAAGGGCGACGCGTACGCGCGCGTCGAGATTCAGCTCCCCTCGCAGCTGACGCCGGAAGAGCGCAGCCACTACGAAGCGCTCGCGAAATTGCATGAAGGAGGCGCGAAGAAGCACAGCGCGGCGTAAACGACTATGGATTTCAAGAAACTGACTGAAAAGGCGCAGGAAGCGGTCATGAGCGCGCAGAACATCGCGTCCGAGATGACCCACGCCGAAATCACTCCGGAACATCTGCTCGTCGCCCTCGTCGAGCAGGAAAACGGCATCGTCCCGTCGCTGCTCCGCAAGATGACGCTCGATCCGAAGGATGTCGCCGGCCAGGCGCGCATGCTCTTCGAGTCGATGCCGAAGGCCTACGGCGCCGACGTGCGGCTGTCGCCGCGCATGAACATGGTCGTGCAGTCCGCGCAGGCCGAGGCGACCCGCCTGCAGGACGAGTACACGAGCACCGAGCATCTGTTCCTCGCGGTCGCGGACGAAAAGGGACGCTCCCCGTCCGCGCAGCTGCTGAAGAAGCTGGGCATCACGAAGGACACGTTGTATCAGGCGCTCACGCAGGTCCGCGGCAGCCAGCGCGTCACCTCTCAGAATCCCGAAGCGACCTACGAGGCGCTCTCACGCTACGGACGCGACCTCACCGAACTGGCACGCAAGGGCAAGCTGGATCCGGTCATCGGCCGTGACGAAGAAGTGCGCCGCGTGATCCAGGTTCTGTCGCGCCGGACAAAGAACAACCCGGTTCTCATCGGCGAGCCAGGCGTCGGCAAGACTGCAATCGTCGAAGGCCTCGCGCAGCGGATCGTCCGCGGCGACGTTCCGGAAGGGCTGAAGAACAAGCGCATCTTCGCGCTCGACATGGGCGCTCTCGTCGCCGGCGCAAAGTATCGCGGCGAGTTCGAGGAGCGCCTCAAGGCGGTCCTGAAGGAAATCTCGGACTCCGAAGGACTCATCATTCTCTTCATCGACGAGCTCCACACGGTTGTGGGCGCCGGCGCAGCCGAGGGCGCGATGGACGCATCGCAGATGCTCAAGCCGATGCTGGCGCGCGGTGAACTGCACACGATCGGCGCAACGACGATCGACGAGTATCGCAAGCACATCGAGAAGGATCCGGCACTCGAACGGCGCTTCCAGCCGGTGATGATTGACGAGCCGACCGTCGAGGACACAATTTCGATCCTTCGCGGCCTGCGCGAGCGCTACGAGATCCACCACAACGTGAAGATCAAGGACGCCGCGCTCGTCGCGGCTGCCGTCCTCTCACACCGCTACATCTCCGACCGATTCCTCCCGGACAAGGCGATCGACCTGGTTGACGAATCGGCGTCGAAGCTGCGCATGGAGATCGACTCGATGCCTGCAGAGCTCGACGAGGTGCGCCGCCGCGTAATGCAGCTCGAGATTGAGCGCGAGGCACTCCGGAAGGAAAAGGACAAGGCGTCGGTAGAGCGCCTCGCCAAGCTCGAACGGGAGCTCGCCAACCTGAAGGAAGAACAGTCACGGCTCCAGGCGCAGTGGCAGCAGGAAAAGGACGCCATCAAGGGGACCAGCGACCTGAAGCAGCAGCTCGAAGATGCGCGGCAGGAGCTGGCGCTGGCCCAGCGTGCAGGCGATTACGCCAAGGCGTCCGAGCTGCAGTACGGCCGCATTCCCGAGCTGGAAAAACGCATTCAGGAAGCGGATGCGGGGAGCGCGAAGGCCGGGAAGGGCCCGCGCATGCTCAAGGAAGAAGTAGACGAGGAGGACATTGCCGAGGTCGTCGCGAAGTGGACGCACATCCCGGTCAGCCGGCTGATGGAGGGCGAAATCCAGAAGCTGATTCACATGGAGGAGCGTCTACATAAACGTGTCGTCGGCCAGGACGAAGCGATCACCGCGGTCGCCAATGCCATGCGGCGGGCTCGCGCGGGACTGCACGACCCGAACCGGCCGCTCGGCAGCTTCATCTTCCTCGGGCCAACCGGCGTTGGCAAGACGGAGCTTGCCCGCGCGCTCGCCGAATTTCTGTTCGACGATGAGCAGGCGATGATCCGCATCGACATGTCGGAGTATCAGGAGAAGCACACCGTCTCGCGGATGATTGGCGCGCCTCCGGGCTACGTCGGCTACGAAGAGGCCGGTCAGCTCACGGAAGCGGTCCGGCGGCGTCCGTACTCGGTCGTGCTCTTCGACGAAATCGAGAAGGCGCACGCGGAGGTGCTGAACGTGCTGCTGCAGCTGCTCGATGACGGGCGGCTCACCGACGGCAAGGGACGGACGGTCGACTTCAAGAACGTCGTCGTCATCATGACGTCGAACCTTGGCAGTCAGTACATCTCGGAAAACGTCGGCGAGCTCAACGAAGGCGTGCGTCGCCAGGTCAACGAGACGCTGCGGCAGCATTTCCGGCCGGAGTTCCTCAACCGCGTCGACGAGATCATCTTCTTCCACGCGCTCAGCCTCGAGCACATGAAGGAGATCATCGACATCCAGGTGCACAACCTGCTGAAGCGGCTCGAGGATCGCAAGATCCACGTCGAGCTCACCGACGGCGCCAAGCGGTTTATCGTCAGCGAAGGCTACGATCCGATGTATGGCGCGCGGCCGCTGAAGCGGACGATTCAGCGCCGTGTGCTGGATGCGCTGGCGATGCGGGTGCTCGAAGGCGAGTTCCGCGAAGGCGACCGCGTTACGGTGGACGTCGGCGACAATGAGCTGACGTTCGAGAAAGTGGGAACGAAAACGACAGTGTAGGGGCGGACCGTACGGCCCGCCTCTACGATTCGGATTGTAATGGCCAATACTCGTCTTCCACCGGGGATGAATCCACGTGACAAGCGCGGGGGCGGCGACCGCCGTTCGCTCGGGCCCACCCGTCCGGGCGGCGCCGTGTGGTACATCCTCGGGCTTCTCTTCCTGCTCGCGCTCGCGCAGGCGTGGTTCATGGCGCCTACCGGGCGGCAAATCTCGTACAGCGAGTTCAAGCAGGCCGTGCGGGCAGGCCAGGTCGCCGAGGTCTTCGTCGGCGATCAGACCATCCGCGGCACGTACAAGCGCGAAACCAACGGCGGACGCAACTTCAACACAACCCGCATCGAGGATCCGAAGCTCATAGAAGACCTCGATACCGCGAGCGTCAAGTACACCGGCGAGATGGTCAGCCGATGGCTGCCCGAAATCCTCGGCTGGATCGTCCCGCTGCTGCTGCTGTTCGCCGTCTGGAGCTTCTTCTTCCGCCGCATGAGCGGCGCGGAAGGCGGCGTGATGTCGTTCGCACGCAGCAAGCACCGCGTCTTCTCCGAAGACGATGTGAAGGTGAGCTTTGCCGACGTCGCCGGCGTGGACGAGGCGGAACAGGAGCTGAAGGAAATCGTCGAGTTCCTCAAGACGCCGAAAAAATATACGCAGCTTGGCGGCCGCATCCCGAAAGGCGTGCTTCTGGTCGGTCCGCCGGGAACCGGCAAGACGTTGCTGGCGCGGGCCGTCGCCGGTGAAGCGAAGGTCCCGTTCTTCAGCCTGAGCGGGTCGGAATTCGTCGAGATGTTTGTCGGCGTCGGCGCCGCGCGCGTGCGCGATCTGTTCTCGCAGGCCGAAGCCAAGGCGCCATGCATCATCTTCATCGACGAGCTCGATGCGCTCGGCCGCGCGCGCGTGCAGAGTCCCATGGGGTCGCACGAGGAGCGCGAGCAGACGCTCAACCAGCTGCTTGCCGAAATGGACGGCTTCGATTCGCGCAAGGCGATCATCATCATGGGCGCCACCAACCGCCCTGAAGTGCTCGACCCTGCCCTGCTCCGCCCGGGACGCTTCGATCGTCAGGTCCTCGTCGACAAACCCGATGTGAAGGGGCGCGAGGAAGTGCTGCGCATCCACACCAGGAACGTGAAGCTGGCGGCACATGTCGATCTCAAGGTGGTGGCGGCGCGGACAGCCGGTTTCGCCGGTGCCGACCTGGCAAACCTGGTGAACGAGGCGGCGCTGCTGGCCGCGCGCAAGGACAAGACGGCGGTCGAGCCTCAGGATTTCGACGAGGCGATCGATCGGCTCATCGCAGGTCTCGAGAAGAAGCGCGTCATGAGCCAGAAGGAGCGCGAGATCGTCGCGTATCACGAGTCGGGGCACGCCATCGTCGCCACCGCCATTCCGGGAATGGATCCGGTCCACAAGATCTCGATCGTGCAGCGGGGCTTCGGGGCGCTCGGCTACACGATGCAGCTGCCGCTGGAGGATCGCTACCTGATGCAGCGGCAGGATCTGCTCAACCAGCTTGCGGTGCTGCTTGGCGGCCGCACGGCTGAAGAGATCGCGCTCGGCGAGATCTCCACGGGTGCTCAGAACGACCTGCAGCGTGCGACCGACATCGCGCGTGCGATGGTCACCGAGTGGGGCATGAGCGACGCGCTCGGCGCCATCAACTACGACGGCCACAAGCGCAGCAAATTCCTCGACATCCCGATCGGCCCGGAACGAGGCGCGTATGCCGAGGATACCGGACGGCTTATTGATGCCGAGGTGAAACGGATCATGACCGACGCGCACGACGAGGCGCGGCGCATCCTCACCGGCCGGCGCGACACGCTCGAAATAGTCACCCGGCGGCTGCTCGAGATCGAAGTAATGGAAGGCGCAGAGCTTCGCGAGATGATGGGCATCGCGCCGCCGCCGCCGACGTCCGAGACGATTCCGCTCCCGACGAATGAGCTCCGGTAGCTAACGGCAGTTCACGCTTCCGTGTGCTAACTTCTCCGTTCGTGTTCAAGTTCGGTTCTGTTGTTCTTCTTCTAGCCTTCGGTCTGTTCTGTGTTCCATGTTCGGCGCGAGCCGACTGGCTGTTCAGCGGCTACATGGGCGCGTCGGCGACTTCGTCCAACACGCTCACCGTGACGCCTGCGTCCGGCGCGTCCTTCTCGATGCCGAATGTCGCCTACAAAGGGCAGGCGTTCCGGTCGCCCTGGTACTACGGCGTGCGCGCCGGGTGGCTGCCGTCAGCGACGCGCGGCTTCGGCTACGAAGTGGAGTGGACCCACGCGAAGGCGATCGGGCAAATCGATCCGCGGTCGCTCGCGCTCAACGCGTTCCAGCAGTCGCACGGCTTGAACTTCCTCCTCGGGAACCTGGCATATCGCTTCTCACCCGGCTGCGGCGGCCGCTGCGCTCTCGTGATCCGCGGCGGCGCGGGCATCTCGACGCCGCATGTCGAGTCCACCTTCCTCAACGTGCATCAGGAGCAGTATCAGTACGGCGGACCCGCGTGGCAGGCGGGCGCGGGACTGGAATACCGCGTGTGGCAATTCGTTTACGGCGTTGCGGACGCGCGCATCACACGCGTGACCGAGAAGCACCTGCGTGGCGCAGGCAGCGAGATCGCCGGCACATTCTTCACCAGACACCTCGATTTCGGCGTGGCCTTGCGGCTTCCCAACCGTTGACGACCACGATCCGCGCCCTCGTTCTGACGCTTGCCGTGTCGCTCTGCGCGGCGCCGGCGTGCGCGCAGTCCGTCGCATCGCTCTTCACCTCGCTCCCCGCCGATTTCGCGCATTTGTTCACACCCACCAACGGCATCATCGCCGGCATCGGTGGGGCCGCCAGCCTTGCCGTTCACCCGCAAGATGACGAGATCGCGGAGAGCATCTTCGACCCATCCGGCGCACGCCACGATTTCTTCCGCGCGGGCGCAACGATTGGCGATGGCGTCGAGCAGGACGCCTTCGCGCTGGGGATGTACGTCGTCGGCCGCGTGTCGCGTCACACCGGCGTGGCGGGTGCGGGTGCGGACCTCATCGACGCGCAGATTGTCAACGGCGTACTGACGCAGGGCCTGAAGGCCGCCACCGACCGCACGCGACCGAATGGCGGCGCGCACGCGTTTCCGTCAGGCCACACGTCCGCCACGTTCGCGACCGCCGAGGTCATTCGCGAACACTACGGATGGAAATGGGGTGTGCCGCTCTACGCGCTGGGCGGATACGTCAGCGTTTCACGGATGGTGGACAACAAGCACTGGGCATCCGATGTGATCTTCGGAACAGCGATCGGGATCGTCTCAGGCCGCGCGGCCAGCGTCGGTCATCGTCAGCAGCGCATCTCGGTATCGCCGTCGTTTCTTCCTGGCGGGTTTGCAGTCGTCGGTTCGATCCGACGATAGCAGTTTGTTCACTCGCCCAACCGCATTCGCATCGCAGTAATCACAACATCGTTGCTGCTCGACGCCGACGATGCTATCGTCGTCGGCCTGATTCGCTTGTCGATTATCGGCATGCCTCTCGCTCCACGAGGTGCGAGGAGGCGCGATGGCAGGAAGAATCTTGGAACAACGAGTCACTGCTCTCGAGAACACGATCGCCGGTTACAGAAGCTTCCAGGCGAATTGATCTCCCTCCGGCAGGAGGTAAGCGTTTTCCGGCAGGAGTTCGATTCATTCCGTGTGGAAGTGAACGCGCGATTCGACCAGGTTGATGCGCGGTTCGAGAAGGTCGATGCGAGGTTCGACGAGGCCGACCGTCGGATGGCCGAGGAGATCGAGATCGTGAGGAGCCTGGCGGCATAGGAAGACCGAACTGGTCGCGGACCTGAAAGATCCGGGCCGCATCAATCAGTGACGCAGCCTTCCGACGCGGGCTTCACCAGCCGGATGTACTTCGACAACACGCCCCTGGTGGCCTTCGGCGCAGGCGCTTTCCATGCTG
>Ga0075424_100001436_pt1 | contig 20920 bp, 15 predicted proteins | sample SoiMethybrSBSTD3_FD_75301 | JGI IMG/M metagenome (GOLD analysis project Ga0075424, IMG submission 75301) | Bulk soil microbial communities from a Populus tree surrounding site in Tennessee, USA - Soil MetaG P. TD hybrid SBSTD3 | ecosystem: Environmental > Terrestrial > Soil > Tree plantation... | reverse complement strand
ACGTACCATTGCTTCGCGCCTTCCAGCGGTTCCTTCAGCGCGTAGATCACGTTCTGCTGGTCCTTCAGATCCGAGTTCCCGAGCATCGCCTGGAGGACGAGCAGCCCATTCATCGGACGCGTGCCGACGAACGGGTTGCTGTAGTACGACCACGGCTCCTTCGCGTCGAGACCGACGAGGTCAGGACTCTTTTCGCGGAAGCGCGCGGGCAGCTGCGGATTGGGCGACGGCGCCTTCGCCGCGTTCCACTCGGCGACATAGTAGATCGGCGGCTGGTGGTAGCCGATGCCCCAGAGGATTCGCGACGCGGTGACTTCGGTCGGCGCCTCTGGCGGAAACTTCGCGCTCCACTCGTGGCCCTTGGGGTCTTTCAAGGTGTAGCCGCGGCTGAAGCCGGACCGCTTGATCTCGACGACCGTGTAGTGCACGGCCGGATCCGGAGCCAGCGCCTTGCCCCCGATGCCCCAGAAGAGATCGCGGCCTTTTTCTGGCTGCGTCCAGAGCTCCGCGAGCTGCTCCGCGGTCGGCGGCCCGGGAAGCGTCGACTGTATCGCGCGGCTGCTGCACGCGAAGAGGAGCCCGACAGTAACGACCAGAACTGCTACACGCAACGAACAATTCCTCCGAAGTCCACCTGTTTAGCGGCGGACGGCCGGGGTTGTGCAAATGTGAGGCCGGTGCCGGCCCTGAACGGCCGGCCTACGTAGGGCGGGGCTTCAGCCCCGCCGTCATCGGAAATCGTGCGATTCCGGATCCGGTCCCCCGCCTGACAGCCCGATGACCCGCTCGGCTTTCACCGAGGTGACCCCTTCCTGGATCTGCAGCGTTCCTTCGACGATAACGTACGGCTCTCCGACGATCGCGCGCTTCTGCTCGCTGAACAGATCCGGCCGGACGATGACGTTCGCGATCCCTGTTTCATCCTCGAGCGTCAGGAACACGAACCCTTTCGCGGTGCCGGGGCGCTGCCGCGTGATGACGGCGCCCGCGACGCGCACGCGGCGCCCGTGGCGGCCGCGCGGCAGATCGCTCGCGCGCAGCACGCCGCGCAGCGCCAGCTCCGCGCGGCGCAGCGCGAGCGGATGCGGGCCGATGGTGAGGCTCGTGCCCGAGTAATCCGCCATGAGGCGCTCGGGTGGCGTCATGGGGCGAAGGGGCGAATCGCGATTCGGGATTCGCGATTCGCGGTTCGGCTCGCGCGCCTCTTGGCTCGCATTTCGTCGTTCGCCCGCGTGTTGCTCGAAGTCATCGCATCCCTCGTCGAACAACTCCCCTTCCGGACGAATCGCTTTTTCGATCTGCCACAGCGCGCTGCGGCGATGGTGCCCGAGGGCATTCAGCGCGCCGATCTCGGCGAGCGTCGCCAATTCGTCGCGGCGGACGCCGGTGCGGGCGATGAGGTCTTCGATGCTTGCATACCGCGGTTCGCGGTTCGCGATTCGCGATTCGTCGCGGTTCGCAGTTCGCGATTCGCTATCAGCGGTTCGCGGATCCCATTCGTGAGCGCAGATATTACAGAACATTCCTTGTGTGGCTGTTTCCTCGAGCATCGACTCGTCATCACATCCGCACTTCGGGCACCGTGAGGTAGAAGGCGCATCGGATTCCGGCTCGTTGTCGATACCCAAACCGCGAACCGCGAGCCGCGAGCCGCGAGTCGCGAGCCGCCGCCCGACGTCTTCGCGCAGCCCGTTCACATACATCAGCCCGAGCCGGACGCGGCCGTCCGGGTCCACGCGGCACTCCCAGTCCGACTCCTGCACGTCGATGGGCGCGAACCGGACGCCGTGGCGCTGCGCGTCCTTCACGAGCGTCGCGGGATGATAGAACCCCATCGGTTGATTGTTGAGGAGCGCGGTATAGAACGCGGCCGGATAGTGCGCCTTCAGGTACGCGCTCGCGTAGACGAGCAGCGCAAAGCTCGCCGCGTGCGATTCCGGAAAGCCGTACAGCGCGAACGACGTGATGGACCGGATGATGTCTTCCGCCGCATCGCCGGTGATCCCCTGCGCGGCCATCCCCGCGCGCAGCTTCGCTTCGATCTGCTGCATGCGGTGCTCGGCGCGCTTGAAGCCGAACGCGCGCCGGAGCTCCTCCGCTTCGCCGCCCGAGAACCCCGCCGCCACCATCGCCATGCGCAGCAGCTGCTCCTGGAAGAGCGGCACGCCAAGCGTCCGCGCGAGAATCGGCTCGAGCGACGGATGCGGATATGTGACCGGCTCCTGCCCCTGCCGGCGCTTCAAGTACGGATGCACCATGTTGCCGACGATCGGCCCCGGCCGGATGATCGCGACTTCCACGACGATGTCGTAGAAGCGTTCGGGCTGGAGCCGCGGCAGCGTCGCCATCTGCGCGCGCGATTCGACCTGGAAGATGCCGATCGTGTCCGCCTCCTGCAGCATGCGGTAGACGGCGGGATCGTCGGGGGGCAGGTGCGCGAGATCGAGCTCGCGGTTCGCGGATCGCGGTTCGCGGTTCGACGCGGTTCGCGGTTCGACGTGGCTCGCGGCATTCTCTTCGTGATCTTCCGAATCGCGAACCGCGAACAGCGAATCGCGACGCGAGTTCACCAACTCCAACGCATCCTGCAGTACCGACATCATCCCGAGACCCAGTAAATCGACTTTCACAATCCCCATGTCGGCGCAGTCGTCCTTGTCCCACTGCACCACGACCCGGTCCGGCATGCTCGCGTTCTCGAGCGGCACCACGTCGTCGAGCCGTCCGTGGCACATGACCATGCCGCCGGAGTGCTGGCCGAGATGGCGCGGCAGATCCTGGATCTCCTGCCAGAGGCGGCCGAACGTCTTGATCACCGGCGCCTGAAAGTCCAGCCCCACCTCGCGCAGGTTGCGCTCGAGCGTCTCTTTCGGATCGACCCACTCGAAATGGTTCATCACCTTCGCGAGCCGATCGACTTGCGCCGCCTCGAGCGACAGCGCCTTGCCGACTTCACGCGCCGCGCTGCGGCCGCGATACGTGATGACGTTGGCGGTCATGCCGATCCGCGGTCCGCCGGGACTGTCGGTACGGTTCCCGTACTTTTCGTACAAGTGCTGAATCGCGCGCTCGCGGCGATCGCCGCTCGGCAGATCGAGATCGATGTCCGGCCACTCGCCGCGCTGCTCGGAGAGGAACCGCTCGAACAGCAGATCCATCCCAACGGGATCGACCGCCGTGATGCCAAGGCTGTAGCACACGGCGCTGTTGGCCGCCGATCCGCGCCCCTGCACGAGGATGTCCTGCTGCCGGCAGTAGTTCACGATGTCCCACACGATCAGGAAGTAGCCGGCGAGATCGAGCTTCTCGATCAGATCGAGCTCGCGCTCGATCTGCTTCCGCGCGCGGTCGTCGAACGGCCGGTATCGTTCGCGCGCGCCCGCGAGCGTGATCTTCCGGAGAAACGACGCCATCGTTTCGCCGCGCGGGACCGGGTAGTCAGGAAAGCGATAGCCGAGATCCGCCATCGTGTAGGAGAGGCGATCGGCGAGCTCGCGCGTTGCGGCAATCGCCGCCGGCATGTCCGCGAACAGCCGCGCCATGGCGTCGGGCGGCTTCAGATAGCGCTCGGCGTTCCAGCTCAAACGCCGCCCGGCGCGCTCGAGCGTCGTCTTGTGGCGGATGCACGTCAGCACGTCGTAGAGCGGCCGGTCCGCCGGCTCCGCGAACCGCACGCCGTTGGTCGCGATCACCGGGAGGTGAAACGCGGACGCGAGATCCACGAGCGACTGGTTGTCGGCCTCCTCGTCGCGAAGCAGATGGCGCTGCAGCTCGGCGTACACATTCGCGGCGCCGAAGATGCCGACGAGGCGATCGACGAGGCCGCCGACGCCGAAGCGCGCCCCGCTCAACATGCCGCGTCCCGCGAGCGCGACGAGTCCGCCAACGTGCCCGTCGAGCTCGTCGAGCGCCAGCGCCCCCTCGCCCTTGGGCGCGCGCAGCTTCATGCGCGTGACGAGCCGGCAGAGGTTCCGGTATCCCTCGCGCGATTCGATGAGCACGGGCAGCCGCACCACGGAGGCGGCAGCGCCGATCGTGACCGTCAGTTCGGCGCCGACGATCGCCTTCAGGCCGGCACGTTTCGCCGCAAGATGGAAGCGCGGCGCGCCGTAGACGCCGTCGCGATCGAGCAGCGCGAGCGCCGGATAGCCGAGCGAGGCGGCGCGGTCGATCAGCGCCTCGGGGAGCGACGCGCCGTCGAGAAAGGAAAAGGCGGACGCCGCGTGCAGCTCGACGTACATGGCGGCATCAGGCATTAATCAGCATCAATCGAGCACGCCGTCGAGGAACCAGCAGTCGCCGAGGCGATCGTGGAACAGGCGGCAGATCGAGCCGTCGCTGAGCGCGACATCCCACTCGTCGCGATCCCATGGCGCCCCGGGGGCCGCGTCCCACCACGCACCCGACGTGCGCCAGGGACCCGCCGCCTGCTGCACGTGTCCACCCGGCATGCCGCGGCGGTCGATGAAGACGCGGACGGGTCGTCCGCGATCGACGGTCACGCGGACGGCGACAGGCGGGCGGAATCGTCGAAGGATTAACGAATCGCGAACCGCGAACCGCGATTCGCGATTCGCGCGGGGGGATTCTGGCGCGAATCTCTGCATTTCAAACGCATCCGGCCGCCAGGTGTCCAGCAGCGCTGGCGATCCGCAGCGCGTCTCTCCGACGAGCGCACCGAGGCGCGCGGCGAGCGTGGCGAGCGTTTCCGGCGACGGCAGCGCGCGCGCAAGGAGCGAATACTGGACGATGCGCGCCGGCGCCGGATCGATCTCGATCGCGACGATGTCGATGCCGGCCGACGGCGGATGCGACTCGAGGTCGAGCAGCAGCAGCGTCCGCAGCACGCGCGGATCCCGCATCGCGGCCGGGAGCTGCAGCACGCGCTGATGGACCGTGCGATCGACGAGGCGGAGATCGAGCCGCACCGCCGCGGCGCCGCGGTCCGCGCGCTCGAGCGCGATGGACAGCGGATCCAGGAGACGCGCCAGCACGAACGACAGCGGCTCCAGCGCGTCGATGGGCCATTCGAGCTCCATGCGCTGCACGAACCGCGGAGTCCCCGGATCGGGGACCAGCGGCGCCAGATCGATCCCCGCGGCGAGCCGCTGCAGCATGACGCCGTGCTGCCCCATGCGCTCGGACAAATCGGCGACCGGGAGCGCCGCAACCTCGCCGAGCGTCGTGAGGCCCCAGCGGCGGAGCGTGTCCAGCCGCATCGTGGTGGCTTTCAACTGCGCGGCGTTCGGCTCGCCGGCATACCGGTCTTCGATCAGCACGCGCAGCGTGTCGAGCGGCAGCGAAGCAACGGCTTCCGCCGCATCGCCCCCTTCGACTCGCTTCGCTCGCTCAGGGCAGGCAGCGAGGAGCCGCGCGGCGGTGTGCGTGCGCGCAACCGCAATCCGCACGCGCGCCCCGCGCGCGGCCGCGGCGCGCTGCAGCTCCCTCGCGATCGTTTCCGGATCGCCAAGCAGACGCCCGAGCCCGCCGACGTCGAGGACGACGCTCGTCGATCCGTGCCGCTCGAGGCGCGGCGAGAAATCACGCGCGATGGCGACGAGCGTGAGCATCTCTTTGGCATCCGTCGAGCGCAGACAGGCAAAGAGCCGGGCCGACGACATGTCGCCGGGCGGAGGGGAACCGGCGACCACGGGCCTATGATGCTGCGGCAGGATCTGCTGGACGCGCGCGAGCGGCTCCCCCGGCGTGATGTCGGGAATCGACGGCGTGAGATCGTCGTACGACGGGATGTACACGCTCACCTCATGCCGACGATGCGCGGCTGGACATCGAGGCCGCGCAGGAGGCGCGCGCGGTTCGCCGTACCGGACCAGCGGCCGCGCGGCCCGTCTGCCGGCGCATCGAGCGCAATCGTGACGCCGCCGGGGCTGCGCGCGATCCGCTCGGCGCCCGCGATCAGCGCGACGGTCTGGCTGCCTTCGATCACGCGCGCGATGCGCATCCAGGTGGTGTACGGAAACTGGCGCACCGCCACCGCGTGTACGTCCGCCAGGTCGAAGGCAACGATCCCGAAGCCGCCCGCCTGCAGCACGAGATTCATGGCTTTGAGCGCGCGGTCGGCATTGCCGGTGTCGCGCACCCACAACAGCTTCGTCAGATCGACGCCCGCCGACTCTGCGGATGCCGGATCGAACCGATCGCAGGTATCGATCAGTGCGACCGCTTCGCCGCGCTCCGCCGCCGCGGCAAACACGCGGCACAGGACCGACGTGCGCCCCGACGATCGGGGTCCCACGATTTCAGACAGGTGCCCGCGCACGAGCCCGCCGCCGAGCGCGTCGTCGATCTGCGCAATGCCGGTCGGCGCCCCGTCACGCGCCACACGGGCCCAGGGCGCCCCCGACGTAAGGGTCACGTCGAGCTTTCGTTCGCGAAGGAGCGATTCGAGGTGTGCGCGCGCGCCTGGCATTTCGCTTTTTCTTCGCCTCTCGCAAGTGAGTATACGGAGGGGCACCCCGCGGATCAAGCGCGTCAAGCGACACGTCATTCGAATTCCCGGATGTCGTTGATAAGATGGGACTCTCTTGGCCACCCCGCTCCAGACGAAGGTCCAGCCGGCACCCCAGCCCGACTGCGAAACGCCGCCGGCGGCGGCGCAGCCGTTCGTCAAACGAACGCTCGCGGCATTCGAATATCGCGATTTCCGGGTGCTCTGGTTCGGCGCTTTCACGTCCACCGTCGGGACGTGGATGCAGAAAGTCGCTCAGAGCTGGCTCGTGTTCGACCTGACGAAGTCGTCGTTCTTCCTCGGCCTCGACGACTTTCTCGGGCAGCTGCCGATCCTGCTGTTCACGCTCGTCGGCGGCGTCATCGCGGATCGCCACGATCGCCGGCGCCTGCTGCTCGGATCGCAGTACGTGCAGATGGCGGCAGCGTTCACGCTGGCCGCGCTCGTCTACTGGGGATACGTTCGAATCTGGCACATCCTCGGGCTGTCGTTCCTCGCCGGCTGCGCGCAGGCGTTCGGCGGCCCCGCCTACCAGGCGCTGATCCCCTCGCTCGTGCAGAAGAAGGATCTGCCGAACGCGATCGCGCTCAATTCGATCCAGTTCAACCTCGCGCGCGTGTTCGGTCCGCTGCTCGCGGGGGCCGCGCTCTTCTTCGGCACCGCCGCGTGCTTCGGTCTGAACGGGCTCTCGTTCGTCGTCGTCATCGCCGCATTGATGTCGCTGCACGTGAAGCACATCCGCGCGACCGAACGGAAGCCGATGATGCAGGAGCTCAAAGGGGGCCTCGCGTACGCGCGCAGCCAGCCGTCCATCATCGCGCTGACGGTGCTCGCGTTCCTGACGACGTTTCTCGCGCTGCCGCTGCTGACGTTCCTGCCGGTGTTCGCGCGCGAGATCTTCCACGGCGAGGTCAGCCTGTATACGTACATGATGGCCGCGTCGGGCGCCGGCGCGGTCATCGGCGCGCTCGTCGTCGCGTGGCTTGGACGCTTCAAGCACATGGGGCTCACGCTGCTGATCGTGCAGGTGATCTTCGGCGGCCTCATCGCCGCGTTCGCCGTCTCGCGCGTCTGGTGGTGGAGCTGCACGCTCCTGTTCGCCGCGGGCGCGGCGCTGATTGTCGTCTTTTCGATGACCGCGTCGCTCGTGCAGCTCATCGTTCCCGATAACCTGCGCGGCCGCGTCATGAGTATCTATATGGTGGCGTTCCGTGGCGGGATGCCGCTCGGCAGCCTCGCGGGCGGCTACGCCGCGAGCCTGACGTCGGCGCCGTACGTGCTGATGGTGAATGGGGGGCTCGTATCGCTCGTCGCGGTGTACTACCTGCTACGAAGTCACGGAGTACGAGAACTCTGACGCTGTCCGTAACGGACTGCCCCGCAGCCTCTAACGGACAGCGTCAGCGCCTAACGGACCGCGAAGCGCCAGAACGGACAGCGTCAGCGCAAAATCCAGAACACCCCCAACGCAATCGACGAAATCCCCATCAGTCCCGCGGCTCCGTGACCCAGCCGCGTGATCCGGCTGACCGTCATGACGCGTGCGAGCGCCACGCCGAAGAGCGACATCGAGAGCAGGATGCCCGCAGCGAACACGAGAATCAGCCCGAGCAGCACCGGCAGCGGACGCGCAGCGTGACCGCCGAACGGCGCGAGGACGACGAGCGCGCGCAGGCTGCTCACCGCGAACGCGGCGCCAAGCATCGTCGGCAGGTGCGAATGCGCGGTCGAGCGCGGATGGTGATCGCGGCGGCCGATGTGCAGGTGCCAGTGTGCCGCGGGTTCGTGGCCGTGGACGTGCGAGTGCCCGTACACGCGGCCCGCCGCAAGGGTCGACAGCGCTGCGGCGCCCAGTACGATCAGCAGCACGCCTCCGGCCATTTCTCCGCCGCGATCCACGACGGCGGGGATCGACCAGCCGAGCACGATGAACGCGCCCGCGCCGAGCGCGAGCAACAGCGCATGGCCGGCGGCAAACCGCATCGCTACGCCAATCGCGCGGGCGCGCTGCGCGGCGGGCGCGCGATCCCCGGGCGCCACCGACAGCGCCGCGATCGCCATCAGGTGATCGGCCCCGAGTCCGTGGAGGAAGCCGAGCAGGAGTGCGGACGACACCAGGATCAGGATGTCACCTGCCCGATGATGGCTTGACCGTCAGCGTCCACGCCACGGGAACACTGATTGGCGCGTAGCAGATCGACTCGTCGCACGCCTGATACTTGATCGTGCCCTTCACGGTGAGCGGACCCGCCTTCGGTGACGGACTCTTCGCGATTGCGATGTTCTGCACGATGCGGAATGGCTTGGTGTAGACGAGCTGTGTCTCGCCGAGCTCCTTGACCACGCGCTTTTCGGGAGTCGGGAACGTGGTCGTGGCCGGTTTGACCGCCGCGTTGCCCACGAGCGTCACCGACACGGGAATGTAGTTCTGCTGCCCGGGCGCGTAGACGTGCATCGTCGGCTTGGGCGCGATGTCGATGTTGAGCGCCACGCGTCCGCCCGGTGCGACCGTGTCCTGCGAGGCTGACGTGGCGATCGTCAGATGCTTCGTCGTGACAGGCTCACTGCCCGTCACGGCGGCGATCACTAGAAGAAGCACAGAAGCGGAGCGGAGCACGCCTCATTGTAACGTGCCCCGCTCAATCGATGCACCTTAAGAACCCTCGGCACCCCGTTTACTTGCGCCGGGTCATTTGATCCCAGATCGCGGCGCCGCCGCCGCCGATCGCCGCGCCAATCAACGCCCCCTTCTTGCCGCTGACTGCCGCGCCGACGCCCGCGCCAACACCGGCCGACGAACCGATGATGATGGCGCTCTTCTTCACGGACCGTCCACGCCGCACTTCACGCGCCGGCTGGTCGCTGTAGACGACCTGGCGCGCGGGGACGACGCGGGGCGATGAGGCAACCGGGTAGCTCGAGGTCGGCACATACTGCGTGTCGCTCAGCTGCGCGTTGCGGGCGACCGGCGCACGGTAATAGCTGACCGGCGCGGCCTGCGCGACCGCGTTCTCCGCGATCGGCGCGTCAGGGTTCGAGACGCATTCGACCTGCGACATCGCGGTGCCGTTCACCACGACGGGCCGCACGAGAGTCCGCTGGTTTGGCTCGCACGACACGACGACCGGCGTCGAGGGCTGCGCGGCGGCCGCCTGTACGGCTGCAGCCGGCGCGGTCTGCGACGTTCCACAGGCTGCGGTAAAGAGCAGCGCGCCAAGTCCCGCGAAGCCCGCGGCGCGCGCCCAGATGAATCGGTTGCGAAGAGTCCCCCTCATGCCTCACCTCCCGTGTGGCGTTGCGGGGCAATACTCCAAGCGGGATGCCACGGGCAGCTCGCTGAAAATACGCAGTTTTTGGGACGTTTTGATGAATACGTGATCGAATGACAAGATTGATGTCCTCCGAAGGGCTCAACTGTTTCGTGCGCGTGGGACAGCCGCCGGGGTGCGGGATCCGGGATGCGGGATCCGCTCGCGGTTCGCGATTCGCGGTTCGCGATTCGCGATTGGGGATTGGGGATTGACGGGTGTCGAACATTCTCGTCGTGGAGGACGATCCGGACATCGCGGAGCTGATTGGCCATTACCTCGAAAAGGCGGGCCATCAGGTGACGCGCATGTCGTCGGGCAAGATGGTGATGCCGCACCTGCGAAGCGCGGGCGCGGATCTGGTCATCCTCGATTTGATGCTGCCCGGCATGGACGGCCTTCTCGTCTGCCAGGCGATGCGCAGCGACACCACCACCGCGGATGTGCCAGTGATCATGCTGACGGCGCGCGGCGAAGAGGCTGACCGGATCGCGGGGCTCGAGCTCGGGGCCGACGATTACGTGACGAAGCCATTCAGCCCCAAGGAGCTGGTCGCGCGGGTCGCGGCGCGGCTGCGCCGGACGCCGGCGGGGCGCCCCTCCGAAGTGGTCCGCTACGGCGACATCACGATCGACGTCGATCGCCACGTCGTCATGGCAGGCGATTCGGAAGTGAAGCTGACGGCGAAGGAGTTTCTCCTGCTGCGGTACCTCGTGCAGCACCGCGGCCGCGTGCTCTCGCGCGACGTGCTCCTCACCGACGTGTGGGGCTATCAGTACACGGGAGGCACGCGCACCGTCGACGTACACATCCGCCGATTGCGTGAGAAGATTCCCGTGTTGAACGACGCGATTGAGACCGTCAAGCAGTTCGGCTACAAGCTCACGTGACGTTCCGGAACCGCACGTTCCTCTTCTCGCTGCTCGTTGCCGCGGCCGGGCTCGTCATCTCCGCGGTGCTCTCCGCATGGCTGCTTCGCGACGAACCTCTCTCGACCCATCAGGCCGTGGCCCTCTCGGTCGTCGCGGGACTCGTCGTCGCGGCAGCCGCCGGCTTGCGTGCGGCGGCGGTGATTTCCCGCCGCGTCGAAAACCTCGCGGACGTCGCGGAGCGGTACACGGCGGGCGAGCCGCTTCCCGCGCCGATCGACTATGGCAGCGACGAGATCGCCGCCGTCGCGCGCGCGCTGAACGACTCGATTCGCGAAATCGGGAGTCGAACGTCCGAGAGCGAAACGGTGCGCGCGCGAATGGAAGCGATCCTGAACGGCATGAGCGAAGGCGTCCTGGTCGTGACGCCGCAGGGGCGGCTGCAGCTCGTGAACAACGCCGCCCGCCGGATGCTGAAGGTCGATGAAGCACCGGAAGGGCGGCATTATCTGGAGATCGCACGACATCCGGAAATCGCGGGCCAGATCAGCGGCGCGCTGCACGGGATGACGAGCGACGAGCGGGAGCTGACGCTGCCCGGCAGACCCGACGGGACGTTCGCCGCAAGGGGCGCGCCGGTGGCATCGACCGCGGGACGGGGCGCCGTCCTCGTGCTGCACGACATCACCGAGCTGCGCAAAGCGGATCGGATCCGGCGCGACTTCGTCGCGAACGTGTCCCACGAGCTGCGCACGCCGCTGACGGCGGTGCGCGGATACGTGGAAGCGCTGCTCGATGAAAGCGCCGAGGGGCCGGAGGCGCGGCGCTTTCTCGAAACCATCGCGCGCCACACGCTGCGCATGGAACGCCTCGTCCGGGACCTGCTGCGGCTCGCGCGGCTCGACGCGGGGCAGGAACTGCTCGAACGGGTCCCGTGCGCGACCGACACGCTCCTCAGCGGCGTGATCACGGACCTCGCCGATCCAATCCTCGCGCGCGGCCAGCGCGTCGAACAGCACGTCGCGGCCGACGCGAAGCATGTGTCTGGCGATCCCGCGAAGCTGCACGACGCGCTGCACAACCTGCTGGAGAACGCGGTGAACTACTCGCCCGAAGGCAGCACGATCGTGATGCGCGCCGAACGAAACGACACGCGGATCGTGTTGTCGGTCGTCGATGAAGGGCCGGGGATCCCCGAGGCCGATCTCCCGCGCGTGTTCGAGCGGTTTTACCGCGTCGACAAGGCGCGCGCGCGGACCGCGCGCGATCCCGGCGGCACGGGGCTCGGCCTCGCGATCGTCAAACACCTCGTGGCGCTGCACGGCGGCCGCGTCAGCGCGGCCAACCGATCCGAAGGAGGTGCCGTGTTCACGATTGAGTTGCCGGCGTGATTGACGCCGGCCCTAAAGGGCCGGCCTACGTATGGGACATGTGTGGGGCCGGCCTACGTGTGGGACATGTGTAGGGCGGGGCTTTAGCCCCGCCGGCGCCGCCGACCTACGGCGCGATTGTGGCGGCGACGATCTTGTAGACGATCGCCGCGATCGCCGCCGATGCAGGAATCGTCAGGACCCACGCCCACACAATCCGCCCTGCGACGCCCCACCGCACCGCCGACAGCCGCTTGATCGAGCCGACGCCGATGATCGCGCCGGTGATCGTATGCGTGGTGCTGACGGGAATGCCGAAGTGCGTCGCGGTAAACAGCGAGATCGCGCCCGCTGTCTCGGCTGAGAAGCCGCCGATCGGCTGCAGCTTCGTGATCTTCGATCCCATCGTGTGAATGATGCGCCAGCCACCCGACAGCGTGCCCAGCGCGATCGCCGCGTGCGCGGCGAGAATCACCCACAGCGGAATCGGCAGCTTGCCGTCGACGAGCGCGAGGTAATTGCCCGCCACCAGCGCGCCGGCGATGATCCCCATCGTCTTCTGCGCATCGTTGCCGCCGTGCCCGAGGCTGTAGGCCGCCGCCGAGAACAGCTGCAGCCGGCGGAACCAGTGATCGACGCGGCCCGGCGGGAATTTGTGCACGGTCCACATCGTCGTCAGCATGATGAGGAATCCGAGCGCGAGGCCAAGCATCGGCGCCAGCACGATGAAGATCAGCGTTTTCGTCCAGCCAGCAGGAATGATGGCGCCGAAACCGGCCTTCGCGACGGCCGCGCCGGCGTACCCGCCGATCAGCGCGTGTGACGAGCTGGTTGGCAGCCCGTAGTACCAGGTAATCAGATCCCACGCGATCGCGCCCACGAGGCCCGCGAAGATCACCGCGAACGTCACGACGTTGATGTCGACGAGCCCGGCCCCGACCGTCTTCGCGACGGCGGTGCCGAAGGTGAATGCGGCGATGAAGTTGAAGACGGCGGCCCAGATGACCGCTTTGCCGGGAGACAGGACGCGCGTGGATACGACCGTCGCGATCGAATTCGCCGCGTCATGAAAGCCGTTGATGAAATCGAACGTCAGCGCGACGAGGATCAGAAACGCGACGGCGATGAAATCAGAACTCATCCGAGGCTACGCGTGCTTGACGACGACGCCTTCGAGCACGTTCGCGACGTCCTCGCAGCGGTCGGTCGCATCCTCGAGAAAGTCCAGGATCTCCTTCCACTTGATGATGATGATCGGGTCGCGCTCTTCCTCGAAGAGCCGGCGGACGGCCGTCTGATGGACGCGGTCGGCCTCGTTCTCCAGCCGGTTGATCTCCACGGCCGGTTCGGCGACGCCGCGGCGCCGCTCGAGCGCTTTCAGCGCTTTGACGACCTGCTCCGTCGACGCCATGATGATGCGCGCCAGCTCGCGGGCCTCTGCGCGCACGCGGTCGATTTGGTACAACCGCACGATCGTCGCCGACGCGTCGATGGCGTCCATCACGTCGTCGAGCGTGCGCGCCAGGTTGTGGATGTCCTCACGGTCGAGGGGGGTCACGAAGGTGCGGTGCAGCCGCTGAATGATTTCGTGCGTGAGGAAGTCGCATTTGTGTTCGACTTCCTTGATCTCATCCGCCTTGTCGCGAAGCGGCTGCTCGGGCGCGAGCATTTCCTCGAGCAGCGACGCGCCGCGCCGGGTTTCCTCCGCCAGCGTGACGAAATCGTCGTAGAACCGCTCTTCCTTCGGAACCAGTCTGAACGTCACGCAGTTTCCTCCCGCCGAATCTTAGCAGATCCGCCTCATATTTAACGCCGACGCAACCGGTTCGTCATATCGGCGTGCACGACGTCTTCGGTCGTACAGCCGAGTCGCTGCAGGCGTTCCGCGCGATTTAACTCAGCGATCACACAGCAGTCGCACGGCGCTCACACCGCACACCTACTCTGCCGGCGTCCGCCCGCGCGCGTCGCGCAGGCGCCATCACCGCAAGTACAGGGAGACATGACATTGAAGATGAAGCTATTCATGGTGCTGATCGCCGCGGCTCTCGCGATGCCGTCGGCCGCAGCCGCCCAGGGAGGTCTCGCGCGCCTGGTTGGAACCGTCCGGGATCAAAGCGGCGCGTTAATACCCGGCGCGACGGTCGTCGTGCGCAACGAGAAGACCGGCGAAGAGCGCACCGTGACGGCCGATGCGAACGGCGTCATCACCGTCAGCAACCTGAAACCCTCGACCTACACGGTGACCGCGAAGTTCGGAGAATTCAAGCCGGTGGAATACAGCGGCATGCTGCTCCAGGCTGGTCAGGATCTCTCGCTCGATCTGCAGCTCATGCCTGCCGGCGTCACCGAATCGGTAACAGTCGCGGGCAGCGCAGCGGCGATGGACCTCAGCTCCGCCCGCATGGGCGTCAACGTGAATCAGCGCGAGGTCGAAGACCTGCCGCTCAACGGACGGCAGATGTCACAGCTGTATCTGCAGGCGCCGGGAGCGCTGAACAGCGGCACCGGCACGTTCGGTGACATTCGCTTCAGCGGACGCGCCGTTCAGCAGAACATGATCCGGTTCGACGGCGTCGAGGGCACCGCCATCATCGACGCGTCGCCGGGAAATCTGAACGGCGAGATTCCCTCGCCGTTCCGGCTGCAGTCGAGCCTCGAGAACGTCCAGGAATTCCGCGTGGACTCGAATACGTTTCCCGCAGAGTACGGCACGGGGACCGGCGGACAGATAAGCGTCGTCACCCGGTCCGGCAGCAACGACGTGCACGGCTCTGCGTTCTACTACCTGCGCAACGATCGGTTCGACTCGAAGAACGCGTTCGACCTGCAGAAGAGCCCGCTCGATCTCAAGCAGTTCGGCGGCTCGATCGGCGGTCCGCTCCACAAGGGGCGCGCCTTCTTCTTCGGCAGCTACGAGGGCTACCGCCTGCGCTCCGGCATCAATTTCATCGAAGGGGTTCCAAGCGCGGCCGCGTTTGAGCGCGCGGTTCCCGCGGTTCAACCGCTCTTTGACGCCTTCCGGGGCGCCGGCGCCGTCGTGCTTCCCGGCGCGTCGGCGAACCCGGATTTCGACATCCTGCAACTGCAGTCGAAGGCTCGCGTCGACGAAGACTCCGTCGGCGCGCGGCTGGACGTGCGCATCAACGACAAATGGTCAACCTACGCGCGCTTCTTCCGGGACAACGGCAACAACGATCAGCCTGAAGGCGTCACCGGCCGGCGCGCGCTGACCATCGCGAAGCCGGCCAATGCCGTGTGGACGATCCAGGGAATCCTCTCGCCGGCGCGGGTCAACGAATTCAAGATCGGCTACAACTCCGCGCCGACGCAGGTCAATGGCATCGCGCCGACGGTCAACGGCATCGATTTGTCCGCGGTGACGTTGAACATCAGCGGCAGCGTCGCCAATACCGGTATCGCGGGACAGGGCGCCTCGTCGGGCCTCGCGATTCCCGGCGGGCTTCTCCGCCAGAACAGCGCGACCAACGGCCGCGGCGCGCCGTACGATCCCTATTCGCTGTCGTTCATCGACGCGCTGACGTGGAGCCGGGGCGCGCACACGATGAAGTTCGGCGCCGAATACCGGATGATCCGAATGGAGACGGATCGTCTCGGCGGCGCGACCTACACGTGGTCGAATCTGAACGACTTCCTCGCCAATCGCCTGCAGCAGACGGCGTATCTCAGCGACCTCAGCGAGCCAAGCCCGTTCAACAACGGCGCAAGCGGAGCGCGGCACACCGAGCAGGAGTACGCGATCGGCTACGCGCAGGACGAGTGGAAGGCCACCTCGCAGCTCACGCTGAACTACGGCCTGCGATACGATTACTACACGCCGCTGACCGAGCGGAACAACCTGCTCGTGATCTTCAACCCGGCGACCGGTACGATCCGTCCGTCGGACAGCCGGCCGTTCAGGACGGCCAAAGACAACTTCCAGCCGCGCGCGTCCTTCGCGTGGAACCCGTCGTCGGGGCGAACAGTCGTCCGCGGTGGCTTCGGGTTGCTGGTCGGGCCCGGTCAGACAGAAGATCAGATTCAGCCCGTCGAGAGCGATCGCATCTCGAGCACGCTGTCGGGCGGCGCGTATCCGGCCGACCTCACCGCGCTGCGCGCGAACTTCCTGAACAATCCGCTCAATCGCGGCTATCAGCCGCGCGCGTACATGCCGGATTACCGCGTGCCGGAACGGGTCTGGCAGTACTCGGCGTCGATGCAGCGCGAGCTGCCGCTCGGCATGGTCGCCACCGCGGGCTACGTGGGCAGTCAGGGACGCAACTTGTTCCTGCGCAGCATCACGAACCGCATCGTCGAGGTGCGCACGAATCCGGTGCCGACGTCGGCCGCGATCGTCATCCGGCAGTTCGACATCGTCAACGCCGATGGATCCATTTCGCGGCCCTTCGCCGAAATCGACGTCAAGACGAGCGGCGGCGACGACAACTACAACGCGATGCAGCTCTCGCTCGCGCGGCGGTTCAACAGCGGACTGACCCTGAACTCGCAGTACACGCTCTCGCGCAGCTACGGCACGACAGCTGGATCGAACGAAGCGCTGACGGTCGGCAACAACGCGCAGACGCTTGCCGACTACGAGTACGACCGCGGCTATAACCGGTTCGACGTGCGCCACACCTACAATCTCAGTGCGCTGTATTCGCTGCCGTTCGGCCGGGGTCATCGGTGGATGTCTGACGCATCCGGCGTGAAAGAGGCCTTCCTCGGCGGTTGGGACGTGGGAACGATCCTGAACGGCCGCAGCGGCATTCCGCTCGACGTCCGTGTGACGCGCGCCGACGTGGTGTATCGCGACGGGAACGGGAACGTCGTCGGAAGCCCGTGCGCGACGTGCACCGCGGTCATCAATACGCCCGGAGGCGGCGCATCGCGCGGCGTTCGCCGGCCAAACCTCGTTCCGGGTGTGGATCCATACCTGAAGAACGGCCTCCAGTGGCTGAACCCCGCGGCGTTCTCGATGCCGGCGCCCGGCGAGTTCGGCAACCTGCAGCGCGGCGTGCTGCGGGGACCCGGCTTCTTGCAGGTGGACCTGCTCGTCGCGAAGCGGTTCGCGCTCAGCTCCACGGGCGCGAACGTCGAGATTCGCGGCGAGGTCTACAACCTCTTCAACCGCGACAACTACGATGTGCCGCCGGCCACGCTGCCGAACGCGCTCGGCACCAGCACGAACCAGCTGCAGCCGAACCAGCCGTTCACCGCGGCGGTTGCGGGATCGAGCTTCGGCAAGCTGCGGAGCACGGTCGGCACCACGGTCGGCATGGGCACGAACCGGCAGGCGCAGTTCGCCTTGCGCATCAACTTCTAATGACGGAAAGGAACCGGCAGGCGCGGCCGGCCGGTTCCTTCGTTCCACACGTCATCACGTCGTTGCACTTTTAACGTCGGCGTTACGACCGCGTTACCTCCGGATCACTTTCCTCGCCTACGCTCGACACATCACCGCCCGCTGCGTTCCGTAGTGCCCGCTGCGTTCCGTAGTGCCCGCTGCGTTCCGTAGTGCCCGCTGCGTTCCGTAGTGTCCGCCTTTAGGCGGACCGGGGGCTCCCACAGTTAACATGCGCGAAACATGGCTGTGACGGGTCGGAAACGTCGCGCGCTTATCGTGATTCGGAGGCAGAGATTGAATCGATCAGTGACTGTGTTCTCTCGCATGGCGCTCGCCTGCGCCGTGCTCGGACTGCCGGCGGTCGCCGGCGCGCAAGTGACGCCAGCCGCGGGCTACACGCCGCCGGACGACACCCCAGCCATTCGAGTCGGGATGACGCTCTTCACCGACTACACGGTCCAGCAGTCGCCCAAGATTAAGGATGCCGACGCCAACGACGTCACGTTCAGCGCGTTCAATGTCGGCCGCTCGTACATCAACATCACCGGCAACATCTCGCACAACATCGCATTCCGCATCACGCCGGACATCGTCCGGGAGACCGGCACGAACGCGCTCAACGGGAGCTACGCCTTCCGCGTGAAGTACGCCTACGCGCAGTTCAACCTCGACGACTGGCTGAACCAGGGTCGCACCGGATCGTGGATTCGACTCGGCGCGCAGCAGACGCCGTACGTCGACTTCATGGAAGGCATCTATCGCTATCGCTTCCAGGGGACCATCTTCGAGGAGCGCGATGGCTTTCTCTCGTCCTCCGACGTTGGCGCGTCGTTTCATTACAACTTCGCCGGCAATTACGGAGACGTGCACACGGGCATCTATAACGGTGAAACCTACTCGAAGCCGGAGGCCAACGATCAGAAAGGCTTCATGATTCGGGCCACGGTCCGGCCGCTTCGCATGCACCCGGTGCTGCGCGGCCTCCGACTGACCGGCTTCTACGATAACGACGCGTACGTGAAGAATGCCGAACGCCGCCGGGGTATCGCCGGTATCACGTTCGAGCACAAGTACCTCAACGCGTCGTTCGACTATTTCGTGGCAAGCGACCAGACGTCCGTCACCAAGCCGACCGTCGATGCGCGCGGGTTCTCCGTGTGGGCGACGCCGCGCGCCCCCAACGGGTGGGAGGGTCTTCTCCGCTACGACCAGCTCGAACCAAATACAGACGCGAGCGGCAAGCGGAAGCGGTTCATCGGCGGTGTCGCGTACTGGTTCCCGCACCAGGGGACTGTTTCCACCGCGCTGCTGCTCGATCTGGATCAGACGCGATTCGTCGACTTCGCGGTCGGACAACCGACGCAGCGGCGCTACGGCGTGCACGCGCTCGTGAATTTCTAAGGGGTATTTCGATGAAAAGATTCTCCAGCTCCCTCGCCGCGGTGACGCTCGCGGCGGCGGCAACCGCGACAGTCGCGGCCCAGAATGTCCAGATCAACGGTGCGGGCGCGACGTTCCCCGCGCCGATCTATACCAAATGGTTCGCCGAGTACAACAAGCTCCACCCGGAGGTACGAATCAATTATCAGCCCCTGGGTTCCGGCGCGGGCATCCGACAGATCACCGAACGAACGGTCTTCTTCGGCGCGTCCGACGGACCGATGACGCAGGAACAGCTGCTCGCCGCTCCCGGAAAGATTCTCCACCTCCCGACCGTGCTCGGCGCCGTGGTGCCCGTGTACAACATTCCTGGCGTCTCGCAGGAATTGAAGTTCAGCGGGCCCGTACTGGCGAACATCTATCTGGGCAAAATCACCAAGTGGAACGACGGCGCGATCACGGCGCTCAATCCCGGTGTGAATCTTCCCGGCACCGACATCGTCGTCGCGCACCGATCCGACAGCTCGGGCACGACCTACATCTGGGTGGACTATCTGTCGAAGGTCTCGCCCGAGTTCAAGAAGACGGTCGGTGTTGGGACGGCCGTGAAGTGGCCGACGGGCCTCGCCGCCGCGAAGAATGACGGCGTCGCCGCGATCGTCAGCCAGACGCCAGGTGCCCTCGGCTACGTCGAGCTCATTTACGCACTCCAGACCAAAACGAACTACGGCCAGGTTCAGAACTTGAGCGGGAAGTTCGTCAAGGCGTCCATCGATTCGGTGTCGGCTGCCGCCGCGTCGGCCGCCAAACAGATGCCCGCCGACTACCGCGTCTCGATCACGAATGCGCCAGGAGACACCGTCTATCCCATCTCGTCGTTCACCTGGATGCTGTTCTACCAGGATCCGAAGGACAAGAAGCAGGCCAAGACCATGGTCGACTTCATGAAGTGGGCGCTCACGGACGGTCAGAAGTTTGCGGGCGAGCTTGGCTACGCGCCGCTTCCGCAGAACGTGATCGACATGGAGATGAAGACGCTCGGCACCATCAAGGTCCAGTAGATGAAGGCCCGCTCCGACGACATCGGCTTTCGCGTCGGGACGGGTCTCTTCGGCGCGCTCATCATCTCGGTGGTCGCCGGGATCGCCATCATTCTCTCCACGGACGCGTCCGCTGCCATTCAGAAGTTCGGCTGGCAATTCTGGCAGACGGAGATCTGGGACCCTGTCGCGGGCGAGTTCGGCGCGCGAACCTTCATCTGGGGCACGCTGTACTCCTCCGTGCTCGCGCTGGTGATTGCCGGTCCCATCGCGCTCGGCATCGCGATTTTCATTTCCGAATTGTGTCCGTCGTCGTTCCGCAAGCCGCTCGTCTTTCTCACCGAGCTGCTCGCCGCGATCCCCTCCATCGTGTATGGCCTCTGGGGCATCTTCGTGCTGGTGCCGTTCGTGCGTCAGCTCGAGGCTGCGACGCCGCCGTGGATGAAGGCGCTGCCGCTGTTCAGCGGCCCGCCTCTCGGCCTGGGCATGCTGTCGGCGGCGATCATCCTCGCGATCATGGTCATCCCGTTCAGCTCCTCTGTGGCACGCGAGGTGCTCAAAGCGGTGCCGCAGGCGCAGCGTGAGGCCGCCTACGCACTCGGGGCGACGCGCTGGGAGGCCATCCGCATGGCCCTCTTCTACGCGCGCACCGGCATCGTCGGGTCGATCATGCTCGGGTTCGGCCGTGCGCTCGGCGAGACCATGGCCGTCACGATGGTGATCGGCAACACACCGCAGGTCTCCACGTCGCTGTATGCGCCGCAGTACACGATGGCGGCGGTGATCGCGAACGAGTTCGCCGAGGCGGCCGACGCGCTGCATCTCAGCGCGCTCGTCGAGATCGGCCTCGTGCTGTTCATCATCACGCTCGCCGTGAACGTGCTCTCACGTGCCTTCATCTGGTCGCTGAGCAGCCAGGGACGGAGGATTCGGCGCCGCGTCGCTCCCGCCGCTGCGCCGCAAACAGCCTGATGCGCGATTACTGGCGCCGCTGGTCGTCGCATGCGGTCGTCGTCTTGTGCGGCGCCGCGGTACTGCTCGCGCTGGTTCCGCTCGCGCTGATTCTCTTCTATGTCCTCAAGCAGGGAATCTCGGCGATCTCCTGGAGTTTCTTCACACACACTCCTGCTCAGATCG
>Ga0075424_100001435_pt1 | contig 20931 bp, 14 predicted proteins | sample SoiMethybrSBSTD3_FD_75301 | JGI IMG/M metagenome (GOLD analysis project Ga0075424, IMG submission 75301) | Bulk soil microbial communities from a Populus tree surrounding site in Tennessee, USA - Soil MetaG P. TD hybrid SBSTD3 | ecosystem: Environmental > Terrestrial > Soil > Tree plantation... | reverse complement strand
CGCATCGATCTGGACCGTCCCGCTCACCGGATCCTCGATCTTCGCGATCGGCGCCACCTGCATCGCATCGACCGTGCTCTTCACCGTGAGGTCGGCGACCGGCGCATCGAATTGCTTGATCGTCCCACTGACATCGGCGCGCGAGCCTGTGGTCTCCACGTGCAACTGCTGAATCGTCACGTCGTCGTCGCCGGTGTCGACGTCGCCCTCGAGGCGATCGATGGCGGCGTGTCGATCCTGGACGCGGACGTCGCCGGAGGCCGCCTGGAGATGAATGAGATGTCGATCTGTGACGTCGTTGCCGGTCACCTGGATCGACGACACCGGCAGCTGCGCATCGACTTGCTGCGCGCGGTTCTCGTAGCGCACGTGCGCGCGAGACACCGACAGCTTCTGAACCAGGTAATCGAGCGGCTTCTCGGGCGCGTTCGGATCCTTCGGCGGGCGCGGCAGGTTGTCGCGGCCCTGTTCATCGACGAAGTAATGAATGTCGACGTCCTCGATGCTGCCCGACTGCACCACGTAGCGGCCGCGCAGCAGCTGCAGCAGGCTCATGTTGACGCGCAGCCGGCCGATGGTGGCGAACACGGGCGCGTCGGGCCACGTGGTAGAGCGGATGCGAACGTTGCGCAGATTGAACGATGCGCCCAGCAGGTTGTAGCCAAGCTCGTCCGTGCTGAACTCAATCCGCTCGCGCGCGAGCAGCGCGACGACTTGATTGACCGCGAAGCGCCTTGCCGGCGGCGTCTGAATGGCGACGAACGTGAGCACCGCAACCAGACAGAGGATCGCGGCGACCAGACGGAGCCCGCGGAGACGTCGTCTCCGCATCGGGTGATTCACTGAGGGAATAGGCTCGTCTGCCACAGTGCCGGTGGCGGGTGCAATTGGCGCTCCACGGCAGACTTGATGTACGTCGCGTCCGGCTCGACCCAGACCGGCGCGCGAGTGTCATCGCGCGTGACTTACTGGGCGATTCGCACTTCCACGTCCCGCTCGGCAGACCGTCCGCGATCGTCCACCACCCGAATCAGATGGACACCCGGTGTCGGCCGCCACGCGAGCGCGCCGTCAGTAACATCTCGGACACTGATGAGCGCGCTGCCGTCGAACCAGAACACCCGCCCCACATCACCAGCGACGGCGGCATCGAGCGCGATGGAATCGCCAGATCCCGATGCGCGCAGCGCGTAGCTCACGTTTCTGATCGGCGACGTGATCACGGGAGGATCGCCGCCCTCGTCTGCCGCGCAGTCGGGCACCGCTGGCGCCGTGCGCCGTGGCATGCCGGCCTGCCGGAACAGCTTCAACATGTCGGACGACCACGACTCGTACACCTCGAAGCGAGTGCCCGCGGAGTACGGGGGACATTCGGGTCGGCCGGTGGCGGCGTTGATCGCGATCGCGCGATGCAGCTGGCTGACGCGAATCGGCGACTTGCCCGGGATGTACCAGGTGTCGACCGTATGCGGGCAAAAGCGATTCGGCAGATCGCCGCTCTCGACGCACACGGCGACCTTCGAGACACCGGCCGGCGGTGTGGGTGGCGGCACCACTTCGTCGGGCCGCGCGAGGTTGAGGGCGTCGGCGATCCGGAAGAACAGCGGCGCCGCCGCGTCGACGCCGACAAACGCCGGATTGCCGCCGCCATCGAAATCGCCGATCCAGATCGCGAGCACGTACGGACCGACAATGCCGACGGACCATGCGTCGCGAAAGCCCCACGAGGTGCCGGTCTTCCACGCCACCGGCCACCGGGTGCGCACCGGCACGGTGCCGTCCTCGTCGGGACGCGGGTTGCGTCGCAGCATGTCGAGCGTAATGAACGAGGCTTCAGCGCTGACGAGGCGCACACCATCGGCTGGCGGCGCCGACGATTCCAGACGCATCGGCTTCAACACACCATCGTTGGCCAACATCGCATAGAGCGTGGTCAATTCCTCCATCGTGACTTCGCCCCCGCCGAGCGCGAGCGCGAGCCCGTAGAACGATTCCGGCTTCATGCCGCGCACACCGGCGGTCTGCAGGAATTGATAGAGCGACGGATCCTTCAACTGCGTCGACACCCACACCGCGGGGATGTTGCGGCTTCGCACCAGCGCTTCTTCGGCGGGAATCGGTCCGAAGAACCGTCCATCGAAGTTCTCGGGCGTAAATGGACCGAACGACGTGGGCGCGTCGCGCAGCATCGTGCGCGGATGCAACACCCCCTGATCGAGCGCGAGCGCGTAGGCGAAGGGCTTGAGCGTCGATCCCGGAGAGCGCTTGGCCAGCACGCCGTTGACCTGACCATCGATCGCCTCGTTCCAGTAATCGGCCGAGCCAATCCACGCTTTGACGCTCATGTCGCGCCAGTCGACGAGCAGCGCCGATACGTTTCTGATGCCGCGATCGCCGGCGTGTGTCAGATACTGCGCGATCCGCTTCTCGATCAATCGCTGCAGCGATGCGTCGATCGTGGTGTCGATGTCGTACGTGGGGTCCGCCTTTAGGCGGACCGTCGACATCAACAGCGAATCGACGAAGTGCGGCGCCTGATACGGCAGCGCGGTCTGCGCGCGTGCGACGATCGGCAAATCGATCTGCCGGCGATCGGCGTCGCGATGACCGTAATGGACAAGCCACGCGCGACCGAGCTCACGACGTGCCGCGAGCAGGCTGGCATCGGATGCCTTGCGTCCCGCTCGCCTGAGCGGATGCTGCGGCACGACAGCCAGCGTGAGCGCTTCGCCAAGCGTCACCCGACTTGGCGGCTTGTCGAAGTACACACGCGTGGCGGCGCCGACGCCTTGGATGTTGCCGCCGAAGGGCGCGACGTTCAGATAGGCCTCGAGAATCTCGCGCTTTGAATAGCGTGCTTCGAGCCACATCGCTCGCGCGATCTGCCGCAGCTTGCCGCCGGGCGTCCGCGTGTTCATCCGATCGAGCAGACGTGCCAACTGCATCGTGATTGTCGATCCCCCTTCGCGGCGCTGGCCACGATAGGTGCGATACGCGGCGCGCGCGAGCGAGGCAGGATTGACGCCGGGGTGCCAGGAGAACCAGCGATCCTCCTTGAGCACGAACGCGTCGACGAGCACCGGCGAGGTCTCCTCGAGCGGCGTCCACACGCGATACTGGTCGTCGGCGGCGCGCGTGACACGAAGCAGCTCGCCGTCGGACGACCACACGGCGGTGGAGATCGGCACACGCGCGCGAAGCGGAGCGTGCGGCCAGACGCGCAGCGCGAGCAAGACAATCACGATCGTGGCAACCAGCCAGGGCCGCCTGAAGGCGGCCCCCACGTACTTCATGGCTTGACGACCTCCAGCTTGCCAGCGGGGCTCAGGCCTGCGACCGTGCGGTCATACATGCCCTCGGCGAATGCCGGCGGAATCTGGAACACGCCGGCGCTGGTCGCGCGCACGCGATAGACGAACGTACTGACGTCGCGACCGATGTCGCCGTAGAGCACGAGACGGTCGTCGCGCATGTCGACGTGCTGCGGCGTCCAGGTCGACTTGCGTCTCACGCCAACGGGTAGCGCCGAGGCCGCGCTGCCTCTGGCACGCAGTTGCGCGGGGTCGACGCCCTCGCCGGTGCTCGCCGTCGGTTGCAGTTCGAGAACCGGCTCGACTCCTCCAGGCAACAGATCGACGACGGCCACCTGCGACAGGCGGTCGCGGGTCGTCGTCCGCAGCCGAACGCGGACGAAGAACTCCTGCCCGACCGCCACGCGCGCGAGCGCGTTGTCCTTGTCGTCGATGAACTCGCGGAAGATCTCGATGCCCTGCGCCGTTTCAGTCTTCGGCGGCGTGCGATCGAAGCCGGACTCGTTGAGGGTGAAGTAGCCAATCGGCGCGCCCTGCTTCGTGAACTGCAGCTTGGCGGCCGTCTCCGGAATCGCCGCTTTCTGGATCGCGCCCACCGACAATGTCAGCGCGCGCTCGCGTCCATCCTTCGCAACTTCCGACAGCCCGAAAGTCGCGACGGCGGCGGTCGCCTTCGCATAGGCATCGAGCGCGAGCAGCGTGTATGCGGCCGAAAGCGACGTCAATCGATTGCCGTTCACAGCGGCGCTCATCGTCTCGAGCGCGACCGGCGGCGCGTTGCCGATGCGCGCCGGGAAATGCCGCGACAGCAGATACAGCAGCTGCGCGTCGTGCACCACGGGGTCGTAGTAGGTCTCGACGGCGAGATCGCGGCGGGTGGATGCCCACGGCACCACCGCGATCATCTTGTCCGCCTGATCGTTGCGCTGCATCAACCGATAGGTCGACGCGAGATACGCCGCTGCCAGATCGGTGGGCCACTGCTTCGTGTAGCGCTGCGTCAGCTCCTGCTCGACACTCGACAGCGCCGCATTCGCCCTGATGCCCTGACGCGCGAGCAGATACACGGCGTAGGCGCGCAGTCGTCCATCGCCCAACGAGCTCGCCGGCGTGGTCGCGAATCGCGTGAGCCACTCGTTGACGCCGTTCAGCAGATCGGTGGGCACCGGCTGACCACGCTCTTTCATCTCGACCAGAAACTGCGCGGCGTACACCGTCGGAAACTCCGCGGTCATCGGCGTCGAGGCCCACAGACCGAAGCCGCCCTGCTCGTTCGCACGCGTACGCAGCACCGCGATCGTGCTCTCGAGCGGTCTGCCGTCGCGGCTCCGGACGAGGCCGAACTCGGGTCGCGACGTGAGGATGAGCGCGCCCACACCCTTGCTCACCAGCTGCTCGGTGCAGGTGTATTCGTAGCCGTCGAGATACGCGGTGAGCCCCTGGCCCCACACGAGCGGCAGCGTCGACACTGACGCGTCGACCGTGCGCCGCTGCGAGAACAGATCGCGGGTGATCGCCGCGTCCGCCCTCGAACCGTCCACGCGTCCGAGCGTCAATTGCGTGCGATAGGCGACCGCAGGACGAACGCTTACCGCCTCTTCGAGGCGCGACTCGGCCTGGGCGCGACGCGCGGTAAAGCGCAGACTCGCCGATCCGGGCACGGCGTTCGCCTTCACTCTGAACTCGCCCACACCTTCCTTCCGATCGGCGATCTGCAGATCGACGCGCGATGGACCGACCATCGACAGCGCGGGATCGAGCTGCGCTTCGAGCTGAATCGGTCCGCTGCCGCCGGTGGTGTTGTTGAATACGCCGACGCTGACGAGGAACTCATCGCCCGGCGCGATCATCACCGGCACGTTCGGCGTGAGGATGAAATCGCCCTTCACTTCGGTGTCGGCTTGCGACACGCCGACGCGACGGGCGCTCGCCGCAATAGCCACAATGCGAAGGCGGCCGTTGAAGTAATCGGGCACGGTGTAGCGCAGATCGCGCCCCTCGGGGCCGACGTCGATCACACCGGACCAGTACGCCACCGGCGCCTTGCGCTTGGCCTTGAAAGGATTGAGGTGACGCGCCAGGCCGCCCTCGGCATCGCCGCCAGGCGCCGCCAGCGCGATGAAGCGTTTGAAGTCGGGCAGCAGCAGATCGAGGATCTGTCGAGTGCCGACCTCGAGCCGCCGTTTCTGGAAGAAGAACTTCAGCGGATCGGGATTCTGGTAGCGCGCCACCTGCAGGATGCCTTCGTCGACCGCGATCACCGCCGCGCGCGACGGCTCGGCCGCCGTCAGGTGCAGCGTGAGTGCGGCGCCAGGTTTCACGACACGAGGTGCCGTCAGCTCCACCTTCTGCGTGCGCGCGTCGAGGTTGGGCGCGAACGGCGCCACACCGTACGACAGCGGGCTCATGAAGAGTTCGTCGGACGAGGGATCGCGAAGGAACTGCACCGTCACGTAGCCGTTGCCCTCGAAGTCGGCAGGCAACGTCACGCGCTGCACCGAGCTCGTCGTCGACGTCTTGAACCACTGGGCGTGATACACGCGATCGCGCTCGATGGTGATGAGACCGGCGCCGACATACGGCGCGCGGATGCTCACCGCGATCGTGTCGCCGCCGCCGTATGCGGGCTTGTCGAGTTGTACCTGCAGTTCCGCATTGCGCTCGAGCGACCGCGACAGATTCGCCTGACCCGCCACCGTGTAACTGAGCTTGTTGACCTCGGCGCCCGAGGCGTTGCGCAGCACCAGGACGAAATCGCCCGGCTCCTGCGTCGGCAGCGGGAAGGCGCTCCCTCCAGACGCGATCTGCACCGGTCGAGAATCGCGGACGATTTCGCGCAGACGCGACACGTACTTATAGGTGCCGTTGCCCTGCTGCGTGAGCACCGACAGGTATTTGCGCTGCACCCACTCGAGCGTCAGATCGGGGGCCGCCACCGGTGCCAGTTGCTGGTTGACCGCCATCCATCGCGCGCTTCGAGCGCCGCCGCGCTGCACGAAGGTCAGATCGCCGTCGCTCTTCACGCCAACGAGATACGACGCATCCGAGACGATGGCGCCAATCTGTGCGGCGACGTTGCGTCCGCCTTCGGCCTCGTAGGCGCGGCCGAGGACGTCGAGGCGGTAGGCGCGGCCGATGAACCGCTTGAGATCGAGTGTGATCTCGGCAACGCCGACATCATTGGTCGTCGTCGCCGCCAGCGCCTCGTGATACGGCTCGGTGAGCGCTTCGCCCACCTGGAAGCGGTAGTCCGGGTAGCGAGCGAATCGCGGCAGCACGCTGGTCAGGTTCATCTCGCCGTCGACGCGGCGATTCGACGCCGGCTCGCCGAAGAGATGCGCGACCGTCATTCGCGCCTTCACGTCATCCGGACGCAGCCATCCTTCGATCGGCGTCTCCGAGAGCTCGATCCTCGCCTTCATCCGATCCGGTTCGAATTCCTGCAGGCGGAACGACGTGCTGCCCAGCGTCTCGCGCCGGCGCGGATCTTTGGTGAGATAGGCGACCACTTCGTAGATGCCGGTCGGCGCCGCAGGCTGACTCGTGAACGCGATCTCCTGAAACGACGCGTCAGTCAGCTTCACTGCCGTACGGCTCACCAGCGACCCGCGCGGGTCGGTGATCTCGACGTCGATCGGAAGACCGGCCAGCGTGCCTTTCCAGTCCGCCGTCCGCGTGATCAGCCCAAGATGGGTGGTCTCACCGGGCCGATAGATGCCGCGATCCGAGAAGAGATAGGTCGACAACTGTTGCGGCGAGTCGGCGCTGTCGACGCCGCCGACGTCGTAGCGCGAGAAGTTCAAGCCGCGATCGCCGGCGAGCGGCAGGAACGCGACGTCGGCGTCCTTCTGCGCGAGGATGAGCGACGGCGTCTTCTCGCGAATCCACTCGCGGTTCGGTCGCGGCAGGCGGGCGCGGCCGTTGGCATCGGTGGCGGCGGTGAACACCGGCAGGCCGTTGGTCCCGATCAACTCGACGACGGCACCTTCGACCGGCGTCCCCGTGCGAATCGATTGCAGGAACACGTCGCGACTGCCATCGCGTGCCTGCTTGGCAATCAGACCGACATCGGTGACGAGCACGAGCCGTGTGTCGTTGATCAGCGAGTCGCGATCCCCGTCGTTCGCGTCTTCGCCCTCGTCTTCCTCTCCCCGCTGCAATGCACCGCTGCCGCGAATGTGCAGCAGGAACAGGCCGTGCCGATCGGGCGATCGCTCTTGCAGGTACTGACCGAGGTCGATGCTGTCGTAGATCGGCTTGCCAGGCTTCGCCTCGTTGTATTCACGCGTGGTGGTGACACGCTCGACCAGCGTGTTCTCGACGTCCTCATAGATCGAGGGACGTGAAAAGTCCCACATCTGCGGCGCCAGATGTTGCAGCTGATTGGGCAGCACGCGGCCCACTTCCACGTCGACGCGCGCGACGTCGCGCACGAGGAAACCGATCTTCTTGTCGCCCGACAGCGGCAGCAGCGCGCCCTGACCGAGGAACGTGAGCGCGCGATGATAGGGGCCGACCTTCACGGTCCCGACAAACGGCTTGCCCGACACGTAGCCACCGACCCCGGCGACGCCGTCCTTCACGGTAACGTGGAGATAGCGGCCGACAGGCGCGAGGAACTTGAAGCCGTGGGAGGTGTTGCCGCCTTCGTCCGACTGGACGTAGCTGAGACTCACGGAATCGGACTTCGAGAGAATGTCCTGGCCGATCTCCTGACCGCGCCAGTCGTACGGTCGTTTGTCTTCGGGCTGCTGCTTGGGATGACGCACCGGAAGCAGGCGAACCGACACGTTGGCGGTGAGCGCGCGCTCGGCGACCGGCGACGAACTGGCCACCATCAGAATCTGCTCCGGCTCGTAGCGCGCGTTGTCGACCACCGTCATGCGCGCGTCGGAGAAACGCAGGCTCGCGCGGCCTGGAATGATCACGACGGCCTGCAGCCGATCGGGCGTGTTGTTGCCGCCGCGCGCCGCGCGCACGCCCTTGTCGACGTGAAGCGTCATCGGCGTGTCGTCCTTTGGCAGTCCGAGCGCGGCCGAGTGCACGAACGCCGCGAGCTTGAACTTGTCGTAGAGCACCGTGAAGTGACGGCTGTCGGGAGCGAGGCCCAGGTACTCGGCGTCCTTCTCCACCGACAGCGAGACCCGCGACTCGAACTGCGCGGGGTCGACGGGATGGCTGAACTTCACGGTGGCGACGAGCTTCTTGAGATTCGGATCGCGCGGATCCTGATAGAACTGGCTGTCGGTGATCGCCGCCGAGAACGGCTGACTGTTGAACTCGAACGAGTAGTCCTCGAGCCGCACGCCTGTGGCCGCGAAGCCAGCCTTGGCGAGACGCACGCCGAACTCGGCGCCCACCGGCCAATCGTCTTTGGGCATGAAGCGCAGCGTCTTGTCATCGGCCCACGTCCACGTGCCGGCGAGCGCCGGCTGGAGATCGATGCCCGCCGTGACCGGCCGCTGCACGAACTGCAGCGGCGCCGTCGATTCGCTGAACACGACGACCAGCGGCTTGATCGACTTGATGCCCTTCTCGTCGTATTCGGTGAGCCCCGGCGCCTCGATCATGTAGGTGACGTAATGCGGTGTCGGGCGCGTGAGATACCACGCGAGCCCCGCGACCGCCGCGACGAGCGCAACCGCCAACGCAAGTCCGACCCGCGGCCGTGCGGCGACGAACCGCCGCCCGCGCCCGATGCGATCGCCGGTCCAGCGCATCCACGATGGCGCGTGCCACTGCACGCGTCCGAACGCGAGCGCCGACGCGCGAACCACGATCCGCGCCAGCAGGATTACGCCCCGCCAGAGTCTAGAGAAGAGCGCGCCGACGACACGTCGGATCGCTGACCAGAAGATCAGGAGTCTCGTCATAGGCCTTCACACGAAACGGACGGTCCGCTTCGTCGCTGGTTGTTTAAGGATGGAAGACGGTACTACGGAACGGGGCGCTCACTGGGGGCCTGCTGAAATGATCGACACCGACGGGGGGAAAACGTTCCCCGTATAAGACCCGTCCAGCTCTTCGACTTACTTCTGTCACTTCGCAACTTCCTCACTTTTACTTGTTCCACTTTTCCACTTTTCCACTTTTTCCACTTTCTCCAGCCCGTGCTATCGTCATGCCCTTCGAAGGAGCTGCTATGTCTGACATCATCCGGCTCGTCGAGTACTTCTACGTACTGGCTCCCAACAAGCCTGGCGAAGGCGCGCGGGCGCTGGCCACGCTTCGCGAGGCGGGCGTGAACCTGCTGGCGTTCTCGGGATTTCCCAACGGACGCCGGGCGCAGCTCGACTTCGTACCGGACGATGCGGCGGCGTTCAGGCAGGCGGCGAAGAAAGCGAAGTGGAAGGTCGTCGGCCCCAAGCGCGGGTTCCTCGTCGCCGGCGACGATCGCATGGGCGCGGTGGCCGAGCTGCTCGATCGTCTCGCGAGCAAGAAGATCAACGTCACTGCGGTCGACGCCGTCAGCGTCGGCGGCAAGTACGGCGCGCTGCTCTGGGTGGCGTCGAAAGACGTGACACGGGCGGCAGCGCTCATCGGCGCGACGCGCGCATCGGCGGCCCCGGCACCCGAACCCGCGATCTCGTGAGGAGTGCGATGAAGAAAGCCACCCTCGTCGGCATCGTCTTTGTCCTGATGGTCGTAGGGTCCGCCTTGAGGTGGACTGCGCTGGCGCAAGAGGCCACCAAGCCCGACACCGCGGAGATCAAGCAGCTGCTCGACAAGACGAAAGCGATCGCTGGCAGCGACTGGAGCGAGACGTTCGATTTCTTCTGCGCGATGAACCCGACGCGCGCCAATCGACCCGACGACCCGGTGATCGAGCCGGCGAAGGTGCTCGACAACCTCTATGTGATCGGCCGCACGAGCACCGCGGTGTGGGCGATCACGACGTCGGCGGGCATCGTGCTCATCGACGCCGGCTACGGTGATCAGCTCGAGTCGGTGCTTCTGCCAGGGATGAAGAAGCTCGGACTCGACCCGGCCCAGGTGAAGTACGTCATCGTCGGGCACGGACACGCCGATCACTTTGGCGGCGCCGCGTACTTTCAACAGCGCGGCGCACGCGTGGTGGTGGCCGGTCCCGACTGGGATCTGATCGAGAAGTCACCCGCTGGCCCCGTGCAACCTCCGAAACGAGACGTCGTCGCCGTGGAGGGTCAGCCGATCACGATCGGTGACGTCGCGTTCACGCCGGTGATGATTCCGGGGCATACCCCCGGATCGATGGGACTCGTGTTCCCAGTCAAGGACGGCCGCACCACGCGCATCGCCGGCATCTTCGGCGGCAGCATTCTCACGCCCGGCCGACTCACCAACGATGGGATGAAGCAGTACATCGAGTCGGTGAACCACTGGGCGGAGGTGACGAAGCGGATGAAAGTGGATGTCGAAATCCAGAACCATCCGATGTACGACAACTTCCTCACCAAGCTCGATCGGCTGAAGCAGCGTAAGCCAGGCCAGCCGAACCCGTTCGTCGTCGGCGCCGACTCGTATCAGCACTTCCTCGGCGTGATGTCGGGGTGCACCACGGTGCAGTTGATGCGAAGGGCTTAGTACGGAGTGTCCGGCTTTAGCCGGACCGTCAGAGAGAGCGCGCGGACAGCGATCGACGAACCGCGTCGAGCACCTGAGTGGCGGCGTCAGCGGCATCCCGCGCCGAGAACTCCGGCGGCAGTTCCACCACATCGCCGCTGCCCGTGAGCTTGGTGAACTCGTCGGCGGCACGCGTGCCTCGCATGGCGCGCAGCTCGGCACTGATGACGACCGCGCGCGGACGGGTCGCCTTCAACAGGATCAAGGCATCGGGCAGATTGGCGGCAGTCACCGGACGATACCCGGCTTCCTTCAGCAGCTCGCGCAGATACGTCAGCACGTCCTCGGAGGGATCGACGCAGAGCACGTCGGGTTTGCCGAACGGAACCTCGTCTCGATCGGAGCGATGGACGGCCTCAATCGAGTCGGCTTCGGTCTCGTAAGGTTGGAACACCGCCTTCAGGCGCGTGATCCTGAGGACGTCGTCGATCTTGGGCGAGACCGCACACACCTTCAGCGTGCCGCGCGCGTTCTGCACGCGCGTCAGATACCGCGCCAGCAGCCCAAGACCGGCGCTGTCGATGAAGTCGACCGCGCCGAGATGCAGCAGGATGTGAGGGCTGAACGGGATCAGTTCATCGAGCGCCGACTGCAGCGACGTGGACTCATCGCCGGCAACGAGGCGGCCGCTGCAGGTGATCACCGTGACGTCGCCCACGCGGCGCTGGGTCAGCGAGAGGGACACGAGGGTGATTATGGGGGCAAAGTGGAAGAAGTGGAAAAGTGGAAAAAGTGGAAAAAGTGAAAGTGCCTAAGTCATGAAGTTGGGAAAGTACAGCTGGGTTGTTCGCGGCAACGAATCGCCGCGGGTCACCATGCTGTACTTACGTTCACTTCAACACCTCCGCACTTCCACTTGTTCCACTTCTTCCACTTTTCCACTTCTACAGCCCTCTCTCCACCTCGGGCTCAGATCGGGCCGCCTAAAGGTGGCCCCTACGTGCTACTCGCACGTGTCGCTGACGGATGTAATGGTGGTGACGTTGAGGCCCTGCGCACCGCCTTCGCCGATCAACGACGCGCGCACCGACATTCGATGCCCGACAAACTTGTCGAGCGGGGTCATGACGAACATCAGTGCGTACTCTCGGTCGCCGAGCGGCGCTTTTTCGTCCGCGGTCGTGCCGTCAGGCACACGCGCGGGGCGCGAGCCCTTGGACAGCCGCCAGTTCTTGTCGGCCCCTCGCGGTTGCAGACAGCCAACGACGTGCACGTAGCTGCCCGCCGGCAGCTCGCTGCTGCCGCCTTGCTTGACGATGCGCACGCCGGTGATCGAGGCCGCGGTCAGCTCGCTCGAACCCGCCGGAAAATCGTTCTTGTTCAGGATGTAGGCGACGATGTCGGCATAGACCGACGCGCCAAGTGTCCCCTTGAGCGACCCGTCCTCTGAGTGCGGCATGTTCGTGCTCACGTGGCCGAGCAGCCGATCGACGGTGGTCTCCTGCCATGTTGTCCAGAATCGATCGCCGGTGAGCGCACGAGACTCACCGCCCTGCAAGTTGCCGCCATGGCAGCTCGCGCAGTGCTCATTGTAGAAACCGCGGCCGCGGTCGGCCTGCGTCGACGTGTAGACGCCATCCCACACCGTCTTGGTCGATGCGTTCTGCGCCACGACACCAATCTCGATAACCAGCAGCGAGGAGAAGACAACCGCAAGTCCTGCACGCACGCGCGACGACAACACCTGGGACAGCCGCGAAAGGTCCATAGATCGCGATGATAGCCGAACCAGACGCGCGTCTCGAAAAGCCTTACGGCCTTCGTAACGAGTGCTCGGTGTAAATCGCTGACGGGCGGGGGTTCCTGCAGGAACCAATCTTGCTCGACGTTCACGCGGGCGGGGACGAAGGAGTGTTCATGCGCACTATTTCAGTTCCCGCTCTCATCGCCAGCGCGCTCGTCGTCATCGCCTGCGGGAGCGGCGGCGGTTCCACGCCTACAGCGCCATCATCGCCGTCATCATCAACAGGCACGCCGACGATCGTCGTCAATCGCCAGAACGGGAGCCTGTCTTTCTCACCGAACCCGGCGGCGTTTGGCGGACAGATGGTGGTCTTCCGCAATGCCGACAGCGTGCTCCATCGCGTGCAGTTGAACGATATGTCGGTGGATACCGGCGACATCGCGCCTGGTGCCACGAGCCGCGCGGTGCAGATGCCAGTAGGAGGCACGAACTACCACTGTGCGCTGCACCCCGATATGGTGGGCGCGATCAACGCCTCGGGCGGCTTGCCTCCTCCGCCGTGTGAGGGTGTCTATTGCGCGACCGCGCGCTGATCCTGATGCACGTACACGATAGCTGCACCGCCGGGCACGGCTTGTACCTCGAATGGGTACTTGCGCCCGTGCCGTGTGACGGTGCGGCCGGCGATGATGCCGACCGACGAGCCGAACACCACGTCACTGAGCCAGTGACGGTTCGCGGGTAATCGCGACATCGCGACGTACGACGAGATGATGTAGGCGGGAACCGCCCCTCTCCATCCGAGATGACGCTCGAGCGCCGTCGCAAATGCGAACGTGTCCGAAGCGTGTCCCGACGGAAACGAGTGGTTGCTGCTGTGATCGGGCCGTTCGCGTTGAGTGGCGTACTTGAGGCCTTGCACGAGGCCCTCGCTGACCGCGAGCGCCTCGATCAGATCCATACCCAGGTGTGACACCTTGGGTTGATCCTTGATGCGTCCGACGGCGTAGACGATGCCGGCAGAGCCGAACAGCGTTCCAAACTGACCAACCACGCTTCCCGGTTTGAAGAAGTTTTTCGCGAACGTGCTGCCGACCATCGTCTCGTTCACGTTGTCGTCGAACGGATGGGCAGCCAGCGCCAGCCCTCCACCCACACCAACCCAGAACAGGTTCTCCTTCGACGGCAGATGCGTGACATCACCGGCGAGATCCTTGACCAGCGCTCTGATGCCGGTGTGCCTCGGCGTCGGCGGCGGCCCTGCGGGCTGGGTGACGACTTGAGCGAGTTGAACACTCGCTGCTGCCGCCGACACAGACTCGAGGATTCCGGATGGAGGAGAGGCGGCCTGGTGATCGGCCGCGTCCACGTCCTGCGCGTGAAGTGGCGATGCCGACCGCCACGCGATCAGCATCGTCATCACGAACACCATCCACCAGCGGCGGCGCGCGATCATAGCGACAGCAGGCGCTCGAAGAACGAGCGGTACTTGCGAAGCGCCAGGCGCAAATCCTCCGTGGAAATCTGATGCGCCTGATCGTTGTGACCCCACTGTTGCTCCAGCCTGGTGCGCTCGTCGGCGAACACGTCAGAGAGTCGCGTGATCACCTGGGCCACGAGGGCATCGGCCTCCTCGACGGCACGGCGAGGCTCGTCGACGAAACCGGTCTGAATGCTCTCCCACTGCGTACGATACCCCTCCGCCTCATCGGCCGCAAACATCGCGATCGCCCGATCTTCCGTGGCGGCCTTGCCCTCGATCACCCCTTCGCGGGCGGCGTTCTTCAACGTGCGCGCAACATCGCGCGTCGACATGTTGTCCGAGCTCATGATGCCCTCCTCACAGTGCGGCGATGCGCGGCGACGAGCTCGTCGAACAGCGCGCGGTAGTGGACCATCGCTTGCCGCAGATCCTCGGTGCTGGCGGCGTTCTGCTCGTGCCGGTGGACGATCTCGCGACCCGCGCGGTAGTGGTCGATCACGTGCGCGTGCTCCACCGACAGGTCGTCGAGACGCCGGTTGGCGTCTTCAACCGGATAGCCCCGTGCGCGCATGACGTCTTCGATCAGGCGATCGGCGTCGATCACCGCGCTGCGCGGATCGTCGACGAACTTGGCTTGGACGGTGCGCCACGACGCGGTGAAGCCTTCCGCGTCTTCATGCGAGAGCGGCCGCAACGAGAATGCCTCGACTCTTCGCTGCCGATCCTGCAGCTCTCGCTCCGCTTCCGTCATCGTTCCACGCGACTGCAGCACACGGTCGTATTCCGGCCCGAAGCGTTGGCGCAGCGCCGTCGTCCGGCGGCGGCGCAGCAACAGCCATACGGCTGCGAGCACCATCACGACCGCGACGACGATCACGACGGCCATCATCGTTTGGTTATCCATGGTTCACCTCTACCCACATACCCACACAGTCCACCTTCACACGTAGCAAGTCGGGTGCCCTCATCCGACGCACGGCGTTCGGCCGATTCTCCGGTGCCCTGGTGACCATGGCCGTCGGTACGCTGTTTGATTCAGGGTGAAGAATGGGAAAGCTTCGGCTCTCGATCGCCGCGGTCGCGCTTGTGCTCGTCTGCAGCGCATCGGACGCAGCAGCCTACTCAGTTCTCGCCCATGAGGCGGTGATCGACGATGCGTGGGACGCGCACATCGCGCCGCTGCTCAGGCAACGTTTTCCCGGTGTGTCCGCGGAAGCGATACGCCACGCACGAGCCTACGCGTACGGTGGATCGCTCATCCAGGATCTCGGCTATTACCCGTTCGGCAGCCATTTCTTCACCAACCTCGTGCACTACGTGCGATCGGGCGATTTCGTCGCGGCGCTGATCGCGAACGCCCGCACGGTCGACGAGTTCGCGTTCGCTCTCGGTGCGCTCTCTCACTACGCGAGCGACAACGCGGCCCATCCCATCGCCGTCAACCGGGCGCTGCCGATCGTGTATCCGAAGCTGCGCGCCAAGTACGGCGAGGAAGTGCTGTTCGCCGAGTCGCCGGGCCGCCACGTCATGGTGGAGTTTGCGTTCGACGTGCTGCAGGTGGCGCGCGGCACGTTCAAAGCCGATGCGTATCAGGATCTGATCGGATTCGAAGTAGCAAAGCCGGTGCTCGAGCGCGCGTTTCGCGAGACCTACGGGCTGGAGTTGAAAGACGTGTTCGGCGACATCGATCTGGCCATCGGCACATATCGCCACGCGGCCAGCACGGTGATTCCTGAAGTGACGCGCGCGGCGTGGCGCGAGAAGCGAAAGGAGATTCTCGCCGCGACACCCGATGTCGCCGAAACGACGTTCGTCTACACGATGACACCAATCGCCTACGACACGAAGTACGGCACCAACTACCGAAAGCCGGGTCTGCTCGCGCGCTTCGTGGTGATGGTGTTCAAGGTGCTTCCAAAGTTTGGACCGTTCAGACCATTGGCGTTTCAGCCGCTCAATACCCAGACCGAGCGGATGTTTCTCAACAGCTTCGACGACTCCTGCGAGCGCTTTCGTGTGTTGCTGCGCGCCGTGCGCGATCGTCGCGTGTCGTTTGCCGACACCGATCTCGACACCGGCAAGACGCCGACGCCCGGAGTGAATCCCCTCGCTGACAAGACCTACGCCGATCTGCTGAAGAAGCTGACCAAGAAGAAGATGGTCATTCCTGCTGCGTTACGCCAACCGCGGCCCCGATGATCAGCAGCGCACCGGCAGCGCCGCTCCATCCGAGACGATCGCCCAGCACGATCATGCCGAGCAGCGTGCCGACAACCGGTTCGAGATTCACGAAGACGCCGGCCTCGGACATCGGCACGCGCGACACGCCCCAATTCCACAGCAGGTTTGCGGCCGTCGTCGCGAAGAGACCCTGAACGACGAGAGGAGCCCACGCCCCAACCGTCAGGTGCACGGGCGGAACGCCATTCACGCTCAGCACCCAGATCACGAGCGGAACCGTACCGATGACGGTTACCAATGCTCCAACGCCGATCGGATCGTAGCGAGCCATCAAGTGTTTGCTGGTCATCACCCAGCCGACGCCGGCCAGGAGCGATAGCACCACTAAACCGTCGCCGAGCGCCGTCGGTCCACGCGCCTCACCACCAGCTGCCGAACCCGAGACGATGAGCAGCGCGCCGATCGCCGAAATGAGTAGCAGCATCCACCGCCGCAATGGCACACGCTCGCGTGCCAGAAGCGCTGCCCCGACACCGAGCAGGATGGGCATCGTGGCAACCATCAGCGAGGCGTGCGCCACCGTCGTGCGCGCCAGTCCCTCGAACTGAATCAGGTAGACGAGCGGCACACCGAACACGCCGGCGATGATCACCGTACGCCAGTCCTGGCGCTGAACACGGACCGACCGCGATAAGAGGACCGGCACGAAGCCCACACATGCAAGGAGCAGCCGGTACATGATCATGTGCGGCACTTGGAGCTCGCGCAGCGCGAACTTGCCGAGCAGGAATCCCGTGCCCCACAAACAGCCGGCGCCTGCCAGCGCGAGATAGGCGCGAGATCGTACGTAGGGTCCGGCTTCAGCCGGACCGCTAGGCGCCATCGGCGCGCAGTGCCTCGGGCGGCGTGAGATGCGCCGACGCTCGATAGTGACGAAGCTGCGGCGTGCTCGCGGCCACCCACCCGGTGACCATCAGACAGCCGATTCCGCCCGACACCACGGAGAGCACCGGCCCCCACGCGTTGGCGACGAGACCCGCCTCGAGCTCGCCGAGCTGCGGCCCACCCATGAAGAAAATCATGTTCACACTCGTCATCCGGCCGCGCATGTGATCGGGCGTCGTCAGCTGCCGCACGAGGTTGCGGATCACCATGCTCACCGTGTCGGCGGCACCGGTGAGTGCCAGGCACGCGAAGGTGATCGCGAAGTTGCGGGAGATGCCGAACAGCACCGTGGCCAGACCGTAGGCCACGATCGCCCACAGCAGCACTGGTCCACGGCGCTCGATGTGATCGACCAGCCGCACCATGAGCAGGCTGGAGAGAATCGCCCCCACCGACGGCGCCGCCGAGAGCACGCCGTAGCCATGGGCGCCGACGCGCAGGATGTCTTGCGCGAAGATCGGCAGCAGCGCCGTCGCCGAGGCGAAGAACGTGGCAAAGAAATCCAGCAGCATCGTCGAGCGGATGAGCGGAGTGCGGAAGACGAAGCGCAGTCCTTCCAGCGCGGCAGCGAGCGTGACCTCGCGCGAGCCGCCCTCGGCGCGTCCGGTGAGGTCGCGCATCATCAGCAGCGCGGCGATCACGAACACGAACGAGATCGCGTTGATCGCATAGGCCCAGGCGACGCCCGCTTCACCAATCAGAATGCCGCCGGCAGCGGGGCCAATCACTGACGCCGCTTGAAACACGATCGCGTTCAAGCTGATTGCGTTCGGCAGGTGCGCGGCAGGGACCAGCGTCGGGATGAGTGCCTGACGCGCCGGCGCATCGAACGCGCCGAAGGCCGCGCCCGTCGCTGCGAGCGCGTAGATGGGCCACACATGAGAGACGCCGGCAAACGCCGCCCACGCCAAGACAGCCGCACACAATGCCATGCCGCTCTGCGTGACCAGCATCACGCGCCGGCGGTCGTGCGCGTCGGCCATCACGCCGCCGATGAGCGAGAAAGTGACGATGGGCACGACGCGAACCAGGCCGACCATCCCGAGGGCCAGACCACGCTGCGCCGGCTCGACGAGCAGCGAGACGTGCCAGAGAATCGCGGCACTCTGCATCATGGAGCCGGCCATCGAGACCAGCTGGCCGATCCAGATTAGGCGGAAATTACGATGCTGAAGGGCAACAAGCGACGAACGCATTACCGTCTACCAACGATTCAACATTGGCAATCAAAGATCAATAATTGACGCGCTTGCAGAAAGGAGCGTTATGCGATCGCACATGGTGACCACTGTTCTGGTGCTCGGGTGTGTCGTCGTGACGCTCGGCCAGACGCGCAACTGGACGCCGACCCGCACTCCCGATGGACAGATCGATATCGAGGGCGTCTGGGACTTCGCCACGATCACGCCGCTCGAGCGCCCGAACGGCCTCGACAAGGCCACCTTCACCGATGCCGAGGCGGCGAACTTCGAGCGCGAAGAAAACCTGCGGCAGAACCGAGATCTGATCGACCCGAAGAAGGGCGGCGCGAACTATCTACCGGGGAGCGTCGTTCCGTACAACGAGTTCTGGTACGAGCGCGGCAGCCGCATCGTCGGCTCGAAGCGCACGTCGCTCATCGTCGATCCGCCCGACGGTCGCATCCCGCCGCTGACTCCGGAAGCGAAGCAGAAACAGGATGCCGACGCCGCGATCGCTCGCGAGGAGCAGCTAGGGCGCGTGCGCGCCGACTCGCCGCAATCGCGATCGGTGTCCGATCGGTGCATCCTCGGCTTCAACGCCGGCCCACCGATGACGCCCGGCGCCTACAACAACCACCTGCAGATCACGCAGGCACCAGGGTATGTCACGCTCGTGCCCGAGATGGTGCACGACGCACGCGTGATCCCGGTCGATGGCCGTCCGCACCTGCCGTCGAGCATTCGCCAATACCAAGGCGACTCACGCGGCCATTGGCAGGCCGGCACGCTCGTCATCGAGACGACGAACTTCCTGCGCGAAACGAGCTTCCGTGGATCGAGCGCGAACCTGCTGCTCACCGAGCGCTTCACGCGCCTCGATGCCGACACGCTGATGTACGAGTTCACCGTATACGACCCGAAGACCTGGACGAAGCCGTGGAGCGTCGCCGTGCCGATGCGGAAGATGAACGAGCCAATCTACGAATACGCGTGCCACGAAGGCAACTACGCGATGCGGAACATTCTGAGCGGGGCGCGGGCCGCAGAACGATAAAAGCATGAGACGAGGAGTAGGTTCGTTGGCGATCGGCGGCGCGGCACTCGCTATGGCGATCACGGCGTGGCTCTGGTCAGGTCCGCTCGACGCACAAGGCCTTGCGATCCCAAGCTACACCGATGCGCAAGCGTCGCAGGGCAAAACCGCTTTCGATCGCAGCTGCGCCTCGTGTCACGGCGCGAATCTCGACGATGGGGAGTTCGGGCCGCCGCTGAAGGGCGTGGAGTTCCGTCTGCGCTGGGGCGCCAAGCCACTCGACACGCTGCTCACTCACATGAAGACGATGCCACCCGCGGCGCCGAACTCGCTGGGCGACGATGTCTACACGCAGCTGCTCGCGTTACTCGCGCGTGAGAACGGCGTGATCGCCGGCACGAGGGCGCTGTCCGGCGATCCCGCCGCGCTTCGATCAGCCGCGTTGCCCGCCGCAGCGGGCGGACCGGGCGGAGGGCTGACCACGGGCGTTCCGCTGCCGCCGGGTCCGCCGCGGCCGAATCCGCTCGACACGCTCACGCCTGTGACCGATGCGATGTTGAGCGCACCAGCCGACGGCGAGTGGCTCACATGGCGCCGATCGTTCGATGCGCAAGGCTTCAGCCCGCTCACGCAGATCACACGCGGCAACGTCAACGATCTGCATCTCGCGTGGAGCTGGGCACTGCCGAACGGGCCCAACGAGGTGACGCCGATCGTGCACGACGGCGTGATGTTCGTGCACGCCTATGGCGACAAGGTGCAGGCGCTCGATGCCGCCACCGGCGATCTCTTGTGGCAGTACTCGCATCGCCTCGCGAGAGATCGCGCGCCCTCGGTGAAGCGCGCCATCGCCATCTACGGCACGCGCCTCTACGTACCGACATCCGACACGCACATCGTCGCGCTCGATGCGAAGACCGGGAACGTGATCTGGGATCAACCGATCGCCGACGCGAAGCAAGGCTATGGCCTCACCGGCGGCCCACTCGTCGCCAACGGCAAGGTGATGGTCGGCACCACCGGCCGCGCGCCTGGCGGCAACTTCATCGTTGCCCTCGATGCGCAGACCGGCAAGCCGGCGTGGCGCTTCTCGACGATCGCGCGTCCTGGCGAGAACGGCGGCAACACGTGGAATGGTCTGCCGATCGAGAAACGCAACGGCGCATCGGTGTGGGTGCCGGGCAGCTACGATCGCACGCTCAACCTGGCGTTCTTCGGCCCGGCGCAGACCTACGACACCGGTCCGCTGCGCAACCGCGGCGACGAAGGCGTGACCACCGACGGTCTCTACACGGATTCAACGCTGGCCATCAACGTCGACACCGGACGCCTCGTCTGGTTCTTCCAGCATCAGCCCAACGATCAATGGGATCTCGATTGGGCGTTCGAGCGCCACGTCGTGCAGCTGCCGGTCGGCGGCACACCCAAAACGGTGGTCGTGACGGGCGGCAAGCAGGCGATCTTCGACGCGATGGAAGCCGACACCGGCAAGTACGTGTTCTCGATGGACC
>Ga0075424_100001434_pt1 | contig 20941 bp, 15 predicted proteins | sample SoiMethybrSBSTD3_FD_75301 | JGI IMG/M metagenome (GOLD analysis project Ga0075424, IMG submission 75301) | Bulk soil microbial communities from a Populus tree surrounding site in Tennessee, USA - Soil MetaG P. TD hybrid SBSTD3 | ecosystem: Environmental > Terrestrial > Soil > Tree plantation... | reverse complement strand
GCGCGCGGATGGCGGTCGATGATGAAGTGCTCGTCGGGCGACTGCTCGTATTGGCACACGCGCGATTCGAGCAGTGGAGCCCCCTTCAAGCCCGGAAAGCGATACGCCAGATAGTCCCGCGCGACCTGGAGCGCCGCATCCGTCGGCTTGCGCTCGCCGCTGGTCGGATCGAATGCCGGACCGCGCGTGTCGTCGGCGACCTTGAAGCCGCGCCACTCGTTCCCCGGAATGCCGTACATGAAACGCGGGCCGTGATCGGCCCACACGGGCATCGCTTCTTCGGTGAAGCGACGATCGCCCGCCGGCGTACCGAAGAAGAAGACCTCCTGACGCGTGGGGCGCACGCGCTCGCCGATGACGTCCGGGAACAGCGCGCCGAGCCAGGGACCGCAGGCAAAGACAAAGCGATCAGCCGTCAGCCGACTGCCATCAGTGAGCGTGACAGCAGAGAGCTCACCGCCAGTCGCCTCGATCGGGCCCTGCACCCCGAGCTGCTTGTATTCCCCGCCCTCATTGATGAACGCGTCGAGTACCGCCGCGCAGGCGCGGCGCGCGGTGAGGTAGCCGCCATCTTTTTCGAGAATCGCCCAACGCACCCGCTCGCAGTTGATCTGCGGATAGCGGCGCGAGACTTCGGGACCTTGCAGCTCCTCGAAGTCGACGCGCGCCTCTCGCAGGACTGGTAACGCCGCCTTCTCGTATTGCTCGTCGCTCTCCACCAACCAGAGGACGCCGATGTTGTGATAGAGCTGACGCTGCCAGCGCTTCTGGTGCTCCTTCCACAGAGCCAGCGCGCGCACCGCCATTTGGGTGTACACGGCGCGCGTGCCGTACGTCGCGCGAATGACGCGCGTCTCGCCGCCCGAGCTCGCGCGCGAATTGCCGGGTCCCCAGGCGTCAACCAGTGTCACGCGCGCGCCGCGGCGGCGCAGAAACAGCGCCGTCCAGCCGCCGAATGCGCCCGCGCCGACCACCACGATGTGGTGTTGCTTGCTCTGTGGCATCAGGAGTCCCCCGAGCGCGACCGTCGCACTCGAATGTATGAAGGAGCGGCGCGTTAGCATCCCCGAGCCTCGTGCACGAACCGTCGCACGACGTCGCGCTCTTCCGGAGGCAGCGACGGTCCCCACGGATCATCACAGGCGTCGTCAGGGATCACACCGTCCGCGGCCAGCGCCCAGAGCATCCGGCGGATATAGCCTTCCATCGGCGGGCAGAAGGTTGCTTGACCAAACGCGTCTAACTGCGCGGAGAGGCGCATAAAGGCGCGGTCGTCTCCGCTCCTTGCGGCCGTCAGCAGCTGAGCCTGGAGATCTGTCAGCGCTGAGCCCATGCCGATCAACGCGGCGCGCGCGCCCATCATCAGCGAGTAGCCGAGGAAACGGTCCTCACCGGTGATGAGCAGTTTGTCCGGATGGTCCCGCAGGACACGCGCGATGCGTTGAAACGTCACGACTGAATCGAGCGTCGCGACTTTGATCCCGACCACGCCCGGTACCGACAGAATGGCGTGTAGCGTCGCGTCGTCGTAGTCCACGCCCCCCGCGGCTTCGTACAAGTAGAACGCAATGACCGGCAGCTCGCGCGACAGCTCCTCGTGATAATCCGCGGCGTTCTGGCGCGCGGGGAACGCGAGCAGCGCGTCGGCGCCGCCTTGCTTCGCCTCGCGCGCCATCTCCACGGAATTCGCGCCCGCGATGATGACTTTGTGTCGCAGCGCCTCGCGCCAGGTCTTGAGGACGAGGCGGCGCTGCTGAGTCGTCAGATGGGGGCCGCGGCCGGTATGCGCCCACACCGCGACGCCGGCAACGATCTGGGTCCGCATCCAGTGGGCGTAATCGCGCTGCGCCTGTTCGTCGATCTCGGAGCCACGGAACGGGACGGGCACGGCTGGAATCAGGGCCCATTCCAAACGCTGTCGCAGGCTGGGAGGACCCGTCAGGCCATCAACTCCTGAAGATTCTTCGACTCGATCGCCTCGCGCGCTTCTCGTTTGATATCCAGTAAGTCGAGCTTGGCAACGCTCGTCTCCGGAAGACGCAGCGGCTGCCCGGTGCCAAACACAAATCGTTCAGCGCCGATGGTGTCGAGAAGCAGCGCGAGGTGATCCTCCGGCGGTCCCCAGATCCACGAGATGTCCCACCAGATGCGCCGCGCTTCATCGGGCGTTGAACCGAAGTGTACTTCTTCAATGACGGAACGGTCGGCGTGCGTGACGAGCAGCCGCACCTCCCGGTCGCTGCGGATCAGTGCTCGTACCGCGGCAGCGGGAAGTTCATTCACACGATCGTTGGGGTGGCGCTGGCGACCGTCCTCGAGCCGCACGGCAAGCATCAGCGGCATCCGGGCGGCGCCGCACGCTGCCGCGAGCGCGCGCATCTCGCCGCCTGCCGGGTCGAGCCCGACATACTGTGGATCGCAGCGTACCGCCGGTGCTCCGGCGTTCGCCGCGTCGGCGAGCACCTGCTCCCATTGTGGCAATGCCGGGTGAACGATCGGCACGGGCTTGAAGCGTTTCTCCGTACGCGTCGTCTCGTAGAGCCAGGCGTTGCCCTCTGTCGGATCGCGCCAAAACAGACCAGGCAAGTGCGTGACCCAGGCGGTATCGATCTTGGTGCGCCCCAGCGCCTTGAGCAGCGCCTCCGGCGAAGTCCCCGGGACTTTGCGCCACGGGTACGCGCCGACGAAGGCATTGCAATCAACGCGTGGCATCAGTCGGTCGGGAACGCGTTGGGAGGGAAAATCCGCGCAGCGTTCTTCCAGCGGACCAGCGCGGCATCCTGCTCCGACAGCACCGTTTCGAGATAGCGCAACTTGGCCCAGCCGGTGTCCATCGTGATGTCGCTGCCCCAGAGCAACCGCCTGACGCCCACACTCTCGATGCACGCTTCCAGCATTCCGCCATCCACGCCGCTGCCGGACAGGTCCACGTAGACGTTGGCGACGTCGCGCACGGCATGCAGTGAGTGTTGCCAGTCGCCCCCGCCGCCGATGTGCGCGAGGATGAACGCGACTTCCGGATGACGGCGTGCCAGTGCGCAGAGCTCGACGGCGTCCGAGGCTTCCTGCCCCGGCCAGTCGTGGCGACGATGCTGCCAGATGTGCTGCAGCACCGGGACGCGCCGTTCGCGCGCGAGGACGGCGATCGGATCGAGCAAGGGGTCATCGGCGCGCCGGCTCGCAGCGAGCTTGATCCCGATCATTCCCGCATCGAGACAGCGCACGATCTCGGCACGCGCGTGAGCGGTGTAATTGGGATTCACGCACACGTATCCACGAATCCGATCGGGATGCGCGCGTTGCAACGCGAGCAGCGCGTCGTTGCCGGCCGTGACGTCGCGGGGCGAGGGGAAATAGGTCGGTGAACTGAAGCCGAAGCTGCCCAGAATCGACGCCACGTGCGCTGTGATGCCGATCTTCTCGCCCGCGGTCAGACGGCTGTCATTGCGCTCGCGCCAGTCGGCGCGCGGCGTCCGGGCATGGTAGAAGTGGGCATGGACGTCGATCAGCATTGCCGAAAAGCTAGACGCTGAGGCGCCGAGACGCTAAGCCGCTGAGGCAGGCGAAGCTGCGGAGGCTGGCGTGGGACACCCGGACCCCTATTTTGTGGGGTCCTTCCAAGGGGTAAATCCGGATGGAATCGCTGGCGAGCCGCGCGAAAGGCTTCCTGTTCGAGCCGCGTGCCACGTTCAAGGAAGTTGAGTCCGAATTCACGAAACCGGGTGAGATCTGGGGAAAGTACGTGATCCCACTCGCTTTGATCGGTCCGGTGATGGGCGCCGTCAGCCGGCTGGTGTTCGGGTGGCGCCTGGGTTCCGTGAGGTTGGCGGACCGGCCGGTATCGCTCCCCGGCGCGCTGATGTGGGGCGCCGTCGCATTCGTGATCGCGCTGGCAGCGATCTTCATTCTCGCCTGGATCATCAGCCAGCTCGCGCCGCAATTCGGCGGGCAAAAGAACGACGTGCAGGCACTGAAGGTCGCCGCCTATGCCAGTACGCCGGCCCTGATCGCCGGCATTTTCAACATCCACGGCGTGTTTTACGTCGTCACGATTCTCGTCTCGCTCTACAGCCTGTATCTCCTGTACCTCGGATTGCCGATCCTCATGAAGGTGCCGCAGGATCGAGCGATGGGATATACGGCGGTCGTGATTATCGGCGCGATCGTGCTCTTCCTGCTCCAAAGCGTCCGCGACTACATCACCTTCTAACTGTCCTTCAGGGCATCAGACAATTGCGCGAGGGCACGGTCCACCGTGCCCTCGTCGTGTGCTAGCGACACGAAATTGTACGCGGTCCGCTTGAACAACAGGCCACGCGACGCCGCGTTTTGGGCGACGAGGCGCGACATCTCCTCCGTGGCGTAGTGCAGAAAGCACATCTCGGCGATTCCGGCGACTCCAGTGACGACCTCCGGGAACGCGCGCTGGACCTCATGCAGTCCATGGAGTAATCGCGTGCCGACCCGATGGAGATGTCCGCACACATTTTCGCGCTCGAACACCTCGAGTGTCGCTCGCGCGGCGGCGAGCGCGACGCCCTCAGTGGCGAGCGTCGATGAAATCCAGGTGCGGCCCGCGGCTGCCATCAGGTCGGCCCGCCCGCCTACCACCGCAAGCGGAAACCCGTTGGCCAGCGCCTTGCCCAGCACGACGATATCCGGAGGCAAGCTCTCGAGCTCATATCGCGCGACCGCGCCGCCGATCGCCAGTCGAAAGCCCGTCTTGATTTCGTCGAAGATCAAAATCGCCCCGGCGCGCTGCGTTTCGGACCGGAGCATCTGGAGCCATTCGCGCGACGGCTCCGTCACAACGACCGGCTCGACGACGACCGCCGCCAGCCGTGCAGCGTGCGCGCGAATCAGTTCGCGTCCCTTGGCGACGTCGTTGAACGGCAGCTCGGCGAACAAGCCGCGCACGGCAGCGGGGACGCCTTCCGTGGCTCCCTGACACCAGTCGAGCCAGCCGTGATAGCCACACCCGAGGACTTCGTCGCGCCCCGTGGCGACGCGCGCGAGCCGCACCGCCGCCGCGACCGCTTCTGCACCGGTCTTCAGAAATCGGACGCGCTCGAGCCACGGGATCCGGCGGCCGAGCGCCTCAGCCAGCTCTTCTTCGGCGACGGGGGGCAATGGACCTACGACGCCGGCGGCGATCGCCGCTTCGGCTGCGCGATTGACCGTGGGATGGCCGTAGCCCAACGCCACGGCGCCGAGCGCCATGACGAAGTCCACATACTCGCGTCCGGATTCGTCCCACACGCGGCAACCGGACGCGCGTGTCATGCGCGCGGGAGTTCCGAACAGGGCCTCGGGCCGTTTGCTACCGGTCGACGTGAATCCCGGAACGCGCCAGTCGTTCACCGTATTTCGTCACCTCGATGGCCATCGCACGGAGGAGTTTGACTTCGCGGATATCGAGCGGCGTGCGGTGCGCGATTTCCCGAATCGTGCGCATCACCCCGTCGGCGTTGCGCGTCTTGAAGAATTCGATCGAGTGCAGCGCCTGCGCAATGTCGGCGAACAATCGCTCCAGCTCCGCGACATCCGCAGGCTCAGACTTGCGCCGCGGCGCCTTGAACGCACGCGCCTCGGCACCGCGCGCCAGGGCGAGCTCATACAGCATAATGACGACCGCGTGCGCGAGGTTGAGCGAGGCATAGGCAGGATCCGAGGGAATCGTGACGACGCGATGACAGCGATCGAGCGCGTCATTGGACAAGCCCTTGTCCTCACGGCCGAAGAGCAACGCGACCGGACTGCTTTCCGCCAACTGGAGCACTTCGGCCGCTGCCTGCCGCGGCCGCTGCAGGTTGCGCTTCGCCGTGCGCCCACGAGCGGTGAATCCGACGACATGCACACAGTCGGCGAGCGCCTCTTCCAGCGATGGAAGTACACGCAGGCGGGCCAACACGTCCTGCGTCTGATGCGCGATCCCCTCGACCCGGTAGGCCTCGTACTCGCGCGGATTCACGAGCCTCAAATCGCGAAGGCCGAAATTCTTCATGGCGCGCACCACGTGCGCGATGTTGACGAGATCCTGCGGCTCGTGGAGGACTATGACGATCAACCGACGAGCTCCAGCATACCAAATCTGCTGGGATCCTGTCTATCGCCACGCAGCCACACCCAGCCACCTCCGCCGCTCCAAACCAGCTGTCCGACCCGACGCAGCCGGCCGGGCAGCATCTCGTTGACGATGAGGTCGAAGCGCACCCGGCTGCCGGCATGCGCATAGACGCCGGCGGGCCATGGGATCGCAATCGTCACGCGGTATCCGGTATTGGTGCGACTCCACCCGCCCCGTACGCTTTTCTGAGCGCCTGTGTCACGCGTGTCGCTCGTGGCACTGACGTGCACCGAATGTCCGCTGGGATCAGGCACGATGAGATAGCCGACGGGTGCGACGCCATTGGAGCCCGACGGACCGGAGGAGACGGGCGCGACATACACCTGGAGGCCGTCGGAGTGAATCTCGTCCGGCTCGTTGTCGAGATTGAGCGGGGCCGCGCCGACGGGACGCAACACCAACTCCGGCTTCGTCACCTCCACAGCGAGGTAGAGCGACGCTTCGTCCCATGCCGCGAATGCGACCGCAGAGAGATCACCGGGACCAGGATACGGGTCTTCGCTCCGACGATACTGATCTTCCAGGGTGAGCTCGAGCGGCTCGGACACATCGAAGCCTTCGAGCGTCCCGTCCAGTGGCGGAGCATTCCCGACCCGGAACGCTGCGGCGGCAGCCGGCGTGGGTGGGTCGATGGTCACCAACGGCACGAAGGGTACCGCCTCGTCGCGGCGCCCGCGCAACGCGACCGCCGGCTGTCCTTCGCATTCGACGATCCACTCGGCCAACCCGAACCGATGGCGATGCAGCCCGCCTCGCGTTTCGATCTCGATCACGTCGCCGCGCGCGCGCACGGCGCGAATCGTGGGCTGATCGGCGGGCGTCTCGATCACCGTGATCATCTGAACGCTGCGTCCCCTGCCGCGCGCGAGATAGAACGACGCCCGCTCGCCGGCATCCCCGCGCTCGCCCGGGAGGCCCGGCGCTTCCATCTGGAGCAAATCGCCGTCAAACAGCAGGTGGGCGAAGAGCTGAGCACCATCCTGAACATGCGACACCACGATGGGCATGCCCTTCGTCGCCGGAACAAAGCGCTGCACGCGCGACACGAATTCATCGGGCAGCGTGTCATCCACCCAGCGACCACCTCCCGGCGTCTCGACCGATCCGCGGCCTGCGAAATGCCACGGCAGCTCGAGCTGTTGCTCCTCGCTGCCTGAAAACTCGACGACATCGATGAGATAATCCGGCCCGCTCACGACCATTCGCGCGAGGCCCTCGAAACGCCCGTGCACCCACGCCCACGGCGGCCGATCATCGAACGATGTGACACTCGCGTTGCCCCGTGGCTGCGACTCACCATTCAAGCGAGGCGCGTTGTGCGCCAGCGTGGACCGATACCAAAACAGGTCGGGCGTGACGTACTGGCCCGTCCCCGGATCGGGGAGCCAGTAGACACCGCCGGCAAAAAGCGTCAGCTGCAACCGGTCCTGGTGGCCATGACCGCCGCCTTGCGGTCCGCATTCGAGGCTCGCGTATCGTCCATTATTGCGCAGCACCGCGAGGCCCTGACTTTCGAGTAGGACGGTCGGCGGCTTCCATTGCTCCTGCACCGCGGGCAGATCAGGAAGCATCTCGAGCAACGCCCACCAGGACAGCGTGGAGCGGGATGCGGGATGCGGGATGCGGTCGCTGGCCGCATCGTGCAGATAGGACTCCGAGATTTCCCGGAGCGCGGGAGGCGTGTGATACAGAGCGTGAAGCCATGCCGCAACATTCCGCATCTCGCTTCCCGCATCCGGCACCCCGAGTCGCCCGAGCCCGATCTCCCAGAGCTCGAGGTACGCCGGCTGGGCCAGCGAGATACCGAACTTTGAGTCTTTGCGCGCGGGGAAGGTGAAGTCAGGCAGCGCAGTCAACGCCGTGGCCTGCAGTGCATCGTGCAGTCGGCCCGCGAGCCGTTGGTCCTCCCGAAAATCGACGCCCGCCAGTCGCGCCCAGCCGGCTCCCGTCAGCATGCCACGCAGCGCAAAGAGGTGGTAATTCTCGCCCTCATACCACAGTCCGTCGCGTCCAAAGCCGCGCTGCAAATGCGCGATGAGCCCTGTGTCACTTTCAACGGCGCGCTGGGCCAGCTCCTCATCCTCAAACCAGACCGCGACTGCCGCGAGGGCGGCGTTATTCCACGTCTGACGATTAGAGAATCCTTCGTCGTAGTCGCCGATCAGTGTCGCGGCCTCTTCGGCGACCTGATTCACGCCGCGCGCCGTCGCGTCATCGAGGTGACTGCTTGCGCGCAACAGCGTCGCAGCGGCGACGTAGTTGCATGTCCATATCGACTCGAGGTAGGTCGAGAAGAAGAGCCGGCTCGGCCCCAGGACGTTGTCGCGGTTCGGGTACTGCCAATACGCGCGGGCATACGCGTTCAGGATGTCGCGCGCGCGAGCCGCCGCCGCGCGGTCGTCGCCTTCATGTGTTCCCACCGCAGCGATGGCCGCGAGATGCGCCGCGCGCTCGGCCAGCCAAAGGTGCTGGAACCTGGCCCAGCTCCAGTCGTGGCGCTGGCCCGTCCACGTCTTGCCGCAGCGCGGGCAGCGATGCTCGGTTGGACTCCAGGGGTCGAAGGCCAGCGCGATGCCGTCGTCGGGACAGAATCCTCCGTCCTTCGTCAGCACGGATTTAAAGTCGGGAACAACCGGCATGCGCTCGAGCACGGGTCGCGCGCGCTCCCGCAAGTTTGTCAGCAAGGCACGCAGATCCTCGGACTCGCCGATCACCTCGGCGCGTGCGGCGAGCTCTTCCGCGGTTACCACGCCCGCACTCCTTCCCCTGACCACGTCAACGGCAGCACACTCGCGCCATTGCCCGCCGAGGCGATGCGAGCAGCGGCCGCGCGCGCATCACTTCTCATGATGAAGAACATGCAGCCGCCGGCGCCCGCGCCGGCCGCCTTGCCGCCGAGTGCGCCGGCATCGGCAGCCGCGGCCTCGAGCTTCGCCATCTCGGGCGTCCGCATGCCAGGATCGAGTGCCTGCTGATGTTTCCAGTTGGTGCTGAGCAGTGAGGCGACGCGGCCGAGGTCGGCCGCGCGGAGCGCGTCGGTCATCGCCTCGCCGGTCTCCTTCAGGCCACGCAGCGCACCCGTGACCTGTGCATCACCCCGTTCGTAAGCGCCCATGACGCGTGAGATCGTGTCACCCGACACGCGCGACTTGTTGGTGTAGCAGATCAATGTTTGCCGCTCCAAGGCCGCCGCAAACGCGCCGTCGATCGTGATGGGCTCGATCCCGACGTCGGGATCGCGAAACGTGAGTCGATGAAATCCGCCGAGCGCGGCGGCATACTGATCCTGTTTGCCGCCGGGGAGCTGTGCCTCGATGGTCTCGACTTGCCAGGCCTGATCCGCCACGTCCGGTTGACTGCGCGTCTCCTGGCGCGCGCGCGACAATGCGCCCACGAGCGCGACGCCGAGCGCGCCCGAGCTGCCGAGTCCTGAGCCAGGCGGCGCATCACAGCGCGTCGTGAGCGTGAAACCGCCGAGCACGGGGAACATCCGTAGCGCGGCCATGAGCAACGGCAGCTTGCTGTGTCCCGTCAACCCGCCTGCGTTCGCACACTCGAGTGTCTCCCCGATGTCTTCCGCCACGAAGCGCAACAGCTTGCCTCCGAGCTGCAAGTCCACATGCGCGCGCAACCCGATCGCGCTGTTGACCACGACACCGCCCTCGCGCGTCGAGAACGGCGGCACGTCCGTCCATCCGCCGGCGAAGTCGAGACGCATCGGCGCGCTCGCGTGAAACGCGGTGGGAAGCTCACGCCGCCTCATTGTGTCACGCGCCACGCCGCAACCGTGGGCAGCTCACCGCGCATGTCCATGCGGACGCCGCGGACCCGTTGGCTCATCGCCTGAACGCCGCGGGCGTGATACAACCACACCGCAGGAAGCTCGTCAGCAAATACCCGCTGGGCCGCCTCGGGATCGTTGGGAATGGCAACGCCAGTGACATTCCCGAGCGGTTGGAGGAAGCCGAGACCGGGATCACCGGGAATTCCGGTCACCGCCGCCGTGAAATCGTGCCGGGATCCGAACACCCGACTCAAGAATGTAGAGTTCTCGAGCTGCCGGATCGTCACCTTGAAGCCGACCGCGTTGAGGCGCGCCTGCAACATCTGCTCCAACGCTCCTTCCCCGCTCCCCACCGTCAGCAGCTCGAAGCTCCGCGACGAATCGCTGAGGGCTCGCACGAGTTTCCGCGCTGAATCGGGCGCGAGTGGTATGTGGGGAGGCGACACGTAGTGCGGCAGACCGGGTGGAACCGGCCCGTCGGCCGCGTCTGCGAGTCCGAATAGGTAGCCGTCGACAATTTCCTGCTTGTCTATCGCCAACGCCGCGGCGAGCCGCGCGCGCCGGTCGTTGAACGGCGGCCGCCGCGTATTGAAGAGCAGCCCATACGGAAAGATCAGCGGATACTCGCGGATCCCGATCGCGGGATGGCGGCGTACGAACGCGACGTGCTGCGGGCTGATGCCCGCGAAGTCGAGCTCACCCGACACGAGAGCCGAGAGCTTGACCATCGGCTCGTCCACGACGACGATGATCAGGCGCTCGACATTGGGAGCGCCGCCCAGATCCGCTGGAAAGTCGGCGTTGCGCGCGAAGACCCAACGCCGATTCGGTTCGTGCGTGACGAAGCGAAACGGTCCGTTCCCCACCGGATGCTCATTCCAGAACGCCTCCCGCAGCCGAGCGTGAGACACGCTGTCCAGCAGATGGGCCGGAAGAATGGCCAGGTCGGTAAACACAAACGCAAGATCGCCTGGCGCGTGTGGGTGCGACGATCCGGACGCAAAGTGCAGCTCGACTGTGGAATCGTCGACCGCGACGACGCTCGTCACGGCGTGGAGCTCATTCTGACGGGGATAGCCCGTGACCGTATCGCGCGCTGCGTCGAACGTCCACACGACGTCGCGCGCCGTCGTCGGCGTGCCGTCGTGCCAGCGCACGCCGGTGCGCAGATGGAAGGTGAGGGTGCGCCCATCCGCCGACCACGTCCAGCTGCGCGCGAGGTACGGCCTAGGCACGAGCGTGGAATCGTATCGCGCCAGCGTGGTGAGCAGGACGTAGCGCTGCACTTGGCGCGCGAGCGGATGAATCGTGAGCAGCGGATTGATGCTTTGGAGATCGGCACCGGACGCGAACAGCACGGTTGCACCGCGCCGCGCGGCGGTGCCTCCCCCGCACGCGGACGTCAGCAGCGCCACAGCGAGAACCCCGCGAATAGTCACGCGCGACACGCACGGATTCTAGCGGTGGGGGATGGGCGACGCGAGATTCTCGGACGTGCTTTCCAGATTAGGACATCGCCTGCTCGCCGGCATCGCCGTCGTGCTCGGCGTCGTCACGCTCACCTTCCTTCTGTTACATCTCGCACCCGGCGATCCTATCGTCATAATGCTGGGGCCGAGCGCGACGGAGGCACAGGTCGCCGCGCAGCGCCACACGCTCCAACTGGACCGGCCGGTGCCGGCACAGTTCGCGAGCTGGTTAGGTCGTTTCGTGCGGGGCGACTGGGGCACGAGCATCACCAAGGGGCGTCCCGTGCGTGCGATCCTCAGCGACGCGTGGCCGGCTACCGTACGACTCGTTCTCCTCTCGCTGATCCTGAGTTATCTGGTCGGCCTGCTCGTCGGCGTGGTTCAGGCTGCGCGCAGCGGAACGCGCACCGATACGGCGCTTTCCATTTTCACGGTCACGCTCTTTGCGGTCCCCGGCTACTGGCTCGGCTTGATGCTGGTGCTGGTCTTCACCTACTGGACGCAAGTCCTGCCGGCGTTCGGTGCTGCGGGTCTCGATGCCGATTACCTGAGGGGCGGAAGCTGGCTGCTGGATCGGCTGCGACACCTGATCCTGCCGCTCACGGCGTTGACGTTGATCGGCATTGGTGGGGCCGCGCGATTCGTTCGCGGCGCGATGCTGGAGACGCTCACCCAGCCGTTCATCACCACGGCGCGAGCAAAGGGCCTCACGACCCGGCGCGTGGTGGGACTTCACGCGCTGCGCAACGCGCTGACGCCGGTCGTCATCCTGCTCGGCCTGTCGCTGCCGGCGCTGTTCTCCGGCGCCGTGTTTATCGAGGCGGTGTTCGCGTGGCCCGGTGTGGGACGTGTGCTCGTCGAGGCCGTGCAGGCGCGCGACTATCCGGTCGTGATGGCGGCCACCGCGATCAGTGCCGCGCTGGTCGTCGCCGGCAACATGCTGGCGGACATTCTCGCCGCGTGGGTGGACCCGCGCGTCCGGCAGAGCGCATGAGCCGGCTGCTTCGCGACCGGCGCGCTGCGTTCGGCGGCTCCGTCCTGCTGATTGTGTTGATCTGCGCCGCGCTGGCGCCGGTCGTGACAAACGGCGATCCGTTGTCGCAGCACGACATCGTCGCCACGCGGTTCGTTGCGCCGCTCTCCTCCGACCCGCACGGCGTGTTTCATCCGCTGGGAACCGATCGTTTTGGTCGAGACGTGTGGACCCGACTGGTGTACGGCGCGCGCATCTCGATGGGGATCGGATTGCTGGCGGTGCTCGTATCGCTCGTGATGGGCGTCGTGATCGGTGCGCTGGCGGGGTACTGGCGCGGCCCGGTATCGCTCGCGTTGCTCGGCCTCACCGACTTTGCACTCGCCGTGCCGCGCGTGGTGTTGCTCTTGCTGCTGGCGGCGCTGTGGCAGCCGAGTACGCTGCTGGTGATTGCCGTGCTGGGACTGACCGGCTGGATGGGCATCGCCCGGCTGGTGCACGGCGAAGTGCGCTCGCTCGCCGCCAGACCCTTTGTCGAAGGCGCCGTCGCTCTCGGCGCGCGGCGGCTGCGCGTCCTGGCGCGCCACATTCTGCCGAACGCCCTCACGCCCGTGATCGTGGCTGCCGCGCTCGGCGTCGGCAATGCGATCTCGCTCGAGGCCGGTCTCTCCTACCTTGGCCTCGGCGTGCAGCCGCCGACGCCGTCGTGGGGCAATATGATCCAGTCGGGACGCGATACGCTCGTGAATGCGCCGTGGGTCGCAACGGCGCCCGGTGTCGCCCTGGTGCTCGTGGTTATCGCGTGCACCCTGCTGGGCGATGCGTTGCGCGACGTGCTAGACCCGAGGACCCGCCAGTCGTAACAGCGTCGGCGCGTCGATCTCGTGCCCACCATCAAACGACGTCAGTTCGTACCGAATCCCGTGCTCCTGTAACCGCCGCTCATTGGCCGCAACGATTTTCGGGGTGAAGTACTGGTCCCGCGTTCCATACACCAATCGCAGCTCAGCCACGCGCAGTCGCTTCAGGTCCAGATCGGGCGGCACTTCCCCACCCCACAGGATCAGGCGGTCCACGTGACTCGACCCGAGCGCGGCCCAGCGTGCGACGGTCGCGGTGCCTTGCGAGAATCCGAGCGCGGTGATCGTCGCCTTCTGGGGCGCGACACTCGAATACACCGCGTCGAGATAGCGCACATAGTCATCGATTTCGTGCAGTCGGTCTTCGCTCGTCATCCACGCCGCGCCGACGCGCCGCTCCGCGGGAGCCTCGGTCAGATAAAACCGCGACAGACCCTCGGGCGCGACGACGCATCGTCCCCCGGCCTCGATCGGCCGGAAGCGCTCGAGAAAGCGCGCGGCGAGCTGCGCATAGCCGTGACACACGAACCAGATCTCGCCGGCATTTTCGGGTGCGCCCAGCGTGAAGTAGCGTGCCGTGCGCGCCGTGGTAATGAAGTGCTCGCGCATCAGGTCACCATAATCGAAACAACCTCATGCGGTTCGGCGACAAAGCGCACGACATTGCCACGTTGCTCGAGCACGAGCGCAACCGCTTCTCGTTCGTCGGCGCGCACGCGATGCGCGGTCTTCACGCCCTGCTCAAAGCGCCACGCGCCCGCCGTCTTGCGATTCGTCGCGTTGTAGCAGCGCAGCACCATCGGCGAGCCGACCTGTGCCGGCTTCAGCGACGAGAACACGAGTCCCGTGCCCTCCAGTCGAATGTCATGGCGCGCGGGCGTCAGGGCAGGCGCGTCCCGCAACCAGAGCGGCTGCAATGGAAGAAATGCCTCTTCCCATAACTGTGGCACGACGTCACCGCGCTCAATGTCGGCGGCGCTGATCGGTGCGAGCCCGAAATCGATCCGCGTGACGCCGAGGCATTGCGCGGCTTGAATGGTGGTCGGCCACCCGGCGTGACCTGGACGGGTCGGCAAGTCGCTCCGCGACAAATCGCCGATCGCGCGGAGCAGCGTGAGCAGCAGATCCCCGTCCGACGTCCACTCATACTCGAAGAACGCCGGCGCGAGCACTGCCACGCCTCGTTCGCCGCGCGTGGCCGCGACGAACCGCTGCGCCGGCGCGGTTCGCACCGGCGTCTCGCGCGGGTAGGCCGCCGGATCGACCTTCACGGCGTCGCGCTCGACCGTTCCGAACGCGGCACCGGCGACGGCCGGCACGCCGGCCAGGCCGGTGGCGCATCGCGCGCGCAGGCGGTGATACCGATTGCGATTATCGAGCTCGAACGTCGCGCGGACGATCGGACTGTCGGCAAAGAGCTGGATGACCAGACGCACGTCAATTCCTCGAACGAGCTCCCAGCGCGCTTCGAGAGCGGCTACGAGTGGGCCAGTCACGAGACTCCGGACAGACACGCGGCCACTCTTTTGCCTCACGCGATTACGAGCCGGGGGGCAGTAGGTGTACGCATCGCCGACGTCGCCGGCATCTTCGAGCTCGAGTAGCGCGTCATAGCGCTCGTTACGGCGCCGATCCAGCAACGTGAGGGCGCCATTCGATTCGAGCGTCACCTGTACAAAGCGATTGACGAGCGTGCGACCGCGGACGCGGGCCTCCTCCGCCCGCGGGAACGGCACGGCGCTGCCGACGGTGAGCGCACCGAGACCGAGGCCGGGCAGCACAGGTGCGCGGAACGCGACGCGGACCTGATCGACTTCGTCCTGGTCGGGATAATGGCGCCTCGCATCGCGTCGCTCTTGCTCCGGACGGACAGCGAGGACCTGCACGGGAACAGCCTTTCCGTCGGGGCCGGAGAGCGAGAAGGGGCGATACCCTGTTCCTTGCCGCGGCAGGCGTCCCGGCGCGGGTGGACCGACGAGCACATCGCTACGAAAGAACGTGACGTCCGCGACAGTCACCCCGCCGCGTGGGCGAGCGGCCGGGTTCCACAGCACGAGCGTGGGCTCCGAGCCTTCACGTCGCTCGCGCGCGAGGTCGGGATCGTACCGAGCCAGGTCATGCAGCGCGCCGCGGGTCAGCTCATCCGCATATGCCGCCACGGCAGTGAGCCGCTGCTCCGCCGCGCGCGTCACCGTGTCTGATGTCGTTCCGGCAATCGTGTCGTGGAACTGCGTGCGCACCAGTGTACGCCACGCTGTTTCGAGAATCGGCCGGCGGTCGCGCACACCACCAGACGCGTCCGTGTAGCGCGACAGCGCGACCAGCGGTTCCACAATTCTCTCCAGCCACAACTCGACCTGACCGTGGCGACGCTTCAGGGGCGCTCGCGTACCGTGGATTCCCTGCAATGTCCACGTGTAGCCGTACGACCAACGCAGCTCACCGGCGATCGGCTTCGCCGTGGTGCTCTCGGCGGCCTGGAAAAACTCATCCAGCCTCGACACGCGGAATGCGCTGTCCGGCTCGAGCTCGGCCAGAAGGTCACGAAGCCGCGGCAGCGCGGGATGCGGCGCATGATGATCGGCTCCGATGAACACCGGGATGTGCTTGCCGGCGGCGCGTTGCGTCAGGGTGGTGCGAACCTGCGCCCAGAGGTCGGGCAGTCGCGCGCCTGCGCCCGGCAACGCGGCGCCGATCTCGTAACCCTCGGGCGGCAGGTGCCACACGAGGATTTCGCGGTTCCCCGTACCCCGCCAGCGAAAGCAATCCAGCTCTTGGCCGGGCTCACCGCCCAGCCCGCGCCACACCACGCCGTATTTCATGCCGAACTCGCGGCCGAGCGTCGGCAAGATGCCTGGATGACCGAACGCATCGGGCGAATACATCACGTCGAGTCGCCCGCCGAGCCGCTCCGCATCGGCCGCGCCGAGCAAGAGATTCCGAATCAGGGACTCGCCGGAGGGAATGAGCTCGTCGGCCAACACGTACCATGGACCAATCTGCAATCGGCCCGTCTTCACCAGCGCCTTGATGTCATTCTCGCGCTCGGGCCGGACGCGCAGATAGTCCTCGACGAGCACGGTCTGCCCATCGAGCAGGAAAGTGCGGAAGGCCGGATCACTCTGCAGCCGCTCGATCAGCTCGTCGAGCATCTCGACCAGGCGCGCGTGAAACGCCGCACGCGGTAGGAACCATTCGCGGTCCCAGTGCGTGTGCGGGATCAGATGGAAGATGTACGCCGTCACGGAGGGGGAGGGGGACTGAGCCGTGAGATCTCCGCGGTGCTCGAAAGGTGAACGTGCGCGACACGCCGGCCGCGCGCGAGCAGCGCGCGGATGTCGCCGCGCGCCTGCGCACGGTGCAGCTGGCCAAACGTCCAGCCCATTTCTGGAATCTCGAAGTCTTCAGCCGGATCGGCCGTGACGACGAGAAACAGGCCGCTCGCCGGTCCGCCTTTGTGCAGCTGCCCCGTCGAATGCAGATAGCGCGGCCCGATGCCGAGCGTCGTCGCGCACGTGAGCGTCTTCCCCCACGCGGCGCGGACCTGCTGCAACGCTTTGAAGATCGCCGGCGTGGGCGGGACGTACGCGAGCATCGCGAAGTAGTCTCCCGGACGATAGGCGGCCCGGAGCTGTGTCGGCGAGAGCGTCCGCAGCGGCGCAGCATCCGTTGCGCCGCCCGTCAATTCCGCGCGCGCAAGTCGTTTCGCTTCCTCGACGTCCGGCTGGTCGAAGGCATTCACGCCGAGACGCTCGCACAGCGCCGCCGTCGCATACTCCCAGCGCAGGAACTCGACTCCCAGATCGAGCGGATCATCGGAAAACGTCTCAGGAGCGGCCGTCTGAGAGTCCGGCAGGGCGCCGCCACTCGGATCCTGCACCACCGGCACGACGCCGCGTCCATCCTTGCCGGAGCTTTCGGCAATCAGTTGCTCGATCCAATAAGCCAGTGCCGCAACGCGCTGTGGGGGATTCACGCACAACTTGTCGCGTCCCTGGAGCGCGCGCTCCGCAATCGCGACGCCCATGGCGCGCGCGGCCGGCACATCGACACGACGGGTCCGCTCGAGCAATGCACGGCCGTCGATGCCGGCGAGGGCTGCGGGAACCATGCCGATCGCCGTGAGGGCCGAGTAGCGACCGCCCACGCCGGGCGGATGCGGAATCGCGGCACGAAATCCCCGTTGGCGCGCGATGTGATCCAGCGGACTGCCGACTTCCGTGATCACGATGAATTGCTCGGGGCGCGCCCGGGCAAGGAAGTAGTGACAGAATGCGAGGGTTTCGACGGTGTTGCCGGATTTGCTCGAAATGACGAACAGCGTGCGCGCGAGATCGGCAGGACTGCCCGCCGCGCGAACCGCGTCCGGATTCGTGCTGTCCAGAACGTGCAGGTCGCGGGCGGCACCGAATGTTTCAGCGAGCACATCGGCGACCAGGCTCGACCCGCCCATCCCGCAGACGAGCGTGCGCGTGAACCGGTCCGCATCGATCGCGGCGGCCAGCGCGACGTGGTCGTCCCACTGTTCGAGCGACTCCTCCGGCGCGCGCATCCATCCGAGCAGATTCATTGGCGGGCAAACATAATGCGGATAATTTAGGCGCGGAGTGTACCCTCCCGTGCCGCTGAGCCGTCGCGCTCGCGTGCTGGCCAGCATCGCCGTCGCGTCACTCGCGGCGATGGTGCTGGCCTACACCATTCCCGCCTTTGATTCGCGAGCCAGGCACGTCATCGCCGACGCGTGTTGGACCTGGGCGGCCGCGTTCGCCACATATTGTTGCCTCAGCGCCGCGCGCCGGATGACGCCCGCGCAGCAACGCGCCTGGCGCTGGATTGGCGCCGGTTGCGCCTCATTTCTGGTGGGCCAACTGATCTGGATGTCATACGAGCTGGTGCGAGGTCGCGCGCCATCCTACCCCTCGCTCGCCGATGTCGGCTTTCTGGGCATCTACGTGTGCTTCCTGGTCGGGCTCCTGACGCTCGCGCGGCAGGCTTCCGTCCGACCTGCCGATCCCGAGCTGGCGCTCGACACCATCCTCGTGACGTTCACCGTCGGCGCGCTCACCTACGAATATTTGCTCGAGCCGCTGCTCACGCGGGCGAGTGGGACGCCGCCATCCGCGGCGGGGCTCGTGGCCAGTCTTGCCTGGGCGATCGGCGCGGTCTCCGTGCTCTGGATCCTGCTCGTGCAGATGTTGCGGCGTCCTGTCTTCCCGCCTCCCACCACCGGGCTGGTTCTCATCGGCGTCATCGCCCTGGCGGTCGTCAACCTCGTGTATGCCGTCGCGGCGTTGCGCGGGACGTCGCAGGCGGGCACGCCGCTCGATCTCATCTGGGACTTCGGACTCCTCGCCATCGCCGCAGGCGCGAGCGTCGCGCCCGATTACATGATCCAGCTCCAGCGGGGCGCGGGCGCGCTGACCGAAGGACTGGGGTCACGGCTCATGGCGCTGGTCATCGGACTCGCCGGCATGACGGCCCTGGCGATCGTTGCTCTGATGCGGCCGACCCGCGACGCCGCCGACGCGATCGTGATCGGCATCGGCCTCGCAATCGTCGCCGCGCGCATTCTCTACTCACTCGGCGTCGACCGGCGGTACGCCCGAGTGCTCGAGAATGAAGTCGCCACACAGACCGGCTCCCTCATGAGCTCACTCAGCGCAACCGCGTCCGCCGAGCGCAATCTGCGCCTGCTGATGGAGGCGGTCCCCGACGCCATCGCCGTGATCGACCACGACGGCTACGTTCTCGATGACAACATTGCCGGTCGCACGCTCATCGGTGTTTTTCCCGAAGACGGCACGGCGACGGCGGGGCGACGCGCGGCGTTCGGCTGGCTGCAGGGGACCGCGGCACGTATCGCGCGCGAGAATCTGCTTGCCGCGTTCGACGGCGAGCAGCGGCGATTCGAAGTGCCGTACCAGCGCAGCGACGGCTCGGACGGGACGGGCCAGGTGTTGCTCGCACCGGTGCGTGAAGGCGGCCGGATCCCCAGAGTCCTCGCGCTGATTCGCGACGTCAGCGACCAGCGTCGCACGCAAACTCAGCTCCAGCAAGCCGAGAAGCTCGCGGCCATGGGCCAGCTGGTCAGCGGTGTCGCGCACGAGGTCAACAATCCCGCCGCGATCATCTCCGGATTCGCGCAGACGCTGCTGCTCGACGAGCTCTCGCCGGAACATCGCGAGACCGTGCAGATGATTTACGATGAGGCGACCCGCATCGGCCGAATTACGTCCAATCTCCTGGCATTCGCTCGCGCGGGCAGCAAAGACCGCACGCTGGTCGAGCTCAACGAAATCGTCCGTCGCACGTTCGCGCTCCGTTCCTACCACCTGACCACGCTCAACATCACCGTGAATCTCGACCTGGACGACTCGAATCCCAAAGCGTGGGCGAACGGCGCCGAGATCCAGCAGATGCTGCTCAACCTGCTCATCAACGCCGAGCAGGCGCTCACGGCGTCCCAGGGTCGCAGGACGATCACGATTCGCACGGCGGCCGCCGGCGATGATGGCATCCAGCTGCAGGTCGCCGATACGGGCCCCGGCATTCCGCTGGACATTCAGGAGAAGATCTTCGATCCGTTTTTCACGACGAAGCCCGAAGGAGCGGGCACAGGACTGGGCCTCTCGATCTGCTACGGAATTGCGAACGACCACGGCGGCCGCATCTCCGTCCATTCGGTGCCCGGTCACGGCGCAACGTTCACGATCGCGTTGCCCCGGGATGCACGCGTCCGCCAGCGCGCGCAATCGCCGCTCGAACTTCCACGCGCAGCATTGAAGGGCAGCGTTGAGCAAGATGGACTCGCCATCCTGCTGGTCGACGATGAGGAAGGGCTCCGGCGCGCGCTCGTGAACTTCCTGAAACGGCGCGGCATGGAGGTCACCGCGGTCGAAGATGGCGGCGATGCGCTGCGGGTCCTGCGGCGGCGGTCATTCGACGTCATCGTCTCGGACGTCCGGATGCCCGGCATGAGCGGCGGCGAGTTCCTGGAGCGGCTGCGCCGCGAGCATCCCCGCATGGTGCAGCGGCTCATTTTTACGACCGGAGACACGTTCGCGACCGACACGTCAACTCTGCTGCGCGATGCCGGCGTTCCCTCGCTGGTGAAACCCTACGATTTCTCCAAACTGGAAAGCGTCGTACGCGAAGTCGCGGCCGCGGCTAAAACCTCGGCTTGAGCCGCAGCTCGAGATCGGAGCGACCGATCCCGTTTGGTGTGGGCGTCAGGCTGAAGCGCAGCGGCTCCGCGTCCGACGCGAGCGCGTCCAGCACCTGCGGGGCGACAAGCAGCTCGTAGTCGCCGGGCTTCACCCCCATCAGATAGAAAGCACCATCATTGAACGTGACGAGCGTGCGCCGCGTCCGGGTACGCTGCTCGATGAGTATGAGCGTCACGCCGCCGACCCCGCGATCGTTTCGCACGACGCGACCTTCGATGATGCCGGCTGCGACGACCGGGATGTCGAGACTGCGAAAGCGATTGGGGCCGGGCACGATGCTGGTCCGCGCAAACATCGGCACGAGCAGCGGGGACTCGAGGGAGAGAGAGTCGAGACTCACGAGTACGGGCTCGAACGGCACGAGATCCCAGACATGGTAGGCGCCATTCGAATCGGTCTGTGCCGACAGCGAGCCGACGAGTATGCGGGCGTTGCGCACCGCCGGTTCGCCCAGATCACGGATGCCGTTGGCGTTCTGGTCCAGGAACACATACCCCGAGAG
>Ga0075424_100001430_pt1 | contig 20949 bp, 17 predicted proteins | sample SoiMethybrSBSTD3_FD_75301 | JGI IMG/M metagenome (GOLD analysis project Ga0075424, IMG submission 75301) | Bulk soil microbial communities from a Populus tree surrounding site in Tennessee, USA - Soil MetaG P. TD hybrid SBSTD3 | ecosystem: Environmental > Terrestrial > Soil > Tree plantation... | reverse complement strand
CTCATCCCGATGCCTCCACATGCACGCTCGACGGTTGAATTGTCGATAGTCGAGGTATAGTATTGTAGATGATCTAGGCATAGCCTGGAACGACAACTCGCGTCCGAAAGTTCCAGGTGCGGCAGGGAGCACAGCAGGAACGGTCAGCACGATCGATGAAGGCAATTGTTCGTCGCGCGTACACACCACAGAGGACTTCACACGCGGCCGCGAGCGATACGACCTCATCATCGATGCGGTGGGGAATCGCTCGATGCTCGAGTGCCGGCGCATCCTGCGCTCTACAGGTGCGTACGTCAGCGTCGTCGGCTCGCCGATGGCGCCGCTGCTGTCGCCATTGGTGAGCCAGCGGATGGTCATGCTCACGTTGAGGACCATTCCCGTGACGGACCTTGCCATCCTGAAGGAGCTGATGGAGGCCGGTCAGGTCGCGCCGGTCATCGACCGGACCTATTCGTTGTCAGCAGTGGCCGACGCGATCCGGTACATCGAAACCGGACACGCCCGGGGGAAGGTCGCCATCACTATTGCATCGTCTTGACATCCGTCGGACGCTTGAGTCAGACTGAGCGAGCTTACTAAGCTAGCTCGGTATGGCGACACGACCCGATACGCTCCAAGGCTCGCTGCCCCTTCTCGTCCTGACCATCCTGCAGCGCAGAGGTCCGCTGCACGGCTACGCGATCACGTCGCGCATCCACGAGCTGTCCGACACGCTCCGCGTCGAGGAAGGCTCTCTGTATCCAGCACTGCACCGCATGGAGGAGGCCGGCTGGATCAAAGCACGCACGATCACGACCGAGCGCAACCGAACCGCACGTGCGTACGAAATCACCGCCGAAGGCCGCCGGCGGCTCAACGTCGAAGAAGAGCGGTGGCGATTGACGACCGACGCGGTCAACTACGTGCTGAAGCACGCCTAGCGGCCTTATGTCACTGCTCTCCCGGCTCGCGAACGTGTTCAGACCTGGCCGCGTGGAGCGGGCCCTGGACGATGAGCTCGCGTTCCACATCGAATCGCGGATCGACGATCTCGTTGCCGGCGGCATGAGTCGCGCCGACGCCGAGACGGCGGCGCGGCGACAGTTCGGGAGTCCGCTTCGCGTGCGCGAGTCGAGTCGCGACGTGAAGCTGCTGCCATGGCTCGATGCGCTCGCGCGCGACGTGCGTCACGGCGTGCGCGCGCTGAGGCGCTCGCCGGTCTTCGCCGCCGTCGCCATCGGCACACTCGCGCTCGGGATCGGCGCCAACACCGCCGTCTTCAGCATCGTCAACGCCGTTCTGCTCAAGCCGCTTCCGTTCAAGGATGGGAGCCGGCTCGTCTGGCTGTGGTCGACCGACCCGAAGAATCCAGCGGCGAGATCGGTGTCGCACCCTGACTTCGTCGACATTCGCGCGCAGAGTCGATCGCTCGAGAGTCTGGCGTCCTGGTACGGATACGAGATGGTGCTGACCGGCCGTGCCGAGCCGCAGCGAGTGCAAGTGGCGGTCGTAATGGGCGATCTGTTCTCCGTGCTCGGCGTCCCGCCCGCGCGCGGCACGACGTTCCGCGCGGAGCGACCGGGGCCTGCCCCCGGCCTGCCCCCGGGGGCAGGGCCGGGGCAGGCCGGGGGCAGGCCCCTCGGCGACACGCCAGAGCGAGCGGTCGTGCTCAGCCATCGATTCTGGGCCGAGCGATTCGAGTCGGATCCAGCGATCGTCGGACGCGGGCTGACCTTGAGCGGGAAGAGCTATCGTGTGCTCGGCGTCATGCCTCGTGGATTCCAATTCCCGATTCAGACGCCGCCGATCGACATGTGGGCGGAGCTCGGACCGGAACAATTTGCCGACGTCCCGCAGATGGGGCGCAGCGCCCGATTGATGGACGCCATCGGCCGCCTGCGCTCCGACGAGGCCATCGAGCGCGCACAGGCTGAACTCGACGTCATCGCATCCCGCTTGAGCCGTCAGTATCCCGATACGAACGCCGGCATCGGGGTCCGCATCGTCCCGGCCGTCGATCACGTCGCCGGACGCGTCTCGCGACCGCTGCTCATTCTGTTTGCCGCGGTAGCGTGCGTGCTCCTGATCGCGTGCGTGAACGTGGCGAATCTGCTGCTCGCGCGCGCGACCGACCGTCGACGCGAGATCGCGCTGCGGTCGGCGCTCGGTGCGGGACGGGCGCGGATTACGTTTCAACTTTTGATCGAGAGTCTTGTACTTGCCTTGATCGGCGGGGCCCTGGGCGGACTAATCGCAACATGGGGAGTCGAGGCGCTGGTTCAATTGGTGCCAACCGACTTGCCGCGCGCCGACGAGATCGGCGTCGACCGTGTCGTTCTCGTGTTCACCGTCGTCGCATCGCTGGCGACGGGGCTCATCTTCGGCGTGGCTCCGGCGTGGCAGGCGTCGAACGTCGATCTGACCGCAGCGTTGCAAGAGGGCGGTCGCACGATGTCCGTCAGCGCGCGCGCATTTCGTCTGCGGGGCGCACTGGTCGTGGCCGAGATCGCCCTTGCAGTGATGCTGCTGACCGGGGCGACGCTTTTCATGACGACGTTCTGGCGCTTGCGGGAAGCGCCACAGGGATTCGATCCGCACAACGTCCTCAGCTTCGATGTCACCTGGCCGTGGGAGAAGTATTCGTTCGAGCAAGCCGGTGCCAAGCTGCGCGAGCTCCAGGTCGCGTTGCAGGCGGTGCCGGGGATTCGCGGTGCTGCGGGTGGCATGCAGTTGCCCGATCGCGGCGGCGCCGCCAGCGATCTGCTCTCGCCGTTCCTGGAGATCGAGGGCCGTCCGGTCGCACGCGATGCGCGTCCGCGAACCGCGTACGTGCCGACGCAGCCAGGCTACTTTCGTGTGCTCGGCATTCCGCTCGTCAACGGTCGAGACTTCACCGATCGCGATTCACTCGAGTCGCCGCGGGTCGCCGTGATCAACGAATCGCTGGCGCGCAGCTACTTCGGCAACGAGAATCCAATCGGCAAACGGCTCAAGCTCGATCTGTGGCTGCTGTTTGGCAGCGAGACGCCGATGCGCGAGATCGTCGGCGTGGTCGGTGACGTGACGCACGCGGGCATTTCAGGCGCGGCCCGTCCGCTCGTCTACATTCCGTTCGCACAGCGGCCCTTCAACATCTCATATGTCGTGGTGAAGACCGATAGCGATCCGGCGTCGTTCGTCCCCGCGATCCGCGCCGCCGTCCGTTCGGTCGATCCGGATCAGCCGATCTACGACGTCCGCACGCTCGAGGATCGGATCGGGATGTCGGTGGCACAGGAGCGCTTCAATGCACTGCTGCTGGCGATGTTTTCGGGATTGGCGCTACTGCTTGCCGCGATTGGCTTGTATGGAGTGTTGTCGTACAGCGTCGCGCAACGCACGCACGAGATGGGCGTGCGTCTGGCACTCGGCGCCGATCCGCGTGACGTCCTCGGACGCGTCATGCGCGAGGGAGCGACGCTGATTGCGGCGGGCCTGCTCATTGGCGTCGCAGGAGCGACAGCGTTGACCGGCCTCGTCGAGGGCTTGTTGTTCGGCGTGTCGCCACTCGATCCCCGCATTCACCTCACCGTCGCGGTCGTACTCATGCTGGTGGCGATGGCCGCGTGCTGGATACCGGCACGCCGCGCGGCTCGCGTCGATCCACTGGTTGCCCTCAGATACGAATAGGGCCTTCACGCGCCGATTGCGCCTCTCCTTGACAGCTTAGGAGAGATCCGACTATCTTTCCTAAGCAGGCTAGGAGTGATATGGCGGACGAAGCGGCACTGCTTCCAGGCACGCTCGACGTGCTGATTCTCAAGTCGGTCTCGCTGGCACCGGAGCACGGCTACGGCGTGCTCCTCCGGATCGAGCAGATTACTGGCGGCGCGTTGTTGGTGGAGCAGGGGGCGTTGTACCCAGCGCTCGCTCGACTCGAGCATCAAGGCCTTCTCGAAAGCGAATGGGGAACCTCCGACAACAACCGCCGGGCGAAGTTCTACAAGCTGACGGCGGCGGGACGCCGGCGGCTCAAGGCAGAGACCGAGCGCTGGGAGCGGTTGGCGACGGCGATGTCGAGAGCGCTTCGCGCGCAGGAGGCGTAGCGATGGGGTGGTCCAAGATTCGATCGGTGGCCGCCGGCCTGTTTCGACGCGCGCGCGTCGAGGACGAGATGGCGGAGGAGATCCGCGCCCACATCGAGGCCCGTGCGAGCGATCTGGTGCGCCGCGGTCTGGATCCTGCCGAAGCCCAACGCCAGGCGCGCATCGAGTTCGGCGGCATCGAACGCTACAAGGAAGAAGTGCGCGAAGCACGAGGGCTGCGCGTGGCCGACGAGTTGCGCGCCGATTTGATGTGCGGACTGCGCGGATTGCGGCGCGAGCCGGGCTTCACGGTGATCGCCGCGCTCTCGTTGGCGCTCGGCATCGGCGCCAACACGCTCGTCTTCAGCGTCGTCGACGCTGCGCTGCTGCGACCGTTGTCGCTGCCTCAACCCGATCGCCTCGTCACCATCTGGAACATTCCCGATACAGCGAAGCCCGATCGCCTCGGCACGCACAGCATCACGCGCTACGTCACGTTGAAAGAGAACGCGCGCTCGTTCGAGTCTGTGGCGGCGCACAACGGCATCGCCTGCGGGATCAAGAGTCTCGGATTCGCCGAGGACGGGCTTCCGCCCGAGCGGATCCTCGGCCAGACGGTCTCGCCGTCGATGTTTCGCACCCTCGGCGTTCAACCGCTGCTCGGCCGAACCTTCACCGACGCCGAGGACCAGGTCGATCAAGTTGCAGCGGTCGTGGTCCTGAGTTATCGCACGTGGCAGCGGCGATATAACGGCGACCGCGACGTGATCGGCAAGACGATGGTGCTCGATCGTCTGCCGACGACGATCATCGGCGTCATGCCGCAGGCGTTCGACTTCTTCGGCGATCAGATCGAGTTCTTCGTCCCCTTGTGTCTGACACGTGCGCAAGTCGAAGGCCGTGTTGGGGGCAACACGGTGATCGCCAGGCTGAAGCCGTCGGTCTCGATCGCCGACGCGCAGGCAGAGCTCGACGCGCTTGGAATACAGCTCGCCAACAGCGACCCGGTTCACCATCGCGGCTTCGGCACGAAGGTCGAGTCGCTTCAGCGATCGGCGACGCGCTCACGCGGGAATGCAGGTCAACCCGCGAGCGACTACGGATCGGCGTTGCTGATGCTGCAAGGCGCGGTTGCCGTCGTGCTGCTGATCGCATGCGCGAACGTTGCCGGGCTGCTGCTGGCGCGGACCGCCAGGCGGCGCACCGAAGTGGCGCTGCGCCAGGCCATCGGCGCGAGCCGCTGGCGCATTCTTCGCCAGATGATTACCGAAACAGTGCCGCTCGCCGCACTCGGCGGTGCACTCGGCGTGCTGCTGGCGTGGGGCGGCTTGCGCCTCTTCATAGAGCTGGCGCCTGCGGACTTTCCGCGCCTGCAGTACGTGTCGATCGATCTGCGCGTCCTGACCTTCACAGCCATCGTCGCGCTGACAACGGCCCTCGTGTTCGCGGTTCTTCCAGCGCTTCACGCGTCGAGGGCGCAGTTCGCCGACGAACTGAAGGACGCGAGCCGCGGCGCGACAGGCGGAGTGTTTCGCCGGCGCATGCGCCACATTCTTGTCGTTGGACAGATCGCGCTTGCGCTACTCCTCCTCGTTGGTGCTGGTTTGCTGCTCAACAGCTTTGCTCGGGTGATCGGCAACGAACTCGGTGCCGATCCCTCGAATCTGCTCACCTTCGATTTCCGACTTCCCGCACGCGAGTCCTACAAGCAGATCGGGATGTATCGAGGCTCGGGACTCTTCGATGTGAGCTCGGTGCCGGCCGACACGGTGGAGCGCGTGCTCGAACGCCTGCAAAGCGTGCCGGGCGTGCGAACCGCAGCAGCGACGAACACGCCGCCATTGGCCGGGGCATGGGCTGAAGTTCCGTTCAGGATTGAAGGGCGTGCCGATCCGGCATCCGTGATCTCGGCGGCCGGTACACCGACGCTGCCGACCGTCGAGCACGTCGCGATCACACGGGGGTTCTTCGACGCGATGAAGATCCGCCTGCATGCCGGACGCGACTTCGATCCGCGCGACACGGCGTCCTCGCCATTCGTCGTCATCATCAACGAGACGATGGCGCGGCAGTACTTTTCTGGAGAAGACCCGATCGGTCAGTACCTTCGGTTCGACTCGATTCCCGAGGAGCAGCCGCGCCAGATCGTCGGTGTCGTCGGCGACATGCTGGACGGTCCGTTCTCGGTCCAGCATGCCCCCACGGTGTACGTGCCGCACCTGCAACAGACGTCGCGCGCGACGGGGCCGACGGTCTACGCGCGCATCGGAATGTATTTCGTGATCAGAACGCTCGGTGAGCCGATGGCGCTGCTGACGCAGATCAAGCGCGCGGTTGCCGAAGTGGATCGCCGGACGCCGATCGCGAATGCCACGACCGTCGAGCAGACACTCGATGCACAAGTACGTCACTTGCGCCTCTACCTGTTCCTGCTGGGACTGTTTGGTGTCGTGGCCGCGGTGCTCGCAGCCGTCGGCATCTACGGCGTGGTGGCGCATTCGGTCGCGGAACGCACACGCGAGTTCGGCGTGCGGATCGCTCTTGGCGCGCGGGCGCTCGACGTCCTGTTGATGGTCGTCGGGCGTGCGTCCACGTTGATTGCCGTCGGGCTTGTGCTCGGGCTTGCGGGCGCCGTCACCTTCTCGCGAGTGCTCGAGGCCAACCTGTTTCAAGTGACCGCGACCGATCCGCTCACCTATGTCGCAGTCTGTGTGTTTCTGCTGACTGTGGCCGCCCTTGCATGCGTGGTGCCGGCCGGTCGCGCCGCGATTCTGAACCCCGTCACCGCCTTGCGGCACGACTAGCGACAACCGTAGAGCGCAGGCTTCAGCCTGCGCGATCGCGACTCAGTCGTAGAGGCCGCCTTAGGCGGCCTAGAATACGTCCCATGACCGTTCGCATACTGCTCGTTGCCGGCGTGATCCTCGCCCTGTGTGGCAATTCGGCCGAAGCCGAGACGCGCGTCGTCGATCTGAAAGCGTCCGACGGATTGAACCTGAAGGCGACGATGTTCTCCGCCTCGTCCCGCGGGCCTGGCGTGCTTCTGCTGCATCAATGCAACCGGCAGCGCGCGATCTGGAATGGCCTTGCCGAGAAGTTGGCCGCCGCAGGCATCCATGTGTTGACGCTGGATCTGCGCGGCTTCGGCGACAGTGCCGGCGATCGATTCGACAAAGCACCGCCGGCGGTGCAGGCCAAACAGCAGACGCAGTGGCCGGCAGACATCGACGTCGCGTTTCAGTATTTGATATCGCAGCCCAACGTGACTCGCGACGTCATCGGCGTCGGCGGCGCGAGCTGCGGCGTCAACAACTCGGTGCAAACCGCGCGGCGGCATCCCGAAGTGAAATCGCTCGTGCTGTTGTCTGGAACCACGGATCTCGAGGGTCGCCGCCTATTGCGGAGTGGGCGCCGCATTCCGACGTTCCTCGCACTTGCCGATGACGACGAGTTCCCGCAGTCGGTGGTGACGACGCAGTGGCTCTATAGCGTGACGGCGACGCCCGAGAAGAAGCTGGTGCACTACGCCAAAGGCGGGCACGGGGCGGACATCTTCGCACCGCATCCTGAGTTGATCGCGGAGATCGTGAATTGGTACCGCACCACGTTGATCACGACTCCGGGTCACGCGCCCGCGTCGGCCGATACGGCAGGCATCGGCAAAGAGTTCGCAGCGCTTGCGCTCATCGATCAACCGGATGGGCCGGCCAAAGTGGCGCAGCAGTTGGCAGAGGCGCGGCGGCGCGATCCGAAGGCGACGATCATCCCCGAAGCGATCGTCAACGCGGTTGGCTACGAGCACCTGCAGTCGGGCAACGTGTCGCAAGCGATCGCGGTGTTCTCGCTCAACACGACGGCGTTCCCCGCATCCGCCAACGCCTACGACAGCCTCGCCGACGCGTACGTCGTTGCTGAAAAGAAGGACCTGGCGCGCGCGAACGCGCAGAAAGCGCTGGACCTTCTGCCGAAGGATACGAGCGTGCCGGCCGATTTTCGCAATCGGATCCGCGAAAGCGCGGAGCAGAAGCTCAAGCAGCTCGACGCGCCTACCAAGTAGGGCATGCGGCGTCGCCTTGATGAATACCTACTTCTCCTGCTGCCACTCAGGGGCGGCGAGCACGACTTCGACTGCGTCGCCAGCTTGACGCATCAGGCGAAGCTTCACCTGCAGGCAGACGTCTTTCAGATCTGACACACCGCGCGTACGAAGCCGATCGAGGGTTGCGGCGCTCACTGGCACGGCGTAGCTGGCCGGTTGGTCGGCTGGGTACACTCCCAGACTGGTGAGACGTTCGGGCTCCCATGTCCTCGTCACTCCGGCACACGGTGCGAGCCCGGTTTCGAGCGAGAAGGACGCCTTCGCAGGATTCTTGATCTCCGACACACGCAACACGATCACGGAGGATGCCCCTGGCCGCGGCGGAAGCACGAGGCGTACTTCAGGATTCGCGACCGTTACTCGCGCCGACGATACCGGACGCGTTTGACGTGGCAATGGCGACACCGGAGCTGCGGAGCACACCGCTGTCCCTACCACGATCGCGAGACAGCTGGTCACCCGCAGAGCTCTCACCATGATGCGTCGATCATTTCACTTGTGCGACGCTGAGCGCCAGCCTGTCGATGGTCAGGCGCTGCCCGGTGGTATCTCGTTTTTCGTACGGGACTGGAACGAGGGTGATGTCCACGCCATCCGCTGCCAGTGAGCCGGCCTGATTCAGACGTCGAACAGCGCCGCTGACGTCGACGAGGAATCTGGCTTTGGCGTCGCCCATCCCCGGCATGTTCGCCATCATCGGATCGTTGAAGAAGCCGAAGCTGCCGGCGTAATGCGGATCGGTGATCGGTGTGCCTGGGCCGGCATCCGGCTTACCGACGAACACGCGTACGAAGTAGTCGGCGCGCGGGGGCACGTCGACACCGTCAATCGTCAGCAGCACCGCCCGTCCGCTGGCGGGGTCGAGCGCGCGTTCGATCGGCGTTCGGCCCAGCTTGGAGATCGACGCGACCGGCTTACCCACCTCGGCTGCGATCGCGCGCTGCAGTTCCACGCGCTCGCCAAACTCCAGACGCACCGGCGCACCCGCCTTGAGGAATGCTTCGAGTGCCGCGCGATCTCGGATGCGCGATTCGAGGTGCATCGGCCCGCACGGTTCGAACTGATAGTTGAACACCGGGAACAGCACGGTGATTCCCGCTGTGAGGTCGACCGGATTGCCGTCGCCGTCGACGAACTCGGTGAAGTGCAGGTCGTACCACGCCTGATCGTTCGTATTCGCATTTCCGCGAGTGACGTTCCATTCGTTCCAAAGACAGTCGCACATGTTGTGATGGCACCAGAACACCGGATCCAATGGTGAGTGGTACGCGCCCATGTCGCCGCTCACGAAGCCGTGAATGTTGTTGTGCGGCGTCGATTCGAGCATGCCCTGTGTCGTCTGCTCGCGCTGCATCGTCGCCGGCGAGCTGGCGAAGGTGTAGAAGTTGGTGAGTTCGAGGATGCTCTCGATGACATCGGCGCCCACATACGACAAATCGGCCTGATCGGACGGACCGATCAGGCGCGTGGTGTTGAGCAGGGGATTGCCGTTTCCCCAGAAATGCGACGGCACGCTGCGGCTGGTCGTCCAGTTCCAGTACGGCAGTGCGAACTCGTCGTGAGCTGACAGTTTGCGGATGATCGCTTCGAAGTACAGAAGGTAGGCGCGATGCCAGGGTAGGAACCACCAGTTCCGGTGCGGACAATGATCGAAATGAATCTGGGCTTGCGCGACCCAGCTGCGCGGGTTGCTGGAGGGCAGGTTCTTCATCGCCTGCACGCCGTCCTTGAAGGCCTGGATGATCGGATCGTTGGCGGCGAGGTTGGCGATGTTCCGTCGGGTCGGACGATTGGCGATCTGATCACGACACGATTCACAACCGCCGAGCAGGAGGAGGCTCGACATCGCTCCGGCCTGCTTGAGGAAATCGCGTCGAGACCAGCAGCTGTCGAACGTCATGCGTCACCTCATGAATGTCGCGCGGATTGTTCGCCGGATTGGCCGCTGTCCTTAAGAAACGCTGCAGCGCCGTCAAACGAACAGCCGGTGCCAGTGGCGACTGCGTCGGTTAGCCCAACGCGACCGCCGGTGGTACGCCGACGTACCTGGCGCGGGGACGGATCAACTGCCCGGTGGCGTACTGCTCGAGCGCATGGCCGATCCAGCCGACGCTGCGGCCGATCGCAAACAGCATCAACGGCGATCCTGGCGGCAGCTTGAGCACGCGCGCGACGGCCGCGAGCGCGAAGTCGAGATTGGGCTGCTCGCGAGTGGCGGCGGTGGCGGCGCGCACGAACTCGACGATGAAGCGATACTCGGCGGACGTGGCGTAACGCTCGCCCAACATCTCCAGCAGCAGTCGCGCCCGCGGATCGCCATCGCGATACAGCGGGTGGCCGAAGCCGTCGATCGTTTCGCCGCGGCGCAGCCGCGCGCTCACCGCCGCACGCAGCGGCCGCGATCGACGTATCGACTCGAGCATCGCCTCGACGCGCGCGCCGGCGCCGCCATGTTTGGGCCCCTCGAGCGCCGACAGTCCGGCGATCACGACGGCGTACGGATGCGAGCCGGCCGAGGCGACACATCGGGCGGTGAATGACGACACATTGAGCTCGTGATCCGCGCAGAGCACCAGCGCCGCTCGCACGATGTCAGCGCCGCGTGCTCCGACGCCCCACTTTCGTGCGAGCACGAGGTCGACGCTGCGCGCCGCGGATGCCGCCCCGGTCGCGGACATCGCGAGCAGACGTACAATCCGCAGCCCGGATGCCGCGACATGGGCCGGCCGCAGATCCATGGCCAGCGGATCGTCGGCCGCCGCGGCAGCCAACATCGACTGCGCGCGGGCCACGAACGGAGCACTCGATCGCAGCGGCGCTGCGGTCCTTCGCACGGCCGGAGGCGGTTGCGCGTCGAGGGGCACGGACCAGATCAGCGCGGCGACATCTTCGAGCGATCGCGATCGGGCGAGCACCGCGGTGTCGACGCCGCGATAGTACAGACTCCGTCCGTCGATCAGCGCGATCGATGATTCGAGCACCGGCATGCCCCACTGCAGCGCGTGCGCAGCCGCCTTGTCAGGGGCCCGTCGTTCTTCAGTTCGTCGCCGCAGCCGCGTGACGTCATCGTGGGCATACATCCGCTCGCGTGTAGCGCCGGCGGCCGCCTGGGAGCGGATGAAGCCGCGGCTCACGTAGGCGTAGAGCGTCGCGCGGGTCACGCCGAGCAGCCGCGCGGCGTCACCGGCACCGATCCAGGCATGAACGGTGTCACTCATATTGATTCACCAATCAACGTTGACAGCATCATACCTGGGCGCTACGGTGGCGATATGGAGAGTAAAGGACTGGAAGGAGTCGTCGCCGCGTCGACTCAACTGAGTCACGTCGATGGTGAGCGCGGTGAGTTGATCTTGGCCGGCTACCCGCTCGACGACATCGCGGAGCGCGCGACCTTCGAAGAGATGACCTGGTTGATGTGGCACGGCGAGCTGCCGACGCGATCCGATCTCGACGCGTTTGGCGCCGCGCTGAGCGCAGTGCGCGAGATTCCAGAAGCCGCGGCGACGCTTCTCCGCGAGTGTGCGCGCCGCAACCTCGACGCGATGGACGCTCTGCGCATGGGAGTCGATGCGCTCTCGCTCGTCACCGGCGATGAGCTCGGCATCGTGGCGCGCGTCCCGACCATCGTCGCGATGTATGTCCGATTGCGACGCGGACTCGAACCGCTCGCCGCTCGGCTTGATCTCGGACACGCCGCGAACTTTCTCTACATGTTGAGCGGCGAGATACCCGATCCCGAGCGTGTTCGCGGGCTCGAGACCTATCTCAACACCGTGATCGATCACGGTCTCAACGCATCCACCTTCACCGCCCGCGTGATCACGTCGACTGGATCGGATCTCGTGTCAGCGGTCGTCGGTGCGTTGGGTGCGTTGAAGGGTCCGCTCCACGGTGGCGCGCCTGGACCCGCGCTCGACATGGTGTTCGAGATCGGTGATGCGTCTCGCGCCGAGGAGGTCCTTCGCCGCAAGCTCGAGGCCGGCGAACGTCTCATGGGATTCGGCCATCGCATCTACAAGGTTCGCGACCCTCGCGCGGACGTGCTGGCGAAGGCGGCCGAGCGCCTGTTCACGCGCGCCGGAGACATGTCGTTGTACACGCTGGCGCGCTCGGTCGAAGCGCAGGCGATTCGATTGCTGGAGGAATACAAGCCGGGACGCCGACTGCAGACCAACGTCGAGTTCTACACCGCGCTGTTGCTGCACGGGCTCGGATTCGAGACCTCACTGTTCACACCAACGTTTGCGATTGGACGTGCCAGCGGCTGGATCGCACATGCGCTCGAGCAGCGGCGCGCGAATCGCATCATCCGTCCGCAGTCGGAATACGTCGGACCGCGGTACAAAAAATTCGTCCCGCTGCCCGAGCGCGGACAGCGGGACGTGGTTGGGGCCGGTCTTCGAACTTAGCGGCGGCGAGTCGCTTCGTATATCGAAGCTGCGCCACCGCCGATGGCCGCACCCACCATTGCACCCTTCTTGCCGCTGACGATGCCGCCCAGGCCCGCGCCGCCGGCAGCCGATCCGCCGATGATCATCGCGGTCTTGCCCCACGAGCGTTCGGGCTGCACCTCTTCGCGCACGGGCTCGCGATCGTCACGGGCGACGGTGCGGTCGACGGTGCGCTGCGAAACTGGCGCGCGTCGTCTGCTGACGACGGTCGGCCTCGGCGTGTCGATCGACTGCGTGATCGCCGGTGTCGCGACCGGACGCAGCGCGGTCGAGTAGTTCGCTGCTGGAACGAACTGCGGACTCACGGTCTGAACGGGCGCTGCGACTGGCGTGAACGCGTCCACTTGGGCCGTGCGTGCGCCCATCGCGTACATCGCCACACCGGAAATCAGCGCTCCTGCTACTCCTGCCGCGATCGGGTTCATGATGCGTTTCTCCTTGTCGGCGACTGTTCGGCCGCCTGCACGGAGATAGTCCAAGCGCCATGCCAAATCACGCGGCCGCGCAAGTGATTGACTGGCCAGGTGATTCGCCGCGGACCGCCGAGCCAAGCCGCGATGATGTCCTCGATCGGGCTCATCCCTGCCTCAGACGCGGCACACTCATTTCAAAATGTTGGCGTTCGCATCTACAGCAGTTGCAGAATGACGCAACATGTAGGCCGGGCCTGAAGAACAGGCCCGGCCTACAAAGTGTGAAACGAGGTTTCTCATGCGCGGTGCGATGTTGTTTGTTGCTGGACTCTTGACCGGACTGGCCGCTCACGTCGTCGCCGCGCAGACTGGAAACCGCGGCGTCGAGATGATGAATCACGTCGGCATCAGCGTGCCCAACGTCGCCGAAGCGGTGACGTACTACACCGAGAAGATGGGCTACCGTGAAGCATTTCGCGCCAACGATGCGAACGGACAGCCGCGGCTAGTCTACATGCAGATCAGCAAGAACACGTTTCTCGAGCTGAATCCAGTGACGCCGCAGCGGCCTGCCGGCTTCTCTCACTACGGGCTCGTCGTCGACAAGACTCCCGATGCGGTCGCGCTGTTCAGGAAGCGCGGCCTCACCGTCACAGATGCAAACGTGAGCGACACGAAAGCCGTGATCGCCAACATCACCGATCCGTACATGGGGCGGATCGAGCTGGTAGAGATCACGCCGGAGTCGCAGCATCAAAAAGCGATTTCGAGTTGGCGATGAAAGCGCGATTCGGCGCGTGGCTCGTCGTCGTCTCCGTGCTTGCGCTCGCCACGTTCGTCGAGACGCAGCAGCGTGGGGGCACACCGCAGACCGATGCGGTGACGCCGGTGAACAGCGGCGCAAACCCGTACCGCATCATCCGCGACTGGGCGCATCTCGACATCGAGAAGCGCGACTGGGGCGGATCCAATGGCGTCGCGATCGATCGCGACGGCCAGTCGGTGTGGGCGACCGATCGCTGCTCGCCAGGCACAACGCCGGGATGCCTCGGCAGCAAGGCGAACCCGGTGCACCACTTCGACGAGAATGGCAAAGAGATCACACGCTTCGGCAGCGGTATGTTCGTATGGCCGCATGGCATTCACGTCGATCGCGACGGCAACGTGTGGGTGGCCGACTCGCGCGCGCCAAGCCCTGAGGAGCTGACCAAGTTTCCCGGCGAGGACAAGAAGGGGAGCGTCGTCATCAAGTTCAGTCCCGAAGGCAAGGTGCTGATGACGCTCGGCAAGCCCGGCGTGAAGGGCAATCCTCCTGAGGCGCTCACCGAGCCGACCGACGTCGTCACCGATCCGAGGAACGGCGACGTGTATGTCGCGGAGAGTCATACCAACGTCGCCGATCCGAATCTCGTCGGGCGCATCTCGGTGTTCGACAAGACCGGCAAGTTCCTGCGCGTGATCGGCAAGACCGGCACCGGGCCAGGTGAGTTTCGAACGCCGCACGCGCTCGAGTTCGACTCGCAAGGTCGCTTGATCGTGGCCGACCGCCACAACCATCGCATTCAGATCCTCACGAAGGAAGGGAAGTTCATTCGCGAGTACGACGACTTCGGCCGCATCAGCGGGCTGGCGATCGACAAGAACGATGTGATCTACACCGCCGATTCAGAGTCGACCGAAGCGGTGCACCCTGGATGGAAGCGAGGGATCCGGGTCGGTAGTCTCAAAGACGGCAAGGTGACGATCTTCATTCCGCCGCACGCGGTGCCGAACTCCGCCGACGGCGCCATGGGCGAGGGGATTGCCATCGATGCAGCCGGCAACATCTACACCGCAGAAGCGCAGCTGAGGGGCGTGACGAAGTACGCGAAGAACTGATAGCATCGGAATCTGGTCGGCTCAAAGTCTTCATGGCAGAGACGTTTATCCTGATTCCGGGGCGCACCAGCAAGCAGGGGTGCGGCGTGAGTGAAGGCAAGTTCGGCGACAGCTATCAGCAGGAGATCACGACGCTGCAGGTGGCGCCGGCGGACATGAAGCGCCTCGGTCTCGCCAACGGCGATCGCGTGCGTGTGACAACCGAGAGCGGACGGCAGATTGACGTGCCCGTCACCGCCGCCACCGGCGACGAGCTCCCGCCAGGCCTGCTGTTCATCGCCTACGGCGATCTCTCGAGCCAGCTCATGGACGGCGAGACGCATGGGTCGGGCATGCCGACGAGCAAGGGATTCGACGTCACCATGGAGAAACTGGGTTAGCACATGAGCACGCCCGCGGCCACCAAACCTGCCGACGCGTCGGCCACCGTCATCACCGATTCCACCTGTACGTTCTGTGGCTGTGTGTGCGACGACATCGACATCACCGTCAAAGACAACCACATCGTCGATGCCAAGCGCGCGTGCGTGCTCGGCAAGGCGTGGTTCTACAACCATCATGCGGACGATCGTCCGAGCTGCCTCATCGACGGCAAGCCGGCATCGGTCGACGAGGGTGTTGAGCGCGCGGCGCGGATTCTCACCGAAGCGAAGTACCCGATCATCTACGGCCTCAGCGATACGACATCGGAAGCGCAGCGCGTGGCGGTCGGGATCGGCGACGCGATTCGCGGCACGGTCGATACGACGACGAGCGTATGCCATGGACCGTCTGGCATGGCGTTCCAGGGCGTCGGCGAAGTCACGTGCACGCTCGGCGAGATCGCCAATCGCGGCGATCTGATCATCTTCTGGGGCGGGAATCCTGCGGAGAGCCATCCGCGTCACTTCACGAAATACAGCCTGATGCCGAAAGGGATGTTCGTCCCCAACGGCCGCAAGGATCGCACCGCGGTTGGTGTCGACGTGCGCAAGACGAAGACGGCCAAAGCGATGGATCTGTTTTTCCAGATCAAGCCGCGCGCCGACTTCGAAGCGTTGTGGACGCTGCGTGCGCTGGCGAAGGGCATCGAAGTCGATCCAGTGCAGGTCAAGAACGACACCGGCATCGAGCTGGAGCGCTGGCAAGACCTGATGAACCGGATGAAGGCGGCGAAGTTCGGCGTCATCCTGTTCGGCATGGGTTTGACGATGACGCGCGGCAAGCATCTCAACAGCGAAGCGCTGCTCTCGCTGGCGCGCGACATGAACAAGTTCACCCGTTTCGTCGTGAAGCCGATGCGCGGCCACGGTAACGTCACCGGCGCCGACAACGTCGTCACGTGGCAGACCGGATATCCGTTCGGCGTGAACATGTCGCGTGGTTATCCGCGTTTCAATCCCGGTGAATACACCTCGTCCGACACGCTGGCGCGAGGCGAAGCCGACGCGGCGATGCTGATCGCCTGCGATCCAATGGCGAACTTCAGCCAGCCGGCGCGCGAGCGATTGAAGTCGATTCCCTACATCGCGCTCGATCCGAAAGACACGCCGACCACGCGGCACGCGACGGTGGCGTTTACGACCGCGACCTACGGCATCAACGTGCCGGGCACGGTGTATCGCATGGACGACGTGCCGATCTTCCTGCGACCGGCGTTTCCCTCGTCACACCCGAGCGACTTCGAGGTGCTGTCCGCGATTCAACGACGAGTGCTCGAGCTAAAGCAGTAGGATCCCATTCCGGCCTCTTCATGAGCAGCGGGTACTTCAAGATCGCAGACGGGACTGTCTACGATCCGATCCACGGCGTGAACGGCGAGCGCCGCGACATCTGGATCCGCGACGGCAAAATCGTCGACCCGCCCTCAGATCCGAACATCCGTCCCGATCGCACGCTCGATGCTTCTGGCCTGGTCGTCATGCCGGGCGGCGTCGACATGCACTGCCACATTGCCGGTCCCAAAGTGAACTCCGCGCGTAAGATGCGCCCCGAGGACAAGCGCAAGGCCGACAAAGTGGTCGGGACGGCGAAGACGCGCAGCGGGACGATGGGCAGCGTACCGAGCACGTTCGCCACCGGCTACAAGTACGCCGGCCTCGGCTACACCACCGCATTCGACGCCGCGATCCCGCCGCTCGCGGCGCGCCACGTCCACGAAGAGTTCGAAGACACGCCGTGCATCGACAAGGGCTTCTTCGTGCTCATGGGCAACAACCACTTCGTGATGGAGTCGATCCATCGCAACGAACCCGATCGTCTGCGATCGTTCGTTGCCTGGCTCCTGGGCGCGGCCAAGGGCTTCACGCCGAAGATCGTCAATCCGGGCGGCGTCGAAGTATGGAAGCAGCTGCCGAGCGGCAACGTGCACGGATTGGATGAGAACGTCGGCCACTTCGACGTGACGCCGCGGCAAATCATCGAGCAGCTCGCGCTCGCCGTCGACGAGCTGCGGCTGCCGCACTCGGTGCACCTGCACTGCAACAACCTCGGCATGCCCGGCAACTGGCGCACGACGCTCGAGACGATGAAGACGTTCGGCGACTCGCGCGGCCATCTGGCGCACATCCAGTTCCACAGCTACGGCGGCGGCGAGGGCGACGAGACGACGTTCAATAGCAAGGCGGGCGAACTCGTCGACTACGTGAACGACCATCCGAATCTGACGGTCGACGTTGGGCAGGTGCTGTTCGGCGAAACGACGACGATGACGGCGGACGGCCCGCTCGGCTACTACTTGAGCAACGCGTTCAAGAGCAAGTGGTTCTCGGCCGACACCGAAATGGAGTCCGGCTGCGGCATTGCGCCGATCGAGTACAAGAACACCAGCATCGTGCACTCGCTGCAGTGGGCGATCGGGCTCGAGTGGTATCTGTTGGCGAAGGATCCGTGGCGCGTGGTGATGAGCACCGATCATCCCAACGGCGGATCGTTTCTGGCCTACCCGCAGATCATCCAGCTGCTGATGGATCGCACCTATCGCGAGGACGCGCTCAAGCTCGTGCATCCGGCCGTTCGAGAGCGATCGCAGTTGGCGAATCTCACCAGGGAGTACAGCCTCTACGAGATCTGCATCATCACGCGCAGCGGTCCCGCGAAGATCCTCGGTCTGGTGAACAAGGGGCATCTCGGGGCGGGTGCCGACGCCGACATCACGATCTACACGCCGAACGACGACAAGACGAAGATGTTCGAGCTGCCGCGCATGGTGATCAAGAACGGCGTGGTGATCGTCGAGCAGGGCGAGGTGCGCGAGCCGATCGCCGGCAAACTGCTGTATGTGTCGCCGGAGTACGACCGCGGCATCGAGGCCGATATCGCGCAGTGGTTCGAGAAGTACTATTCGATTCGGTTCCGCAACTACGCGGTGCCGCTCGAGTACCTGCACGACGCGCAAGAGGTCCGTATCTAACGATCGTAGTGTCCGGCTTCAGCCGGACCTGCAACGACGCCGATGCTCCGACTCCGCTACAAAGCAGACACATCAATCCCCGTCGAGGTCGAAGGGCTGACGCCGAACGCTGTTCGCGCGCTGTCGCTCGCCGACGTGCAGCGCTTCGAGATCTTTCACGGCAACCGCAAGGTGCCGCTCGCGGAGCTCTTCGACGCCAGCGGCGATCCGTCCGACGCGCGCATGGTGTTCGAGGGCAACCTCGCCGGCGTGCACTGGATCGGCGCGCAGATGACGGAGGGAGAGATTGAGGTGCGCGGCGACGCCGGTCGCCATGTCGGCAGCGAGATGACCGGCGGCACGATCCATGTGCACGGCAACGCCAGCGACTGGGTGGGCGGCGAGATGCACGGCGGGCTGATTCACGTGCACGGTCACGCCGGGCACTTGATTGGCAGCGCGTATCGCGGCAGCGAGCGCGGCATGACCGCGGGCACGATCCTGATCGATGGCTCGGTGGGCAACGAGGTCGGCCTCACGCTACGTCGCGGTGTGATCGCGATCGGCGGTGCGTGCGGCGACTTCGTCGGCGCCAACATGATCGCCGGCACCGTGCTCGTGTTCGGCCAGTGCGGGAATCGTCCCGCCGCGGGGATGCGGCGCGGAACGGTGGGACTGCTCGGCGAGAACCCGCCGTCGCTGCTCGTGTCGTTTCGAAAAAGCTGCGACTACGAGCCGACGTTCCTGCGGCTCACGTTCCGTCACCTGCAGTCGCAGGGATTTGCCGTCGCCGACGAATACTGGCACGCGCGCTACGGTCTCTATCACGGCGACCACGTGACCGTCGGCCGCGGCGAGATCCTCATCCGCGAACGAACGTAGTCCACCACTCGCGAGTTTTTTCTGGGGCAGCCGCCCGAGGCAGGCCGGGGCAGGGCGGGGGCCGGCCCGGGGCAGGCCCGGGGCAGGCCCGGGGCAGGCCCCGAGATCATCGCAAGATTCTTTTGTCGCCATGGCGGACGGTGACAAACGTGCGATCGAGGTACTCGAGAAACGGCACGACAACTCTGCGGCTGCTGCCGAGCGCCTGACGCAGCTCGCTGACGGTGGCCGGACCATGCTTCGCGATGAAGCCTTTGACGTTCGCGGTTGCTTGCGCGGCTGCGGCTGCGCTCAACACGAGCTCGGCGCCGATCTCGACGACCTCGCCGCTCTCGATGAGGAACTTGAGTGCGCGTTGCGCGGCGGCATCCGGCGTGAGCTCTTTGCGCGACGGTGGCTCGAGCGGCTGGGCCGCGAGCGCGCGACGCAAGGTTTCGCCCGCTGCTCGTAAAGCAGCGGGAAGTGAGGCGCGATGCGAGCTTCGGTGAATCAGCGGGCCGGAACGCGCGAAGCCCTGCTCGGACACGTGCCCGATCAAGACGTCGAACACCTCGTCGATCGGAAACTCCCTCGCGATGGCACCACGGAGATCGGTGAGCGCCAGACCTGGGCGCTCAGGGTGCGCTCGATGCTCGTCGTCGACGAGTTGAGCCACGCGCTGAATGGCGGCGGTCCACGTCGTCGTATCGACGAGCATGTCTCCCGTTGCGATCAGCACGCGCTCTCCAACCATTTGTGCTATCGCCCGATCGATCTCGACTTTGCTGAATCGCGTCTTCACGAACGCGCGCGAACGACGGATGACGACGTCGCGCGCCACTGATGCTGCAATGAAGTCGGTGGCTGAGCTGAGCGATGCCGCGACGCGTTGCAGCCACTGCTGCCGTTTGGCGGCGCGAAACGCGCGGCGCGACGCATCAGGGTCGAGGACAGTGGCGCCCGCACGCGTGTGCTGTTCGGACCAATCGCGAATTGTGAGATGGTCACCGACATACAAGTACGTCGGTGATTCCAGACGCAGTTGCGCGACGACGTTCTGTCCGACCGCCAGTTCCTTGCCAGTGCCAAGCGCGACGCGTGCCGGAACGTTGCCGCTGCCGTAGTGCACCCGCACACGAACGCCGTCTTTCAATGGCTTGCCGGCTCGCGGCGATATGTCGAGCCTCACGTCGAGGCAGTCGCTCGCGCTCCCCATCTCCGGCAAGGCGATCACGTCGCCGCGATGCACGCCTGCGATCGGGTCGACGTCCGCGAGATTGAGGGCCGTTCGCGTGCCTGGCCCGCTCACCTCGACATCCCGCCCGTGCGACTGGATACGACGAATGCGCGCCAGCTTGCCGCCTGGTTGGATGACCACTGCCTGACCACGTTGAAATCGTCCCCCAACCAGCGTGCCGGTCACGACGGTGCCTGCTCCCGCGAGCGTGAACACGCGGTCGACCGCGAGTCGCGCCTTGCCAATATCGCGTGGTGGAGGCGCCGCCGACAACTCACGCGCGAGGGTGGACTTCAGCGTGTCGAGTCCGCGCCCGTTCACAACGGACGTCGGCACGATAGGAGCCTCGACGAACCCGCTGCCCTCGAGATACTGACGCACCTCCGATATCGCGGCCGCCTCGTCTGCAGCGAGATCGGCCTTCGTCAGCGCCACAACCGCCCGCCGAACGCCGAAGTAGCTGAGGATCTGCAGATGCTCCTCGGTCTGCGGCATCCAGCCGTCATCAGCCGCGACAATCAGCAACGCCAGATCGATCGCGCCGACGCCGGCGACCATGTTCTTGACGAAGTCTTCATGCCCGGGCACGTC
>Ga0075424_100001429_pt1 | contig 20955 bp, 8 predicted proteins | sample SoiMethybrSBSTD3_FD_75301 | JGI IMG/M metagenome (GOLD analysis project Ga0075424, IMG submission 75301) | Bulk soil microbial communities from a Populus tree surrounding site in Tennessee, USA - Soil MetaG P. TD hybrid SBSTD3 | ecosystem: Environmental > Terrestrial > Soil > Tree plantation... | reverse complement strand
CCTCCGGTGATCTGCTCGGCGGCGAGCTGCTCGATCCAGTCGGCGAACTGGGAGGGGCAGGGAACGTCGGGGAAGGTCCCGGCGCACCCCGGCGGCGTGTACGTGGATCCGTGCTCGGCCTTTAGCAGGAACACGGCCATCTGGTCGCGCCGGACCGGATTCTGCGGGCAGTAGTTTCCACCGCCGCAGCCTCCGGTGATGCCTTCGCCGGCGAGGGCCTCGATCCAGTTCGCGAAGTTCGAAGGACAGGGGACGTCTCCGAACTGTCCGACGCAGGGGGGTGGCGTGTAACAGAGGCCGTACTTGGCCTTCAGCAGGAAGACCGCCATCTGCTGGCGCAGAGTCGGTTCGCCCACGCCGTAGAGACCGTTGCCGATCCCGACCGTGATCGAGTTGGAAACCAGAGTCGTGACGTAGAAGTGAAACTGCTGCGCGGGAGGAACGTCCAGGAAATCGGCGACGTAGCCCTTCTCGAGAGTGCCGGCGCTTCCGTCCGTGTTCGTCACGGTGACGTCCGACAGCGAGCCCGCCGCGAGAGCGGGGGCGTTGGCGTGGATAGTCGTGGAGTTGTCGACGACGACTCCGGTCGCGGGCTGCCCGCCGATCGTCACGGCCGCGTTCGCAGCGAAGTCGGTTCCGGAGATGGCGAGGACCGCGCCTCCGGCCGGATCGCCGGACGTCGGGTTGATCGAGAAGACGATCCGCTGTGACAGCTCGGACGTGTTTCCGTCGGGATCCGTCGCCGTGGCGGTCACGTGCTCACCCGGCTGGATCGCGATCGGTACCGTGACGTCGATCGCCCCGGTACCGGAACCGTTAGTCGTGACCTGCCCGGCGCCGAGGAACTTCCTTGCCTCGAGGAAGTCGTGCGGGAACGGAATGCAAACGTCGTTGGAGAAGAAGTCGAGGTCGTACGTCGTCGACGGCGCGGAGTGGAGGATGCCCTGGATGCGCGTCCCGGTGCCCTGCGGCGCGAGGATCGTGATCGACGTCAGGATCGGAAAGTTCTGCTTCTGGTTCGATCCAGTGTCGCCGTCGCCGGGGTCGTTTGCGGTCACGCCGGATGGCTCGAGGTCGATGCCGAGCCCGCCGTTGTCGTAAATGATGTTCGAGCGGATCGCGTTTTCGACGGCGTCGAGAACGTGGATGCCAATTCCGACGTTGTAGGCGACGACGTTGCCGGCGTTCGGGTCCGTCCCGCCGATAGCGTTCTGCGACTCGCCCTGTCCGATCACGATACCGTCGTTCGAGTTGCCGAGCGGGGTGACGCCGTCGGCCTGAGTCCCGATCCGGTTTCCCTGGACGACGTTGCCGCTCCCTCCGTTGGCGCTGCCGCCGTAGCCGATTCCGATCCCGATTCCGGGCAGCCCGAGGGTGCCGTTTCCGGAGACCAGATTGCAGGCGCCCGTGCAGGGGCCGCCGGCGGTTACTCCCGTCGTGCCACCGATCGTGTTGTTGCTCGGAAAGTTCGAGAGGATGATGCCACCGTACTCGTTCGGGATCGCCCCGGTCCCCGCCGCGTTCGTTCCGACGAAGTTGCCCTGGATCGTGTTGCCGTCGCTCGTGTTGAACGCGATTCCGATGAAGTTGCCGGAGATCACGTTGCCCTCGCCCGCGGCGGATCCTCCAACGTGGCTTCCGCCGCCGGCGAAGAGCGCCACGCCCGCGTTGCTGTTGCCCAGGGCGACCGCGCCCGAAACGTCGACGCCGACGAAGTTGCCGTGGACGACCGCGTTCGTGGCCTGCGTGATGTCGATGCCGATTCCCGTGTTGGCCGAGATCAGGTTGCAGGCGCCGGTGCAGGGGCCGCCCGGCGTGGTGCCCGCCGTGCCTCCGATCACGGCGCCGTCGCTCGACGACATGGTCACTCCGTTGCCGTTCGGCAGGCCGAGCGCGCCCGTGACGTCCGTGCCGATGTAGTTCCCGATGACGGTGTTCGGTCCGGCGTAGATGAGGAGACCGGCGCCGTTTCCGGAGATCAGGTTCCGATCGGCCGCCGTGGTGCCGCCGATCGTGTTCCCGGTCGAGCTCTGCACCGTGACGCCGCTGCCGTTCGCGTGCGCGACCGTTCCGGTGGGATCCGTTCCGAGAAAGTTCGCGGTGACCGTGTTGTTGTTTCCATTTGCCAGCCAGATGGCCGGCCCTGCGGCGCGATTGATGCAGAATCCTTTGACAACGCTGTCGCCGCCGTTGATCAGGAGCGCGGAGAACGTGCCGGAGGCGTTGGTGTTGTCGATCTCGATGAGCGGCATGCCGGCGTAGCCCGGCTGAGTCGTGGCGTCGAGCGTCGTGGGTCCCGAGACCGTGGGAAGGCCCGAGGTCGGAGCGATCGTGTGCACTCCGGACCCCGGAATCGCGAACACGATCGTGTCCGCGCCCGCGGCGGCGTTTGCGTCGAGAATCGCCTGCCGCAGCGATCCGGCGCCCGAGTCGTTGGTGTTGGTGACGGTGAAAGTCGCGGCCGACGCGCTGGCGGCTGCAGCCATCGCGATCGCAATGAGCGCGCTTGAGAACCTCGGCATGGCCCCCTCCCTGAATTCATCCGCGGGAAAAATACCGGAGATGGGCCAAACTGACCCGCCGACGGCCAAGTCACGTGTTTTCAGTGATTTCTTGACATGTCAGCAACAGTTATCTAGGCTCCCCGAACTTCGATGTCTACCGAGGACTCGGTTCCGCCGCCTGCTCAGGGCGAGGTGACGAGGCTTTTGCTCGCCTGGAATCAAGGCGACCAATCAGCGATCGAACGGCTGATGCCGCTCGTTTACGACGAGCTGCGCCGGCTGGCCGAGAGGCACTTCCGCCGCGAGCGTGTCGGCCACACGCTCCAGCCCACTGCGGTCGTCCACGAGGCGTACTTCCGTCTCGTGGATCAGACACGCGTGACTTGGAAGAACCGAGGACACTTCTTCGCCGTCGCCTCGCAGGCAATGCGGCGGATCCTGGTCGACTACGCGCGGGCAAGAGCCGCGGACAAGCGGGGAGGAGGCGAGAAGCGCGTCACGCTCGCCTCGGCGGAAGCGTCGCCGGAGCCTGCGGACGAGCTGGACCTCTTGGCCCTGGACGAAGCGCTGACGCGACTGAAAGGTCTCGACGGCGCTCAGGCCCAGATCGTCGAGCTGCGGTTCTTCGGAGGCCTCTCGATCGAGGAGACGGCCGAGGCGCTGGAGACGTCCGCGTCGTCGGTCAAACGGGAGTTCCGATCGGCCAGGGCCTGGCTCTACCGCGAGCTCGGCCTGGGATGAACTCCGAGAGCTGGCGCCGCGTCCGGCAGCTCTTCGACGAAGCCGTCGATCTGCCTCCCGACCGGCGTCCGGCTTTCCTGAATTCGCTGCGCGCGCAGGAGGAGTCGCTGGCGCGCGAAGTCGAGTCGCTGCTTCGTTCCAGCGACGCGTCTGGAGATTTCCTCGAAAAGCCGGCGGTCGAGCGATTCGCGGCCCTTCCGGGGCGGGACGAGCCGCGGTCCCGCATCGGCCCGTATTCGCTCGTCCGCGAGCTCGGGTGCGGCGGAATGGGGACGGTCTATCTCGCGGCGCGATCCGACCAGGGGTTCGAGAAGACCGTGGCCGTCAAGCTCGTTCGGCGGGGGATGGACACCGATTTCATCCTGGAGCGCTTTCGCAACGAACGCCGCATCCTGGCCGATCTCGATCACCCCAACATCGCCCGCATCCTGGACGGCGGCTCGACGGAGGATGGCCTGCCGTACTTCGTCATGGAGTACATCCCGGGTCGTCACCTGATCGAGGACTGTGACGCGCGGAAACTGTCGGTGCGCGGACGCCTCGAAATGTTTCGGAGAGTCTGCGACGCCGTCGCCTACGCGCACCGGCAGCTCGTCGTGCATCGCGACCTGAAGCCCTCCAACATCCTGGTCACGCCCGAAGGAGAGCCGAAGCTGCTCGACTTCGGGCTCGCGCGGGTGCTCCATCCGGAGCTCGGGGACGAGCCCGTAGACCGCACCGCGACGGCGCTGCGCTTTCTGACGCCGGACTACGCTAGCCCCGAGCAGGTGCGAGGCGAGCGCATCGCGACGTCGAGCGACATCTACTCCCTCGGCGTCGTGCTGTACGAGCTGCTGGCCGGCCGCCGGCCCTATCGAACCACCGGAAACAATCCGGACGAGATCGCTCGCGCCGTGTGCGAGCAGGAGCCGGCGCGGCCGAGCGTCTCGGTTCCGGGCCTGAAGGGAGACTGCGACAACATCGTCCTGATGGCGCTCCGCAAGGAGCCCGAGAGGCGCTACGCGTCGGTCGAGCAGCTCTCCGATGACATCCGGCGGCACCTGGAAGGGCGCCCGGTCCACGCCCGCAAGGACACGTTCGGCTACCGCGCCGGCAAGTTCATCGCGCGCCACAAGGCGGGGGTCGGTGCGACGGCGGCGGTCGCGGTCCTCCTCGTGGCCGCCCTCGCGGCCGCCGTCCGGCAGACCCGGATTGCCCGCGCCGAACGGGAGATCGCGGAGGCCCGCTTCAACGACGTGCGGCAGCTGGCCGACACGTTCCTCTTCGAGTTCCACGACGCCATCAAGGACCTCCCGGGCTCGACTCCCGCGAGACGGCTGGTCGTGCGGCGCGGCCTCGAGTATCTGGAGAAGCTCTCGAAGATCCGGGGCGACGATCCCGAGCTGCAGCGCGAGCTGGCTGGAGCCTACGAGCGAATCGCCCGCGTCCAGGGAGGAATGTACGAGTCGCACCTCGGCGAGACGGAGGGGGCGCGGACGAGCCTGGAGCGCGCGATCGCGATCCGGCGGAGCCTGCTGGCCCGCGGCCGTCCCACCGTGGAGGATCGCATCGCCCTCGCGGAGGCTGAGCTGCAGCTTTGCCAGGTTCTGATCGTGACCGGCGACGGCCCCCGGGCGCTGGCCTCGGCGCGCAGCGCGACGGATATGTTCTCCGCGGCGGCGGCCGAATCTCCGGCGGATGCGGTGCTCCGCGCGCGCGCGGCACGCGCCCGCCGCTATCTCGGAACGGCGTTGGGGGCCGCGGGCGAGCGCGACCAGGCGCTTCGAGAGCTGCGCTCGGCGCGAGACGCCCTCGCGGCGCTCGCGACCGCCTCGCCGGCGGAGGCGTCGTTCCGGCGCGAGCTCGGCGTGACGCACCAGCACATCGTCTATGCGCTGGCCGGCACTTCGGAGCGTGCGGAAGCGGAGGCCAGCTACGCGGAGGCGTGCCGGCTCCTCGAGGGGTTGGAAGCCGAGCATCCGGATCTGTTCTCCCTGCGCCGCGAGCTCGCGTACACCCACGTCAGCATGGGAACCTTCTGCGAGTGGAGCGGGGACGCCGCGGGGGCGCTGGTCCACTACTCGCGCGCCCTTCCTCTGCTTGAGACGCTGGTCCGGCAGGATCCGAAGAACGCGGACGTCCGGCTGCTCTTGGCGGAGGGCTGCAACAGCGTGGGATACGCGATGATCCAGAGCGGCGCCCCGGGGGATCCGCTCGTGCAACTCCGACGGTCGGAGAAGCTCTTCGACGGCCTGATCGCCGAGGATCCGGCCAACACGCAGGCGCGGCTGGGCCGCGCGAGACTCTACGAGAGCTTCGGCAGCGCGTGCGATGCGCTTGCGGCGCGGGCCGGAGCGGACCGGTTGGCGCTCACGCGCGAGGCCGCGCAGTGGTACGCGAAGAGCGAGGCGGACTACATGGTCCTGAGCGAGCGGGGGGCCCTCGGCGAGCGAGGCAAGAAGGAGCTCGAGGCCGTCCGCAAGAAGATTCGGAGGTAGGCCCCCTCACCCCGACCCTCTCCCCCGATTCGGGGGAGAGGGGTCAAGAGAGCTGAATTACTGGAGGTGGAACGTCTTGACGATGAACACCGCCATCTGTCCGCGCGTGTTGTTGGAACCCGGACAGTAGTTGCCGCCGCCGCATCCTCCGGTGATCTGCTCGGCGGCGAGCTGTTCGATCCAGTCCGCGAACTGCGACGGACAGGGCACATCCCCGAAGATGCCCGCGCAGGGTGGCGGCACGTAGGTTGAGCCGTGTTCGCCCTTGAGCAGAAACACGGACATCTGGTCGCGCCGCACGGGGTTGCCGGGGCAGAAGTTGCCGTTGCCGCAGCCCCCGGTGATGCCTTCGGCCGCCATGGCTTCGATCCAGTCGGCGAACGTCGACGGACAGGGAACGTCGGCGAAGACGCCCGCGCAGGGAGGAGGCGTGTAGCAGAGCCCGTGCTTGGCCTTGAGGATGAAGACGGCCATCTGCTGTCGGAGCGTGCTGTTGTTGACGCCATAGAGCCCGCCGCCGATCCCGACCGTGATTCCGTCGGAGACCAGGGTGGTCACGAAGGAATAGAACTGATGGCTTCCCGGCACGTCCAGGAAGTCCGCCACCCAACCCTTGATCAGCGTGCCCGTCGTGCCATCCGGCGTCGTCGCGACGACGTCATTGACCGTGCCGGCCGCGAGCGCGGGGGAAGTGGTCGTCAGCGTGTGGTCGTTCACGAAGGTCGCGCCGGCAGCGACTCCTCCGAACGTGAGCGTCGTCGGGTCGGCGAAGTTGGTCCCCGAGACTGTGATCGGCGTGCCACCTCCGGCCGGACCCGATGCGACGTCGAGTGAAAAGATGATCCGCTGCGAGAGCTCCGAAGTGTTTCCGTTCGGATCCGTAGCGGTCGCCGAGATGCGCGCGCCGTCCAGGGTGTCCGCGGACAACTGGACGTCGAACTCGAGATGTCCGGAGGCATCGGTAGTCTGTTGGCTGCTCCCCAGGTAGGCGCCCGCCTGGAGGAATTCCCTCGGAAAGCTCGAACACGCGGATTCGGCATAGAAGTCCAGCTTGAACTGCGTCGACGGGGCGCTGTCCAGCTTCCCTTTGATCTCTGTTCCGAGCCCGGGGGGCAGATGAATGACCTGCCGGATGATCGGGAAGTTCTGGAGGTTGTTGGCCCCGGTGTCGGCGTCGAGCGGATCATTGGGCGAAACGCCGCCCGTGCCGTCGCTGGGCTGCCTCAGGTCGATGCCGAGCCGGGCATTTCCGAAGACGACGTTGCCACGGATGGCGTTGCCGGTGAACGCGCCGTTGGCGACCTCGACGCCGTTGCCGAGGTTGTCGGCGATCACGTTGCCCTCGCCTTCCAAAACCCCGCCGACGAGGTTGTCACTGCCCGAGACGGCGATGCCGTCCAGCGAGTTGCCGAGAGGGATGTCGCCCGAGGGGTCGGCTCCAATGACGTTGCCCTGCACGACGGTGCCGGTCGCACTGGCGAACAGGTCGAGACCGTGGCCCACGTTCGCGGAGATGACGTTGCCCGGGGGAGAGCCGGCCGGCGTTCCGGGTCCGCCGATCAGGACTCCCGTGGTGCTATTGACGTTGACGCCCTCGTTCTGATTCGGCAGCGCGATCGTTCCCGTGACGTCGGTGCCGATGTAGTTGCTCTGCAGCACGTGTGCCGATCCGTCGAACTGGACTCCGCGGTTGTTGCCCGAGATGACGTTGCGCGCGGCCGCCGTGGGCCCTCCAACCGTGTTGCCGGAGCCGTTGACGGAGACACCGCGGTCGCCGTTTCCCAGCGCGGCAGCCCCCGTCGCGTCGACACCGATGAAATTGCCCTCGACGTGGTTCCCGGAGAACGCGACGCTCACGCCCGGACCGGTGTTTCCCGAGATCAGGTTGCGCGCGGCCGGCGTCGTGCCGCCGATCGTGTTGTTGGATCCGGTTCCCCCGAACAGGGCGAACACGCCTCCGTTGCCGTTGGGCAGGGCCGAGGTCCCGGTCGGGTCCGTACCGACGAAGTTCCCCTCGACGACGTTCCCGTCGGAATGGAGCTCGATGCCCGTGCTGCCGAACCGGTTGACGACGAGGCCGCGGACCGTGCTCCCGCCCGCCCCCGCTTCGAAGACCAGCCCCTTGGAGTTGCCGGCCGCCGAGCCGTTGAGCTCGATCAGGAGCACGGCGTCCTCGCCTCCGGTCAGCGTGTTCGGCGAGGCGCCGGGCTGCGTGTATCCGTCGATGACGACCGAGTCGGTGATCGCCGGCAGCGCCGACGCCGGCGAGATGGTGTGCACACCCGCTCCCGGAATCGCGAAGGTGATCGTGTCGGCGCCGGCGTTGCCGTTGGCATCCAGGATCGCCTGACGCAGCGAGCCGGCGCCGGAGTCGGCGGTGCTGGTCACGGTGAATGTCGAGGCGTGCGCTGCGGCAGCGAGAGAGAAAAGGAGGGCGCCGAAGAGGGTCTTCAATGCTGTCTCCTGAGTACGCCGGGGAAGCTTCGGGTCTCGAAGCGCCGGATTATATGGCGCGGCGCCCCGCAGGGCGCCGCGCCAATGGGGCCTTGAGATGCCGAGGCTGCTTCACGGAAATTGAAACGTGTTGTACAGGAACGCGGCCATCTGGTCCCGGCGCACGGCCTGGAGCGGGCAGTAGTTCCCGCCGCCGCAGCCGCCCGTGATCGACTCCGCGGCGAGCTGCTCGATCCAGTCGGCGAACTGCGACGGGCAGGGCACGTCCAGGAAGTCCCCGTTGCAGACGGGCGGAACGTAAGTCGAGCCGTGCTTGGCCTTGAGGAGGAACACGGCCATCTGCTGACGCGTAACGGGATTGGTCGGGCAGTAGTTGCCGCCGCCGCAGCCTCCCGTGATTCCGGATGCCGCTAGGGCCTCGATCCACGGGGCGAAGTTGCTCGAGCAAGGGACGTCAGGGAACTGGCCCGTGCACGGCGGCGGCACGTAGCAGAGACCGTTTTTCGACTTCATCAGGAAGACCGCCATCTGCTGACGCGTCACCGAGTCGAGGGGGCAGTAATTGCCGCTGCCGCAGCCCACAGTGATCTGATTGGCCACGAGCTTCGTGATGTAGAAATAGAACTGCTGCGAGTTCGGCACGTCTCCGAAGTCGGCGATCCAGCCGTTGCGAAGCGTTCCGGCCGTCCCGCTGGGGTTGCTGACCGTCACATCGTTGAGTGATCCGGCCGGCCGCGCGGGCATGTCGGCGTGGATCGTGGTGTCGCTGTTGACCACGACGTTGGCCGCCGGTACTCCTCCGACCGTCACCGTGGCGCCGTTCTCGAACAGCATTCCGGTCAGTGTGACATTCGTTCCGCCCGCCGGCGGTCCGGAGCCCGGCGACGTGGAGAAGAGGAGACGCTGCGAGAACTCGGACGTGTTGCCGCTGGGATCCGTCGCGGTCGCCGTCACGATCTGGCCCGGCTGCAACACCCCCGCGACGTCGTGGTTGAACGTCGCGTTGCCGGATCCGTCCGTCGTGACCTGGAAAGAACCCAGATAGAACTCGCCCTGCACGTAGCCCTGGGGGAACGACAGGCACGCCGCCGTCGCGAAGAGGTCGACGTCGAAGGTGGTCGACGCGGTGCTGTTCAAGATGCCCTGGACGTTGGTCGTCGAGGCCCCCGGCGTCACGCTCTTGACGATCGGGTAGTTCTGGAGGCCGTTGGGACCCGTGTCCGCGTCGCCGGGATCGTTGGGGGTCACACCGGCGGCGAAGTTCGCGTAGAGGTCGATGCCGAGCGGCGTGTTGTCGAAGATGCGGTTCGCGCGGATGTTCGCCATCTGGTATCCGCCGTTGGCGATGCCGCCGTACGGCGCGCCGTTGTGGGCGATCACGTTGCCCTCGCCGGCCGCCGTGCCGCCGATCGTCCAGTTGTCGCCGCCGACAGCCATCGCGCCGCCGTGGTTGCCCAGGTTGAGCGTCGCGGTTTCGTCGGTGCCGATGAAGTTGCCCTGGATGACCGCCCCGGCGCCGCCCTCGCTGATGATGCCCTGATTGACGCTCGCCGCGATGACGTTGCCCTTGATCACGTTGTTCTGGTCGGGCATCGAGATTCCATAGTTGTTGCCGAGCGGGAGCGTTCCCGTCACGTCGGTTCCGATGTAGTTGCCCTGGATGGTGGCCTGCGCGCTCGTACCGCCGACCGTGTAGCCGACGCCGATGCCGGCTCCCACGGCGGAGACCGTTCCTCCCGAGATGACGTTGCGCTCGGCCGGACTCGGGCCTCCGATCTGCTGGCCGGTTCCGAGGCGAATGTAGACGAGGGCGTAGTTGAACGATCCCTGGATGGCGGCGGTCCCGGCGGCGTTGGTTCCGATCAGGTTGCCTTTGACGACCGTGTTGTTGCCGCCGGAGTCTCCGATGAGGACCTGCGCCGAGTCGCTGCCCGAGATCAGATTGCGGTCGGCCGGAGACGTGCCTCCGACGACCACGCCGTTCGCAGCCTCGATCTCGACACCGGCGTTCTGCGCTCCCGGGCGCGACGCGCCGGTTGGATCCGTGCCGAGGAAATTACCGGCGATGACCGATCCGTTGCCGCCGGCGGTCTGGATCAGGATGCCCGCGTTCGGACAGCGATTGATGGCGAGGCCGCGGATCGTCACGACCGCCGTCGCATAGAGCCCGTTTCCGCCGAACCCGATGTTCTGGCCGTTGATCTCGATGAGGATCACGGCGTTCGTCCCCTGGTTGGGAGGATGGGAATTCGCGGAGGATCCCGGCTGCGAGTAGCCGTTGATCGTCACGGCGTCGGTGATCGTCGGCAGGGGCGTCGCCGGTGTGATCGTCTGCACTCCGCTTCCGACGATGTTGAACGCGATCGTGTCGGGGCCTCCATTCGCGTTGGCGTCGGTGATCGCCTGTCGCAGCGACCCCGCGCCGGAGTCTGCAGTGGTCGTGACCGTGTACGTATTGGCGAGGGCGATTTCCGCGGCAAGGATCGATCCGAACGCGAAAGCGGCGACGCGCATCCTTCCCTCCTATGGCGCTAGGGCAATTGGAAAGTATTAAAAATGAACGCCGCCATTTGATCACGCCGGACGGCCTGAGTGGGACAGTAATTTCCGTTTCCGCAGCCGCCTGTAATGCCCTCCGCTGCGAGCTGCTCGATCCAGTCGGCGAACTGCGACGGGCAGAGCACGTCGAGGAAGTCCCCATTGCAGGCCGGCGGAACGTAGCTCGAGCTGTGTTTGGCTTTCAGTACAAAAACCGCCATCTGCTGGCGCGTCACGGGGTTGGTCGGGCAGTAATTCCCACCGCCGCACCCGCCGGTGATGCCCGCATCCGCCAGGGCCTCGATCCAGGGGGCGAAGTTGCTCGAGCACGGCACGTCCGGGAAGACTCCCGAGCATGGCGGAGGCGAATAGCAGAGACCGTTCATCGACTTCAGGAGGAAGACCGCCATCTGCTGGCGAGTCACGGAGTCGAGCGGACAGTAGTTGCCGCTCCCGCAACCCACGGTGATCTGGTTGGAGACGAGCTTCACGATGACCGTGTAGAACTGCTGGTTCGCAGGCACGTCGGAGAAATCGGCGATCCATCCGTTGACGAGCGTGCCGCCGCTGCCGTCCGGATTGGCCACGACCACGTTGCTAAGGGTTCCCGGCGGACGCGCGGGCGTCTTCGCGGTGATGTGCGCGGAGTCCGTGACGTCGACGTTGCCGGCCGGCGAGCCTCCGACGGTGACGGTCGCGTTGCCGTCGAAGAGCATGCCGTTGATCGCCACGTTCGTGCCACCGGCGGCCGGGCCCGAGGCCGGAGACATCGAGAAGATCAGGCGCTGTGAAAACTCCGACGTGTTCCCCGACGGGTCCGTGGCCGTGGCGGTAATCCGGGCGCCTGCTTCGACGGTCACGGGCAGAACGAGGTCGAAGCTGCCGATGCCCGCGCCGTCGGTCGTGACCTGCGTCGAGCCGATGTAGTCCTGGCCCTCGAGGTACTCCTGCGGCCGCGAGGCGCAGGCGGGGTTCGAATAGAAGTCGACGTCGAAGGTGGTGGCCGCGGTGCTGTTGAGGATGCCCGCGACGTGCGTGCCGGAGCCCTGCGGCATCGCCGGCCCCGCCGATGTCAGGATCGGGTAGTTCTGCAGGCCGTTGGCGCCCGAGTCCGCATCGCCCGGATCGTTCGGAGTCACGCCGCCGTTGCCGCCCACGGGCAGGTCGATCCCGAGCCCATTGTTCGAGTAGATGCGATTGCCGCGAACGCGCACATGCTGTCCGCTGATTCCGACGCCGCCGCTGCCGAATGTTTTTCCATTGAAGGCGATGGTGTTTCCCTCGCCGGGGTTCACGCCGCCGATCGTCATGTCGGTGCCGGTGACGTTGACGCCGATGCGGTTGCTCCCGAGGTCGATCGTTCCCGTCGGATCCGTGCCGATGAAGTTGCCGTAGACGACGTGGCCCGAGCCTCCGAGCAGAAGGCCTTCGTAAAAGTTGGCGGCCGCGATGACGTTGCCTTCCCCGGGAGCGCTCCCTCCGATGACGCAGTTGGTCGCGGCGACGGCGAAGTCGTGCTCGTAGACCTCCATCCGTTTCGTTCCGGTCACGTCGGTCCCGATGAAGTTGCCCTTGAAGGTGTGTCCCGAGCCGTTGACGCTGAAACCGTTCGAGCCGCCGGCGATGACGTTCTCGATCGCGGAGTCTCCGGTTCCGTTGATGTTGATCGCGAACGTCGTGCCGGGACAAGCCGGCGTCAGCAACACGTCCCCGGTCTTCGCGAGACCGAGCAGATTTCCCTCGACGACGTGCCCCGTTCCCGCTCCCGAAAGGGTGACGCCGGCTCCGCAGACCGAAATGAGGTTGCGTGCCGCGGGGGAGGGGCCGCCGATCGTCGCGTTGGATCCCCCCGTCACCGTGACCTGCGTGCCGAACGCCGCCACGATGCGCTGGGTGCCCGTCGGGTCGGTCCCGAGAAAGCAGCCTTCGACCTTGTTGTTCGAGGATGCGCCGTTGCTGAAGGTCACGTTGCCGTCGTGGATGTCGAGCCCGCGGATCGTCGTATCGCCCGCGGACACACCGAGCGAACCGACGAGCTCGATCGTCAGGACGGTGTTCAGCCCCTGACCGACCGCGAGTGTGTTGGCCGAGGAGCCCGACTGCGTGTAGCCGTCGATCGTCACCGGATCCGAGATCGCCGGCAGGGCGCTCGTCGGCGCGATGGTGTGCACGCCGCTGCCCGTGATGTTGAACGCGATGGTGTCGGCGCCGATGTGGGCGTTGGCGTCGAGGATCGCCTGGCGGAGGCTTCCTGCGCCGCTGTCCGCGGTCGAAGTGACCGTGTAAGTGTTCGCCCGGGCTAGGGCCGGGACCGCAACGGTGCAGAAGACCGCAACGAGAACTCGTTTCACGTCGTCCTCCTTCTGTCGGTCGGGCTTCGAGTCAGGGCAGGCTGAACGCCTTCACCAGGAAGACCGCCATCTGTCCGCGCGTCACGGTGCTCTGCGGGCAGTAGTTGGCGCCGCCGCAGCCTCCGGTGATGCCTTCGGCCGCGAGTTGCTCGATCCAATCCGCGAACTGAGACGGACAGGGCACGTCGTCGAAGTCGCCGTCGCACGGCGGCGGAACGTAGGCCGAGCCGTGCTCGGCCCGGAGGATGAAAACCGCCATCTGGTCGCGCCGGACGGGACTGGTGGGGCAGTAATTGCCGCCGCCGCAGCCTCCGGTGATGCCCTCGGCGGCGAACCGTTCGATCCACGGCGCGAAGTTGGACGAACAAGGCACGTCCGCGAAGACGCCGATGCAGGGGGGCGGCGTGTAGCAGGCCCCGTGCTCCGCTTTGAGGAGGAACACCGCCATCTGCTGACGGAGCGTGGCCTGTCCGACGCCATAGAGGCCGCCTCCGATGCCTGCCGTGACACCGTTGCCGACGAGCCGCATGACGTAAAGATTGAACTGGTTGTTGGAAGGGACGTCGGCGAAGTTGGCGAGGAAGCCGTTGGGGATCGTTCCCGACGCGCCGCCGGGATTCGCGACGACGATGGCGTTCGCGGAGCCCGGGGTCAGATGCGGCGTCGTCGCCGTCAGCGTGTGGGCGTCCGTCACGACCACGTTCGTCGCCGCGATGCCGCCGACCGTGACCGTCGCACCGTCCTCGAACCCGAGCCCGGTGACGGTCAGGTTCGTGGCGATCTCGGATCCGTACGGCGGCGTGCTCACCACGGCGAACCGGGGAGAGAATTCCGACGTGTTCCCAGCGGGGTCGGTCGCGGTGGCCGTGACGAGGGAGCCGTTGGCGACGGCAACGTCGAGGACGGCGTTGAAGATCGCCTCGCCGGATCCATCCGTCGTGACCTGTTTCGTGCCCAGATACGTTCTTCCTTCGGTCAGGTCCTGCGGCCGCCGCTGGCACAAGGTATTTCCGTAGAAGTCGACGTCGTAAATCGTCGAGGGTGCGCTGCTCAACGAGCCGTTCACGGTCGTCGTGGAGGCGCCGTAGGTCACCGACGTGATGACCGGATAGTTCTGGAAGCCGTTGGGTCCGGTATCCGCGTCGCCCGCGTCGTTGAAGGTGCACCCGTTCGTGCTGTTGATGAAGAGGTCGATGCCCAGGCCGTTGGTCGGGTTGATGCCGGGGTTGTCGAAGATCGAGTTGCCGCGGATCGTCGCCGTCCCCGAGTTTTCGACGCCGACGCCGGCGAGGCCGCAGTTGGAGATGAGGTTGCCTTCTCCGGGATTGATGCCGCCGATCGTGACGCCGCCCGTCACCTGGTAGACGCGTACGCCATACTTCGGGATGAAGAGACGCGCGACGCCGGTCTCGTCGGTGCCGATGAAGTTGCCCTGGATGACGTTTCCCGAGGATGTCGACTGGACGAAGACGCCTGAGGCGTCCCCGCCCCCGATGCGGTTGCCGGCTCCCGGCGCGGACCCGCCGAGGAGGTTGTCGTTGTCGTTGAGACGGACGCACTCGTTGCTACATTTGAAGCTGGTCGTGCCGGTCACGTCCGTTCCGATGTAGTTGCCCTGGATCCGGTTTCCGGTCGCGCCTGTCGGTGGCGATCCGCTACCGACGTTGATCCCGCCGTTGATGACGTTGCGGGCGTCCGGCGAGGTCCCGCCGATGACGGTGTTCGTTCCCCCGAGCAAGTTGAGTCCCTTGCCCCCGCCGATGAGGTCGAGCTTCCCCGAGATGTCGGTGCCGATCAGGTTCCCGGCGACGAGGCCGTTCACGAATCCCGGCGGGCCGTTGCTCAGCAGGACGGAGGCTCCGTTGTTGACCGCGAAAAGGTTGCGGGCCGCCGGCGCCGTACCTCCGATGCGGCCGTTCGTGTGGTTCTGATTGAAGCGCAATGAACCCTGGAAAGGTGCGGGAACCTGCGTTCCCCCCGGGTCGGTGCCCAGGAAGCATCCTTCGAGGACGAAGTTCTGGTGGGTATCCAGCACGTCGATCTCGTATTGCGGCGCGCGATTCATCACGAGCCCCTTGATCGTGACGTCGTCCGCGTTGACCTTGAGGCAGTTCGTCGCGCCCACGGCGGTGCAGTCGATCTCGATCTGCAGCACCGTGTTCAGGCCCATGCTCGTCGGGTTCGTGTTGGCCGACGACCCGGGCTGCGTGTAGCCGTTTACGGTCGTCGGTCCCGTGATCGTCGGGAGAGCGGAGGCGAGGGCGATGGTGTGCACGCCCGAGCCGAGGATGTTGAAGGCGATCGTGTCGGCCCCGGGGTTCGTGTTGGCGTCGATGATCGCCTGGCGCAGGCTCCCCGCGCCGGAGTCCGCGCTCGACGTGACCGTATACGTATTGGCCGCCAGGGGAGCCGCCAGAGCCATTGCCAGGATCGGGACGATCGTGGTTTTGCGCATTTTCGGGGTCCTCTCTGTCTTTCTTCTCGGCAAAGAGGCCCGAAAGGGGCCACGGCGCGGGCTAGAATTCCCCCGATCCATGAGCCAGAAACCCCCGGCGCAACCGGGGTCGGGCGTCCCTCCGGAGCCCCGGCCGGAGGAGGTCACCGCGCTGCTGCGGGCCGCGGAGGCCGGGGACCGGGAGGCCCTGGATCGCGTTTTCTCGATCCTGTACGACGAGCTCCGGGCGATCGCGCACCGCCAGCTCCGCCAGGCGCCTTCCGGCGAGACGCTGTCCACGACCGGACTGGTCCACGAGGCGTACCTGAAGCTCTCGCGCGGCGCGGGCTGGTCGGCGAACGACCGGTCGCACTTCTTCGCACTCTCCGCGCGCGCGATGCGGATGATCCTGATCGACCAGGCGCGGGCCCGCGTCTCGGAGAAACGGGGCTCGGGCCTCCGGCCCCTCGACCTCGAGGACGTGCAGATTCCGGTCGAGGAGCGGGCCGCAGAGCTGCTCGCTCTCGACGAAGCGCTGGACAAGCTGGGCGGCGTCGACCAGGACCTCGCGCGCCTGGTCGAATGGCGCTTCTTCGCGGGGCTATCGGTCGAGGAGATCGCCGAGATCTCCGGACGGTCGGTCCGAACCGTGAAGCGCCACTGGCAGACGGCGCGCGCGTTTCTCTACGAGGAGCTGACCTCGGCGTGACCGGCGCGGGAGCGGACTGGACCGCGGTTCGCGCCCTCTTCGAGGAGCTCGTCGAGCTGCCCGAGAGCGAGCGCGCCGCGCGGCTCGCGGCCGCGGCGGATCCGGAGGTGCGAGCCCGGGTCGAGCGGCTCCTGGCGGCCGACTCGGAGGCCGGCCGATTCATGGAGACTCCGGCGGCCGTGCTGGCGGTGGACATGTGGACGGATCAGTCGCCCCCGCCGGAGCCGCTGCCCGAGCGGATCGGCGTCTTCCGGATCGTCGGTCGCCTCGGACGTGGCGGGATGGGCGACGTCCTGCTCGGCGAGCGCGCCGACGGCGCCTTCGAGCAGAAAGTCGCCATCAAGCTCCTGCGGCGCGGCATGGACTCCGAGGAAGTCCTGGCGCGGTTTGCGCGCGAGCGTCGGATCCTGGCGAGGCTCGAGCACCCGCACATCGCGCGCCTGCTCGACGGAGGGATCACGGACGACGGCCGGCCGTACTTCGTCATGGAGCTGGTGACGGGAGAGCCGATCACGGCGTTCGCGCGCTCGCGCAGCCTCGCCGTCGAGGAGCGGATCCGTCTCGTCCTCGATTGCTGCGACGCCGTTTCCGCGGCGCACAGGAGCCTCGTCGTCCACCGCGACCTGAAACCCTCCAACGTTCTCGTGACGTCCGAGGGCGGTATCAAGCTGCTGGATTTCGGAATCGCGAAGCTCCTCGGCCCCGACGACGCCGACCCCACGCAGACGCGAACGGATCTGCGACTACTGACGCCAGCCTACGCGGCGCCCGAACAGGTCCTGGGAGAGCCCGTCACCACCGCGACCGACGTCTGGGCGCTCGGCGCGCTGCTCTACGAGCTGCTGACCGGAACGCTCCCGCAGAAGCGGGACCGATCGGGACCAGAGCTCGCCGCCGCGGCGCAGCAGGACACCGTCGAGCGGGCCAGCGCGCGGGTCGCTCGGGAGCCCCTCGAGAGCCTGCCCGTCGCCGAGCCGTCGGAAGCCGACCGCCGGCGGATCGAGCGAGCTTTGCGAGGGGACCTCGACAATGTCCTGCGGATGGCGCTGCGCCGCGAGCCCGAGCGCCGCTACGGCTCTGTCGCGGCGCTCGCCGACGATCTGAGGCGGCATCTCGCGGGCCGGCCCGTGCGGGCGCGGGCGGACACGTTCGGGTACCGCCTGGGAAAGTTCGTCCGGCGGCAGAGGGTCGCGGTCGCGGCCGCTGTTCTGATCCTTCTGACGCTGATCGGGGGCTTGGCTGCGACGCGCTGGCAGGCCCGGCGTGCCGAGGCCAACGCGAAAACGGCCGCGGCGGCGGCGCGGCGAGCCGAGGGCGTTAAGGAGTTCCTGATCGGCCTCTTCGAGATCGCCGACCCGGAGCAGACCGGAGGACAGGTCTCGGCGAAGGAGATTCTCGACCAGGCAGGACGGCGGCTTCAGACGGAGCTCTCTCGCGAGCCCGACGTGCAGGCCGATCTCCTGGAGGCGGTGGCCCGCATCGACCGCAGCCTCGGACGCCTCGACACCGCGGAGGAGCTCGCGACGCGCTCGCTCTCGATCCGCGAGAAGGGCCTTCCGTCGGCGGACTCGAGTGCGCGCGCCCGAGGACTCGCGACGCTCGGTGCCGTGAACATGTCCAAGGGCAAGCTCGACGAGGCCGAGAAGCAGCTCGCCGGGGCCCTTGCGGTCCTCGAGAAGACCGAGCCGCCCGACAGCCTCGCGACGGCCCGCGCGCGCAGCGATTACGCGCAGGTCCTTTTCTGGAAGGGTCAGTCGGAGAAGGCCGAGGCGCTCGAGCGGCGCGTTTACGAGACGTACCGGCGCGTCGCCGGCGATGACGACGTGCAGACGGCGATCCACCTTCGCAACCTTTGCGTGCTCCTCGACGAGCTGGACCGGCTCGACGAGGCGGAGAAGACCTGCCGCGACTCGCAGGCCGTCCTCGTCCGGCGGCTCGGATCGGAACACGTCAACGTCGCACAGAGCGACCTGAACCTCGCGGAGCTGCTCAAGCGGCGCGGGAACGCGGCCGAGGCCGAGAAGCTCTATCGTCACGCCCTCGACGTCCGCCGGAGCGGCCTGGGGCCGAACCATCAGGCGGTCGGCCAGAGCCTGCAGCTCATCGGCCTCTTCTACCTGGAGCAGGGACGGCTCGACGAGTCGGAAAAGGCCTACGGCGAGGCGCTCGCCCTCTGGCGGGCGATCGACCCGAAGCACTTCGAAGTCGGCAAGTGCATGAACGGGCTCGCGCTGATCGCCGCGCGGCACGGCCGGCATGCCGAGGCAGAGAAGACGATGGAGGAAGTCGAGGCTCTCTTCCGCCAGGTCCTCGGCGAGAAGCACTCGTTCACGTGGCAGATCCGCGGCAACCGCGCGGTGCAGATCGCGCTGCAGGGGAGGCTCGAGCAAGCCGAGGCTCTTCAGCGCGAGGTCGTCGCGAAGCTCGAGGAGATCAACGGCAAGGACAGCGGCGAGGCGGTCGAGGCGCGCTCGCGCCTGGGCGAGACGCTCCGCAAACGGGGGCGCGCCGCCGAGGCTCTCCCTATGCACCGCGACTCGCTCGCCGCGCTCGAGAGAATCGAGGGGACGGGGAGCGCCGGCACGGCGGTCGAGCGCTTCCAGGTTGCCTCGGATCTCATCGCGCTCGGCCGTCCGGAGGACCGGGCAGAGGCGGCGCGACTGCTCGACCTCTCGCTTGCGACGATGGAGAAGCAGTCCCCGCCGCACGCGCGCGCCGCCGATGCGCGCGCGGCGCGAGCCTCGCTGAACTAGCGCCCGAGGGCCTCGCTGCCGGGCGTGAGACTCAGCAGAATCCCGTTGGCGAGGTTTGGGGTCGCGTTCGCGCCGACGAGATTGGCCTGGATCTGGGCGCCGTCACTGTCCTGGAGGAATCAGGAGAGGCCGAACGTCTTGACCAGGAACACCGCCATCTGTCCGCGCGTCACGCTCGCCGACGGGCAGTAGTTCCCGTTCCCGCAGCCGCCGGTGATGTTCTCGGCGGCGAGACGCTCGATCCAGTCGGCGAAGGCCGAGGGACAGTTCACGTCGAGGAAAGCGCCGACGCACGCGGGAGGAAGGTAGCTTTGCCCGTGCTCGGACTTCAGCAGGAAGACCGCCATCTGGTCGCGGCGCACCGGGCTCGCCGGGCAGTAGTTGCCGCCGCCGCAGCCGCCCGTGATGCCTTCGGCGGCGAGCGCCTCGATCCAGGCGGCGGCGAACGCGTTTGCCGGCACGTCCGCGAAGACAGTCCCCGTCGCCTCCGGCGGAGACCAGGCCGGTCCGTGCTCGGCGCGCAGAAGGAAGACCGCCATCTGCGCGCGGGTGACCGAAGCGGCGGGGCAGAAATTGCCGGACCCGCAGCCGGCGGTCACCCCGCTGCGGAAGAGGGTCTCGACGTAATCGTGGAAGGGATGCGCCTGAGCCACGTCGGCGAAATCCGACAGCCAGCCGCCGGCGATCCGTCCGAACGCACCCGTCGCCGGATCGGTGACGACGACGTCGTTGAGCGTTCCCGGCGGCAGCGACGGAGTCGTGAAGGAGATCTGGCCACCGGCGATGGAGACGGCGCCGGCGGCCTTCAATCCGACGATGAGCGTGGCGTCCGCGGGAGACCCGGGCGCGGAAGCCGTCTCGTCCGTGCCTCCGCCGGCGGGGCCCGATGTTGGCGACAGGTTGGACAGCGAGAGCGCGGGATCGCCGACGCCGACGCGGCCGATCTTCTTCTTCTTGAACTCCGAGAACCAGAGGTTGCCGTCGGTGCCGGCGGCGATTCCGTAAGGCCCGCTGTCGGCGGTGGGGATCAGGTACTCCTTCAGGACGCCGGCCGTCGTGATCCGTCCGATCCGGTTGTTGTCGAACTCGGCGAACCAGAGGTTGCCGTCGGGGCCGCTGACGATGCGGAAGACGCGCGTGGCGACCGGCAGCGGGAATTCGGTGATCGTACCGGACGGAGTGATGCGGCCGATGTTGTGACCGTTGTTCTCGGAAAACCAGAGGTTGCCATCGGCTCCCGCTGCGATGCCCTCGGGAAACGCGTTGACGGTCGGGATCGGAAAGTCGTCGAAATCCCCGGCGGGACTCATCCGGCCGATCTTGTTCTTGCCGTACTCGCTGAACCAGAGATCGCCGTCGGAACCCGCCGCGATGGCCAGGGCCGACGCGCCGGCGGTCGCGATGGGAAGCTCGGTGATCGCTCCCGCCGTCGTGATGCGGCCGATCTTGTTGCCGTTGAACTCCGTGAACCACAGCGCGCCGTCGGGGCCGGGAGAGATGCCGTTGGGACCGCTGGCGGCGGTCGGAACGGGATATTCGGTGAAGCCGCCTTGCGTTGTGACGCGGCCGATCTTGTTGCTCGAGTTCTCCGTGAACCAGAGTGCGCCGTCCGGTCCCGCGCACAGGCCCTCCGGATCCGGGCTGGCGGTGGGGATCGTGAATCCCGTGAAGTCTCCCGCCGGGGTCATGCGCCAGATCTTGCCGACGAGATCCGCGAACCAGACGTTGCCGTCCGGTCCCCATTCCACGTCCTCTGGCAGCGTGGTTCCGGGAATCGGATACTCGGCGTCGATCTGCGGCGGAGCCGGCCCGCCGATGACGAACTGGCCGATTTTGGAGGCCTTGAACTCGACGAACCAGGGATTTGCGTCCGGACCGAACGCGATGCCGTAGGAGCCGCAGTCGACCGTCGGAATGAGGAACTCGGTGATCGCGCCGGCGGTCGTAATGCGTCCGATCTTGTTGTTGTCGAACTCGGTGAACCAGAGGTTGCC
>Ga0075424_100001428_pt1 | contig 20957 bp, 19 predicted proteins | sample SoiMethybrSBSTD3_FD_75301 | JGI IMG/M metagenome (GOLD analysis project Ga0075424, IMG submission 75301) | Bulk soil microbial communities from a Populus tree surrounding site in Tennessee, USA - Soil MetaG P. TD hybrid SBSTD3 | ecosystem: Environmental > Terrestrial > Soil > Tree plantation... | reverse complement strand
CTTCGAAGCGATTGCTGCGGTTGTTCGGTTGTTGGCCGGGTTTTGTCCCGATGTCATCCCGAATATGTTCGCGCAGATATCGCCAGACAACACGCCACGGCGGCAGCTCAGCGGAACGCGAGTGCGATACCAGCGAAGCGAAACCGGCCGGATAGCCATATCCAAAATCGGCGCAGAGTAGTACGCGGCCTTTATTTGCCGTGACAACCGACTGCAAGACAGCGCGGATAATCTGTTGCGCTTCGGTTCGAGACGCCGGGCTTACGGTGATCGGCTCCGTGGCCTCAGCGGACTCATGTGCAATCCAGATGCAGTCTTGTCTGCCGCTCCGACGCCGATCACTGCCGGACCAGTCCATCATTACGTAGGCATTGAATAACGACATATCTCACGTATTGTTTTGGCTTAAAGAATCCCGGGTGTTCTTTAGAATAGACATTTGTGATCGCTGAGTGCTACCAAAGATTGCGGTATAAAAGTATGCTTAACTGGTCGAGGAATGTAATTATGATTGCGTCGAATTCAGCATGCTTATTCAAGTTTGTGCGTGATTTCTAGGATTCGAGTAGAACTATGGCTGTTTATATGGATCGGCACTACGTCGAAGGAGCAAGCCGGGGCGCCGTCGCGGACGCGCACCAGAAGGATCTCGCGATCCAGGACAAGTATGACGTAAGGTTTTTGACCTACTGGTTCGATGACATACGCTGCACGGCGTTTTGTCTGGTCGAGGCGCCGGATCGCGAGACGATCGAACGCGCTCATAACGAGGCCCACGGCTTGGTTCCAAACGAAGTCATCGAAGTTGATCCCTCTGTGGTCGAGGCTTTTTTGGGTCGGATCAAAGACCCGCCATCAGCGCCAGCGCCAAAAACCGACGGAGTTTCCGTGGATGCAGGCTTCCGTGCGATCATGTTTACGGACCTCAAAGATTCGACGCGCATGACAATGCTCCACGGAGATGCGAAGGCGCTCCATCTGGTGCACGTGCACAATGCGCTGATCCGGAATTGCCTTAAGACCACTCGAGGACGGGAAATCAAGCACACGGGCGATGGCCTCATGGCTTCGTTTGCCTCCGTGCCGGACTCGGTGGAGTGCGCGATCGCGATTCAGAAGGCATTCGCCGCCTACAACAATGAACATCGAGAGGCGCCGCTGTACTTACGCATCGGTTTTAGCGCCGGCGAGCCCATCGAAGAACATGGCGATCTGTTCGGGAAATCGGTCCAATTAGCGGCGCGACTCTGCGCTAACGCCGAGCCCGGGCAAATTCTAATCGATCAGAGCGCGCTGCAGCAGTGGCCGGGCAGGAACTTGCCGTTGCGTGATTTGGGCGAAATCACGCCAAAAGGCTTCGATCAGGGGGTCACAGTTTACGAAGTTGAGTGGAGAGCACGTGAATTGCCGCGTTCTGATCGATCTAAGAGGGCGGAATAGCTCCTGAGCCCGTGCCGAACAGAGACCGAAATTGAGAACCGGCAAAATCAACTACTTACGGTTTTCAAGGCGATTCTCAACAGGATTTGAGAACTACAAATCCGAATTAACGGTTCGCCACGCGAATGCTGATAATCACGGTTATGATTCTGAGTTCATCGATAGTCCATACTGACTCAGACACGCACTGAGAACTAATCATCGTTATTATTTTTACGTCTATGAAACTACGTGAGCTATGGGTATGTGCGGAAGAAGCCTGTAACGATTGTGTGCACCTCTAGTAGCCTTCCGGGATGAAGCTGGTCGAGTTTTGTGAACGGCATCATCCCGAAGATAATCGGATCGTCATAATCGGTGAATGTTCCAAAATCGTATAAATGAAGGATCGTCTACAAGGAACTGATGGATACATTTAATCGGCGCGCTAGTGATCTACGAATCGATGAAGGGTGGAACCGAGCTAAATTGTCCGACAGTCGGTCGGGAAATATTGATTGATCTTTTGCTGGACGAGAGCCGACAAATGGAAATCGCGATATGGAACTGCAGGCCTGTTTAGTAGTGCGCAGCAAGAAATGCTCATGACCGCGGCGGAAGGTCCGGTGGGCTAGCTAAATAGGGCGCGATAAAATCCCCTAATTTTGCCGCATATTTCTGATCGGCGATCGGCGATGGATGAATATCGTACGGTAAGTTGTTATTTTCCTTGATTCTAAGATCGACGCGAATATCGACGCCGAGAATATTCCGCTTGGCAGCAAAGTTTAGGATTGAATTATCGCCGAAAATATCCGCTACGACAAATCGACCACCGGTAGCGCTCGTTAATTGATTCATTTCGGCGATCAACGCTTCGGATACTTCATGCGCGCGAAGCTGGCGATCTTCCAAAATACCGAGGTTAATTTCGATCAGGCGCGCCAAGGCTGAATGTTCGAGCAGTGGAGACAGCTGATCGACTCTTATTTTTGCAATTTTCAATTGGCCCAGATCGTCGAAACGCGCGAAGACGTGTTCGGTTTCGCTCGGTCCATTCGGTGCTACCACAAGACGCCAGTTTCGCGACATGACATTTCGCTCATCGTGAAAATTGCCATAGGCCAGAATCGCAATTGTGGGCGGTCGGCGCGTTTTAAGAGCTTCCTCTAATTGTAGTAGCGAATGAACGGTGCCATATCCACCAACGCCAAAATTGACAACATCAAAATCCGGAAATCGTTCTTGGAGGAGCCAGGGATATGTTTGGGCATCGTCCAAGCTCCAACCATAGGTAAAAGAGCAGCCAAAAATCCAAATCGCGCCTTTGAATGACCGGGGATGATTATAGGCATCGAGCGGTCGAGTGATTCGTAGACTGTCGGCACGATGCGTGATGGTAAATTGATAATGACCCTTCGCGATGACGAATTGGCCTGGTGTATTGGTGAAGCCTAGAATTGCGTCCTTGCGGTAAAGTGATCTGCTGAATGTTGCGTTATCAATGAGGCTTGATCTGTGTAGCGGCGCGATTCCTGCCACGCGAGTTACTACCTCGCAGGCTACTAGAAGGACCAACACAGGCATGATCAATGCCAAATAGCGGCGATAACCAGAATTATCGTTCTTGATAATCGACACGTCTAGCGTGAAATCGAGGAGTTGAGGGTGAACATAGTCAGATGCGAGGTCCGATCAAAAAAGTCAATCAACATAGATGTGATATTGCGAAGTTCTTTTTAAAGGTGATTATAGCGAATTTGTCCTTATAGGTAATAACGAATTTTTCAGCGGGCTATAGCGCAACCTAGTGCTGCCTTGCTGGCCTTTATATGGCTCGGGTGATTGCTTGAGACTTTCAGGCTGAGTCTTGCGAGTCCTTGATTGTATGAGACCGCCATTATTTTTTTGATTTGTCGAGTAATGTCGTATCATAAAGCCGCGCTGAAAAAGCGTCTTTTGCCGCTTCCGCCGAGAACTTCGACGATTGTCAGCAGCCGCAGTCGTTGACAATAATCTCGAAGCGGCCCGCTTAGTTAAAACTCAATAGGTCTTGTTCAAATCGTTTCAGAGAAATACGCGCGCACAAATCAAAGCCTTGTATTCGATGCATTATTCGTCCTATTTTTGGCCACAAAATCTCGGGAGGTGTGATATGCCACGCTATCTCGTTTTGGCTAACCAAACCGCTGCCAGCCCGGAACTGACGAACGTGATTCGTGAAATAGTTGCAAACGATTCGGATACGGAATTTGTCTTGCTCGTTCCTGCTACGCCGGTGGAGGATCTTCTCGATTGGCAGGAGGGTGATGGTGAAACCATCGCCAAGCGCACCGCGCAAGCCGCAAAGGATCACCTTGTAGGTGTGGGCGCGAAAGTCGCGCGCACGGAAGTAGGCGATCCTGCACCTGTGAAGGCAATTGAGAATGAGCTGGAACGCCACCAGGAAAAATACGACGGCATCATCATCTCCACTCTGCCGCTGCAAAGATCCCGCTGGGTTGCCCTCGATCAGCCGCGCCGAATCGAGCGGCGCTTTAAAGTCCCGGTGCGACACGTGGTGGGGCATTCCGTCACGATGAGTCGTGAGGATCTCATTAACGGACTCAATGAAGATCTCAATCTCGAGCTCGAAGCGCTCCTAAGAAGCGTTTATCACGCGGCGGCCGGTCGCGGTATGCTCGGACATGAGCTTCGGGAGTTATTGAAAAAGGAGCTTCCTAGCGAGCTCGATCACGCATCGTTTCTCGCCGATAAAATCGTCGCGCTGGGTGGAGAAGTGCGTATTCGGCCAGCAATGCCTGCAGAAGTCAGCGCTGCGCGAGATCTTTTGCAGCAGAACATCGCAGCCGAGCGGAAGATCATCGGCAATTATGCGAAGCGGATCGACCAGGCGGCGGAGTTCGGCGATAAAGGTCTGGCCATTCGCTTGGAGAACATACTGGCATCGGAAACCGATCACCTGGAACAGCTTGAGCGTCTGGGACGTTAGTAGCGGGACCGCTGGCGTCTGGTTTTGGACTTGAACACGGTCAGGCTCGCTCGTGCAAATTCAGTAGAAGTGTCTTCTGGCGCAACACTGCGTGAGCGGCCAACGAGTCAGCGTTGGATCAGCGAGGGTTGCCGATCGGTCCGGTGCCAATCGGCAAGGATCCGCCAATCCAGAATTCACCGCCTGCGAGACGGATCGGCGCGTGGGCAGTGTTGCTGTCCATTTCAGTTTTCATGACCGCGACTCATCTATTACCCAGCTCCTTTAACGATTCTTTTAAATAACTCTGATCCGCATACCTTGCCGGACTTGGCAGCGGTCCCTTGAGCTGCCCCTGCTCGCCGTAAATTTGTATGAGAGTTTTAACGCCGTCGATATTGATATCCGCGTCCGGATACCAAATTCTATTTGCGGTATAGTATTCCCATCCCTTGCGGGCGTGCGCTGGTTTGAGCTTCATCTCCTTGGTTAAAAAATCAATCGCCGGCTCCTTGTTGTCGAATACCCAACGCATCGCCAGAGCCATGCCCTTTACGAAACGAATCAGCAGAGGCCGGTTGGCTTCCGCCCAGGAGCGCCGCACCGTCATCGCGGTGAGCTGATAATTCGGCAATACGTCTCGATACCAGCCGATGACATTGAATCCCGCTTCTTCAGCCGCAAAATTAAGCGGTATGGCGAGCGGTGCTGCCGCGATCTGGCCGCTCGAGAGCGCCGCGAAGAGATCGGCGGTTCCACCGATGTTGACCAGCTTGTAATCACGGGGATATTCCAATCCCTTGGATTTTAATACCTGTTTCAAGGGGAACGTGATGCCTGAGGTCAGGCTCTGACCGCCGATTGTCGCGCCGTGCAAATCTTCATAGCGCTTATAATTTTTCCCACCCATGATCGCGTGCGAGAGACCGTTGATCAGCCCCGCTACCATCACCAGGTCGATGCCGCGCTCGCTTACATCCATCACGGCATCCGGCGTCGCGCCGCCAACGTAAACGGAGCCGGCGACGAGCGCTTGAACAGACGGCGGCGTTCCGCGGAGGAGAATCACCTGCGCATCCAGACCCTGCTGGTCGAAGAAACCTTGCTTCCAGGCGACCCAAAGAGGCCCATACCCCAGAGTCTTACTCGACGCAGCAATTGGAAATTTCACTTTTTCCTGGGATCGACTGGGCAAAGGCGAAAGGATCAGTACCGAGACGATGACGCTCGAAGTAACCCCAAGCCGAAATAATCGCATGTGGCACGCTCCCTTGACGAGAGATCCATTAGCGCGACGCGCTTATCGTTTGCTGAAAACGAAACGGCCAGTTAGCAGCGGAGCATATTGGGCCGGGAATTCGAATGTCAAGCAATTATTGCGTGCGGTTGAAATCAAAAGCTCGAAAGAAAAATTTGAGCTCTCGCAGATACGCGGAGTAAGCACAATATGGAATTGTTGCGCCGATTTTGAGGTGATTACCGATTACGAAGTGTTCCATCTCACGATCTCTTGCCGAGCTTCATTGCCTTCGGCCGAGCGAGAAGTCGATCGACATAGGCTTCCAGCTTGGGCCGTCCTGAAGGCTTTCCCCAGATCCGCTGCCAGACGAACATCGAGCCAATCATGACATCAGCGGCTGTGAACCAGTTGCCGAACAGATAAGGTCCGTCGCCAAGCTCGCGTTCGATCACGTCCTTGACGGTTTCGAAGTCGCTCCAGCCGCGCTGCGGCAATGTTTGTACCTTTAACAGCGCGTCGCCCATGGCGGGCTCGAGTTGAGAGCTCGAGTAGACCATTAGCGAAGGATACGTCCTCGTTCGAGCGCGCTGATTTTCGGCGCGAGGTTCGCTTCGGGAAATTTGTCGGCGAGATACAAACAGATCGCCGCGCTTTCGAACACCCTGACATCGCCGTTGACCAATGCCGGGAGCTTCCCCGCCGGATTGATCTTGAGAAACTCCGGCGTCTTGTGCTCGCGCTTGGTGAAATCAATGGGAACGACCTCGTATGGCACGCCACACTCATCGAGCATCCATTTGGCGATCACAGCACGACTTTGCGGATTGAAATAAACTTTCATCACACACCTCTTGTCAAACCCATCGTCACCGGACTCGATCAGTCTGAAAAAGAAGCGGAGGGAAACCAACCTTGCGAATGAGTTTGCAGAGCGACTCGCGCCAACGATGCTCGATCAAGTTGTCCGCGCTTTTTGAGTTGGAGTGCAGTCATATTGACACTCACCAGCGCGGCTTCTAGAGTAGCCAGCGCCAAACGTTAGGCGAAAAAATGGTCAAAAAAATATTCGCGTTGCTGTTTCTGCTGCTTTGTTGTCAGGGCGCGGGCTTTGCTGCCGCCGGCAAGCCGGATTGGCGCGCCGAATGGGACAAAACCGTTGCGGCCGCTGAGAAGGAAGGTCTGGTCAGCATCTATGTCTTCGAGAACGGACCGCTGACCGAGGAAGCGGTCAAGGCTTTCGAGCGGACGTATCCAAGAATCAAGGTCAGCCAGCTCCGCGGCCGCGGCAACGATCTCGGACCGCGGCTGGTAGCCGAGCGCCGTGCGGATAAGCGCATCGCGGATCTCTTCGCCGGCGGCAAGGGTACCGCGTTCAGCACGCTTTATGTCGGCAAGCTTCTCGATCCCATCAAGCCGATTTTGCTGCTGCCGGAAGTTGTGGATGAAAGCAAATGGTGGCGCGGCACGCATAAGTATGTCGATCCGGAAAACAGGTACATCTTCGTCTATATCGGCAACGCCGGCGGAGTCGAAATCAATTATAATTCGAAATTGGTGAATCCGCGCGAGTTCAGCTCGTACTGGGATCTGGTGCAGCCCAAATGGAAAAGCAAGATCGTCGCAGTGGATCCGCGTATGCGCGGCATGGATAATCCCGTGTTGTTCTTCTACTACCATGCCAAGCTCGGGCCCGAATTTATCAAAAAGCTTTATGGCGAGACGGAAGTTTCGATTACGCGAGATTATCGCCAGCCTATCGATTGGCTCGCCGCCGGGAAATTTTCACTGTGCATTCCATGCGTCTCTGATGAGATGGACAAGGCGATGGAACACGGTTTACCCGTCGGTCAGATTCTCAATCTCAAAGAAGGCGGCACCTTGAGTTCTTCGGGCGGCACGCTGAGCCTGCTGCAAAACCCGCCGCATCCAAACGCCGCCAAGGTGTTCGTCAACTGGCTGCTTTCGCGCGAAGGGCAAACGGAGGTGCAAAAGGGCCGCAAAGGACGGCCGCGCACCGGTTCCAATTCGTTGCGCATTGACATTGCCAAGAGCAATCTGCCGGAAGAAATTCAGCGGAAAGAGGGCGTGGATTATTTCGATGCGGATGATGACAACAACGCCGACCGGCGGCCGGCAGACAAGTTGTTCAATGAAATTTTCGGTAAACCGAACAAGTAGAGTTCGCGTGGAGAATGGTCCCAACCTTATCCAGAGCAGTGTTATTTATTAGGTTGGCGGCAGAACAGAACGCTTGATATACTTCGAGATTACGGAGGCTCATAATGAAACTCACAGCTTTGATTGAGCGGGAAGGCGATGGATATGTTTCGCTATGTCCGGAATTCGATGTAGCAAGTCAAGGTAAAACCATCGAAGAAGCGCGCGACAATTTGCGCGAAGCCTTGGAGCTGTTTTTTGAAGCGGCATCTCCGGATGAAATCAAGCAACGTTTTCGGGAGGAAGTTTTCATAACACAGGTTGAGGTAGCGGTTGGCTAGATTGCGCGTTCTGTCCGGGAAGGATGTTCGTTATCTTGAAAAACTCTGGGTTTGAAGAAGTTCGCAGGCGTGGCAGCCACATAGTCATGCAGAAGAAGACAGCTACGTTAACCGTGACTGTTCCAGTACCCGATCACGTTGAAATTCGCATCGGCACATTACATTCGATTATTCGTCAGTCGGGTGTGCCAAGAAGTGAATTTGGAGAATGAATTCCGCCAGTATGATCCTCGAAATCTTCTCTTATCATCCTGTATGCCCTCAAGCTGTTCGTTAACGACGAATTCTCCCTTTTGGTTGAACGAGAAACTTGTTTGCCCTGCGGCTCTGAAGCGCGAGCAATGCGCGGCAAGCATTGTGGGTTCTCTTTAATTTTGCGTTCGCAATGCTCGATCAGCGCCATTCGTGCTTGGGATAACGGCGCTGCAACTGTGTCTTGAGCTTGGGATAGGTTTCGCGCCAGAAGAGCGACAGGTTGTCGGTAACCTGAACCGGGCGGTTGCTCGGCGCGAGGATTTGAATCCGCAGCGGAACACGGTGCTTTGCGATCCAGAGTCCTTCCTTGATGCCGTAGAGATCCTGAATGCGCGCAGCGATGAGAGGCGGCGCGTCGACGGCATAAACGATTTTTACCATTCTTCCGCTGGGGAGCTGAATGCGCTGCGGGGCGTATTCGTCGATCCAGTTTTGCTGGTAATGAGAAAGCCATGACTTAACTAGCGGCAGAACCGGTCGATGCTTGATCTCGCCGTAGCTCGCCGCGCCGTGACAAATGTGCTCGATAATGGTCGCACGCTCGTCGTCGCCAATCATCGGTAGCTCGAGATCCGGCATCCATTGGCGCAGACGATTGACGCGCAGAATCCATTGCTCGACGGCGTCGCTCCAGTTCTCGAGAGTCAACCGACCAGCCAGAACTTCGCGGGTAAGAATCGCCGCGGCTTCATTGATTGGAACGTCTTCGGTGAGCTTCTCTTGGAGAACCAGATCGCGAAAGCGAGTCTCTGCGCGAGCCACCACACGCTTTAATACCGGATCGTAAAGCACGTTCTTGGTTTCGCTGAACTCAGCCGGGAAAAGCTCGCGCAGCCACTCTTGCTTAACAGCCGTTGCGAGATTCAGTAGGACATTCAGATTGCGTTCTCTGCCTCGCGCGGTTTCCACTTCCCGGATTTCAGACGCCACGAAAAGCGGCGCCTCAACGACGCTCTCCCGCGCCAGGGTGCCGCGGCGGCTGTGGACCAACTCGCAACGAGGGGAGCCGTTCAATCGCTTTGCGAGGTGATCGGAAAAGCCGACGAGCACACAACGCTGCACTGCTTCGCGCACGAGGGCTGTCTCTCGTACCTCCAAGCCTTCTTCTCCCGAGATCTGCAAGAATTGTGTGAACACTGACTCCACCTGACGCGCCGTCTGCAGATTCACCCCGAGCCGTCGGCAGTGTTCGTTGTTGTAGCCGCTCCGCTTCGCTTCTTCCCACGCGCGCATCAGCAAGAAAAGATCCGACTCTGTCTCTGCGCCAATCAGTTCTTCACGGGAATCATGATGTTGCTTTTCTTGCCGACGCAGCAAATCGCGACCCTGTGTCAGCGCGGCGATCAAAGCCACGGCGCGGACGCAGCCATATTCTTCTGCTGCGAGCAACATGCGAGCGCAGCGCGGATGCAAAGGAAACCGTAACATGCGCCCGCCTAGAGCCGTGATTGCGCCGGTGTTCGGATCGACGGCGCCGAGGTCGAGCAGCAGCGTTTCGGCGCGTTCGAGGGCATGAGTGTCGGGTCTCTCGAGCCAGCGAAAGCTCTTTACGTCTTTGATACCGCTCGCTTTTAGAGTGAGAATCACTTCCGAAAGGTCGAGGCGCTTCACTTCTGGAATTTCGTGCGCGGCGCGCGCGTAGTGCTCGTGCGCGCTCCACAGGCGGAGGCAGTGTCCGGGAGCGGTGCGTCCCGCACGGCCGGCGCGTTGATCGGCCGCGGCTCGGCTGATTTTTTCGATCAGCAAAGTGTTGATGCCGCGATAGGGATCGTAACGGGGAATGCGCGCCAAGCCGCTGTCGATCACCAGACGCACGCCGTCAATCGTGAGCGAAGTTTCGGCGACATTGGTGGCGACCACGATCTTGCGCCGGTCATAGCGCGCAACGGCGGCGTCCTGATCTTTCGGCGTGAGCTCGCCGTGCAGCGGAAAAACGGCGAATTGCGCGCCGAGAACGGCTGAAACCTCACGCACGGTGCGCGCGATTTCATACGTGCCAGGCATAAAGATGAGAACGTCGCCTTCTGCCTGTTGAGGAAGCACGCGGAGAAGCTCTTTGACCGCCAAACTCCAGACGGGCGTTTCACCGGCCACTTGAGAGAGGTATTCGGTGGCGACTGGATGAGCGCGTCCCTCTGACGAGAGCAAGGCGCACGGCTGGAGATATTTTTCCACCGCGGCAATATCGAGAGTCGCGGACATCACAATGATGATGAGGTCGGGCCGCGATGTTTGCTGAATTTCAAGGGCTCGCACCAGCGTGATGTCGCCGTAGAGATGGCGCTCGTGAAATTCGTCGAAAATAACCGCGCTCACGCCGCGCAACTCAGGATCGTCGAGCATCCGGCGTAACAGCACGCCTTCGGTGACGTAGCAAATGCGGGTCGAATTAGAGATGACGCTATCGAAGCGCATCTGATAACCGACTTCACCGCCAAGCTTGACGTTTCGAGTACGCGCGACCCAGCTCGCGAGCAACCGGGTTGGCAGCCGCCGCGGTTGCAATATTGTCACCTGTCCATCGCCGAGCAGTCCGCCATCAAGCAGCATCTGCGGCACCTGGGTTGATTTTCCGGAGCCGGTAGGCGCAGTCACTACAAGGCGTTTGTGCGTCCGCAAAGTTTCGAGGAGTGTCTGCTCGATTTCAAAGATAGGAAGATCGGATTTTTGCATTCGCGTGACGTTAATTTAGCACATTGGCCGCGCCGGTTGCGGTGGAGCAATTTTTCATCTGCAACTGCTGCTGGGGCAAATCAAATTTGAGTGCGCCAACATTTAGAAGGATTTCTCCCGGAGTTTACCCTGAGGTATCGAAGGGGTCGAAATGACAATTTAATTTTGCGCCTTCGCGCCCTTCGACTCCGCTGAGGACATGCTTTGCGGGGGATTTTCAGTAAGGTTTCAACGGGAATATCACGCGGAGCGGCAGTCAAAAAAGCGACAGCTGCTTTGGCCGGTCAAAAACAGAACGGCCGTCAAGGCATGGAGAGATCGCCTGTTCGTGGCGAATCAGCGCATCAAAATCGGCTTGCGGTTCGAGCTGGGTCTCAACGGCCCGAACGAATCCATCCAGTCGGCGAAAACCGTCGAGCTTGTCCCGGTCGCCGAGCTTTGCCTGATCGAGGGAAGTTCGGAGGCAGTTCAGCGACTCGTCATAGGTTTTCAGCGGCACCGGAAACGGATGACGATCCTTGCCGCCGTGCGCAAACGAGAAGCGCGCGGGATCTATGAATCGACTCGGAGCGCCGTGAATCACTTCGGCGATCAATGCAAGCGATTGAAGCGTGCGCGGACCGAGCTTCTGTAAAAGTAGCAGCTCGGCAAAATCGTGAAGATTGCATTCGTAGGCTACAGCAAGCACCGCGCCGAGGCGTTTGAGATCGAGATCCCGCGCGCGAACTTCATGGCGCGCCGGCAATCGAAGATGACGCGCTTCCTTCAAAGTCGCGTCGGGATTTTCACGACTGATTTGAAGCAGAGCCGTTTGCGCAGGTTTCGCTTGGGCGTCAACCAGGTTCATGATGATACCCTGATGCTCGCCGACGATGCCGCTGTGCGGCTCGGTGACGAAATCGCGAACGTTGGTTGAGTGCCAGTGATAACGGCGCGCCATGCCGGTGTGATCGTTCAAGCCCTGCTGCACGACCGCCCATTCGCCCTTGGCCGTCAGAATGAAGCTATGCAGATAAATCTGGAAGCCGTCGGCGACGGCATTATTATCGATCCGAGCTGTCAGCCGGCTGACGCGTACGAGATTATCGCCGTCAAACCCGCGCCGATCGGCAATTGCGCGCAGTTCCTGCGGCGTATTACGTGAGACTCTGCCGCGTCCGCCGCAGATATAAACGCCAAGCTCGCCGGCGCGCGGACCGAGGCCGCGCTTGAGTGCGCCCATGACCGACGTGGTGATCCCTGAGGAATGCCAGTCCATTCCCATTACTGAGCCGAACGCCTGAAACCAGAAGGGATCGCTGAGTCGGGAGAGAAACGTGGAAGGACCGTGGTCGCGAATGATTGCTTCGGCGATGGCGCTGCCGAGTCGAGTCATGCGTTCCGCCAACCATTGCGGAACCCGACCGCCGTGAAGAGGTAGATCTGCGACTCCGGAGCGTTTCATGAGGTGATTCTAACTTGATATAGCGAAAGGGCAACGGTAGGAATCACTAGACCTATAAATCCGAGTTACGAAATTCGAAACGAACGAAAAAGGATAATTAGAGACTCAAAAAACTCGACGCGTGCGGAACCCTTCGTTTTGTGGCTTTGGATTTTCGATTTGTTTCGGATTTCTTGGCTTCGGGTCTGTGTATCAGCGCAGCTCTAAACGCGGATCACAGTTCCGCCACCGCGGGAATGATTTCCTTGCGCATGATCGCGATCGGCTTGAGATCGTAGTCTCCCGGCAGACTGACAATAAGATGCTGAATGCCCGCGTCGTTGATTCGCCTACAATAGTCGATGGCTTCGCGTGCGCTCACCTGGCCGGGGCGGAGATCGATAGCGCCGATGGCGGTACGTTCGATCTGTTCAAACGGGCGGCCGATGGCATCACAGGCGCGGCGCAACACATCGAGTTTGGCGCGCAAAACGTCGGTGTTTTCGAACGCGTAGAGATTGCATGCATCGGCGTATTTGGCCACCAACGGGAGAGTACGCTTTTCGCCGGCGCCGCCGATCATGACGGGTGGATGGGGCTTGGAAAGCGGTTGCGGCACGTTCAGTGTTTGCGCCAACTGATAATGTTTGCCGTTATAGGCTTCGACTTTGCCGGACCACATCTGAAGCGCAATCTGGACAGTTTCCTCCAGCCGCTCGAACCGTTCTTTCAACGGCGGAAAAGGAGCGCCGAGTGCTTTGGCTTCGTGTTCATACCACCCGGCGCCGACGCCGAAATAGGCGCGTCCTCCGGAAAGAACGTCGAGGGTGGTCACTGTCTTGATCAGGATTCCTGGATAGCGATAGATCACACCGGTTACGAGAGTGCCGAGGCGGACGCGCTTAGTTGCGCTCGCTAAATAATTCAGCGCGCTGTAGCCTTCGAGCATCGGCTCGTCCGGTTTGCCGATCATTTCGATCTGAAAAAAATGATCCATCACCCATAGACTCGCAAAACCAGCTTCCTCCGCAGCTTGCCCGATACGCTTCAGCGTTGCAGGAATCTGCTCCGCACCGCCGGGCCAGGTAAAAGAGGGTATCTGAAGTCCCAATTTCATGATGTCACCTCCACACGCGCCGTGGCGCTGCGCGATAATTTCGTTTCAAGTCTTTGGATTTATGCTAGCAGTTCCTGTCTCAGACCAAAGACTCCGCGCCCACATTGCGCATTCCCCTGGCGATCGGAGTTGATTTAGAGCGATTTCTTTCACAGACTGCTCTGTACATTTTGTTGTAATAGCAAAAAAGAACCACAGAGATTCCGAGGACGCGGAGAATTAAGTTGGTTCCCTCCGCGTCCTCTACGCCTCTGTGGTGATATACCGAACAATCCTGATGGCGCCGATCATCTCTATTTCCAAACTGACAAAGACCTACGCGTCAGGCTTCCAGGCGCTGAAGCCAATCGATCTCGAAATCAACAAAGGTGAGATTTTTGCGCTGCTCGGACCCAACGGCGCAGGCAAAACGACGCTGATCAGTATCATTTGCGGTATCGTTACACCGACAAGCGGAAGCGTCCTCGTCGATGGTTGCGACATCCTGCGCGATTATCGCTGCGCGCGGTCGAAGATCGGTCTAGTGCCGCAAGAGCTCACTACGGACGCTTTCGAATCAGTTTGGGCGACCGTGAGCTTCAGTCGCGGACTGTTCGGGCGAGCGCCCAATCCGGCATACATCGAGAAGGTGCTGCGCGAACTTTCTCTCTGGGAAAAGCGCAACGATAAGATCATGACGCTTTCTGGCGGGATGAAGCGCCGCGTCTTGATCGCTAAAGCGTTATCGCACGAACCCGAGATTTTGTTTCTCGACGAGCCGACCGCTGGGGTAGACGTGGAATTGCGGCGCGACATGTGGTCGCTGGTGCAACAGCTGCGTGAAAGTGGCGTGACAATTATTCTCACGACTCACTATATAGATGAAGCCGAAGAAATGGCCGATCGGATCGGGGTCATTCACAAGGGTGAGCTGATCGTGGTCGAGAAAAAAGCGGAGCTGATGACAAAACTCGGTAAGAAACAGCTCACCCTGATCCTGCCCGAGCCGCTCGTGACAATCCCAAGCGAATTGAAAGGCTGGGGTTTGTCGGTCAACGACGCGGGACACGAGTTGGAATACACCTACAGCACCAACCAGGAGCATACTGAGATTCCGAAGTTGTTACAGCGCTTGAGCGAGCTTGGAATCGAGTTCAAGGACCTCAACACCCGGCAAAGCTCGCTTGAAGATATTTTTTTGAGCCTGGTAAGCGAACGTAAATGAAGACGAAGTCATTGGTCTTCAACAAGCACGGTGTCTGGGCGATCTACAAGTTCGAAATGGCTCGAGCCTTGCGCACCATCTGGCAAAGCGTCGTGACCCCAGTCATCACCACATCGCTGTATTTTGTCGTTTTCGGCTCGGCGATCGGATCGCGGATGAATGAAGTGGGCGGCGTTTCCTACGGGGCGTTTATTGTGCCGGGGCTAATGATGCTGTCGTTGTTCACACAAAGCATCTTCAACGCCTCATTCGGCATTCACTTCCCGAAATTCATTGGCACGATCTACGAGATTTTATCTGCGCCGGTTTCCTACATTGAGATCGTTCTCGCCTATGTCGGCGCGGCGGCGACCAAATCGACGATTCTTGGCTTGATTATTCTCGGCACGGCTTCGTTGTTCGTGCCGATCAGGGTCTTGCATCCACTCTGGATGATTGCCTTTCTCGTGCTCACAGCCGTGACTTTCAGCCTGTTCGGTTTCATCATCGGAATTTGGGCGAAGAACTTCGAACAGCTGCAATTCATTCCCATGCTCATCGTGACGCCACTGACGTTTCTCGGCGGCGCTTTCTATTCGATCGACATGTTACCGCCGGCATGGCGCACCGTCACGTTATTCAATCCGGTGGTGTACCTGATCAGCGGTTTCCGATGGAGCTTTTACGAGACCTCGGATGTGAGTGTCGGAGTCAGCGCGATGATGACCTTGCTATTTTTTAGTATCTGCCTCGCCACCGTCGCGTGGATTTTCAAAACCGGCTACCGCTTGAAGAGCTGAGATAGCTCGAAGCGAACTACTCATGGCCAAGAAAAGCAGCGCCGGATTGTTGTTGTATCGCCGTCGCGGTGAGCTCGAGGTATTTCTGGTCCATCCCGGCGGACCTTTTTGGGCGAAGAAAGACATTGGCTCATGGACAATACCCAAGGGAGAAATCGACGAAGCGGAGGAGCCGCTCGAAGCAGCCAAGCGTGAATTTCTGGAGGAAACCGGTTTCGAAATCAACGGCAACTTTCAACAGCTGAACTCGATCAAACAAGCCGGCGGCAAGGTCGTTCAAGCTTGGGCAATTGAAGCCGACTGCGATCCGGCGCAGCTTCAGAGTAATCGGTTTGCAATGGAATGGCCGCCGAAATCAGGAAAGACCAGGGATTTTCCTGAGGTCGACCGCGCCGGATGGTTTACGGTTGCAGAAGCCCGGACAAAGATTCTCGGCGGACAAATAGCGCTGATCGAGCAGCTTGTGTCGTTGTTGGAAACTGAATTCCAGGAGAAGCTGCCGGAGTAGAAATATCTCGCGAATACTAAATACGTAGTTTGGCCGTCATCGCTCAAAGCGAGGCTCTTATTCAATGGGTCAGAGCTCCATTCGATGTACCCTTTTGCTCGAAACAGGTTTTTGGATCTGGCAAGTCAACTCTATGAAGAGCGCAGCGTTTGGATCAGATGATCCAAGTTGGTCTTGATAGTCTCGAAAGGAACGTTCGAAAACGCTGGGTCCGCATCGCTGCGCTCGGCGGCGGCGATCTCACGTTCGACAGTTTTCAAGTCTGGAGACAAGCTCCGGGTCACCAGAGGTTGAACAGCCTCGAGCGAAGTTTCGGCACGGGCGAGCTCCTTGACGGCTCGGTCCTTCTCGCTCATTGCGGCCGCGAGCACTTCGGCGTTGCTGACATGGAATCTGGCTTCAAGCAGATCAGTCACGGCGGGATTGGCCGCATTAAAAATTTCCCATTGGGAGCCGTTGTATTCGAGTAACCACTCTCGCATGACCATCGCGCGACGCCAGGTTTTTTCGACGAAGCTCACGGCATCTGCAACCTGTGCCTGTCGGACCATTATGCTGGAGCGTGGTTCGTCAGCGTCCAACTCTGAATCTGATGTCCGGGATAGCAGATTTACAGGCTGACGAGCAGCGAGAACCGTGAGTAACAGCATCAGAGAACAGAAGTTAAAGAAAGATTGGTTCCACATGGACACCTCCCGACCGGTGTCGCGACATTTTGGCAGGATGAATAGGGATAATTCCCAATCCCGCTGTATTAAAGAATAGCGAAATTTTGCCTATTCGTTAATAGAAAGAGCGCGGCTCTTTAAATCGAGGGAACAATTTCCGAGAATCGGCTGAAATCAAAATTTCAAAGGCACTGTCCTTAGAACGATTGGCCGTTCGTCGTCTGGTTGTAAAGCAGCAAACTATTTATAAAGGAGAATTGTTATGAGCAAACCGGAAAAATCGGAATATATATTACTTTTTCGGGGCACCGATTGGCATAAAGGACTGTCCCCTGAAGAGATTCAGGAAGTGGTCAGACAAATGTACGCATGGCTCGATCGCTTGACTGCGGAGGGCAAGGCAAAAATCGGTAAGCCGCTCTTCCCCGAGGGCAAGGTCGTTTCAAAGAAAAAAGGCCGTTCGGTCGCCGATGGGCCGTTTGCCGAATCCAAAGAAGCGATCGGCGGGTTCTTTTTGCTCGAAGTGGGGAGCCTTGAAGAAGCCGCGGAAATCGCCAAGGAGTTTCCCGGTCTGAACTATGGGGCATCAGTGGAAGTAAGACCGGTTGCACCGGAATGTCCAATGGCATTGGACGAGAGTGCTGCGGCAGTGAAGCAACGCGCGACCGCATAGAAGTTTTTTAGTAATCCAAGTGTGCCTTATTTCTCCTCGCGGCAAAATTGTTTGGGCGATTGAAATTCACCAGCTGTCATTCCGAGCGTCAGCGAAGAATCTTTCTTACCGCGGACTAAGGAACAGTAGATCCTTCAGCTACGCTTCAGGATGACACCATACATTTAGACGATGCTGCAAAAGTAACGCCGGACTCTTATCAGTGAGTACGATGACAGATTCTGAGACGACACCGCCGGCTTCCTCCGTCGCTAAAGTTACTGAGGTGGTGGAGCATTTTTTCAGGCACGAGTCCGGCAAGATGATCGCCACACTGACGCGGACCTTCGGCATCGAGCACCTCAACCGGGCCGAAGACGTGGTACAGGAAACCTTGATCAGAGCCTTGCAGACATGGCCTTATTACGGGATTCCCACAAACCCGTCGGCCTGGATTACCCAGGTGGCCAAAAACCTTGCCGTGGACCTCATCCGGCGGGACAAAATCTTCCGCAACAAAGAAAATCAGATCTCGCATTTAATGGAGCAAATCTCGGCGGATGCCAAATCGACCGATACAGAAGCGCGCCCGGATGGTATCCCCGATAATCGTCTACGCATGATGTTCACCTGCTGCCATCCGCGCATTCCGCCGGAGATGCAGGTTGCGTTGGCCCTCAAGACGCTCTGCGGTTTCAGCCCTGCGGAAATTGCTCGCGCGTTTCTGACTACGGAAGCCGCTATTGCAAAACGGCTCACGCGGGCCAAGCAAAAGATTCGCGAGGCGCGCATACAGTTCGAAATCCCCAGCGGAGAAGAATTGACCCGCCGCTTGGATACGGTGCTGCAAACCCTCTATTTGCTGTTCAACGAAGGATATAAAGCTTCGGGCGGCGAACAGTTGATTCGCGCCGAGCTTTGTCACGAAGCCATTCGTCTGACCGCGCTTTTGGCCGAGAATCCTGCGGGCAATCAGCCCCAAACGCACGCGCTGCTCGCGCTCATGCTTCTGAATGCCGCGCGTCTCCCCGCCCGTCTCGATAGCGATGGCAACATCCTTCGGCTCGAGGAGCAAAATCGCTTCCGTTGGGATCAATCCATGATCGCGAGAGGGTTGTATCATCTCATGCAATCGACGGCCGCCGATCAGGTGAGCGAGTATCATTTGCAAGCGGCGATCGCGGCGTGTCACTGTGCCGCCAAAGATTACGGCTCTACGGATTGGCACCGCATCCTGGCGCTTTACGATGAGCTTCTCGAGATCGACGATTCAGCGATTGTGTCTTTGAATCGAGCGGTTGCCGTCGCCAACGTGCACGGAGCGCGAGCCGGGCTTGAAGCAGTGCAGGCGATCGGTGATCTGAAACAGCTCAACGGTTATCATTTACTCTATGCGGTATTGGGCGAGTTCGAGGCGGATTTGAATCACCGTGAAACGGCCTTGCAGCATTTTCGCAAGGCGCTCGAACTGACCACCCTCAAGTCGGAACAGCTCTTTTTGACAAAAAGAATCCAGCAGTTGGATCTAGCCAGTTAGCTGAACAAAGTCACCCCTATCCAAATCTTTCCCCGTCGAGGCGAAAGGCTCAGCCTTTGTTCGACAATTCGGAAACGCACAGATGTTCAGTTGAGAAAAGGTCTCTCACGTTGTTCGCGATGACAAACTCGACTATTGTCACTCCGAGCGCGAGCGAGAAATCTCTTTGTCTCATCTTTTCTCGTGTCCAGCGCGGAAGGAGATCTCGATGTTTAAGCCGATGCGGCTCGTCATCGCGTTGCTTGTTTCTGTGGTGCTGGCGCCGTTTGGGGTTTCCCTGGCCGCCGAGGCGCGCCCTGCTTGGCAGGCAGATTGGGAGAAAACGGTCAAGGCCGCGGAGGACGAAGGCGCGCTGGTGATTTACATGACGCAGGCTTTCGAGCCCGTCTTCCGCGACACGTTTCAAAAAAAATACCCAAAAATCAAAGTCACGACGGCGACCGGCAGAGGCCCTGAGCTGAGCCAGCGAGTGATGAGCGAGCGGCGGGCTGATAAGTTCGCCGTGGATCTTTATATCTCCGGGAACATTTCGCCGCTGACGGTTTTTCATCGAGCGAAAATTCTTGAACCGATTAAACCCTTGCTGGTTTTACCGGATGTCGTCGATGCTTCGCCGTGGTACGAGGGCAAACATCATTACGACGATCCGGAGAATCGCTATATTTTCGTGTTCGAAGGAACGCCGCGCAGCGGCGAAATTACGTTCAATACCAAGGTGGTCAATGCGGCGGACATCAAGTCCTACTGGGACTTGCTGAGCCCGAAATGGAAGGGAAAGATCGTCTCCGTTGACCCGCTCGTCTCGGGACCGATAAGTGCGGCGCAAATATTCTTTTACAGGCAGCCCGATCTCGGTGCGGAATTTATCCGGCGGCTGCACGCCGAAACGGATATTGCCATCGTCCGCTCCAACGAGCAAATGCTCGATTGGCTGAGCGCGGGAAAGTATGCTTTCGGGATTGGCGCCCGCGATGTCGATACGGCGATGATGCAAGGGTTGCCGCTTACGCAGTTTTTGCCGGGTTCGCTCAAAGAAGGATCGTCGGTCACCGCCTACAACGGCACGTTGAGCTTTTTCAACCGTGCCCCGCATCCTGCAGCGGCCAAAGTCGCGATCAACTGGCTTTTATCGCGCGAGGGTCAAACGGCATGGCTCGACGCCAATCAGAGGACAGGCGGACTATATGACTCGTTGAGAGAAGATATTTCGAAAGAAAAGGTAAACGAACGTGCACGCCGCGTGAAAGGCGGAAAGTATCTATGGTTAGATCCGGCCTGGATCGAAGATCTCGACACCATCCGCGGCATCATCAAAACCGCACTCGCAGGCGCCGGAAAGGGAAAATGATGGCCCGCAACCCAAAGACCAACGAAAGTCTTCGGCGACATGTTGAGAAACAGTCAACAAACCAGCCAGACAACCAATCGTTACCGTCAATGATCCCACAACCAAACCACTTCCCGAAAAGCATGCGCTATCTTTACGCGCAAATTCTGTTATAGTTTTGACCGATGTAACGGTTGGCATCCCGAATCCAATTAGCGCATGCTCGGTCCAATCTGACCGAGTCTCTTAGAGGCGGTCCCTATGGGTACCGCCTCTTTGCGCTTTTACCTACAAAATCACTGCCGGAAACCTAGGAGACCTTTACTCATGGAGCGTTATACCACTCAATTAGAAGGGGATCGAATTGCCTTCATCGGTAATTACTTACCGCGCCAATGCGGTATTGCGACGTTCACCACCGATCTGTGCGAGGCTATCGCGACCGAATTCCCCGACAGAACATGCATCGCGGTGCCCGTCAATGACATTCAAAGCGGGTACGCTTATCCGCCACGTGTTCGGTTCGAATTGATGGAGAAAGACATCAATTCCTATCTCCAGGCCGCGGATTTCTTGCATACCAACAATGTGGATGTGGTCTGTTTGCAGCACGAATACGGCATCTTCGGCGGACGCGCGGGCAGTCACATTTTGGCTCTTTTGCGTGAGTTGCGCATGCCGATTGT
>Ga0075424_100001427_pt1 | contig 20962 bp, 14 predicted proteins | sample SoiMethybrSBSTD3_FD_75301 | JGI IMG/M metagenome (GOLD analysis project Ga0075424, IMG submission 75301) | Bulk soil microbial communities from a Populus tree surrounding site in Tennessee, USA - Soil MetaG P. TD hybrid SBSTD3 | ecosystem: Environmental > Terrestrial > Soil > Tree plantation... | reverse complement strand
GATCGTAATAATCCGTCCCCAACGCTTTTTTTGCATGTGCGGGATGGCTTCCCGGGCAAAATACACTGCGCTCATGAAATTCATGTCGATAGCTTTGCGCCAATCGGCATCGGTCGTCGCCAGGAAGCCCTTGGCCGGAGGTCCGCCCGCATTGGTGACACAGATGTCCGCAGCCCCGAATTTTGAGACAATGCCTTCCACAAAGCGATGGACAGCCGCGGAGTCGGAAACATCGACCGCTTCTGCCAACACATCCGCGTTGTGATGTTCTCGAATCTTCTCGGCCGCGGAAAGCAATGTCTCGAGAGTGCGCGCGCACATCGCAACCCGGCAACCTTCTGCCGCAAACGCTTCGGCGGTCGCAAGTCCAATTCCCTGGCTTGATGCAGCGACAATCGCAACACGGCCCTTTAACCCGGTTTCCATAGCGACGGATTATAAACAATCGCCGCGACCGGGCAGCGCGTGCTCTTGCCCGGCTTGCGCTGCAACGTTACTCTTGAAGCGATCTTATTAACCTGAGGAGAGCTATGCCAGCAACCCCGCGCTACATATGGATGGAGGGCGAACTACGGCCAGCGGCTGAGGGTGTCGTTCCCTTTGTCAGTGCAGGCCTGCAATATGGATTCAGTGTCTTTGAGGGCATTCGCTGTTATGCCACGGAGCACGGTCCGGCTGTTTTTCGACTGGAAGAGCACGTCGATCGCTTGCTTGATTCCGCACTGGTGGTCGGCTTCCGCGACCTGCCTTATACCAAGGGGCAAATCATTGACGCGATTCACCAGGTGATCGCTGCCAATGGGTTTTCTGCATGCTACATTCGCCCGCTGATCTTCCTCGATGGCGCGATGAGCATGGTTGTGGATGCCGGCAAACCGCGCATGTTCATCGCGGTTTGGGAATGGACGGCATTCTTGGGTGCGGACGCCAAGGAGCACGGTATCCGGGCGAACATCTCTTCGATTACACGCCTTCATCCCAACATCATGATGACGAAGGCCAAAGTATCGGGAAACTACGTGGGCTCAATCCTGGCGAAAACCGAGTCGCAGCAGCTTGGTTTCGACGAAGCCATCATGCTTGATCCCAATGGCTATGTTGCGGAGTGTACGGGCGAGAACATCTTCGTCGTGCGCAATGGCATCATCTACACCGTGCCCCGGGGGCCGATCCTCGAAGGAATTACGCGCGATAGCCTCATCACCATCGCTCGCGACATGGGCTATACGGTCGCCGAAGAACCGATCTCGCGCGACCAGCTTTACATTGCAGATGAGGTATTCGTGTGCGGCACGGCGGCGGAAGTAGTGGGGTTGCGAGAGATTGATTTCCGCAAGATCGGAACCGGCAAGACCGGCCCCGTCACGCGTGAACTGCAACGTACTTTCGACGAACTCACCAGCGGGCGACATGCGCGCTCGGCGCAGTGGTTCACGCCGGTACCGGCGCTTGATCCTGCGGTCGTGAAAGCTTAGGGAAACTCTGCTTAGGGTCTGATGTGAGTCATCGAACAAGGCGGTGCCCCACCCTACCCGCGCTTTTTGCGGGAGGGTGGCTTGATGCCTCACCCATTGATAACCTGAGCAGAGATTCTCTAATGAAACTCTGAAGCCGAGGACTGGCCGGGGGACGAACCCACCCTCCCGCGAAGACCGCGGGTAGGGTGGGGCACCCGCTTTGTTCGACCACTCGCGCCAGAACTTACCGGGAATGAGGCTATGCGTATGAAGCAACACGAGCATCGTCAGGAGACCGAAGCTGTACACGGCGGCAAGAACCCCCAGAAGAAAAACGGGCCTTTAGCCACGCCGATCTACCAGACGTCAACGTTTGAAGTCACCGACCTCGACCAACAGGCGCGTGCCACTTATACGGACATGTTTTACACGCGCTATGGCAATCCGACGCACACGGTGGTCGAGGCAGCGATTGCGGAGTTGGAAGGCGCCGAGCGTGCCCTCCTGTTTGCCTCAGGCATGTCGGCGCTGACAACCACGATTCTGGCGCTAGTGAAAAGCGGCGATCACATCGTGGCGCAACGCGACATCTATGGCGGCGTAACAAAGTTTCTTACGCAATGGCTCCCCAAGATGGGCGTTGAGACAACTTTGGTCGACACCACCGACTACGAACAGCACGCGCGCGCGATCCAGCCCAATACGAAGCTCATGCACCTGGAGTCGCCGACCAATCCCACGCTGCGCGTCGTGGATTTGAAGAGAGTTTCCACGCTGGCGAAAGAACACAACATCATCACGCTCATCGACAGCACGTTTTCGACGCCAATCAATTGCCGGCCAATTGAGCACGGCATCGATCTGGTGATGCATTCGGGCACGAAATATTTTTCAGGGCACTCAGACCTGATCTGCGGGATTGTCGCGGGGCGCAAGGACTCAATCGCTGCTATCCACTCCACTCGAACGACTCTGGGCTGCAACATGGATCCGCACGCTGCCTGGTTGCTATTGCGCGGGATGCGCACACTAGCGGTGCGGGTGCAGCGCCAGAACGAGAATGCGTTGCGGATTGCGCAATTTCTCGCGACTCATCCTAAAGTGCGTTCCGTGAGCTATCCGTTCCTGGAGGGCCATCCGCAGCGCGCGCTGGCGATGGAACAGATGCGCGGTGGAGGCGGGGTGCTGAGTTTTGAAGTCGATGGTACGGGCGGCGATGCGCGCCGGTTCGCTGAAGCCTTGCAGCTATTCACATTAGCCCCCAGCCTCGGAGGCGTCGACTCGCTGGTGACGATACCGGTGATCACCTCGCACGCCATGATCCACCCCGAAGAGCGGAGAAAGATGGGCGTCACGGATCAACTGGTGCGGCTGGCGGTTGGAATTGAGAATGTCGACGACCTGATCGCAGATCTTGACCGTGCTCTTGCCGTAGTCAGTGGAAAAGTGAAGCAGCAGGTCGGGGTGGGATAGCTCCGGACCAGATCCGCTGGCGTATGCTCCTTCGTGTTGCATCAAGGATGGGGCAGTGCGCATCCAAGATATTGAGAGCCATAATGTTATCTTCTGGCTATTGATATAGCCTTTACATCTCTGCCAGCGGACGGCGCAACGGCCGGCTGCAATGTCATCTGGAATACCCATTGCTGGCGCCTGGAAGGGCCTACAAGCGCGTTGTGAGGGTCAGTCCATGGGGTCGAGGTCATCCGGCCTGCCGATCGTGGCTCAGCGGTCATCTAAACGCGAAATAAGCTTATAGTAATACTAACGTACTACAAAGTTCTTCACCACCTGACTCCCCTCTCCCTCCCTAGAAAATAAACTTCGCCCCCAATTGCAGAATGCGTCCGTTGTGTGCGGCGGCCGGACGCAGATATGCATTGGCCGAGGTGCACGCCGGATCGCCGGCAGAATTGTTGGCGCCGTAACAGGTCAGAGTGTTGTTCGAGTTCGAGAAGGGGCTATTCGAAGCGGCCGAACCGGAATCGCCCCCTAGCCAGGCGTACTCGATGTGATTGAAGACGTTGAAGGCCTCGGCCCGGAATTCGAACGCCATGCTTTCTTTGATGGCGAAGTGCTTAAACAATGCCATGTCGAAGTTGGTGCGCTTCGGATTGGTCAGGAAGTTTCGGGGAGTGTCGCCGAAGGTCAGTCCGCGAGGTGCTGCGAATGCCGACGGGTTGTACATGAGCGCGCCGAAGCCATCGAATGGGAAATTGCTGATCCCGGCCCGCGGATCGCCCACCAGGTCTGGATAGGACTGCGCAGAGTTCACACTGACTCCGTTGCCCACACCGGCGTTGTCAGCAGTGACTCCATTCGCTACGCTGAACGGGGTGCCGGATTGGATTGTGGTGATTCCCGACCACTGCCATCCCCCGAGGATCGTATGGGTCAGACCGGGCGCTTTGAAGAACGGCAAGTCGTAAACGTAGCCGAGATTGAACAAGTGCCGCTGGTCAAAATTCGAACTGGCGCGCACCCTCCTGAGATCGTAGCTATTTATGATCAAGGGATCATGCGCCGACGAGGAATCGTCGATGGAGTGACTGTAGGTGTAGGAGCCGCTGAGCGTCAGGCCACCGACGCTTCTTCGTACCGACAACTGCAGAGAGTGATAAACCGATGAGGCAGCCTCCTCCAGCCGGTTTACCGATCCCATGCCGGGAAATTGCGTACGGAACGGGTCTGGACTCGCCCCGCAGGCAATTGCAAGGTTGACAGCGGCTTGACCCGTTACCGGCACACCACTCGGCGTCTGCATGCTGTTACAGTCATCGCTCCCAATCGCCTCCCCCATCTGGTAGGGATTGTCACTTTGCGGCGTGGGCAACACCTGGTTGATATCGTAGAAACGCGTCAGATGGGTCCCTTTGCTTCCGACATAAGAAGCTGTCGCTACCGTATGACTCCACAGCTCCCTCTGAATGTCGAGATGCCACTGCTGGACATATGGCCAGACCGCCTTGTTGGGAATTGAGATCATCGCTAGCGGAGTTGTGCAGATGGAAGTTGTACTAACGGGACAGGTGCCCGCGCCCTGCGGAACCACCTGATTGTAAGAAGTCAGGCCAAACAGACTTGTGGTCTGCACGGTCGGGCTCGCGGCGGGCTCAAGCGACTCGGCATTGGCCTCATTCCCATTGCCATGTTCGAAAAAGACGCCATAGCCTCCGCGGATGGCTAATTTCCCGTCGCCTAGGGGATCCCAGGCAAAACCAATCCTTGGAGCCGGATTGAATAGATGGCCTTTCATGCAGCTATCCGGAACGCCAGAAGTCACTCCGCATTGCACGACGCCGTTGAACGGATCGCCCACCACCAGCCCCGTACCCGGATCAACAGTGCTTGCGCCGGCAACGTAGCGGCTGGTATCGAAGTTGTATTCGCGGTGGTAGCGATCGCGATACGTTCCGAACAGGCTGACGCGCACTCCGAGGTTTAACGTCAGATGACTTGTGACGCGCCAGTCGTCTTGAAAGTATGGCTCGAGAATTTTGTATCGGTTGTAGAACTTCGGTTGGGCGCTGGTTTGGGCGAAGGACGCGATTCGGCCGGTAAGCAGGTCCGCAAACGCATTCCCTGTGCTGACGGTGCTGCTGGTGTCGAATGTGAACACGCCATTGGTCGCCGTGCCGGGCGCTGCCAGTTCATTCTTTTGCGCGGCCACGAAGTAAGCGCCGAACTGTAAATTGTGTTTGCCGGCGATTTTTGTGACATTGTCACGATAAGTGTACGTGGGGTTTGAATTGTAAGGGCCATTCGGTAAGTAGCCGACATCCTCTCCGAAGTTATAGATTCCACCCCCGCCAAGGCTGATACCGGGGACCTTGCCGTTATCCGCGCCGGGATAGAGGCCGGGCGCCATGGAACTGGCTCGCTGCCACGCACCGACAGGCACGAGCGAGATGTGATCGGTGGTGTAGCTAAAGACGAATTCATTCAGCAGTGTGGGCGAAGCGGTCGCGGTCAGACGTGTGACCAGGCTTACTCCCGGGCCGCCAAAATTCGTCTGAATTGTCGGGAAGCTGGTTCCATTCGTCCACAGCGGGGTCGGATAGATCTGATCCCAGGAATCGTGGATGTAGCGGACGGTGCCTCGCACTTTGTCGGTGAAGTTGTGGTCGACCCGAATCAGTTCTTCGCGCCAATTCGTCGGCAGTGTCGGCGATGCATTCCAGGTATTCGTTCCATTCGTGGGCAACGGGATCTGCGCCATCAGAGCAGGGGCATTGTTCTGGTCGATAGGCACGAGGTTGCCGGGATAGGGATTGCCCGTGCTGGGATCGACGGGGCAGTCCGCGGGGCCAGAGCAAAGATCGCTAAAATCCCCAAACTGGCCCGGGGTGCAATCGGTGGTCGCGCCCGCACAGCCTCTCTCGGCAAGCGAAGGCACGATTACACTGCCGAGGTTCGCCGGCACTCGGTCGCGACGCCACTCCTGCGACCAGAAGAAGAAGGTTTTATCTTTGTTTTTGTTGTAGAGGCCGGGAATGAAAACGGGGCCGCCGATGGTATATCCGAAATCGTTTTTCTTGTACGAGGGCAAAGTGGTCTGCGGAAAGGTTTTTGCGTTGAAGGCATCGTTGCGGACGAATTCATACGCGTTGCCGTGGAATTTATTCGTTCCTGACTTGGTTTCTACTTCCACGGTGCCTGAGCCGTTGCGCCCATACTGTGCTCCATAGTTCGACGTGAGCACCTTGAACTCAGCAATGGCTTCCAGGCTGGGGTACACATTCAGCGTGGTGTTGCTGCCATTGTCCATGTTGTCGCCGCTGTCCAGTTCCCAGTTGTTGTATTCCGTTCGACCGCCGTTGATGCTGAAGGAAACATTGCCTCCGACGCCAACGCCTGCATCGTCCTGCCCCGACTGATTGCTCACGCCCGGAACCAAGGCAGCCAACTGGGTAAAATTGCGTCCGTTCAATTGAAGCTGTGTAATTTCCTTGCCGCTCACCGTACCGCCGAGATCAGAGGATTGCGTCTCTACCTGCGTCACTGCTGAACCTTCAACGGTCACTTCGGTGTTGGCAGAACCCACCTGCAACGCGATATCAACGCGGGACTTCTGCGCGACTTGCAGTACTACTCCCTTCGCCTCAAATTTCTTGAAACCGGATGCGGTTACCACAATGTCGTAGGTCCCTGATGGAAGTGCGGCCACGCCCCACTCGCCCTCGGCATTGGTCACCGTTGTTCGGTTGATTCCCTTGGCAGCATTGATGACCGCCACCTGAGCGCTCGCAATGGCCGCCTGGGAGGGATCCTTCACGCTGCCCGCGAAGCTTGCCGTAGCTTGCGCAAGCAACCCTACCGAGGCGAAAAGGACTCCTAGTAAGCACAAACCGAAAACAAGACGAGTTTTCATACGGGACTCCATTCTTGGGTATGTACGAGGCCCTGGAAGTTCGAGCACATGGCGCGAGCCACGCTCGAAGATTGGCTTGGATGAACTGTCACTCAGGTACTACCCCACCTAGAAAATTGCCGCAGCCCCAGAAACGCCTGACAAGCCTTCGCATTATGGAAAGCTTTCATTAAAACGTATGAATACTGCGATATATCGATTTCCACTGTCAAGCTAAAAATGGCTGCAGATCGAAAGACTAAAGGCTATGAGTGGATTCCCTTACGACCAATTCAGGAGCTACCTTGCGGTGAAGTGCCGTACTGTTACGCTTTTCAAGTACGGCGTTGATACCGTCGACAACTATCCCAACGGCAGTCGAACCCATCGTTTGCATAGGCTGTCGGATAGTCGTGAGAGGAGGGGTATAGAGAGCGGAGGCGGCCACGTCGTCAAAGCCGACCACGGAGCATTGTTCTGGCACACGGAGACCGGCTTTGTTCAACGCACGGATCGCACCGAATGCCGTCATATCGTCAAAGGCCAAAATCGCGGTGAACGGTCGTTTTTGCTTGATGAGATCTTCGGTGAGCTTATAGCCGGCTTCAAAACTGGAAATCGGCTCACGGGATTCGGGCAGGTCCACAATGAGCCGGGAGTCCAATTCCAGACCGGCGGTCTTGGCGAAGTTGCGGATTCCCTTCCAGCGGGGCGCACTATCGGCCAGTGTCTTCGGTCCCCGGATGAATGCAATCTTGCGATGCCCAATGGAATGCAAGTGCTCAATCGCCATCTGGCCGCCAATTTCGTTGTCCACAATAACAGAACTGATCGATTCAGTCTTCAGCTCGACGCCAATGATGGCAGTTGGGATGCTGCTTTTCTCGAGATCTCCGAGCAGATTGATATCGAGGAAAAGCCAATTCGCCAACACGATCAAACCCTCGACTCGCCGATCGAGCAGCATTTCCAGGTAACGCTCGAAGCGGCTGCGCTCATTGTGAACGTCGGTCAGGATGGGTAGGTACGAAGACTGGTAGAGAGTGCTCTCAATGCCACGTAAGACCAGGGTGCAGTAGGGATCCGTCATGTCGAAGACCATGACGCCGACGGTGTGACTGCGCTTGCTGCGCAAGGAGCGCGCGAAAAGGTTCGGACGGTAGCCTAGTTTCTTTGCGGCACGCTCGATGCGCTTCTTGGTGGTCGCGGGAATGTAGCGCGCGAGCGGTGCGTTGTTTAAAACGATGGATACGGTAGTCGAGGAGAATCCGCTTTCCTTGGCTACGTCCCGAATGGTTACCATCGAATCCTTTCGCATCGATGCACGCAACAAGTGTGAATCCGAAGCCGCTAGCGGAGACTGCCATCCTTCCTCCCTGCAGCTTGAATTCGACCTGATGCTGGCGGACACTACAGGAGAGTGCACCCCCTGTCAAGAATCGGAACCGCCTTGATCACGGTTGTGTGGACCTTCGGCTCCATGGCCTCTGCCGGGCTCCAGAGCACACCTTCCGCATCACATCCCAAAACAGCTTCGCGAGCGGCAATCGATCCTCAACAGTTGTTCAAAGACGGGGAGGAGGCCCTGCACGCCGGAGACCTCGACCGGGCAGAGCACAATTTCAAACAAGTATTGGCGCTGAATCCGCAGGTTGCGGGAGCCTACGCAAACTTGGGTGTGATTTCTATGCGCCGCAAAGAGTGGGCGCAGGCATTGTTGAATCTTCAGAAGGCGGAGAAGCTCGCTCCCCAGGTGGCCGGCATTCGGCTGAATATCGGGCTGGTCCATTATCGACAGAATGACTTTCGACACGCGATTCCGCCGTTCGAGTCCGTGGTGAAAGACCAGCCCGATTCGCTGCAGGCACGATTCTTACTAGGACAGTGCTATTTCTTCACCGAGCGATGGGTGGAAGCAGTCGACATGTTGGAACCGCTATGGCCGCAGCAGTCGAGCCAGTTGAACTATCTGTACGTCCTGGGTATCGCTGCCGACAAAGCGGAGCGCAAGGAGCTTGGCGAGCGGGCCCTGACGCGCCTGGTGGAAATCGGTCAAGACTCCGCCGAACTGCATCTCCTGCTCGGCAAGGCAAAGTTGAACGAAGAAGCCTACGACGATGCCCTGAAAGAATTGACAGCTGCCGCCGAGGCGGATCCGAAGTTACCCTTTGTACACTTCAACCTGGGGCTGGTGTACTCAAAAAAGGGGGAGTATCCGAAAGCCAAGGCTGAATTTTTGAAGGACATTGCCATTGAGCCCGACGTGCCATTCAACTACGACGAGTTTGGAAACGTGTGCTTTCTGATGGGAGACGACGCAGAAGCAGAGGCGAACTTCCTGCACGCAATCCAGTTGGAGCCAAAAATGTTGAATCCGCACCTTGGGCTGGCCAAGGTCTATCAGAGGCAAACGAAATATGAGAAAGCACTTGCTGAGCTTGACGCCGCTGGAAAGCTGGATCCTGAATCCTCACGCATACACTACCTGCGAGGACAGATTCTGCTCCGGCAGGGTCGAACAGCGGAGGGCAAGAAAGAACTCGACACCTCCGTTCGGATGAGTAGCGCGAAACGCAATCAACGACAAAAAGAACTCGAAGGTGGCTCTATCCCGAGCCCGGAATTAACGCGGGAATCGCGGTAACAGCCTTTAGTTTTTGATAAACTTCCGGGGTCAAACTCCCGATAACCCGTTTTGAACTCCTGATCCTGGAAACCCCGCACCCGCAGAAAGCAGGGGCATCATGAAACGCATTCTCAAAATCGCAGCCATCGTGCTCGCCGTGATCGTCGTTGTGTTGATTGCCATTCCTTTCTTCATCAACGTCAACAGCTTCCGTCCGAAAATCGAAGCCACCGCCACGGAAGCCCTGGGACGGCAGGTGAAAGTTGGCAATCTCGGCCTATCCCTTCTCACCGGTACGGTCACTGCGGATGACATATCGATCGCGGATGACCCAGCCTTCGCGAACGCACCCTTTGTGACAGCCAAGTCTCTGAGGGTTGGTGTGGAGCTGATGCCGTTGATTTTTTCCAAGCAACTGAACGTTACCGGTATCACCCTCGAGGAACCGCAGATCACGATGTTGAAGACCGCAGATGGCAAGTGGAACTTTTCCAGCCTCGGCGGAAATGCGGCCAAGAAAGAGCCTCCAAAATCGGATTCATCGGCACCCACCAACCTGTCCGTCGCAAAGCTGAATGTGAATAACGGCAAGCTGATCGTGGGGAAAGCTAACTCCAAAGCCAAGCCTCATGTGTATGACGACGTGGATATTGCCGTCAGCGATTTCTCGCTCACATCGCAGTTTCCTTTCAAACTGACGGCCAAGCTTCCGGCAGGCGGGAATGCGGACATATCCGGCAAAGCGGGTCCAATTAACTCCGCCGACGCCGCCAAAACCCCCTTCTCCTCGTCTGTAAAAGTGAACAATATGGATATCGCGGCTTCGGGCTTCATCGATCCCGCTAGCGGCATCGCAGGTCTTGCGAGCTTTGACGGGACTCTGAATTCCGACGGAAGCAGAGCCAAGGCCGAGGGCATGTTTACTGGCAACAAAATGCAGTTCTCGCCGAAAGGTTCGCCTGCTCCTTCAACTGTTACGGTGAAGCACCTGGTGAATCTCGACCTCGATAAGGAATCGGGTAACGTCGCGCTGGGCGACGTGAAAATTGGGAAAGCGCTCGCTCACCTGACGGGGACCTTTCAGACGCAAGGAGAAACGCAGTCGCTCAACATGAAGCTCGATGCTCCCAACATGTCCGTGGACGACTTGGAGGCCATGCTGCCGGCCTTTGGCGTTATCCTGCCCTCGGGTTCGCAATTGAAAGGGGGAACCTTGTCAGCGAATCTGAATATCGCGGGGCCCATCGATAAGCTCGTAATTACAGGACCGGTTCGACTCGCGAATTCCAAACTGGCGGGATTTGATTTGGGATCCAAACTCTCGGCTTTGTCGGCGTTCACAGGCAAGACGGCTTCTAATCCGGACACGTCAATCCAGAATTTCAGTTTGAATGCCCGTATGGCACCGGAAGGAACGAAGGCGGACAATATCAACCTTGCGATTCCCGCTCTGGGCGTGATCACTGGAGCTGGCACTGTAAGTCCTGCTGGGGCTCTTGCCTTCAAAATGCTGGCCAGTCTGCAAGGTGGTGTTGCCGGTGGACTCTCTCAGATGGCAGGTCTAGGCAGCGCCAAAGGCGGAATTCCCTTTTCGATTGCCGGGACGACCTCCAAGCCTGAATTCGTGCCCGATGTGAAAGGCATGGCCACCGGGATGGCAGGAAGTGCGCTGCAGGGGGTTTTGAGCGGCAATAAGCCAGGTACGAACAAACCTGGAAATGTCGTGGACAGCCTGGGTGGTTTCCTGGGGAAGAAGAAACAGTAGTTCCGTCAAACGAAGTGTGAGCGGCACCGTGCGTGCCGCTTTTTTTGTGCGCGTACGGAATGTTGTTTCCGCAATCCTGTACCTTGTACAGAAGTGGTTTCGAGAGTCAACCCTGAGCGTTGGACGGTCGAAAGGAACTGCCAGATGTTCGATCGCAACTCATGGCTGTCATTGCTGCCGTTCGCATTGGTGTGCTTTGCAGCCGGATTGACTGGCTCGATTTTTACGCACAAGTCTGTACGGACGTGGTATCCGCAACTGCAACGCCCCCCCTGGAATCCGCCCAATTGGATCTTTGGCCCAGTGTGGGGATTCTTGTACCTGATGATGGCCATCAGCAGCTGGATTGTCTGGCGACAGGCAGGTTGGCACGGTGCGAAACTGCCTCTGCTGCTGTTTGGAATCCAATTGATATTGAACGTGGCCTGGTCGGCGGTTTTTTTCGGGATGCGTGCCATCGGCGCAGCTTATGGAGAGATTCTCCTGCTGTGGACCATGGCCATTGCCACCGCAGTGGCGTTCTATTCGGTTTCCCTGCTCGCGGCGTGGTTGCTGATCCCTTACATCGCGTGGGTGGGCTTCGCTTCTTATCTTAACTTTCGCATCTGGCAAATGAACTGAAGCCGTTGGCGAGTCTGGATTACCCGCCTAGGCTGATCGTAGGCTTCCTTCAATTGATATTGATCTTCTTCATTTGCGGCAGGGCTTTCACGTGAGCGTCAGCGGAAATAGATCCACAAGCCAACAACCGTCGCGACCAGAAGAACACTGAAGACGACATTGACGCGATGTTCGGTGGCTGTCTCATGTACCGGTTTACGTTGGCGCGCGTCGACCGTGATCGTATCGATCTTCTCATCGACTGTGGCAAACGTGAGCCCGGCGAGCTTCTTTCGGTCCGGGGCGGGCGTCAGCAGACTCACCAGCACCAGCACCACTGAGCAGACGACAAACATAAAGATCGCGTAATGCAGGAAGTTCATGTCAATGAGCCAGCGAATCACGGGTGATTCATACCGGCCGCCGGTAGCGCGGTCAGTGATCTCAAGCACGAAGCGAGTGGCACCCAGCACGAAGCCGGTCAGAAGCGAACTGATTGCACCCGATCCGTTCAGCCTCGGCCACAAGATTCCTAGAACGAAGCAGGCCGAGATCGGCGGGCTGATGTAGGCCTGGACACTCTGCAGGTAGATGTACAGCTCGCTGCTGATGTAGTGAATAAAAGGCACCCACAACAATCCGAGCAGGACCATGATGCCGGTGGCAATGCGTCCGAAGGTTACGAGTTGCGCTTCCGATGCGGCGGGCCGGATCTTCTTATAAAAGTCCAGCGTGACCAGAGTGGAAGCCGAGTTGAACACGGAACTCATGGCTCCCATCACAGCCGCCAGCAACGCTGCCATGACCAGGCCCACGAGTCCCGTCGGCAGGAGATTGAGCACGAGCGTGGGATAGGCAAAATCGGGTTTCTTCACCTGCTCCGGAAACAAAGCGAAAGCGATGATGCCGGGCAGGACCAGCATGAAGACAGGCAAGATTTTGAGGAAGCCCGCGAAAATTGTGCCTGCCTTGGCGTGCCCTTCATCACGCGCGGAGAGCACGCGCTGCACGATCACCTGGTCGGTGCACCAATACCAGATGCCGAGTATGGGCGCACCAAAAAAGATGCCAGTCCATGGAAAGCTCGGATCGGATGCGGGTTTGATCATATGGAAGTAGTGGTCGGGTACCATGGTGCGCAAGTGTTCCAGACCTCCGACGCGATGCAATCCAATAAGAGTCAGGGCGACCGCGCCGGTAATGAGAATCAGCGTCTGGACCGTATCGGTGTAGATGACGGCCGCAAGTCCGCCTGCAATCGTGTAAATTCCCGTCGCGATCACGAGAACCACGGCGGTTTTCCATAGAGACCATCCTGCAACTCGCTCCAGCACAACGCTCGCGGCATAAAGTTGAACGGAAATCTTGGTGAAGATGTAGGCGACAATCGAGATCGCTGCCAGGTAGACGGCACACTGCCGGCTGAAACGGCGTTCCAGGAACTCCGGCATCGTAAACACGTTGCTGCGCAGATAAAAGGGGACAAAGATCCAACCCAGGATGAGCAGGATCAGGCAGGCGAGCCACTCGAAGTGCCCTACCGCTAATCCCGAAGAAGCGCCTGTTCCAGAGAGACCGATGAAATGCTCGGTCGAAATGTTGGAGACGAACAACGAGGCTCCGATGAAAAACCAGCCCACGTCGCGGCTGGCGAGAAAATAGTCGGTGGAAGTGCGCTCCTTACGCGCAAAGTAGAAACCGATGGCAAAGACAATCAGGAAGTAGACACCAATGATGGCGAGATCAATCGGGGCGAGATTGCGATGGGCAAGCGATGCGGCTTGGTTCATGGTTCGTTCGATAAGCCTCCATTAGCACACGTGTCCGCAAAATCGTGGTTTCGGGTACTCAGGGAAAGGCGTCTAACCGACAGCAAGTTACAGTATGGGGAGACATCTTCTCTGTCAACTTTTCTTCTGGGGTTGATGAGTGAACTATGCAGGTAACGATTCTCCGGTCGCGTACCGGTGGAGGAGAGCGGTCGGAAATTTCTACCTTTGCTTTTCAGGTATCATTTCGCGGAATCGGAAATTTCTCATGCTACGTCTTACTACCTGCCTATCCGCTTTCTTATTCGCCTTCTCGTGCACGGCCACTGCCCAGTGGCATTCCTTAGGGAATGTCACCGCGGTACAGACACTCGCCAATGGAGCAGAGCTAACCGTGAGCTGGGGACGAGTACGGGTTGTCGCCCTTTCCCCAAACGTTGTGAGAGTTCGTTACTCGGCTCAGGCTTCATTTCCTCGAGATGAGTCGTTCGCTGTTTTGCCGGACGCCTTCTCCCAGGCTATGACTGTTCAAACGAAGGAGTCCCCTGACGCAGTAACGCTCGATACCGGCGAACTACGTGTGCAAATTTCCAAGTCGCCGCTGCGCGTGTCCTTTGTGAAACCTGATGGCACGATCATCTCTGAAGATCACCCGAGTCATTCACTCTCCGTCAACGGGTCCGAGTTCCGTGTGTGGAAATCCATGCCCATCGATGAACACTATTTCGGGCTGGGTGACAAAACGGGGCCGCTCGACCATCGTGACATTGCCTTCACGATGTGGAACATGGATATGTTCGGCTGGCAGGAGTCAACGGACCCGCTGTACAAGGACATCCCCTTCTTCCTTGGCGTGCGCAACGGCGCGGCTTACGGCATTTTCCTCGACAACACTTATCGCAGCAGTTTTGATTTCGGCAAGGAGTTGCGAGACGCGTATTCGTTCGGCGCCGAAGGAGGCGAGCTAGATTACTACTTCCTCTACGGCCCCGATCCCAAGCGCGTGGTCAGCGACTTCACTGCCATCACAGGTCGAACGCCTCTGCCGCCGTTGTCTTCATTAGGCTATCAGCAGTGCCGCTACAGCTACTACCCGGAAGCGCGAGTTCGAGAAGTGGCCAACGAGTTCCGCAAACGCAAAATTCCAGCAGATATTCTGTACCTCGACATCGATTATCAGGAGAAGAACCGGCCATTCACGGTTGACCGCGAGCGTTTTCCTCATTTCGAGCAGATGATTAAAGACCTGCGCCAGCAGGGATTCAAGCTCATCACCATCACCGACCTGCACATCGCGAAAGTCCCGGGGTCGAAGCCCTATGACGAAGGAATCGCGCACGATTACTTTGTGAAGAAAGCAGATGGCTCGGTGTACGTGGGCCCGGTGTGGCCCGGGGACTCCGTCTTCCCGGATTTCACGCGAGCAGCCGTGCGTGACTGGTGGGGTTCGCTTTATAAGGACTTCGTGAATGACGGCATCCGTGGCTTCTGGAATGACATGAACGAACCTGCCGTATTCGTGTTTCCGCAGAAGACCATGCCGCTCGATAACATCCACTATGTGGAGCAGCGAAAGACCGATCATCGCGAGATCCACAACGTGCTGGGGATGCAAAATGCGCGAGCGACATACGAAGGGCTACTCAAGCTACAACCGAACGTCCGCCCATTCGTCCTTACGCGCGCAGCGTATGCAGGTGCACAGCGCTACGCTGCAACCTGGACGGGAGACAACACGGCTTCGTGGAACCATATGCGGCTGTCGGTGCCTCAGCTCATCAACCTGGGATTGTCGGGCTACGCGTTTGCTGGGGACGATATTGGCGGCTTCAATGGAAGTCCGACTCCGGAGTTGCTCACGCGCTGGATGGAACTTGGAGTCTTCAATCCGATTTACCGGAATCACGCGGCCAAGGGGACCCGCGATCGTGAGCCCTGGGTCGATGGTCCCGAGCACGAGGCGATTCGCAAGAGATACATTGAAACCCGCTATCGGCTGCTTCCTTATATCTATACCGGGATGGAGGAGGCCTCACGGACGGGCATACCACTCATGCGGCCTATGTTCATGGAATTCCCGCAGGAGCCCACGCTCGCGACAAATGGAGAGGAATACATATTCGGCAGCGCTCTGCTGGTTGCTCCCAAGAATTGGCCGTTTGTCGAACCGTATGAGGTTGTGCTTCCGAAGGGGGATTGGGTCAACTACTGGACAGGTGAAAGGCAAACCGGCGGAGCCACGATCAAGGTCAATCCGCCTCTTGATACGCTTCCAGTCTACGTGCGCGCAGGAACAATTTTGCCCGAGCAGCCAGTTGTGCAGAACGTGGATGAAACACCAAAAGGCCCCCTCGAATTGAAGGTCTACCCAGGCCCGGCATGCAATGGCAGTCTGTACATGGACGATGGGAACACGTTCGCATATCAGAAAGGCGAATATTTGCGTACGCAGTTCACCTGCGAATTGAACTCGGGTGTTCTAAAGATCCACACTTCGGCCCCGGAAGGTTCCTATCATCCCTGGTTCAAAGAACTCAGACTGACGGTCTATACGCAGGACAAGGTGCGCGACGTCCGACTCGACGGCAAGCCCATCAAATCCTGGAAGGCCGAACACAGCACCGTCATTGTGGACGCAGTGCCGTGGACTTCGAGCGCGCACGACGTCGAACTCCTTTACAGCCCACAATAAATGTCCGCGGCAACTTTACTTCGCCGACTCGCTGAACTGGAAGCCTGCCGTTATCAGTTCGGTCGTGATCAGGCTGCCCGTACGTTCAAGGCACTTGCGCAAGTCGCCGTTGAGCGGTTCACAGACGTTCCCTCCCTGATCCGATTTCATGAAGCCCTATTGGTTCTCCGGGCGTTTCCTCCCAGTCCGCAAGTTCTTCGACAATCCGAGCGGCTGCTCCGGAATTTCTGGAAGCGAGTGGAACTCTTGCGAAAAGCGGGCGTCGACATGGAGGACTTCGATCCGCTTGAAGTCTCCGGGATCGCCGGCACCAGCATGCAGGACACGCTCGGCTTCGAACTGGTCCGCTGGCTCGTCCGGCATCTGCCAGGAAAAGTCGAGATCGCATGGGATGACTATGACGATGAACGCGCAATGGGCGCCGTGTGGCCGCGCATCCTTCCCCTCGCGGACGAAGATGCCTCAGTCGAGGCCGATACCCCATGGCGAAGATGGCTAACCGCAGCACGGGGCAAGCAAGATGAGCTGGCCTGGTTCGTTGGACGCTTTGAAGAACTCGATTTTTCAGCTCTCGACCGCGCGCGGATTTACGAATCCCTTCGTCTTCCCATTCGTTGGCATCTGGGCAATTCCCGTGTTTCCCGGACACTCAACTGGCAATCCGTTCGCAAGGTTTTCTATCACGAGGAGCCACTGCTCACTCGTCGGGACGTTTCGCTGAAGAGCGAACTAACGCGCCGACCTCCTGAATTGGTGCGGCTGTCCAGGAATGGGGGCGAAGCCATCATCGACTTGATTCGCGAGGTGATGCTGGTTCGCTACCGCGAACTTTACGGAACCACACTGGGCGATCCGCACTCCGTGGTCCGGGCTGACGTGGGACGAGGTGTCTCCATTTACCTCTGGAACCTTCCTCCGGAGCGCCGCCTACCCCTGCGTGCCTATGTTGCCGGGCTCACGCTCAAAAACGGTGTGCCGATCAACTACATCGAAGCGATCGGCCTCTTCGAATGGATGGAGATGGGCTTCAATACCTTCTACACATTTCGCGGCGGCGAGGTTGCGTGGATCTTTGCGCAGGTGTTGCGTTGCCTGTGCGCCCTGATGGGCGTGACGTGCATCTCGATGTACCCCTACCAGCTTGGCCACAACAACGAAGAGGCGATCGAATCAGGGGCGTTCTGGTTCTATCGCAAGCTCGGTTTCAGGCCGGGACGGAGAGAGTTGTTCCAACTGGCGGAGCGCGAAGAGCTGCGAATCGCTCGCAACCCTGCCTACAGAAGCTCCGTGAGGACTCTACGGCGCCTTGCCTCGGGTCATGTCTTTTGCGAACTGCCCGGCAGCCAAGTCGGAGATTGGGATCGCTTTTCTACCCGGACCATCGGGCTGCGGGTGAATCAGGAGATAGGGCGCAAGTTCGATGGAGATACTCAGGGCTTTCGCAAAGCCGCCATTAGCCGACTGGCAAGATTCCTGGATACAGATGTGCCGGCTCCTGGAAGTCCCATCCGTGCTTCATTCGAAGAATACGCGGCCGTCATGTCGCTCGTCGCGGAGCTGCGCTCCTGGAATGCGTCGGAGAAGCAAAATCTCCTGAAAATCATTCAGGCCCGCTCTGGGCCAGCCGAGATGCGATACCTGCGCCTTCTGCAGCGGCATGGCAAGCTGCGCGCAGCGATGCTCAAGCTTGGATCTGGTCCCCGATAGTCAGCCCCTATAAAGCTCCTTCCACGATAGCCAGGGTGACTCGGGTGCTGGCGCAGCGGCCGGCTATGCCTTGAGCAAAGTGGGAAAGCGTGACGAAGTTGTATACCGGACAGAGCAGTAAATTGTGAACGAGCGGGAGTTCGGCTCACCGCGCAGTTCGGATTTCGAATTCCGTCCCGGGCGAAAGCCGAGTCGGACGGGAACGTTGACCGGAGTCCAGGCGAAGATACACGCACTTTGCCTGAGGGGCACCAAATAGGTTTCACGCAATGGATGGAGAAGAGGTGATAGCGCGGCAGGAGGAAATGGGGCCTGCCCCGCGCCTGTCACTGAAAATGTCGGGTTAAAAAACCAAGGCCGATTGCGATTACGCGGAAGCCATGTTTCCGCCGGACCCGGTAACAATGGTGAGCGCGGCAGGATTCGAACCTGCGACCCATGCCTTAAAAGGGCATGGGAACCCATAACTTCTGGTGTTTTCTGATATCTTCCGCTTGTGTTTAGTTGCACTTGCGAAAATCAAGGCAACCAGAAAACAACAGAAAAGGGCGGACATTTGTACCATTTTTTGTCCCACTTCCCGCTGCTTTATCCGTGAGAAAAACCGCACGAATACCGAACAGATTCGGTTGACCTCCTCAAAGCTTGTCATCTGCAAAGCACACGGACCGTGTGCCTTTAAACTCATTGCTCCCCGGCCTGAGCCGAAATGGATTTGAGGTCGCGGTAGGGACGACCATCGCTGATCGCCCCCCTCAAAGATCTACACGAGCGCTCGTTAGCGCATGCGGCTCTTATCGCGGATGCTAACGGCCAAGCGTTGCCGCTTGTCCGCACACTCGCCAGCAGACGACGCAACGCTATGTGCATTTGGCTCCGCAAGCCCTACAGGAAGTGACGGAAACGCTCGGAAAAGCCTCCAGTCGCATGCTCCAGCCGCCGGGCGGCGCATTTTCGTTGAAACGCTTCTCCTCCACCAGTCGACCCAAAAAGCAGAAGCAAGGCCCCGAAAAAACAATTGCAGGAGCCGACCTGACTTGTTCACAGGGAAGGCCGTCGACGATGGAGAGACGGTCAGGGGAGGGAGACCTTTTTGGAGAAGCACAATCCAATAAGGTGTGAGCGGTATGGTTGACTAGGCTCTGTACCTGCGTACTCTTGTCTCACAATCGAGATACTGTCACAGTCAGCCCTCGGGGGATTTGACAAGGATGCCCTCGACACTCAGGGGACGACCATGCAACGAACACTGCTTGTTATTCTCATCCTTACATCTGCTTGCTTTGCAGAAGGACCTACAGTAAAGCAATGTAAATCGGAATTGAATAGGTGGGTCCCAATGTTCAAAGCGGCCTACGCAGATGCTGCGTGCAAAGGGGACGGCTCCGCAGCTTGCCCGTTTGTTGCACCTATTAAAGACTTAAGCACGGGCCAATTGACGGACATCACATTTGAGGCCGAGGCTTGTACCAAGGTAGATAAAGGACACCGCTTCGATTACCAGCGCATAGCCACTAGGGCAGAAAACATTATAGTGATGCGGACGGGACATTTCCTCATGGAGTCGGGGCAGGACACTCAGTACGACGAGTGGGAGAAGGAGAAAATGAAAATCCAAGCCGCATCAACTCAGAGGTGATCGAAGTCAGCGGAGGGCTGACCGACGTGCATCCGAAGTGCCGCTTGGGGGAGGTGAAGAATGACAGGACATGGTCGGATAATCTCAATCGCTGTCTCGATCATGCTTGCGTCAGCGGTCAGTGGCGCACAGTCGAAAAGGAACTTAGTCAGAGAACCCATAAAGAGACTGTACCCGATCGTGATCTACCCGGGGTATTCTTCACAGAGGTGTGTTCAACCGTCTTCTGAAGATAAGTGCTACGAAGTGCCTCCTGCGTTCATCTCTGAGTTCGCTGAAAACAAGAACTGTGTAGGCCTAACCCTCAAGGTATTGAACTCCACCGAGCCAAACAAATGGCCTGACTGGTGGAAGCAATTGCAAAACGACGACCACCACCGCTATTGGCTCGTCAGAATTATCTTCAATTCCAATTTATCGACCTTCGACCTTCCTCCATACCTCGGTGATGTAGTTGGGCCCGATGAAGTCTCTCACCGACTTAGACGATGACCTGACAAGTACTACGCCTTCCCCGATGCGAGAAATCGTGGGAAAGGCGTGTGCGCTGGCGAGCGGGGCGATAAAAGGTGGCAAAGTCGAGCAATAGGCGGCCTCAATACGGTTTATGGCTCTGAAGGTAGACGTCATACGCCCGCCGTTCACGCTTTTTGTCCTTCGGCTTCTCCGGTGCGTGCGGCATCGCAGCGGAACTGTTTTTGTACGCATCCAGCTTCGAATCCTGCGTGTAAACGAGACCAAGCTGCGGGAAGCCCTTCGACTCGAGCGATTCCAAAATCCGTGATTGTTACAACACCGTTATGGCTCACTAGAATGTTGGATGGCCTAATGTCACGATGGATCCCCCCCCGCCCGTGGGCATAATCGAGTGCCTTCGTTACACTTGAAAGCACCGTTCGGACAGCCTCAGGCGTTACCCTCCCATCCGTAAGAAGCCGTTGAACATCTACGCCCTCGACGTACTCCATGACGATGTATGCATTGTTATCTTGCTGCCCCACGTCATAAATCTTGACTATGTTGGGATGGTCAAGGTGGCCCTGCAAACCCGCAATGCTGCATTCATGCGTATTTGAATCGATCCGCTTGGTCTCTTATCAATGCGCGTCTGGTCATTCGACAAGATAGAGGACGCCCAACGAGTCCGAAATACTGTCTTTTCATGGCGGGATGGTGGTAAAGATTCCGATCACGACCGGACCCGAGACGGGACAAGAACGTGAGGTTCCTGTATCGACTCTTAGAACGACTCTTCGACAAAGTTGATTTGTCTTGTGCCTTTTTTTGGGTGGCCGGGAGCTAAACCCAACGTAATGGCACCGTAATCAGCAATCTGTTACCTTCCGGCACCTTTGCA
>Ga0075424_100001425_pt1 | contig 20971 bp, 19 predicted proteins | sample SoiMethybrSBSTD3_FD_75301 | JGI IMG/M metagenome (GOLD analysis project Ga0075424, IMG submission 75301) | Bulk soil microbial communities from a Populus tree surrounding site in Tennessee, USA - Soil MetaG P. TD hybrid SBSTD3 | ecosystem: Environmental > Terrestrial > Soil > Tree plantation... | reverse complement strand
GCTACGCACGAACCCGGACCGGTTCGAGATGAGCGTCGCGCGAATGGTCGATGACACGGTGACGTTGCTGGAGCTGCTTCGCGATCGGTTCGGTGGCAAGACATTCGTCACAGGGTTCTCATTCGGCGCGACGTACGCGGCCTACGCCGCTATGCGGCGTCCCGAGCTCATGGCGGCATTGGTAGCGGCTGGCATGGACATCGACGTTGCCGCGGCGGAAGACAACGCCTATGCCTTCGCGCTCAACGCCGCGCGCCGACGCGGCAACCGACGGGCGATCCGGCAGCTGGAGGCCATCGGCCCGCCGCCGCACACAACCGTGAAGCAGTTCAACACCAGAGCGCGCTGGGTGGCCAACTTCGGAGGCTTAGCGACCAACGCGAACTTGAACAGCATGCTCCGCGCGCTGCTCTTCAGCCTAGTCAGCTCGCCCGACTATTCCACGCTGGACGTCATCCGAACGCTTCGCGGGATGAGTGCGTCACAGGCCGCGCTGCTGCCCCAACTCGCCACTACAGACCTGGTTCGCACCGTGCCGCGGCTCGAGGTGCCCCTTGTCATGGCACAAGGCCGCCTTGACCAGGTGGCGCCCGACGCGGCACAGCGGTTCCACGCCTCAGTAACAGCCCCGATCAAACGGCTGGTGTGGTTTGAAGCATCACGTTCAGCGTCCTGGGCGGATTAACTGGCTTCACAGGCCAGTCGATGCAGAGGTTGGCCTGCCAGGTTTGTGAGGCACCTTGCAAATGGGGGGCGAGCTGGCGGTCCAGCTCGAGTCGCTGTTGCATTTCGCCATAGGTGTGCACCTGCGGCACGTAGTCCAAGCAGGCGTTGCCGAGCAGGCTGTGGCATCCATACTGTCTGCCCTGCTGGAGCAACGGCGAAAGCGGAGGCATCACGGTCGATCGCCTTTTGTAGGGCCCGAGACAGCCCAGCCCAGGATTTATCAAGTCCATAGATCGACGGTTCCTTGAAAACCAGCGGACCGTAGGTGCCCATCCGGATGTCTTCGCCAGTGACTGGCCGGAACGCACCTTCCACCGGAATCGGATTTTGATCTGCCTGCTGAACCAGGCGATCGAAGACTGCGCGTGCGTCTTGGCCGCGTAGCGCACAGCTCTCCTGGGTCGGACACCACGGATATAGCTGGCCGCCAATTACGCCCAGCTATGCGAGCTTCGATCATGGCCGGACGCTCGTGTTGGATCAGTGCGGACGGCCGTTACAGTCGACGGAATGTTGTCGAGGTCTACGCGCACCCGCGGCCGGCGTAGAGTTCTGGCGCTTGTGCTGGCCGTCGTCGCCGTCGGGCTGGTCGTGGTAGAACCGTTCCCAAAAGGCGCGGTGCTGCTCTCGCTTACTCCCACACACGGCGTCGATACGGGCGACATCCCTGCCCTCGCGATGCTGCTCGTCGCGGCTGCGCTCGCCGTCTGATGGTGGTCAAGAATTCATAACCTGGCTTAGGCGGCTTCCGACTCACAATCATTACAGTTTCGACACGATCAGCGTCGACTTGTTCTAACCTGACGGAATGCCGGCGATCATTTCGATCCCCCTTTGGCGGACCGCGGCAATCCAGCACCACATCAGGCCGTTACACCGGGGCGGCACGCTCGCCGACGCGGCTATCCGCGGAAGCGTCCATCACAGTGGCCAGGCTCATGGCGAGGAGGCGGCTGCTACCGCTCCCAGCTTGGATCCTGTCCGTGGGATTGTGTGGGGCTTCTTGTTCTCACTGTGCGCGTGGCCGCTTCTGCTCGGACTTGTCCTGTTCATTTTCGGGTGAGGTTTCACAGCCAGCTCGAACTTGGCGCCAAGTCGAGATCGAGGGGTGCCGTCGCTATTCGTGGGCGTTTCGTAGTCCACGGGCGATTTGATCGTGGCTTGGATCCAGCACGAGACAGATCAGTGTTCGCTGACCGTCGTTCCAGTTGTCCTCGTCCGGGGTCAGAAAGTCAAAGTCAAGCCGGGACTCATCTGGATCCAGCCCGACGTAGGGTTCGAACGCGGTACAAGCACTTGTCGGCCGTGGCGTCCCATACGGCCGTTTCCCCGGGCCACTCCTTGCTTCCCGCTAGGGTGCCGCGTGACATCACCTCGTGCTCGTGCTCAACACTGCAATCGACCACGGCGGCAGGTCGGTCGGCTTCCATGGGACCCCCAGGTCGACCTGCCGTAATCAGATGCGGCAGGTCTGGTGGGACACATATATCGCGGCAGCCGGTGGGGCGTTGCCACATTGCGCGATCTACGCCCGCTGGTCAGCTCGGCCGGACTCGCCGGGTCAGCGTCAGCACCGCAGCAGCCACGGCCGCGGGACTGTTAACCGGCGTCAGGTGCCGGGCTCCGGGGATCAGGATCGGAGGCGGCGCCCCAAGGCGTGCGGCTGTGGTGGACGGCGAGCTCTTGTCGAATACCGAGTCGTCCGCGCCGAACACAACCGCCTTAGGCAGGTCCGTCCTCGCCAGCCCGGCGAGGGTCGCCGGCGGGAGACCGGGGACGCCCTGATCGGCCATTGCCCACAGCGCCGATTCGGCACCGGCGACCTGCAGGGGGCGCCGCCACTGGTCGATGCCGTGGGCGTCCAGAGGTGGGCAGGAATCGCCGCAGGCCGAGCCGTAGATGCTGCGGACGAAGGCGTCGGAGCGCAGCAGGAGGCGGAGGATCGTGGTGCGGTAGCTGCCGATGAGGAAATGTCTGAGCGGGGACCTCGCACCGGCGCCGGTGCTCAGCGCGTCGCCGTCGAGGAACATCACGGCGCCCGCCGCTGACGGTCTGCGTAACGCTGCCATAGCGACGATCGCTGCGCCGCTGGAATGACCGACCAGCACGGGCCGGTGCAGGTGCAGTGCAGCGATGAAGTCCAGCAGCTGGGTCGTCTGATGCTCCGCGGTGAAGGGGGCGACCCGCTGGCTGTAGCCCCAGCCGTCGAGGTCCAGCGCGTAGACCCGGTGGCCCGCTGCTGCCAGCCGGGGGGCGGTGTAGTCCCAGGTGTCGGCGGACTCAACGAAACCGTGGACGAGCACGATCGGGGTGCCCGACGTACCCCATTGCCGGAAGCGGGTGCTGAGGTCTCCGGTCTGGACGTAGGTGAGGTCGGCCGGGACCGCCATCGGTTTCCCGGTCACCGCGTTGTAGCTGAACGAGAAGACCGTGCCCACGACGACCAGGATCGCGACCGCGAGCGCGATCCTCCAAAGCCACCGTCGCCACCGGCGCTGTCCGGCCACGCGCAAAGTCTGGCACGCCGCAATAGACTCCCCGCCGGAGCGAACCTTTGAACTTTGGCTGTTCGAGAGGCTGACAGTCGGTGGCTACGACTGCTTGGCCGCTTCTCGCCTGGCGAGGTACTCGCGTTCTCCGAGCTCGACCGGCTTGAACGTCTCGTACTTGGCTGTCTCTGAATTTTCCTTTGACCTTGTGTGTGCCAATTTGGCTGTCACGTTTACTGCGGCACTCGCGGCGAAGTAGAAGGCCACAACAATCCCAACAATCACGGTGAATTGCTGGCACACAAGCTGGCCGGCTGGATTCTGAAGTACCGCATCGCGTAGGCCTGGAAGAAAGAGCAGCTGGCTCATTAACCAGAGATAGCCCAAAAGGAAGCTTCCGGCGACTGCGTCACGTATGGAGCCGCGCAGTCGGAGGAAGCCGAGGAACAGTACGAAGAAAGTGATGACGGCGCATGCTGCGCCAGCCACATACGCCCAGAAGGTGTTGGCGGCGAACGTACTGACGAAGGACGTTCCGATAGCCAACAATGCCGCTATTCCTGCGGCCAACAGCAGAAATAGCCAATCTTTGCCTTGGGTCGGCACCCGTTCCGAATCATCAACTGCGCGATCTTGATCTGCGATATTCGGCTCGGTAACCGGCTTCGCTTTGTCCATGATGCCCTTCCCCGCGTCGGGTCGTCACTACTGGCAAAGTTACGCCGCGGCTCAGAGCGATCACTCCCGTATCGGCAGAGATGTGACCACGATCACACCACACTCAGGCGTGGACTGATGTTATGTGTCATCGCGCATCCAACCAGAGGCGTGCTCGCCGATCATGATGCAGGTCAAGTTGATATTCGCGCGCGGGATCGTGGGCATGATCGACGCGTCAACCACGCGCAGGTTTGGAATGGTGCGGAGCCGACAGTACTGATCGACCACTGCCATTGGATCGTCAGCTGGACCCATCCGGATGGTGCCACAGGGATGGAACTGAGTGGCTATGGTTGCGCGAACATAGCTGGCGAGTGCGTCGTCCGAGCCAATCGTTTCCTCCGATAACAGAGCGACGCCGCGAGTGTGGCGGGCAATTTCTGGCTGATGGGCGATCTGCCAGGCGAGGCGTACGCCTGCCATTAGCCGGCGGAGGTCCTCAGGGTCGGCGGCGAAGTTCAACTCGATCAGCGGCTGGATGCGCGGGTCAGTGCTTGTGAGCTGCAGGTGCCCGAGCGTACGTGGGCGTTCGAGCGCAACTGGTAGCCCGATTGCGAGCGGCGTGCCCACGGTTGCTATGGCTTGATCGCCACCGAAGGCTGCGACGTCGACATGGCTGAATATGACTTGCTGCATGTCGTTGAACTCAGCTGATCCCGGGGCCGTGTAGCGCAGCACCACCTGCGCAAGTGGGGTATTCGGGTCGCAACTGCCGGGCTCTGGGATGAGCAGCAGCCGCGTTACCGGATGGTCGGCGAGGCTCGCGCCGACGCCGGGAAGATCCGCCACGAGCTCGATGCCAAGATCGGCCAGCGCAGCCTTGGGTCCGATACCTGAGCGGAGCAGGATCGCGGGCGAGCCAATCGCACCAGCGGCGAGGGTGATACGCCGCCCGTGGACTTGTTCGGCACCGTTCCCACCGCTGATCACCACTCCGATCACCCTGTCGTCGGTGAACAAGACCTTGTTGACTAGGCAGTTCGGCCGGATGGTGAGGTTGGGCCGGTGCCGGGCGGGCAGCAGGTATCCGATCGCCGACGATTGCCGTAGCCGACCAACCCGGCTTTGCGGGAACGGGCCGACGCCGCTCGCTTGTGGGTGGTTGTGGTCGGTGACCTCGGGGAAGCCGAGGCGGCGGCAGACGTCGAAGAAGGCGCGCTGGACCGGGATCAGCTCATCGAGGCGCCAGCGACAGATCGGGATCGGGCCGCCGAGTCCGTGCAGCTCACTCGCTCCTTCGGGGTCATCCTCCAGCCGCTGGAAGGCCGGCAGCACCTTTGCCCAGCTCCACTCATCGTTTCCCAACGCCGCCCACTCGTCGTAATCGGCTGGTACGCCGCGCAGGGCGATTGCGGCGTTGACGGCCGATGAGCCACCGACCACGCGTCCCCGTGGATAGGGAATGACTCGGCTGGGCACCGACTGCGCGGTCAGGCCCCAGTCGTGTGCCCGCAATGACATGTGCCAGGCGTCTTGCAGGTCGGCGGGAGTGGACTCACGGGTCGGGTAGTCAGGACCTGCCTCCAGCAGCAGGACCCGGCGGGCCGGCTCCTGCGAGAGCCGAGCCGCGAGCACCGCGCCAGCGGAGCCGCCGCCGACAATGATGTCGTCGTAGTCCGCCAGACTCATTTCCAATTGCCTCGCTCGTCAAGCTCGCTGTGTCTAATGGCTCGCTCCGGTGCGATGTTCGCCGGGGGAGCCGCCGTCTTCGTCGAATCCGACGAAACGACTGGATCGGAGAATCGGCTCTATGCTCGCCCGTTTCGTCGCATCCTCCTGCAGATCGGCGGCGCGAACCTCGCGGGCGCGGATCGCGCCTTTGAAGCCCGCCTACTTCGTCCTCGCTCGAGGACAAAAGCGCGTCCCCTCGCTCCTCCTCAGTACGGCGGGAGGCGCGATCCGAGTTGCGTCTTCCTGCCATACAGTCCAAACTCACTTGCGTCATAGATCCTCTTCGCGCAGCACATCGAGACTGCGGAATGTCGGGGCAGAGTCGCTTATCCCTGACATGAACGCGGCGAAAGCCTGAACCTCAGGCCGTGATGAATTCTCCCTGCCCTGCTCGTACGAGTCGAATTCCACTAAGAGCAAGTACCGGTCCATCGCGTTGCGGTCTCGCTGCAACACCGCCCGATGCGATATCCGATTTCCATCGGTACGTACCATCCAGTCATCTAGACCGGCATTGAATTCGTCAATGCGCCCTGTGCTGAACTCGACGATCTGCGCGAATTTCATGTTCTCTACCTCCGATGTTTTCCGGGCCGAATGCCTACTGCCTGGAACGCTAGGGAAACCGGGAGCCCCGAGCATCCGTACTTGTACGGCATTCAGAGGCGGCTGGACGGCTCAGATCGAGTTGGCTCCTAGGCCAAGTTCTGCTGCACGACGGGTCAATTCGAGTTTTGAGTGCACACCGAGCTTCGCGTACGCATGCGCAAGATGACTCTCCACAGTGCGCTCACTGAGGAAGAGCGCCTTGGCGATGGCCGGTGTGGTCTCTCCGGCCATGGTCAAGGCGACGATCTCACGCTCTCGCCGGCTGAGTGCTTCGGCGCCGGCCGAGTAACGCGCCGTCCGCCGCCGCGCCGCGGTGCCGGTAATGAAGGTTTCGATGGCGTCGAGGATCTCGTCCGCATCACCCAGCCACGGCCGGTGGTCCACTCCGGACGCCTCCACGAGTTGCGCGCCAGGGATATGCGCGGCGAGATAGCGGCTATTGCCTACGTCCACCCATTGCTCCTGGGTGCGATGGATGACCAGCGTGGGGATATGCACTTTCGCCAGCAGGTCGCGAATATCGAGACCGGCATTCAACCCGAGTGCGCCGCGTCCCGTCGACGGGCTTGCCGCCGCGCGCAGGTAGCGGGCCCACCATGCCTGGTAACGCTCGTCATTGGCGACGCTGGGATTCGCTGTCGCCCACCACTTCCCAGTGGCCCAGCCCCGATCCATGCCGCTGAGCACCTCCTCGAGGTGCTCAGCCGACCAGCCCCAGGGATAGTCGGCACTTCGCAGCCGGCGGGCATAGGACCCGTAGGTGATCAGCGCAGATGCTCGCTCTGGATAGGCAACCGTGAACGCTATGCACAGGCACCCGCCGTCGGAGACGCCGAGCAGGGCGGCGGTCTGGGAACCCGCCGCATCCATCACAGCTCGGATGTCATCCATCCGGTCCTCCAGGCCAGCCGGACGGGTGACCGGATCCGACAAGCCAGTCCCTCGCTTATCGAAGAAGATCACCCGGCTGAACGCGGCCAGCCGCCGCAGAAACCGAGCCAGGTACGGCTCCTCCCAGGCAAGCTCGATATGGGAGATAAAGCCGGGCACAAACACCAGATCGGGGCCGTTGCCAAAAGCCTGATAGGCGATGTTCACCTCGCCGCTCTTGGCGTACCGCGTGGTGGGCACTCCATCAGTGTGCAGGCGGCTACACCTAGCGGTCCACCGCCTACCTATCAGAACCGCATTAGTCGGAGAGGGACATCCTTACAGGTACGGCTGTCGGCTTGCTCGGGCGGTGACTTCAACGGTTGCCCGACGGTTTCATGCCAAAGCCAACGGCCCCCCGCTAGGCTCCGCTAGGAGGATGAGAGGAGTAGCCAATGCCAGCAGATCGCGACGAACGGATTGCCGACTTCGTCAAGCCGTTCAGGGTCGAGCCGGGGTCTGAGGTGTCGCTGGAGAAGGATTTCGATCCAGGGTTCAAAAGCGGCATTAGTTCTAAGAAACAGGGCAAGGAGTTGTTGGCGCGCGGCATCGAATTGCTGGCCGAGTATCAATCCCGGCTTTACGCTGAGGACACCCATGGCGTACTCATCGTGCTCCAAGCACTCGACGCTGCCGGCAAGGACGGAACGATTCGTCATGTGATGAGCGGCGTCAATCCTCAGGGTGTTTCGGTGCACAGCTTCAAGGTTCCCTCGAGTGAGGAACTTGATCATGACTACTTCTGGCGTTTCGCACTACGACTGCCGGGCCGTGGCGAGATCGGGATCTTCAACCGGTCGTACTACGAGGAGGTCCTCGTGGTTCGGGTACATCCGCAACTGTTGATCAACCAGAAGCTTCCGAAGGACAGCCGCTCTCCAGGAATTTGGAAGCGTCGCTTCCGAGAGATCAATGACTGGGAACGCAACCTGACCGACAACGGCATCAAGGTCGTGAAGTTGTTCTTGAACCTGTCGAACGAGGAGCAGCGCACTCGCTTTCTGCGGCGTATTGATCTTCCCGATCACAACTGGAAGTTTTCCTCCGCGGATGTACGCGAGCGTGAGTACTGGGACGACTACCAGAACGCCTTCTCAGAGATGCTGACGCATACCAGCACCGACTGGGCACCCTGGTATGTGATTCCAGCTGATCGAAAGTGGTTTGCCCGTACCGCGGCCGCGGCGGTGATCGCCAATGCCTTGATCGATATCGATCCGCGCTATCCGACGATCGACAAGGAGGCTCAATCCAAGCTCCAGGAGATCAAGAAGACTCTCGAGGCTCAGGCACCGTTGGGCGCTGCGGCGGATCCCTTTGCTGACAGTGAGAGCGAGAAGTCCTGATGACAACGACAGACAGTGCAAGCACTCGGCCGGCACCTGCCGAACAGCGCTGGTACGCGCTCGAGCCGACCGATGTTGCGAGCCGGCTCGGTGTCAATGTGGATTCGGGCCTCTCCGAGGCGGAGGCTGCCGAACGCCTGAAGCGTGACGGCCCGAACGCCCTGCCCGAAGAGAAGCCACCGTCGAGGCTCCGCCGGTTGCTTGCCCAGTACACGAGCTACATGCAGATCATCCTCGTTGGAGCGTCGGTGGTCTCGCTGGTGATCCAGCAGTGGAGCACCGCCATTGTGCTGTTCGTGCTGAGCTTGATCAACGCGATTGGGGGCCTGCGCCAACAAGGCAAAGCCGAGAGTGCGATGAATGCGCTCAAATCGATGATGGAGGCGACCGCCCGGGTACGTCGCGACGGAGTTGAAGCAGAGATCCCAGCAGAGCAGTTGGTGGTCGGCGACGTCGTGTTGATCGCGGCAGGAGACGAGGTTCCAGCTGACGGACGGATCGTCTCCGCAAGCTCACTGCAGATTGATGAATCTGCGTTGACCGGCGAGAGCGTTCCGGCCGGCAAGGACGCCGACACCTTGTCCGGCGGTGATCTTGGCCCCGGCGATCAAGCAAACATGGCGTTCATGCATACGCCCGTCACTCATGGCAGTGGTGTCATGATCGTGACCGGCGTTGGCGGGGGTACGGAGGTGGGCAAGATCGCCGGCATGCTGTCGGCGACCGAGGTCGAAGAGACCCCGCTTACCAAGCAGATGAATACCCTCACGCTGTGGATCGTGGGTGCGGCGGGCGTGACCATGATCATTATGTTCGCGCTTGGGATCTATCGCGGGCAGCCGTGGTCCATGCTCTTCAACACCGCGGTAGCGCTGGCGATCGCCGCGATCCCGCTGGCTCTTCCGACGGTGGTCCAAGTGGTGCTCTCACTGGGCAGTGTTGAGCTCGCTAAACAAAAGGCCATCGTCAAGGACTTGCCGTCTGTCGAAACGCTGGGCTTCACGTCGGTGATCAACTCAGACAAAACCGGAACGCTGACGATGAATCAGATGACCGCCGTCGAGGTGCTGGATCCGACCGATCGCTACACGATCAGCGGAACCGGCTATAGCCTCGAGGGAAAGATCAGCCACCCTGCCGGAAAGACGGACACACTCGACGACGCGATCCTGCCGTACGTCATCGCCAACGACGCCAAGCTTGTGGACGGCAAGGTCGTCGGCGACCCGACCGAGGGAGCCCTCCTGGTGCTCGCGTACAAGGCGGGGATGGACATCGATGCGACACGGGAAGAGTTTCCGCGTCTGGCGACGCTCCCCTTCGATCCGACCTACAAGCTGATGGCAACGTTCACCCAGGCCACGGACGCATCGGGAAAACCTGTCGTACGCTGTTTCGTCAAGGGCGCGGCACCTGCAGTCATGGACCGCGTAACCACCGCACTGTCCGGCGGGAAAAGCATCCCAAAGACCGACGATCTGAGCCAGCGCGCCCAGGCGAACGTCGCTCGGATGGGCGAAGCCGGTCTTCGGGTGATGGCTAGTGCCTACCGGGACCTTGATCCCGCACAGTTTGATCCGGACGGCGATCTCTTGGGCCACATTCATGATCTTGAGATGACGAGTCTGGTCGCGATGGTCGATCCGCCACGAGAGGAATCGAAGGAGGCTGTCGCGAACGCACAGCGAGCGCACATCCGGGTCCGGATGGTGACTGGTGATGACGTTGTCACCGGCGCTGCGATCGCCAAGCAACTCGGCATTGACGGCGATGCCATCCTCGGTGCAGACTTCGCCGCGCTCTCTGATCAGGAGCGCCACGACCGGATCGACTCGATCGGCGTCGTCGGCCGTGTCGCGCCGGAGCACAAGGTGCTGCTCGCGCAAACCCTCAAGGACAAGGGCCATGTCGTGGCGATGACCGGCGACGGCGTTAACGACGCGCCGGCAATCAAGGCCGCTGACATCGGTGTAGCCATGGGCAGTGGCACCGAGGTCGCCAAGAATGCCGGCCGGATGATCCTCTCCGATGACAACTTCGCGACGATCGTCTACGCGGTGGAGCAGGGCCGCAAGCTCTACGACAACCTGAACAAGTTCATCCGCTTCGTACTGTTGGAGCTCGTCGCCTTCGTCTTGACCTTCCTCGGCGCAACGCTGCTCAATCTCGCAGGCGGACAGCCGTTTACGCCGGCACAGATTCTGTGGATCAACTTCCTCGTCAACGCACCCTTCGGTATTGCACTGGGCTTCGACGAGGAAACACCCGGCCTGATGTCTCGTAGACCTCGTCCACGAGGGGAGTCGATTCTGACCAAGCCGATGATGATCACCTGTGGTCTCGTCGGGCTCTACGTGGCGGTCGCCAACATTCTGTTGATCATGCTCGGCAGGGACTACTACGACAGCGTTCAGATCGGACAATCGATTGGCCTGGTTGCGTTTTCCCTGATGCTTGTGGTCGCAGCGTACGAGTCTCGGAGGGAGAGGACATCGGTGTTCAATGCCGAGACGTTCAACAGCCCGAGAATGAACAAGACCGCACTGGTCGAAATCGCCCTGGCCTACTTGATCACGCAAGCCGACTTCTTGAACACGCTGCTTGGCACGAAGAGCCTGACCTTCGCCCAGTGGGGATTGGCGCTGCTCGCCGCCGTTGTACTGCTGCTGCTGTGGGAACTCGGCAAGCTGGTCGCGCGACGTACGAGCTCTGCACACGTCGCGGCAGTCCACTAGCAGGGACGAGACCCAGGTTGCGGTCACGTGAAGGCGTTTACGGCTCGGGCCACAATCAGACCGAACAAGGCGAGGGAAATCGTCGATTGCACGAGCATTGTGTACTTGGCGCGCTGGGTCAGCGGCATCACATCGGTTGGGCTGAAGGCGGTGGAGTTGGTAAAACCCAGATGTAGATAGTCGAGGAACACGGGCCGCCAGCCGTGCGGAGTGAGCTCGGGGCTCATGTGCTGGGTGAACGCGAAGTCGGTCGGCGATGGGTGCCAGGCACGCATGATCGGGCCCCCGCTGTCGATCAGCCAATACAGCAGTGCGAAGGACAGGTTGTTGCCGAGCCAGACCAGGGCGCCAGCGGCGAGCAACAGCGCTGGGTCGTTGGTCAGTGGCGATCCATGGATCAGATCATCAATCAGGCGCACTGTCGCCCAGAGGGCTGCCGCAACCATCAGGCTTGCAAGCGTGACCGCGGTGGGATGCAGCCAGCGTCGATGCCTGGCTAGGTCGGCTGGGTGGCCGAACACCAGAACCACCAGAATGGCGGCTTCAAGTGTCGGAAGCAGCCACGGAACGGAAATGATCGGCTCATTGGGCAACCAGATCCGCAAGGTGATGTTGAGGATCATGAACAAGAACACCGCGATGGCGGGAGGCCAACGCGACTCGCTGAACGGCGTCTCAACGCCATCGGCGATGGTGGCAGCAACTGGCTCAGATTCGGAGGAATCCACGCCCGCACGCTAGCGCGTTGGATGTGGCGCAGCGCGAGGTGTGAACACCGGTGGGTAGCGTGCGCTCAACGACGCGTTACCTGACCGGGGAGCACAACATGAAAGACCGGAAAAGCCGAGAACTGCATGCCAGCAGCTACGAGCTATTCATCGGCGCTCTGTCAATCCTCTCGATCCTCAACCTGGTGTTGCTGCTGCTACCGATCACTGATCAGCTCAAGCAGCTGATCTTGATCGTCGACGTTGGGCTCACCGTCATCTTCTTGATCGACTTCACCCTGCGATTCGTCTCGGCACCGGTTAAGTCGCGGTACTTCTTCCGCGGCGGTGGCTGGCTTGATCTCATTGGTAGCTTGCCGACGCTGCGGATCTTTCGGCTGTTTCGTGTGCTGAGAGTCGGGCGGCTCCTTCGCCAGTACGGGCTGCGCAACGTCATTCGAGAGCTGGTGGGCAACCCAGCCCAGGGGGGTCTGCTACTGGCGGTCTTCTTCGCCATTGTCACTCTAGAGTTCGGATCCATGTTCGTGCTCGGGGTCGAGCAGAAGGCGCCAGACGCGAACATCCTGACCGGAGTTGAAGCATTGTGGTGGGGAATCGTCACCATGACGACTGTCGGATACGGCGATTACTATCCGGTGACCGATCCGGGCCGAGTGGCTGGGGCAGTCACCATGCTCATTGGAATCGGGCTTATCGGAACATTCACCGGCTATCTCGCCAACGCGTTTCTCTCGCCTCGATCATCGGCAGGCAGCGCGAGCGACGCGGACGATCCCCGCGCCCAACTTGAAGTTGTACGCCGCCAGCTTGACGAGAACGCCCAGCAAGCCGCCGATCTCCAGGCGAAACTCCGAAAGATCTTGGCAATGCTCTAGACCGCGCTCGCGAGCATCGGCGAGACGATGGGAAGTCGCCATACGATTGCGCGTATGGGCGATGCCGATCGGGTGGTCGAGCCCGGCCCCGGCAGTCTCTCCGACAGTGGCGACGACGATCGCGACGAGCACAACGGGGACGGGGCGGGCGCGCGCCGACCGGAGGTCAGCGCCCTTGTGGCCAAGCTTCAGGACGGTGTCGACGGGCTCCGGGCGCTTCCGCTCGAGGGCGTTCCCCCGGCGCTCGGCGACCGGCCGTGGCCGTGAGCCCGGACCTCGCCGGGTTCACCATCGCCACCGCGACCAAGGAGCTCGCCGCCCGCCGGCTCTGGGCGGTAGAGCTGGTCGAGGAGACGCTCGCCACTGTCGACCGTGACAACGAGCGTCTCAACGCCTACCTACACGTCGATCGAGAGGGCGCGCTGGCCGCAGCGAGGCGCGCCGACGCGGCGCTCGACGACGGCAGCGCCGGCCCGCTGGCCGGCATTCCGATCTGTGTCAAGGACGTCATCCACGTCGCCGGCATGCCAACGACGGCGGGGTCGAGCGGCTGGTCGCGGCTTCCCACCGCCGACGCCGTCGCGGTGGCGCGCCTTCGCGAGGCCGGCGCGGTGATTATCGGCAAGGGCAACACCAACGAGTTCGCGTTCGGCATCGACGGCCGCAACCCGCACTGGGGGGACTGTCGGAACCCGTGTGACCCGACCCGCATCTCAGGCGGCTCGAGCGCCGGACCGGCGTGCGCAACGAGGGCCGGGCTCGCCCTCGGCGGTCTCGGTACCGACACCAGCGGCTCGCTTCGGGTGCCGGCGTCGCTATGCGGGCTGGTCGCGGTTCGCCCTACCCACGGCCTGGTCCCGACCGCCGGGGTCGTCCCGCTCGCATGGTCCTACGACACGGTCGGCCCGTTGGCGCGGACGGTCGCCGACGCGGCGCTGCTGCTCGAGGTGATCGCCGGTCCGGCCCTCGGTCCCGCCGGGTACGCCGGCGGCGATCCGGCCCTGGACCTTCGTGGGCGCATAGTCGGCCTTCTGACTCAGTTCATCGAGGCCGGCTGCGACCCCGAGATCGCCGCCTCAACTCACGCCGCGGCTGCGCTCCTCGAGTCGCTTGGCGCCAAGGTCCGCCCGGTCGAGTTGCCGCGGCTGGAGCACATCGACACGATCCACACCCTCATCCAGTTCGCTGAAGCGGCGGCCGTCCATCGTCGGTGGATCGACGACCAGCGGCCACGCTACGAGCCGGCGGTGCTTGACCGGCTCGAGGCCGGGGCGGCGCTGTCCGCGACCGACTACCTAGAGGCCCAGCGGGCGCGCGAGCTATTTCGCGTCGAGACAGCCCGGGCGATCGACGGCGTCGACGCCCTCATCGCCCCCGCGACGCCCATCGTCGCCCCGCCGCTCGACGCTGACACCGTCGACGTCGATGGCCGTCAGGTCCTGGTCCGCACCGCCCTGCTCTCGTTCACCCTGGCGCTGAGCCAGCTCGGCATCCCCGTGGTCGCGATACCGCTCGGCGAAACCGCCGGCCTCCCCTTCGGCCTCCAGATCACCGGCCGGCCCGGCACCGAGCGATCCCTCCTCGCCCTCGCCGCGGCCTACCGGCGCGCCGCTGGAGTCGGCGAGCCCTGAGGTGCGCGCTGCGTTCAGTTGCCAGTCCCTGAGCGTGTCGAAGGGCGCGCTTAGACTAGGCCAGCGTAGGACTGACGCACGATCCGCGTGCCACCGTGCGCGGACCCCTGATCGTGGGCGGGGCCGAAGGTCTCTAGCCCCAGGACCCTCAGGCCGCGGGCGGCGAGCGTCCGGGCGGCCGCTGCGCCCATCGACCCGAGCCCGACGATGAGAACGTCGTAACTGCCGTCCAGCCTTGCCATGCCCGAACGGTAGCCGCGCCGGTCAGTTATCTGGACTACACCGGTGGGCTGAGCAATGCGAGGTAGCCGTCAAGTTGGCTCAGTAACGTCTGGGGTGTTTCGAGACTCGGCAACAGCGACGCGGTGATCTGTGCCCCGAGAAGGGCAGCTAGCAGATGGCCGATGATCTGGTCGTCGGACAGGTCGGTGGAGATTTCGCCGGCTTCGCGGGCCTCCGTGAGGTAGTGCCGGATCCGGGCTCGCCATTCATCCATCGCTCGTTCGTGACGTTCGGCGAGGCCGTCGTCGGTGAGTGCTACCTGCCAGAACGGGATGACCAGGCGGGCCTCGTCCCGCGTGATGTCGTCGACAGGGAGGATCTCCAGGCACCATGATCGGAGCGCGGCGATCCCGTGCTGGCCCTCCGTGGCTCTGATCGTTCGGCTGCCAGTCTGCACGTAGATGTGGTCGAAGGCAGCCGTCAGCAGGTCTTCCTTGGTCGCGAAATACGGACGCAGAGCCCCATTGGCGAACCCGGCCTCGGTGGCGATCGCGCTCATCGTGGCCGCTTCCCAGCCATCCCGCACGATCATTCGCCACGTCGCCTCGATGATCTTGATGCGACGCTCTTGATGATCGACAACTCTTGGCACCAGTGATTCCTTCGGCTGCTCTGAGGATGGTGGCCGCCTACACCGTCGAGCGCGGCCGGTGTCCGGCGAGCAGATCGAGGACCTTGTCGTGGAGTCGGGGCACGTGCTCCTCGGTCTCGGGTTTCATCAATACGCTGCGCAAAATGCGGCCGGCCGGTATGTCGGCCTCGATGTGGTGGCCGCGGCTGCCGAGGTCGGCTGCGTTGACGATGTAAGTGGCCACGTACAGCGCCTCAGCGGGGGGACGTTCCATTCCACTAGTGAGTACGTGGGTGCTGGCGGCATCGATCTCGGAAAGCCTGGGCCGGTTGGGGAAGTAGGTGAGAATGTCCAGCTGGGGCCGTTGGTACAGCGTCAGCTGGTCGCTCGCCTCGATCCGTTCCGCCCAGTTCAGGGCAGCTCGTCGACCGGGTCGCAGCACCGCACCTAGTCCGTCGGCGGTCAACGGGAGGAGCTGCAGCGTCAGCCACAGGGCCGCAGCTGCGGCGCCGGCACGGGAGCATTCCAGCGAGATTTCGCCCAGGTGCAGCTCGTCGGAGGTGAAGTAGGTGTACGGCGAATCGTGCAGGTAATGCGCAGCCACCCCCGGATCGGCGAACAGCACCGCTCCGCAGCCATACGGCTGTAGGCCGTGCTTGTGCGGATCGAGGACGACCGAGTCGCAGTCCGTTATCGCGGCGAAGGGCGCAGCTGCGACACCCTCGGCGGTGTCGTCGGCAATGAGCCGGAAGAAGCCTCCATAGGCGGCATCGACATGTACTCGCGCTCCATATCGCCGGCACAACGGCACGATCTGCTCGACGGCGTCGACCGCGCCGAGACCGGTGGTTCCAGTGGTGGCGACTACTGTGCCCACCTCGCCGGTCTGCAGCAGCGTTTCGAGGGCGTCCAAGTTCATGGTGCCGTCAGCGCGGGTCGGTACGGCTCTGCCCGACACCTGCAACAGGTGACACATCCGTGAATGCGTGTAGTGGGCATCGCTGCTGTAGGCGATCGCCTTGCCCGGATGGGTTTGCCGCGCAACAAACAGGGCCTCGAGGTTGGCAATCGTGCCGCTGCTCGTGAGATGCCCGAGATGATCACCGAAGCCGAACATCGCCGCCAGCTGAGCGACGACCTCCTTCTCCAACTTGGCTGTGGCCGGCCCGCCATCCAGGGCGTGATTGTTCGGATTGATCAACATCGTGGACAAGTAGCCGAGGACCGCGACCGGATGCGGAGGCTTCAGCATCTGGCCGACATAGTTGGGGTGGAAGAACGGATAGTTGTCGCGCAGCCGAGCCCGCAGATCGGCGGCGCTTCGCGCCACGGCTTGCTCGCTAACGGTGAGGGAGGGATGCGGTGTGAAATCGCCGAACTCGCGCATCCAGTTCGTCATCTCCACGATTGCGGTGCGGAGCAGATCGGCCAAGACGGCCGCTCCTGCCGGACCGGCCTGAAGGTCGCCGAGGCGATTTGCTGCGCCGGAAGCGTTCAGTCCGTGATCGAGTCGATCTGAAGCGGTCATGATCTGGATCCTTTTTTCTACAGTCATAGAAGAACGTGCCAAGACAGTAGCTGATCCGACTCCGTCTTAGGGTCGTGGCGTGCGGGATCTGGACATCGAGCCAACGGCACTTCTGTCTGATCTCGTCCGCATCGACAGCGTGAATCCGGCGCTGGTTGCGGGCGCCGCCGGCGAAGCACGGATCGTGGACTACCTGCGTACGCGACTGGAACATTCAGGTTTTGCTGTCACGGTGGTGCCGGCGGGTCGCCACGCCGACCGGCCCAGCCTGGTGGCGGTACCGCCCGGGCCATCCGAGTGGCCGATGGTCGTCCTTAACGGACACCTCGACACGGTGGGTGTGGCCGGGATGGCCGAGCCTTTCACTCCTCGCGTCGACGGCGACCACTTGTACGGCCGCGGCGCTGCGGACATGAAGGGCGGCCTGGCCGGGATGGTCCTCGCGGCGGAATACCTGGTCGCCAAGGGCGCACCGATCCGTCCGGTGCTCGCTCTGGTCGCCGATGAGGAGAACGCGAGTCTTGGGAGCGAGGCCGTGATCGAAGCGCTCCCAGAGTTGGGAGTCCGGCCGGACGCATGTCTGATCGCCGAGCCGACCGATCTGGCGCTGACTCGTTCGCTTCGCGGTTTCGGCGTGGTGAGGGTGAGGTTCACGGGCCGCGCGGCGCACAGCTCGCAGGCAGAGCTGGGCCTGAACGCGGTGACACACCTTGGCCGGCTGCTGCACGCAGTCGACGAGGGGGCGCCGGCGGCCAGAGCGATCGGTGGCGACCTCATGATCACGATGGTGCGCGGGGGCGAGTCACCCTTCGTCGTACCGGACTACGCCGAATGTCTCGTCGAACTGCGTACGGCGCCAGACCGGGCCAGCACGGAGGCGCTCGACGAAGTTCACAGTCTGCTCGAGCCGGACTGGCACGCCGAAGCCGAGCTGATCGCTCACCGCGACGGTTGGCAACTCGACGGCTCCGGCCCAGCCGCCGATCTGGCAACTCGGCTGGAAGCAGAGCTTGGCGCCGGGCGGGCCTTTGACGCGCCCTATTGGATGGAGGCGCCGCTGTGGCAGCAGGTCTGCCCCACGCTGGTGTGCGGCCCATCCGGCGGTGGACTCCACGCAGTCGATGAGTGGGTCGACCTCAACCAGGTCCGCGCCTTCACATGGGCCTTGGTCGCGGTGCTAGCCGAATGGGCGCCCCGTGGCGACTGACCCGCGCAGACTGCGTGGAGACGCCCCGCTACTCGATGCGTGGCTCCGGTTCCAAGAGCGCCCACCGACGCCGTTCACCATCCCTGGTCACAAACAGCGAACCGATCTAGTCGGCGACGTCGTGGCCGGTGACGTCCCCTTGTACGCCGGCCTCGACACGATGAAGCTTTCCACCGGAGTGCTCGCTCAGGCGGAGGCCCGGGCGGCCCGGCTGTGGGATGCCGACTTCTGCCGCTTCTCCACCGGCGGCGCTACCCACGCGAACCAGGCAGTCGCTCTCACGCTCGCGGGTGACGGAGACCGCGTGGTAGTCAGCCGAACTCTGCACCGCTCGCTCCTCCTCGGGCTGGTGCTGGCGGGTCTCACGCCGGTATGGGTGCGCCCTGAGGTCGATCTCGCTACCGGACTGCCACTTGGTGTTGCGCCCGACACCGTACGCCGTGCGCTCGATGAACACCCCGACGTGCGGGCAGTGTTCGTCGGCGACCCGTCCTACGTCGGCACGGTCGGTGATGTCGCCGGGCTGGCTGTGGTGGCGCACGAGCACGGTGTACCGCTGGTCGTCGACGCGGCATGGGCCGCCCACTTCGGGTTCCACCCAGATCTGCCCCGTCACCCGCTTCAGCTCGGCGCCGACATCATGGTGACCAGCGCCCACAAGTCACTCCCGGCCTGGAGTCAGGCAGCCCTGGTATTCGCTCGGACCAATCGCGTCGATGCGGCACGGCTCGACGCTGGGGTGGAGGCGACGGCGACTACGAGCCCCGCCGGTGCCATGCTCGCCAGCATTGACGCTGCGAGAGCGTTGCTGGAGCGGGATGGCGAGAGGCTGCTCGGGGAGGCCATCGCGGCCACGCGCGAGGCCCGCGACCGGCTCCGCGCTATCGACGGCCTTGTCGTTCTCGACGGTCCCGGCGTCGACCCGCTCAAGCTGACTCTGGTGCTGCCCGGGACCGGCGCCGACGGCAACGCCATCGAACAAGACGTCCTAGCGGCCGGCCTCCCAATCGAGTCGGCCGACCGCGACGTTCTCGTCGGCGTCGTCTCCCTGGCCGACACTTCGAACACCCTGAACAGCCTGGCGACCGCTGTCGCGGATTCGATCGAGCGGCATCGCGGGGCACCACGCGTCGTGATGGGGCATGCGGCGTACACCGTCGACCCGGTCACCGCGGTACCGCCTCGGCACGCCTTCTTCGCACAGTCAGACACGGTGCCCATCGACCGAGCCGTCGGTCGGATCAGCGCCGAACTTGTCGCGCCGTACCCGCCGGGAATCCCGGCACTCGCGCCGGGGGAGGAGATAACTTCCCAGACTCTCGCGGCCCTCGAGCAGGCGCGTGCGGCTGGCGTCCGGATCGCCTACGCAGCCGACACCTCGCTAGCCACCCTGAGAGTCGCCCGGAGCTGACCGGGCCGACGATGCGTAGCGGAGCAATTGGGTCGATACTTACCCTTTCTCTATGGACCCCGCCGGGCCTGAACGACTGCGCGGTTTCCGCGCGCCCGGCGCAGATGTGACCACTGCTAGCACACCATCCCCAGCTCAAGGACAGGCTGAGCTTTCCGGATCAGCGCAAGCGCCGACGACGGACGGAAGTGATCAGGTCATTCGACGCGGCCACGGCTGGCTATGGGCCGTCTCCGCCGGCGCCGTTCTCGTCGTCGCCATGGTGATCATCGCCGCACTCGCATTCAAGATCGGGTCGGGCTCGGCCACCTCGGCCAACCGGGCATCGGCGACAGCGACCCCGACACCGGCGACCACCGCGACCCCACGGCCGGTCACCGATTTGTACCGGCAGGTCGCTCCGTCGGTGGTGTTGATCACCACCTCGAAAGGCTCGCTCGGGTCCGGTGTGATCGTTACCGACACCGGTACGGTGCTGACCGCCCACCACGTCATCGCCGGCGGCGGCGACATCTCGATTGTGTTCGCCGACGGGACCAAGACATCCGGAACGATCGCCGCCGGGTACCCGAAGATCGACATCGCGGCGCTGACTCCGAAGAAGCTCCCCGAGGTCGTCGTCCCGGCGACTCTCGGAGGAGGGGTCGCCATCGGCTCAGATGTGGTAGCCATCGGCAATCCGCTGGGACTGCGGGACAGCACGACAACCGGCATCGTTTCGGGCCTGAACCGCAGGACCGAGACCAAAGTGGGCACCCTGTCCGGGCTGATCCAGTTCGACGCCGCCGTGAACCCCGGCAGCTCCGGCGGTCCGCTTCTGAATGCCCAGGGGATCGTCGTCGGCGTCGTCGTATCGATCGCCGACCCTGGAGATGACGAGGCGTTCGCCGGGATCGGATTTGCTGTTCCGATCGGCACCGCGCTCAGCGGCGACTTAGGGCCGGGGCAGGCCAGGGGCCCGCGGCTATGAGCCGGATTCGTGGAACGATCGAGGGAATGTGATGCCATGACGCCCAGTCCGCTCGAGCCGGTGTTGTTCGAGGTCAAGCGCACAATCGTCGGCCAGGATCTGCTGCTCGAACGGATGGCCATCGCCATGCTTGCCGGCGGTCACCTGCTCGTTGAGGGCGTCCCGGGGCTTGCCAAGACGCTCGCCGTCAAGTCGCTGGCGGGTGCGATCGGTGGGCAATTTCAGCGAATCCAATTCACCCCCGATCTCGTGCCGGCCGACCTCGTCGGAACGAGGGTTTATCACCAGCGGAGCGGCGAGTTCGAGGTCTCGCTGGGACCGGTGTTCACCAACCTGCTGCTGGCCGACGAGATCAACCGCGCCCCGGCCAAGGTGCAGAGCGCGTTGCTCGAAGTGATGCAGGAGCGACAGGTGACCATCGGGCGGGAGACATTCCCGGTACCCGAGCCGTTCTTGGTGATGGCCACCCAGAACCCGATCGAGTCAGACGGCACCTATCCGCTGCCCGAGGCGCAGGTCGACCGATTCATGATGAAGGTGCT